>Ga0335074_10012665_pt1 | contig 11827 bp, 9 predicted proteins | sample Lox_Sample_23_FD_206715 | JGI IMG/M metagenome (GOLD analysis project Ga0335074, IMG submission 206715) | Soil microbial communities from Loxahatchee National Wildlife Refuge, Florida, United States - Lox_Sample_2.3 | ecosystem: Environmental > Terrestrial > Soil > Wetlands | place: USA: Florida...
TGCTCCTCAGTCTTTCTTTTCCGGCGCCGGCTTCGCCGGAACCGAATCGGGGATCGCCGATTCCCTTGCCATCCGGCCTGTGGCGGCTTCCTCCATCGAGATGTTGTTCACATCCAAGGTCTGTCCCACCGCTTCATCGAAGGCCACCTTCGCGTGAGTATAATTTGCCATGGATTCGACCTCGGCGCTTTGGTCGTTCGCCAGATCGCGCTGGGCCTGCACCACAGTGGCGATGGTGGACTCGCCGAAACGAAAACGATTTTGCTCGGCTTCGAGGGTCTGCTGCGCGAGCGACCGCGTGGCGACGGCGGTTTCGTACCGTGCGCGCGCCTGTTCCAGGCCGATGACAGCGTTCTTTACATCCACGCGAATCTGGGCGACTGCCTTTTGATATTGGAGCTGGCTCTGCCGCAAGCTAAGAAGATCGGCCACATAGTCGGCCTGCGCCACGCGGTTGCGAAAGGGAATATTCAACGAAAAACCGGCCGAGTAATTGGGATAATCGCGTCCGAAGATTTGGCCCAGCAGCTTGCCGTAGCCGCCGATGTACGCGGGCGGCGCGTAGAAGCCAAACGGAATGCTCGCAGGATTGGCGGGACCGCTCAGGCCGTTATTCGTCAATTCGAAATTTGCCACCAACGACGGCAACAGATAGTTCTTGGAGCCGCCCAGGTTGATCTTGCTGCTTTCGATATTGAGCTTGGCCTTGGCCAGCTCGGGGCGCTGGGCCAGCGCCAGGTTGATCAGGTCCGCGGTCGGTTTCAAATCCTCCGTCGCGGGCACCGTGATGTGATCCAAAGGGACGATGCTGACGTCATCCAGTTCCTGGCTCACAATGCCGTTTCTACTCAAAGCGTTCTTGAGCACGGTCGCCTGCTGCGCGACGTTGGTCTGGGCGATCAGCAGGCTCTCCTTGGCGGCCGAAACCTCAGCCGCGGCGCGAGTGGCTTCGATGGCCGGCAGAGTGCCCAGCTCTACTTGCCGTTGGTTGCCTTCATAGAGCCGCTGCGCGGTATCGAGCGCCGCCTGTTTGATGCGCAGATCCTGGTCGAAACTGACCAGATCCCAATACAGGTTCAACACCGCGGAGACGGTGGTGATCACCTGCAGCTTGAGCTGGATGTCCGTCACCTTCAGGTTGTTCTTCGCCACTCGAATGTTTCGATTGTTTACGCCAATGCCGAAGCCTTGGAGCAGGTTCTGCGTAACCTGCAAATCCAGATCGCCGGTGGTGTAGGGGTTGATGTCGTAATACGGGCTGTTATAGCGGTTCCAGGTGCTGCCGTAAGTAAGCTGCGCGAAGGTTCCGGTGAGGAAAGACTGCTGGAATTGCGCCGCATAAGTTCGCGTGTCCAGCAGCAGCGTGGGTACGCCGGTCGTGATCAGATTGCTCACCGGGCTGGTTTGATGGGCGAAGTTTGTGTAGAGGTACAGAATGGGGTCGAGTGGGGGTGGCTGGGCTCCGTATTGGACCACGATGCCTCCGCCGGAATTGACACCGGAGCTGCCTTCCGCCAGGCCCACCGCATTTACGTTGACGCCCTCCAGGCTCACGCTAGTGGGACCGGGTGCGATGGGCTGACCGATGTCACGCAAAGCGCCGCCACCTTGGGCGCGCCGCAGCACCTCCCGCGCCAGATACGGGCCATAGCGCTGGATGGCGATATCGACGTTGTTCTCCAGCGCCAGCGCGATGACATCCTGCGCGGATAAATAGAGATTGCCGGCGCGAATCAACGATTCCAGCCGCGACGTATTGGTCAATTTCGCGGGCGAGACCACGCGCCGCTCCAGGTGAAACGGCCGCAGCAACGTCCCTACCAAGGGCACAGGCGGCGGCGTTTGGATCGTGATCTCCTGGGCGAAGCAGAGGGCGGCGCCAAGGCAGGCGGCGATGCTAAGAATTTTCCAAAGGATGCGCATAATCAATTGAAATGCTAGCTCTCTTCCTGACCGCGCGAGCAAGCGGGGTCCAAACATCCGGTTGGTCGGGTGCTTCGGTGCAATCGCGGGTCCATCGCGGGAGCGCGGTTGCTCATGGTTTGGTGGGGCGGGGCGGGGGATCGCGGTGTTCGATTTCGCCACAGGCTGTCCGCTTCCGAAACGCAAAACTGCGCCGCCTGGTGGACAGGCCGTTAACCGCGGCTCGCGGCCTTCCAGGCTTTCACTTCCACGCCGCCGTGGATCATTCCCTGAATCATTCCGCCGAAGAAAACATATGGGTGCAGCGGTTCAAGAGCGCTGGCATCGTCTAAGCGTTTGCGTAGATCGGCCGGGATGGTGAATTCCAGCGATCCGAGATTGTCGTTGAGCTGCGCCAGGCTGCTGGCGCCCAGAATCGTGGATGTAATCCCGGGCTCGGTGACCACCCACTGGAGAGCGACTTGCGCGGGCGATTTTCCGAGCTGCTGGCTAACCTCCAGCAACACGTTCAAGACGCGCCAGTTGTTTTCGGTGAATTTGTTGAATGGACTTCCCTTGGTTAGCCGTCCCTCCCCGGTTCCCGTGTCGCCCTGCCGCTTGTATTTGCCGGTGAGAAATCCGCCACCCAGCGGACTCCAGGGACAAATGGCGATTCCGAGCTCTTGCGCGGCCGGGACGTGCTCGCGCTCAATGTTGCGTTCGATCAGCGAGTATTCCAGTTGCAGCGCCGCGACGCATTCCTTGCCCTGCCCGGCGGCCAGCGTGTACGCCCGCGCCACATACCAGGCCGGCGTATCGGAAAAACCGTAATGGCGAATCTTGCCCGCGCGAACCAGGTCCGTGAGCGTGTTAACCACTTCCTCCACCGGCGTGACGGTGTCCCAGGCGTGCAGCCAATATAAATCGATGAAATCCGTATTCAGCCGACGGAGCGATGCATCGATGGCGCGGTAGATGTTCTTGCGGCCGTTGCCGCCCGAGTTGGGATTGCCGGGCGAACCGTTGAAGGTGAACTTGGTGGCGAGCACGATCTGATCGCGCAGCTTGCGATCGTGGATGAATTTCCCGCACATCTGCTCGCTTTGGCCGCCCTGATAGCCGTCGGCGGTGTCGACGAAATTGCCGCCCGCGTCCACATAGCGGTCGAAGATGGAGCGCGAGACGGCTTCATCGGCGCCCCAGCCCCACTGCGTTCCGAAGGTCATCGCGCCGAGGCACAGCGGGCTGACGCGCAATCCGGTACGTCCCAAGGTGATGTAACTTTTCAGGTCCATGTTGTGATGATAGCCCGCGAGCTTCGGCTCGCGGCTGCTTAGGGCGCTCGCGTTCGCTCGCGCGGGGTTGGGGATTGGGGATTGGGGATTGGCGGGGGCGGTACGCTGGAACGTGGCGACGATTCCGTTCCGCGACAGGGTCGACCGTTTTCTTCCGCTACTGGCCGGTCTTTTCATCGCGGGCCTGTTTCTCTTCTTCACGCGGCACGCGCCGTTCGTCTATTACAGCCACGACGATTTGATGAACCTGTACGGGTATTGGAGCAAGCCGTTCCCGCTCCTGAAGGCCAACGTTCTTTTCTGGGAGCCCTACTACCGTCCCTTCGGCGCCATCATTTACCGGACGGTTTTTTCGCTCTTCGGGCTCGATCCCCGCCCGCTTTACTTCCTATATTTCGCCGTCATCTTCGGCAATTTGTGGATCGCCTATCTCTTGTTCCGGCGGCTGAGCGGATCCAGGGAGACCGCGGGAATTGCCATGCTGCTGTTCGCCTTCCACGGCAAGCTCGCGAGCCTCTACTACAGTGCGGGCGCCATGTACGATGTTTTCTGCTTCCTTTTCTTTTCGTCGGCATTGCTGATCTACCTTCAGGCTCGTACACAAAACCGCCTCCCTGGGATCTGGCGGACGCTCGGCGTTCTGGCGAGTTTTGTTCTGGCGCTCGATTCCAAAGAAATGGCCGCCACTCTGCCCGTGATTATCTTGATTTACGACCTGATTTTTCATCCGCCCGAGTTCCGCGGCATCTCGAACATACTTCGATGGTGCCGGCGCGAAGGCCGAACGGCGCTGCTGGCCGCTATTTGCCTGTTGGCTTATCTTCCCGCCAGGCTGGGCGCGGGCGGCATCGCGCATCTGGAAGGGTATGTCCCCATCTACACCTGGGACCGTTGGTTTGAGGAGACGGGACTTTACCTGGCGGACGTGATTTATCGCAATAATCCGTTCGCGCGCCTGGGCGTGACACCGCTGGGTCCGCTGGGCATTCTTCTTTTCTTTGCCGCTGCGATGGCGATCGCATTGTGGGCACGGTCCCGCGTGGTCTGGTTCGGGCTGCTCTTCTTCGTTGTGACGCTGCAGCCCGTATCGTTCATCGCGCCTCGTCTTGGGTTCGTGCTCTATTTGCCGTTAGCCGGATTGGCCCTGGCAGCGGCGGCGTGCCTGGTGCGCGTTAAGGAAGCGCTGGTCCAGAGCTTTTTCTCCACCGGGCTGATACCGAGCCGCACGGCCTCGATTGCGTTATTCGCGGCCACGGCGTTGGCGATGTTATACGTCGACCATCATTTCGCCCCACCCGCGCCTCGCGCCTGGTTTTCCCCCTACAAGAAGACGCTGGACCAATTCTCCCGCCTTTATCCGACCCTCCCGCATGGGGCGAAGCTTTTATTTGCCCGCACTCCACTCGACGATGAATGGGACATGGTCTTCCTGCTGCGGCTCTATTATCGCGACATGGATCTGTTCATCACCCAATTGGACAGACGGAGACGAGAGCGCATCGCACTCAGCCGGCTCCCGCGGTACGATCACGTCTTCGATTTTGATGACGGCCGTTACGTGGAACTGAACAACGCCGATGCCCTGCTGAGCATCCAGCTTCACTTGCTAAAAGGCGCGCCGCTCAGCGCCGCTTTAGGAGAATTGATGATCGTTGGAACGCCGGGGGCGGATCGATACATCGTGAAAGATGTACTCGCGGCCGGTGCGAAAGCGGATGGATACTGGACGCTCGATCGGCCTGAGCTGCGTTTCCGGCTGTCCTCCGCCCAGCATGACGTTTTCCGTGAGCACTTTTATATTCCGGCGGAGACGCTGAAGCAGACGGGCCCGCTGGTGGTCGACTTTTACATCAACGGCCATTGGCTCGATCAGGCACGCTTCGCTACGGACGGGGAGGTGGTCTATCAGCACCGTGTCCCCGCTGAGTGGCTGAAAGGCGACAGGCCGGAAACGGGCGGCCTGACCACGGTCGAGATGCGGGTTCACAATCCATACATTGCCCCAGGCAGCGGCGCGCGGTTGGGCGTCGTGCTGCGATCGGCGGTTTTCGCCCCGGGAGAATCGTCCTAACTGAGGCGCGCGGCCTGTGCGAGCAGATAATTGCGTTCCGGCAAGTTCGCGGTCTGGCCGGCCGCGGCGCGGTAGTAGCGGACCGCTCCCGCGCGATCTCCGGTGAGTTCCAGCAGATGCGCCCGAACGGCATTCAAACGATGATTTCCGGCCAGACGGGGATCGCGTTCCAGGCCATCCAGAAGCTCTAAGCCTTTTGCCGGACCATGCACCATCGCGGAGGCGATAGCATGACTCAAGATCACCATGGGATTGTCGGACATGTGTGTGAGCAGGTCGTAAAGCGCCAGGATCTGCGGCCAATCGGTGTCTTCGGACCGCGCGGCTTCATCGTGAACGGCGGCGATCGCGGCCTGCAATTGATAGGGGCCCACCGCACCCTTGGGCAAGGTGGCTTCGAGCAGCGCAATACCCTCGTCGATCTCGCGCTTATCCCAGAGAGTCCGGTCTTGTTCATCCAGCGGGATCAGCTCGCCCTCGGCGTTAGTGCGTGCCGCGCGGCGGGCGTCGGTTAACAACATAAGGGCGAGCAACCCGGCAACTTCCGCATCGCGTGGCTCGAGTTTATGGATCACCCGCGCCAGCCGGATCGCTTCCCGCGAAAGATCGTCGCGGCCCAGTTCGGCTCCGGCGCTGCTGGTGTAGCCTTCGTTGAAGATCAGGTAAAGCACGTGCAAAACCGAGCGCAGGCGCCGCGCCCGCTCCTCCGGCGTCGGAAGTTGAAACGGAATGCCGGATTGTTTGATGCTTTGCTTGGCGCGGCTGATCCGCTGCGCCATGGTGGCTTCTGGAACAAGAAAAGCGCGCGCGATCTCAGCCGTCGTGAGTCCGCCTATCGCGCGCAACGTCAGTGCAATCGCGGAGGCGGAACTGAGCGCGGGATGACAGCACATGTAGAGAAGGATCAGCGTGTCGTCCCCGGCGCCGGCAGGGCTTGTCGATCGAGAGGAGCGCGCGGCCTCCAGTGCGGTATCCTGCTCACGCTGCCGGCGCGAGAACTCACTGCGGATTTGATCGATCATCCGCCGCATCGCCACCTGCGTCAGCCAAGCGGGAGGATCATGCGGCAGCCCTTCGCGCGGCCAGCGTTGGGACGCCACCAGGAGCGCCTCCTGCACCGCGTCTTCAGCTGCTGCGAAATCGTGAAAACGGCGAATCACGGCGCCGAGCACCTGCGGCGTCAACTCGCGCAGCAGGTGCTCCAGCGGTACGGTCATCTCATAGCCCGTAATCGGTGTGGCTGCTCATTACCTGGCGGACCTCCACAGGCATTTTTCCGGGCTTGCCTCCCGGTCCCGGACCGGCCGACAATCGAGCGGCGATTTTATAGGCATCGTCCGGACTCTCGACATCCACAATCCAGTACCCGGCCAGGAACTCTTTGGACTCCGGAAATACTCCATCGGTAACCGGCTCTCCGTCCTTTCCGGCGCGGACCGTTTTGGCCTGGTCGGGAAACGCGAGCCCTTCGGTGGAGACGAACACGCCGGAGTCCTTGAGCTCTTTGCTGAACGCGCGCATGAACGCGACGTTGCGCTGCAAATCCTCTTTCGACCACCTGGCGTACCCTGCGAAATCGGCCTTCGTGCCGTTCATCATTAAAATGAATCTCACTATTGGCCTCCTTGCGATCCCGGGGTCACCAGCCGCCGCACTTCGATCGGCATATTGGTCGGCACGCCTGCGGGCCCCGGCCCGGCGGACAATTCGCCGGCGATCTCATACGCGCGTTCCGGACTCGCCACCTCGACGATCCAGTAACCCAGCAGGAACTCCTTGGCCTCCGGGAAGATTCCGTCGGTGGCCGGTATTCCATTCGCCCCGGCGTGAACCACTTTCGCTTCGTCCGGCGAGGCCAGCGGTTGCGTGGCCACAAATTCTCCGGATTCGCGCAGGCTCCGCTGGAAGCGCGCGAGAAATTCGAAGTGTGCCTGCCGGTCCGATTCGTTCCACGACAGATACCCCTCAACGTCGGCCTTGCTCCCGTTCATCATCAGAATGAACTTCATCGTATCCGCTCCTTTCAATTCTTGCGTCAATTCGGGCGCCCTGAGGCGCCTTCCTCTGGTAGTCGGAGCCGATCCGGCGGTCTCTACATGCATCCGAAACTTTTCGAAGACTAACTCTTCCGCTCCAGGAGCTTCTGCGTGCTCACCAGCAGCGCATACTGGTTTTCGGCCAGCTTATCGATTTTCTCGTGCAGGAACGCGATCTTGGTCTCGGTGTTGATGCTGGATTCGAATTCGATGTCGGAGCGGATGCGGTCCCGCGCCCGCTGGCGGTTCTGGCTGGTGAGCACGAACAGCGTCAAGAAAATCGCTTCCAGCGAGACGATCACCGAAAGAAATTCGAACGGGTACGGATCGAATGCTTTGAGATTTCGGATCAAGCTCAAATTGAGCGCAATCCATCCGCCCAGGAAAACGGCATGGAAGGCCAGCGATCCGACGCTGCCGGTGAAGGATGGGACGGCGTCGGCCAAGCGCGTGAGAACGGTCCCTTGCTCTTCGGCCACGTCGTTGACGTTGCGCGTCACGGTGCGGCGAATCATTTCATCGCTCTTACGTAATCTTCGCGCGGCGACGCTCAACAGATTCAGCGCCGCCGGAGTGCACTGCCGGACGTAATCCTCGAAATGCTCCCGGTCCAGGCGCAGCAACTCGACATCGTTCAGGGCCACCACCCACGCGGTGCGCGTTCCGCCGTCCAAGAGCGAAAGCTCCCCAAAAATGTCGCCGGGCTGTGAGGTTTCGAGAACGATCTTCTCGCCCTGGTCGTTCTTCACATAAATTTCCACTTCGCCGGAGCGGACAATATACATGGCGTGGCCGGGATCGCCGTAGTTGAAAACGGCCTGGCCGGCCGAAAAGCGCAGAAGGTCGATCTTCTCGGACAAGGCGGCTCGCTCGTTCGGCTTCAGCTCGCGCAGATGTTCCACTTCATTGAGGATGGACGCATCGATGGGCATAATTGTCTCAGGCTATCATCGCCCGCCGTCGCGACAAGGGGCCCGTAATCCCTAAGGCGTCATTTATATTTATCCCAATGCGTGCTGATTTCCTGGACCACCGTGTTCCCCACTCGCCAGGCGGATTCGAGCGCCGGCAGATAACCAACGTATTGGCGTCCGGTGTTGCGCGCCAAATTTTGAGCGGCGGTCATGCCGGGCGGGGGTTGATCGAAATCGCTCGCGGTGCGCAGCACCATAATGCGGTTCCAATCCACGCGGCCGGCCTTGGCGAGCATATCGAGCGAAGAAAGCGTCCCGGTATCCTCCATCGCGGTGGTCACGTAGTTGCCCTTGCCTCCGGTGTGATATTTGACCCATTGGTTGGCCCACTCGCTCATCTTCGCGCCGGTGAAAAAAGTGCTGGATGAGATCGTGTCGCCTTTGAGCACGAAGGGAGGACGGCGGGCGCTCGGGGAAGCATATGCCGCGCGCTCCTTCTGCATTTCGGGAGTGTCGCCCAGCGCGACGTGTTCGGTGAGATGGAAGGCCCAATCGGCGAGCGAGCCATTCAAGTGATACATCTCACCTCGATCTTCCGTCCGCGGCTCTTCATAGGGTTTCGATTTGCCGAGCGGCACGAAGCCGGTGGGCCAGTCCGCGGGGATTTCGCGAGCGTCGATTTCGTAGCCCAGGTCGCCGTCCACCACCCATTCGGCCCAGGCGGCTGAACCGAGCGTCGCATCGGCGGGATCGACGCCGGCGATTCCTGCCACGATCCAGTACGCTTTCCGCAGATCGAAGCGCGGATCGAGCCCCAGGGCCATGATGCTACCAGCGGCCTTGGCCGTCCCCATGCCGGTTAGCACGGCCAGCACTCCGTCGCCATTCATACGCAGGTGATGATACGCCTGCGGAAACGGCAGCACCTTGTCCAGATGATCGCGCTCCACCCAATACTGCAATTCGCCGGGACGGTCGCCCGTGTCGGCGCCGGCTTCGAACATAGTGACGACGACAACTTTGACCGGAATGGGCGGGTTCCCGGCCAGGCCATGAGCCGGCACAAGCATGACCAGAAGCGCGGCCAGCGCCGCTATCTTAATTCGCATGAATCATAGTAGCCGGATGAGGCGCGGAACAGTGGGACGCGGATTTAGATGTGTTCCGAATCACAACGCTCTGCATGATTCACCGCATGCTATATTGAACGCCGAAAGGAGCGCATCGCCGTGGCCATCCATTATCCGAAAGAGCAGATGCATCGGATCAAATACACGAAGCTCAGTTCGGAGCGAATCAGCGCAAAGCTTGCGGCGGCGTCAGCCGGTCCGGCGTGCCTGGCGGGATCGTCGGTACTGGCGGGCAAGACGCTGCGCATTGCCACTGACGACGGCCCAGTCCAGACCGTACCGCCGCTGGTAGGTGAGGCCCTGCTGATCGAAACGGCGCGCTTGCAGGGGAACTGGACATCGTGGTGGGAAAGCGGGATCCACGAGCTGGAGTGCTCCAATACCGGCGACGAGTGGACGATCCGTCGATTGGTTTATCGGCCCATCGGCGTGGTTCATCAGTAAGTCTACGATGGCGGCACTCTCGCAAGATTTGCTCTACGCCCTGCGGCTGCTCGGGAAATCGCCGGGGTTTGCCGCAATTGCCATCCTGACTCTGGCGCTCGGCATCGGCGCGAACACGGCGCTGGTTTCCATCGTTAACGGCGTCCTGCTGAATCCTCTGCAATATCCGCATTCCGAGCAACTGGTGGCTGTCTATGGAAAGACACCGGGATTTGACCGTGGGCCGGTGGTCTATCTGAATTTCCTCGACTGGCAGCGCGACAGCCAGACGTTTTCGTCGATGGCCATTTACCGCAACCAGGACTACAATTTCACCGGCATCGCCGAACCGGAGCGCTTGACCGGTTACATGATTTCGGCAGGCTACTTTTCGACGCTTGGCGTGCAGCCCATTCTCGGCCGCACGTTCCGACCGGATGACGACCATGTGGGTGCGGCTCCAGTTGTGATCCTGGGCGGCGGCTTTTGGAATCGCGAATTCGGTTCGTCGCCCGGCGTGATTGGAAAGTCGCTCATCCTGAACGGCGCGTCCTACCTCATCGTGGGCGTCATGCCTGCGAATTTTACTTTCTACGGTCACGATCGCGACGTGTACACTCCCATCGGCCAGTGGAACGATCCGTCGTTTCTCGATCGCCGCATCTCGGTGAGCGCCCATGTTGTGGGGCGCTTGAAACCGGGCGTTACGCTCGACCGGGCCAAGGCCGACATGGACGTTGTAGCGCGTCACCTCGCGGCGGCGTTTCCAGTAGCCAATAAAGATGTGGGCGTCACGCTCGTCTCTATGAAAGAGGACATGGTCGGCAACATTCGACCGTTTCTGTTGGTGCTGCTCGCCGCGGTTGGCTTCCTGCTCCTGATCGCCTGTGCGAACGTTGCGAATCTTCTGCTGGCGCGCTCCATGGCCCGCTCGCGCGAGTTTGCCGTTCGTGCCGCGCTTGGCGCCGGCCGCGTACGGATCGTCCGGCAGCTTCTCACGGAGAGCGCCGTGCTCGCGATTCTAGGCGGATCTCTCGGCTTGCTGTTCGCATTTGTTGCGACCCACGCTGTGCTCCGCGCGCTGCCCGGCATCTTGCCGCGAGCTGAACAAATCTCGCTCGACGGCGGCGTGTTGCTGGTCACGATGGCGTTATCGCTCGCGGCGGCCATTGTTTTCGGCCTTTGGCCGGCGCTCCGGAGTTCGCGGATGAATTTGCAGGAGATCCTCAAGGAAACGGGCCGGGGATCGAGCGGCGCGCATCACCGTCTGCAGAAGTTCTTCGTCACTGCCGAAGTGGCATTGTCGCTGATACTGCTGATCGGAGCGGGCCTGATGCTGCGCAGCCTTTTCGCGCTGTGGCGCGTGAATCCCGGGTTCAATCCTGGCCATGCGATCACGTTCAGTTTGTCGATGCCTTCGTCCGCGGCCACTACTTCCGCCGAAACTCGCGCGCGTCTACGCCAGTTCGACGACAAGATGCGCTCCATTCCGAGCGTCCAGGCCGTTTCCGTTACGCTTGGCTCCCGCCCCATGATCCATGATTCGTCGCTGCCGTTCTGGATCGAAGGGCGGCCCAAGCCTGCAAGCGACAGCGAAATGGCCCAGGCGATGTTCTATCTGGTGGAAGCGGGGTTCCAGCCCGCGATGGGAATTAGTCTCGAGCGGGGCCGCTTCATCACCGCGCGGGACAACGAGAATGCTCCTATCGTGATCGACATCGACGATGTCTTCGCGCGCACTTACTTTCCGGGTGAAAATCCCATCGGCCGGCGCGTCAATCTGACGCAATTCAATGTGCAGGCCGAAATTGTGGGAGTGGTGGGCCACCTGAAGCAGTGGGGGCTCGGGGAGGACGCCAAATCGGCGGTGGAAGCGCAGTTTTTTTACCCGTTCATGCAACTCCCCGAAAATCTTATGCGGCTGGCCGCTGGAGGCGTAGCCGTGGTGTTGCGCACCGCGGGGGATACGGCGGCCGTCCTGCCCCAGGTTCGCCGCAACGTCGAAGAAATCGATCCTCGCGAAGTGATCTACGCGGTCCAGACGATGGACCAGGTT
>Ga0335074_10012667_pt1 | contig 11826 bp, 11 predicted proteins | sample Lox_Sample_23_FD_206715 | JGI IMG/M metagenome (GOLD analysis project Ga0335074, IMG submission 206715) | Soil microbial communities from Loxahatchee National Wildlife Refuge, Florida, United States - Lox_Sample_2.3 | ecosystem: Environmental > Terrestrial > Soil > Wetlands | place: USA...
ATCGGCCGCGGCCGGGCGCCGGGCTCCGGCTTCTCCCTGAGCAGGAAGAACTCGATCTCGGGATGCGTGTAGAAGGTGAAGCCGAGCCGGGACGCTTTGGCCAGCGCGCGCTTCAGCACGTACCGGGGATCTGCGTAGGACGGCGAGCCGTCCGGCAGCATGATGTCGCAGAACATCCTGCCGGTTCCGGCCCTGTCGTTGCCCACCGGCATCAGCTGGAAGGTCGACGGATCCGGCTTGGCGAGCATGTCAGCTTCGTAGACCCTGGCGAATCCCTCGACAGCCGACCCATCGAAGCCGATGCCCTCGGCGAACGCCCCTTCAAGCTCGGCCGGTGCCACAGCCACTGACTTCAGGTAGCCGAGCACATCGGTAAACCACAACCGGACGAACCGGATATCACGCTCTTCGAGCGTGCGCAGCACGAACTCTTCCTGCCTGTCCACCGACACAGTTTGCCCGCCGTATGTTTCCTGCTTGTTACCGGCCTAGGCTGAGGGCGTGGCTCAGCTTCGGATCGGGCTCGCACAGATCAACTCCACGGTGGGTGACCTGAGCAGCAACAGCGACAAGGTAATCGAATGGACGATGCGCGCCGCCGAGCAGGGGGCGCGCATCGTGGTCTTCCCGGAGATGGCCCTGACCGGGTACCCGGTCGAGGACCTTGCACTGCGCAAGTCGTTCGTGGATGCCTCGATAGAGGCGCTGCACCGGCTTGCCGCCGATCTGGCCGCAGAAGGACTCGACGGCATCGCAGTCGTTGTCGGCTACCTGGACCGGCGCACGGGATTGGCGCCACGGGTGGGCGTTCCCGCGGGTGCGCCGCTGGATGCGGCGGCCGTGCTGCACGGCGGTTCGGTGGTGATCACCTCGGCCAAGCACCACCTGCCGAACTACGGCGTCTTCGACGAGTACCGCTACTTCGTGCCAGGCAACACGCTGCCGGTCTTCCGGATCGCCGCGGCGGACGGCGAGCAAGTCGACGTCGCGATCGCAATCTGCGAGGACCTGTGGCAGGACGGCGGCCCGGTTGCGGTAACCAGGACAGCTGCGGCGAGCCTGCTCGTGGTGCCGAACGCGTCGCCCTACGAGCGGAACAAGGACGACGTCCGGCTGGAGCTATGCCAGCGGCGCGCACGTGAAGCTGGCGCGGTACTCGCCTACGCCAATACGGTCGGCGGCCAGGACGAGCTGGTCTTCGACGGTGACTCGATCATCGTCTCCCCGGACGGGGACCTGCTTGCCCGCGGTCCCCAGTTCGAAGAGGCACTGGTGCTCGCAGACCTGAACCTGCCTGGCGCTAAGCCTGGCCTGCCAGCCGGGCAGCAGCGGGCAAGCGCAAGCGACGGCACGACCATGACGATCGAGCGGATCGAGCTGGCGCCACTGCCCGCTCCTGAACCAGATGCCCGGCTCGGTGCGCCGATGGTCTGGCCGCGGCTTCCAGACCTGGCCGAGATCTACGGTGCACTGACGCTCGGCGTGCGCGACTACGTGCGCAAGAACGGCTTCGCGTCCGTCATCCAGGGCCTGTCGGGCGGCATCGACTCGGCGCTGTGCGCGACGATCGCGGCAGACGCCCTTGGCCCCGACCGGGTGAACGTGGTGCTCAACCCGAGCCCCTACTCATCCGAGCACTCCGTCAGCGATGCCGAGGACCTGGCCAGGCGCCAAGGCATCCATGCCCGCACGATCCCCATCAAGCCGATGATGGACGGCTTCGCCACCAGTCTCGACCTGCACGGGCTCGCGGCAGAGAACCTGCAGGCCAGGATCCGCGGGATGATCTGGATGGCGCTGTCCAACGAGGAAGGGCACCTTGTCCTGGCCTGCGGGAACAAGAGCGAGCTCGCCACGGGGTACACCACCATGTACGGCGACTCGGTCGGCGGGTACGCCCCGATTAAAGACGTACCGAAGACGCTCGTCTGGGAACTGGCCAAGTGGCGCAATCAGCAGGCGGTCGAGCGCGGCGAAACGCCGCCAATCCCGGAGAACTCGATCACTAAGCCGCCCAGCGCCGAGCTCGCGCCAGGCCAGTTCGATACCGACTCACTGCCGGACTACCGAGTGCTCGACAAGCTTCTCGACGACTACGTCGAGAAGGACATGGGCTCGGCTGAGCTGGTCGCTGCGGGCCACGACCCGGCGCTCGTCGAGCGGGTGATCCGGCTAGTCGACCGGGCGGAGTACAAGCGCCGTCAGTACCCGCCGGGCCCGAAGATCAGCGCCAAGAACTTCGGGCGCGACCGGCGGCTGCCGATCACCAGCCGCTGGCGCGAGCCCCGGATCGGCTGAAGGCCTGCGGCTGCCGCGGAGTCAGGATCCGGCTGACTCGAAGGCCCGGCCGGCCCTTGTGGCTATCGCTCCGGGGCGGAAGAGGCCTGCGGTGCCGTCGCCGGCCGTTGCCGGATGGCGCCGGCGCATCCAACAGCGGCGACGCCAGCGATCAACCTGGGTCCCCAGCGCATAGCAGTACCCACCTCGCGTTCGGCATCAGAGAGACTCTCCGCATCATTCCGGTTTTGGTACGACCAAGCGGGCGGAACGGCACAGCGCGCGCCGGTCACCTCTGGCCCGCGCTGCGGTCAGGCGAGCGGAAGCGCAAGCGTCATCTCGGTGCCCTGCCCGAGCTCGCTGCGTGCGGTCAGCCGCCCGCCGTGAGCGGCGGCTAGCTCGGCGGCGACTGCGAGGCCAATGCCGCTACCGGATATCTGCGAAGCCTGGCGGCCCCGCCAGAACCGATCGAAGATGCGCGGCAAGTCGTCGGCCGGAATTCCGGGACCGGTGTCGGTCACCGCCAGCACCGCATTGTTGCCCTCGGGGCCGGCCGAGATTGCCACTGTCCCGCCGGCCTGGGTGTACTTCACCGCATTCGATAGCAGGTTGGTGATTATCTGGTGGAGCCAGCGCGGATCGCCCTGGATCGTGGCAGGCGCGAGGTGGCGTTCGAAAGTGATCCCGGCGGCTTCGAACCGGCCAGCCATGCTGTCAGCCGCTTCGGCGGCGGCTGCTGCCAGATCGCAGCGGGTGAGCGACAGGTGCAGCGCGGCAGCGTCGGCCGCAGCCAGATCCTGCAGGTCGCCTACCATCCGCCCCAGCCTCAGCACTTCGTCACGCAACCCGCCAAGCTGGTCCTCGGTGGGCTCGGCGAAGCCGTCAAGCAGCGCCTCGTGGCCGGCTTGCAGCACCGCGATGGGGGTGCGGAGTTCGTGCGCGACGTCGGCGACCAGGTCCCGCCGCAGCTGTTCCTGCCGGTCCATCGTGTCTGCCATCCGGTCGAACGAGGTGCCGAGATCGCTTAGCTCGGCGGGTGCCCTGATCGGGCCGACCCGAGCGGTTCGCTCGCCGCGCTCCATCGCCTGCGTGACGGCGATGATCCGATCGACCGGCCGGGTGATGCGCCTAGCCAGCGCCAGTCCGACTAGCAGGGCCAGCAGCGCCGCGAGTCCCGCCGCGCCCAGAATCGCCTGCAGCAGGTCTGTCTGCAGTGCGCCGTTGGTCGTGCTGAGCCCGACGTTCGTGAAGCCGACTACCGCCTCGCCAACCCGACGGCCGCGCATCGTTACCGGCGCGCGGTACCGGGCCGTTGGCGACGTCAGGGCGAAACCGGGCGAAGCCGCCACTACATGGCCGGTCTGGTCGCGGATCTGCGCTTCGGCCCCGGTTCGCGCTGCCAGCTCGAGCGCCGGCGACAGGTCCGCTGCCGCCCAGGTATTGTCCTCGCCCCACGCTGCCGCGGCCGAGAAGGCGATCGCGCTGGTCAGCTCAGTGTGCTGCCGGTGAGTCAGGGCCTTGACATCATCAGCGGCGAGCCAGGCGGTGAGCGCAGCGAGAACGGCGATCGACGACAGCGCGACGCCCAGGAACGTCAGTGCCAGCCGCAGGCCGAGCGTGCTGCCACGCGGCTCGGACGGCGGCGGATTTTCACCATCAGCCATCGCGATCGATGCCAAGCCGGTACCCGCCGCCTAGCACGGTCTGCACGATCTCCGGACTGCCGGGGTCCTTTTCGAGCTTGCGGCGAAGGTTCTTCACGTGCGAGTCAATCGTGCGTTCATATCCCTCGAACTCATAGCCGCGGACCCGGTTGATGAGCTCGAATCGCGAATACACCCGGCCAGGAACGGTGGCCAGCGCGACCAGGATGCCCCATTCGGTTGGGGTAAGTTCCACCTCTGCGCCGCGGACCGTGAGCCGACGACGCGCTTCGTCAATGACCACTGCTCCGTCTCCGTAACTAGTGGCCTCGGTCCCGGTGACTGGCCCGCCGCGCCGCAGGATCGCCTGGACCCGCAGTACGAGTTCGCGCGGGCTGAACGGCTTGGTCACATAGTCGTCGGCGCCGAGTTCCAGGCCAGCGATCCTGTCTTCCTGCGCCGCCTTCGCGGTCAGCATCAGGATCGGCACCTGCCCGCTGGAGCGCAGCTCGCGAGCGACGCTCTCGCCGGGTACGTCCGGCAGTCCAAGATCAAGAACCACCAGATCCGGTGCCGCAGCAGATGCCAGCGAAATCGCCTCTGCGCCCGAATCGGTAGACAGCACGGTAAGCCCGGCCCGCTCCAGGTAAGACCGCACCAGCTCCCGCAGCTTGCGCTCATCCTCGACTAGCAGCACGGTCGCCGCCATCGCCACTCACCCCCGTGCCGGCCGGTGGCCGGCTGCGTGCGCTCCAGCGTTCCCGGATCACCTCAACCCTGTCACGCACGCCAGCGAGCCTGGGGTCTGGGATCATTGCGGCGGTGCGAGCGACGTACGGCGCCTCAGGAAAGGTCGACGCTAGTGCCGGGGACCAGGAAACTCGCCGGGCCTGACTTGGCAGGGACCAGGCCCAGCAGGTTCTGCCAGAGGTTCCCGCCCTTCTCATTGAGCAGCGCGTCGTGGATCCAGTAGCCGCGCTGCGGCGACACCGTGCGCAGGTAGTCGGCGACGTCGCTGAACTTCAGCCACGGTCCGCTGACCGGAACGAGCAGCACCGCGACCGGATCTTCTGGCACCGAGAACGAGTCGCCGGGGTGAAACACCACGCCGTCGACCAGGAACCCGGTGTTCGGCACGACCGGGATCGCCCGGTCCACCCTGGCGTGCTCGGCGCCGTAGACATGCACGCCGAACCCTGAGATCTGGAGGGCGTCACCGTGGTGCACGGTATGCACCCGGGTGCCGAACTCGGCGAACTTCTCGGCCGCCACCTCGCTGGCCCACACTTGCAGGCCGGGGTCGGTGCCCAGGGCGGCACGTACCGTGGCGTCGTCAACGTGGTCGGCGTGCTCGTGCGTGATCAGTACGGCCGCCGCGCCGTCCAGCGGATCAGGGCCGGCCCAGACACCAGGGTCGATGACCAGCCGGACGCCGTCCTTCTCCAGCCGCACGCAGGCATGCCCGAGCTTGGTGAGCAGCATGACAGCGAGCGTAGCGCTCAGCGCGCTGCAAGCCCGCGCAGCAGTTCATCCACCACGCGCCTGGCGTATCGCGCGTCGCCCTGCCCCGGTCCGTGCATGCTCTGCAGAACTGCCCCATCTAGCAGGAACGACGCCGCTTCGATGTCAGTGTTCTCGCGAAGCTCGCCAGTTGCGACACCGCGGCGCAGCACGGACCTGACCAGTTCACGCCGCGGCTTTACAACGGTCGCCAGGTAGGTGGCCGCCAGACTCGGGTACCGCTTGCCTTCGCCCTGCATGAGGGCGAACAGCCTGGCTCGGCGCGGGTCGGCGGCCTCGCGGCAGATTGCGCTGAGCAAGGCGGTCAGGTCAGCACGCACGGACTTGCCCTGCGGCTCGGGCAGCCGGCTGCTGAGCGCGGCGAGAGCGGCCACCAGCATCTCTTCTTTCCCCGGCCAGCGGCGGTAGATCGTCGCCTTGCCGACCCCGGCTTTCGCGGCAACCTGCTCGATGCACAGCGCGTCAGGGCCGCATTCGGCAAACACCTCGAGCGCGGCGGACAGGATCGCCTGCTCAGCTTGCTGGCTTCGCGGCCGGCCGCGGCGCCGCTGAATTGTCGTGTTTTCCATGCCTGCCTTCGGCGAGCGCGCAGGCGCCGCGCGTGATGCTGCTGGTCCTGCCTAAACGATACGAGTAAGGATCGTATCGCAAATTTGCTACCAAAGGTCGTGCCTGACGGACACGCGCCGCCAGGTCAGTCGGGCCCCTGGTCAGCCGGCCGTGCGCCGTGCGATCATCAGATGGTCCGGGGACGCCACAGGGGCGCAACGAGACGCGGAGGATCACATGACTGCTGCCCAGGGCCAGAACCAGGCCGGGCCCGCTGCTTCATCAGCCGGGACTCCAGAGCCGCTTTACGGCGGCCGGGCGTCAAGGCGCCTTACCGTCAGGGACATTGCGGCCGCCAAGGCGCGGGGCGAGAAGTGGCCGATGCTCACCGCCTACGATGCCCTGACCGCGTCCGTCTTCGACGCCGCGGGCATCCCTGTCCTGCTAGTCGGCGACTCCGCGGCGATGGTTGTCTATGGGCACGATTCGACCATTCCGGTCACCGTAGATGAGCTCATCCCGCTGACCGCGGCCGTGGTCCGGGGCACCCGCCGCGCCCTGGTCGTCGCCGACCTGCCGTTCGGCTCCTACCAGGTCTCCCCGGCGGCGGCGCTTGACGCGGCCACCAGGTTCCTGAAGGAAGCTGGCGCCCAGGCAGTGAAGCTGGAGGGCGGCTTCCGGGTGATCAGGCAGGTCGAGGAACTGGTGGCGGCGGGCATCCCGGTCATGGCGCACCTCGGGCTGACGCCCCAGTCGGTCAACGCTTTCGGCGGTTACCGAGTGCAGGGCCGCGGCGAGGACGGCGAGCGGCTCCTGCGCGACGCCAAGGCAATGCAGGCGGCCGGAGCTTTCTCCGTCGTCCTGGAGTGCGTGCCAGCTGAGCTGGCTGAGCGGGTCACGGCCGGTCTCGACATCCCCACTATCGGGATCGGCGCCGGGCCGCATTGCGACGCGCAGGTCCTCGTCTGGCAGGACATGGCAGGCCTGTCGCCGCACACGCCGAAGTTCGTCAAGCGCTATGCCGACGTAGCCGGCGTGCTCAGGAACGCAGCGGAGTCGTTCGCCGCCGAGGTGGTAGGCGGCAGCTTCCCGACGACTGAGTACTCCTACCGCTGACCTGCGGGCCGCCTCGCTCTGGCGGCCCGGCCCTCAGACGTCGGTGATCCGGATGCCCGCGTGCGTCTTGTACCGGCGGTTGATCGAGACCAGGTTCGCGGTGAAGGCCTCAACCTGGCCGCAGTTGCGCAGCCGGCCGCCGTACACGCCGCGCATGCCGGGAATCTCGCCGGCGATCGCGATCACCAGGTCGGTAGCCGCGCGGTCGTCCCCTAGCACGAGTATGTCCTGGTCCATGCTGTCGACCTCGGGGTCAAGCAGCAGCCGCGCTGACACATGGTGGAACGCGCCGACCACGGTGCTGCCTGGCAGTACTGCGGCAGCCTGCTGAGCGGCGCTGCCCTCAGGCACGCTGATCGGATAGGCGCCGTGGGAGTCGAAGCCGATGGGGTTCACGCAATCGACGACGACCTTGCCAGCCAGCAGGTCGGCTAGCTCAGTGAGCAGCTCCTTGTGGCCGTCCCACGGTATCGCGGCGATGACGAGGTCTGCCTCAGCGGCGCAGTAGCTGTTCAGTCCGCAGTCAAGTCCGCCGCCAAGCTCGGCCGCGGCCGCGGCGGCCCGGTCAGCGCTGCGCGAGCCGATGATGACCCGGTGCCCTGCCATCGACAGGCGGCGCGCCAGGCCGCGGCCTTCGTCGCCGGTCCCGCCGAGAATGCCGATCACCACATTGGACATATCCGGAGATCCCGGCGCCCGCGCGGCGCCCGCGAGGTCAGCTGTCATGCGCCCGATCTTGCCAGACGAGCCAGCGGACGCAGATCTCGGCCAGCCCGCCTCGATGCTGCCCGCCGCTAGGGCACCATGGAGACCATGAACGCTGACCAGGTAGCGGCGCTGCGCGCTCTCCTCGCTCCGAGCGGCTGGCTGGAGCGCACTTCGGAGTTCGCACGGGCGCTGCGGCGCAGCGCCCGGACGCCGGGCGGCCTGCTCCTCGTCGGCCCGGCTGCCGAGGAGCCGTGGCACATGACAGCGCACCTGGAGGACGAGAGCAGGCTCGCCGGGATCTCCGAGCTGCATCCCACGCTGATCAGGTGGGAACCTGAGCCAGGCGCTCCGCCCCACCTGTCGGTCGGCATGGACCGGCTGCGCGCCGCCACCAGGTCGGAGACCCTGCTGGTAGTCAGCGGGCAGCTGGCGCCTGCCGAGTTGCTGGAGCGTGTGCACGACGTACGCAGGGCCGGGGCTACCGTCCTCGCACTCGACCGCGATGATCCCGAGCTGGACGGGCTCGCACATGAGTCGCTGCCGGTACGTCCCGGCACCGCACCGATGTCGTTCGACGCGGCGCAGCATCTCGTGAGCTCAGCTGTCACGGACGACGGCGACATTACGGGGCTGCGGCACGCAGCCGCGAACCTGGCGTTCGAGCCCGGCACAGGGCTTGCGACGCCGGCCGCCAGCGGAAGGCGCAGCCTGCGCACTCGGCTGGCCAAGCTGCTGGACGCGGTAAGCGGCACGGCTGACGACAACTAGCCATCAGCCGCGGCTTGCCGCCACGCGGAAGCTGACTTTGCTTCCCGGCCGTGCCTGCGCGCAGGCGGGCAGGCAGGCCGGGTCGACCACCGCGATTACCGGGTACCCGCCCGTGGTCGGGTGATCGGCCAGGAAGAGCACCAGGTGCCCGTCGGGTAGTGCCTGGATTGCGCCGGACACCAGGCCCTCACTCGCCAGCTCGCCACGGCGCCTGTGCACCGGCTGACCCTGCAGCCGCAACGCGACGCGATTGCTATCCGGAGACACCGTCCACTGACCGTCCGCCAGCGCGGCCAGGCCAGGGCTAGCCAGCCAGTCCAGCCGCGGCCCCGGGTGGACGACGAGTCCGGGCACCGCCAGGGCAGCCAGCTCACCCAGCGCGCAGCCCTCCCGGCTTACCGGCGACCCGAGCTGCAGGACATCCCCGTCGGCCAGCCGCGGCGGGCCCAGACCGGAAAGCAAGTCGGCTGAGGCGCTGCCGAGCACGCGCGGGACGTTCAGTCCGCCCGAGAACGCCAGGTAGTTACGCACCCCAGTGCTGGCCGGCCGTACCTCAAGCACCTGACCGCGCCGCAGCGGCGTGGCCGCGCGGAGCGGGACGGGCTGGCCGTCGACACGGACAGCTGCCTCCGCCCCCGTAACTGCCACGGTTACATCGCACTCGGCACTTACCGCAACCCCGGTCAGTGTCGTCTCCAGGACCGCGGCTGCGGGCGGGTTGCCCGCCAGGCGGTTGGCCTGATGATGCGCGGGCGCGTCCAGCGCTCCAGAGCGAGGCACGCCCAGATGCGCATAGCCGGGACGGCCGCAGTCCTGGACCGTAGTCAGGGCACCGGCCCGGCGGACGCGGATACCCCGCTCGCTGGCACCGCTCATGGCGTTACATCCACGAATCGCACCTGGTCACCCGGCTGGAGCAGCGCCGCGGGGTCACGTCCGGGATCCCACATCACGGCGTCAGTGTGGCCGATGATCTGCCAGCCGCCGGGCGACGTCCGCGGGTAGATGCCGGTGTACTCATCGCCCAGCGCGACACTGCCGGGCGGCACCGCGGTCCGCGGGCGATCGCGCCGCGTGATCTCGCGCCCGCCGGCAAGTCCGGCAACATAGGGGAAGCCCGGAACGAACCCGCAGAACGCCACTTCGTGGCTGAGCGCGGAATGGACAGCCGCTACCCGCTCTAGCGGTATCCCCCACTGCCTGGCCACTTCGCCGAGATCCGGCCCGTCATACCGGCACTCGATCTCGACCACCCGGCCGGATGCCGGAGGGCTCGGCGCGATGGACCAAGACCGGATCTCGGCGGCCAGCGCAGCCTGGTCAGCGATGCCGTCGAGTAGCACCGTCCGGGCCGCGGGTACGACGTCCAACAGCCCGGGAGCCCAGCCACCCGCCCGTTCCCGCTGAATCCGCGCATAGAGTGCCCTGACCGTGGCCAAGCTGTCCACCTCGACCAGCAGCGCCCAGGGACCGGCCGGCCGGAATTTCACGGCCTGAATGCTATCGGCCGGCGTGAATTCCTGGCCCATAGGATGCATGCCATGTCAGTCTCTCCCGGGAGCCCAGAGCCTTTCACCGCGCAGACCGCCCCCGCGGCGTTAGCCGACCTTCGCGCCCGGCTGCGGGCGACGCGCTGGCCAGACGCGCCGGAGGACGCCGGGTGGTCGCTCGGGACTGACCTGGCGTACCTGCGCGAGCTCGTCTCCTACTGGGCCGACGGGTTCGACTGGCCGGCCCAGGAGGCAGCGCTCGCCCGGTTGCCTCGCTTCCGCGTCACCCTCGGCGATCTGCGGATCCACTTCGTGCACACCCTGGGAGTCCCGGCGGCAAGGTCAAGCTTGCCTCTGGTGCTCTGCCACGGCTGGCCGGACTCGTTCTGGCGCTACACAAAGGTCATCCCGCTGCTCACCGACCCTGGTGCGCACGGCGCAGACCCTGCCGACGCGTTCGACGTGGTTGTGCCCGACATGCCAGGCTATGGGTATTCCGACTGGCCTGCTGGCCCGCCGCTAGACTCCGTCGCAGTCGCCGGCCTGTGGGCCGAGCTCATGGGCGTCCTCGGCTACGCGCGCTTCGGCGCGGCGGGCGGGGATATCGGCAGCCACGTCAGCCGCTACCTCGGACTCGACTACCCCGACCGGGTCGTGGCGGTCCATCGCATGGATGCGGGCCTGCCCTTCTTTGCCGGCGACCGGGCCGACCTCGCGCCCGAGGAGCGCGCCTGGCTCGAGGAATCCGCGGCCTGGGGCGCGGCTGAGGGCGCCTACGGAGCCATGCACCGCACGAAGCCACAGACCGCTGCCTTCGGCCTCACCGACTCGCCCGCCGGGCTGGCAGCGTGGATTGTCGAGAAGCTCAGGGCATGGAGCGACTGCGCCGGCGACGTCGAGCGGCGCTTCACCAAGGACGAGATCCTCACGAACGTCACGCTTTACTGGCTCACGGCGACGATCGGCCCGTCGATGCGCATGTACCACGCCAACGCCGCGATTCCGCCTGCCCAGCTCGCCCGCCGGGTCGAAGTGCCGTCCGGTTTCTCGCTTTTCCCTGCAGACATCAGCCGCCCGCCCTTGGCGTGGCTCGAGCGCACGGCGAACGTCGTCCGCGCAACCGAACTCGCGCGCGGCGGGCACTTCGCGCCGTTCGAAGAGCCCGAACTCTACGCGGCGGAACTGCGCGCGTTTTTCCGGCCCTACCGCCAGGTGAGTTGACTAACCGGGAGCGCCCTCGCCGGGCTCAGCCGGGGGCCCTGATGCCTCTGCGGGTTCGGTGCGCTCGGCGGCCTCGTCACCGTCAAGGCTTACTGACACCTGACGTTCCGGCGCCTGCACAGGCCGACGGCCATCCAGCTTGTGAATCCCGTAAATGGGCGGTGGTGCTATCGGCGCGAACTGCGTGATCGCCGTGCCGACAATGGTCGCCTCGACAACATGATCCTTACCGAACGGGACGATGGGGCATTTGCGCTCAGAGATCCTCGTCGACATCTCCCGCACGACGACGCCTTCAGCGCCCATCCGTACTAGATCAAGGTTAAGCTCGTTTCGCGCGTCCGTGCGCATCTGCCTGACGAGCTCGGAATAGCCGACGACTTCAACGTTCCCCGCGGTGAAGCGCGTTTGACCTTTAATCAGCCAGTCATCGTGCCGGTAACCGACCGCAACGCCGAGTGCCAGGCCGACCGGGACGTAGCCGTGGGCGACCAGCTTGGTGAAATCCTGGCCCGATAGGTCGGAAGCGAACG
>Ga0335074_10012668_pt1 | contig 11826 bp, 12 predicted proteins | sample Lox_Sample_23_FD_206715 | JGI IMG/M metagenome (GOLD analysis project Ga0335074, IMG submission 206715) | Soil microbial communities from Loxahatchee National Wildlife Refuge, Florida, United States - Lox_Sample_2.3 | ecosystem: Environmental > Terrestrial > Soil > Wetlands | place: USA...
ATTGGGTCCTCACGATCAGCCACACTGGATCGGCCTTCGCGTCATCCGCGACCTTGTCCATGGCCTTGGCGGACGAATCGTGGCAACAACTCTCGCGCTCGGTGGATCTCGCATCACGGTAACCCTGCCGGTTGACAACTCGTCCGAACAAGTGCGCGCGGCATGATCGCGTATGGATGACACGAGCAATGGCAAACCCCGCAAAACACCCGCCGATAATCGGCCTGGTCGAGGATGACCCGATCATGGGGGAGTCGCTCCTCCAACGTCTGCAGCTCGAAGGCTATCACGCCATCTGGTGGCACACCGGGGAGGAAGCTCTCGAACAGTTCGCTACGGCCGGATGCCGGGTGCTCATATGCGACATTCGTCTCCCGGATATGGATGGGGAACAGCTCTTTCGGCGCGTTCTGCCATATCTAGGCGCGATACCGGTTGTCTTCATTACCGCGTTCGGGGAGATCGAACAGGCTGTCCGGCTGATGCGCGCCGGCGCGGACGATTACATCACCAAGCCGTTTGCGGTTGAAGCTCTTCTCGACAAAATCGCCACGCTGTGTGCTCGCGAGATTGCCGCCGGCAGCACCCTGCCCGGGCAACAATCACTGAGCGCCTCGCCAGCGATGCGGGGTGTGGGATCCGAGCTGCTCCGCGTCAAGGATGCGGCGACTCCGGTACTGATTCTCGGCGAGACTGGTGTGGGCAAGGAAGTTGCCGCACGTCAGCTACATGAGTCGTCGGTGCGTCGCGGCCTGCCATTCGTCGTCGTCAATTGCGCGACAATCCCACTAGACCGTGCGGAGAGCGAAGTGTTCGGCCACGAGCGCGGCGCCATAGCGGGTTCCCGCACGGCCCATGTCGGACTGGTGGAACGGGCCGGAGCGGGGACGTTCTTCCTCGACGAGGTGTCGGTTCTACCATTGCCGCTGCAAGGCAAGTTTCTGAGGCTGCTCGAGGATGGCAGCTACCGGAGGGTCGGTGGCACAGAAGATCTCGTGTCGCAGGCACGCATCGTATCTTCGACCAATGCTGATCTCGCGGCCCTTGTTGCTGACGGACGGTTTCGGGCCGATCTCTACTACAGGCTCAATGCCACGGAGCTGCATATCCCACCGCTTCGGGCCAGACGCGAGGACATCGTGCCCTTGACGGAGCACTTCCTCACCGAGCTCGCGCGCAGGGACGCCAGTCGCGTCCCATCGCTGATGCCTTCCGCCATCGCCGCCCTGAGTGAATATGCATGGCCGGGAAACGTCCGTGAGCTACGGAACCGCGTGGAGCGAGCGTTCGGATTATCAGCAGGCGCCTCACAGATCTCGGCGGCGGTGTTGTTTCCTGAGCAGGGCCTCTACGACGGCCCGACCGAACGTGTGCCAAGCCTCGCGGAAGCGCGCGAACGAGCGGAACGGGCGCACATTGAGGAAACGCTGCGTCGCACCAACGGAAGCCTTACCAAGGCGGCAGCCCTGCTGGGAATCTCCCGCACGACCCTCTGGGACAAGATGCGTAAGCTCGGCCTCTCAGCAGATGCATGCCTGCGAGCAGGTCCGCCTCAGGCCGCAGGTTTCTATGTTCCGACGGACACCGGCAGAAGCGACTAACCGCGATGGATTTCTCTGGCCAAACGTAGTATCGCTGAAGCCACGAACCGGTCCAACAATTAAGATCACCTAAAAGCAGGAGAGTTGTGACCAAATGCCGGCATCGCCGCACGTCTGCGCTATTAGGAGCAAGATCGGCAATGATCTTCTCGTCCTTCCATCGGTCGCCACCATGCTCTTCGACAGCCGGGGGCGACTGCTGCTGGCACAGGATGCCGCTTCTGGACTTTGGATGACTGTGGGGGGCGCAATCGAGCCCGACGAAACGCCTGCGGACGCCGCAGTGCGTGAATGCTGGGAAGAAACAGGTTTGCTTATTGAGCCGACGGGGCTATTGGGTGTCTTCGGTGGTCCAGGATTCCAAGTCACCTATCCAAACGGTGACGTTACCATCTATGTCGTGAGTGTCTTTCTGGCCCGGCGGATTGGTGGTCGTGCATCTCCGGATGGACTGGAGGCCTCTGCCGTGCGATTCGTTTCGTGCGAAGAGGCCGCGATTTTGCCGATGGCACCCCTAACCAGGGATATGGTGACACACACCTTTGCTTATGAGGGAGAGCCCTATTTTGCCAGGCCAAAGTGGCGACCTCGAGGACGCCGCCGACTACGGACTGCACCACCAGCACGCGGAGGTGCGCAATTGAGGATGATAAGCCCACATGGCGCGATTATACGGAGCTGACTACCATTAGATCCTTGGATCATTCGTTCGCCGATAGCTGGCCGCGTGGTGCGCGCCGCTGCCTTAGCGGAATACCGATGACCTCGCTTAATGCGCCAGCGATCCCGCCTGAGGCGGCGAGCACGGGGGCGCCTACCCGCAACCCGTCGGTATCCAGGAATGGACTGACGACGCCCCCAGCTTCTTGCACAAGGAGCAGTCCGGCGACACAGTCCCATGCATTCGCATGCAGCTCGACATAACCATCTGAGCGGCCGTCGGCGACGAATGCGAGGCCTAGGGCGCCGGATGCTCCACGGCGCACATGCGCTCCGGCGTCGAATATGCGGCTCAGGCAGTTGAGATATTCAGCATTCGGTACCCGAGTGGACCAACCCGCTTCAATGGACGCCTCAGCAAGCGTCCGTGTCTCTGCAACGGCGATGGGCTCACCATTACGCGTCGCCCCATAACCGAGCCGGGCAAAATATAATTCCTCCGTCACTGGGTTGAGAGTCGCGCCGAGTTTGATCTCTCCCGCCTCCACAAAGGCTGCGGTAACGCAGAAATGCGGGTTGCCTCGCACGAAGTTTGCGGTGCCATCGATGGGATCGACGACCCATAATCCGTGGCCGGCCCGCAACCCTGTTTCCTCCCCGAGGAAGCCATCCGAAGGGAAAGCCGAGCAGAAATGACTGGCGAGAAGTCGCTCGACCTCACGATCAGCCTCGGTTACAATGTCCTGCGGTCCTTTGAGCAGGATCGCAAGTCGTTGACGATCCGTAAAGTACTGTCGCGCTAGCTTGCCTGCTTCCAGGACGGAATTTTTCAGAACCAGGGCGCGCTCGTCTAAGGATGGATCACTCATGTGCTCGAGACCTGACCGCTGCCGATGTCATATCGTAGCCCTGGGCACGACGATGAGCTTATCCGAAGGCAGTATGACGGAAACATTGGTGCCGCGGTTATAAATCGCCGCTCCCAGTTGGGCATGCGCCTTGATCTGCAGCCCTGCTGAATGCTGCAGTAGATACTCGACATGATCGCCCATAAACCCAAGATCGACTACCGTGCAGGTGAACCGATTCTCGCCGCCGGCATCGAACGGCGCGAGTATCACAGCGCTCGCGTGAATGAACGCTGTGGCCGGTCCGTGCAAGTCCGTGACGTTGACGTTTAACACGGCTCCGTCGGCCTCCATGTGTGCCCGTCCCTCGGCAACGACAATCGGCATTGCATTCGCATAACCGACAAAGCTTGCAACGAAGCCATCCACGGGATGCCGATAAATCTCTTCTGGGGTGCCGAACTGAACCACGCGTCCGTGGTTCATTACCGCGATTCCGTCGGAAAGTGCGAGCGCTTCGCGCTGGTCGTGAGTGACATAGACCGCAGTAATGCCAAGCTGCCGCGCTACCTGGCTGATCTCCAGGCGCATTTCCTCACGCAGCGACGTGTCCAGGTTCGACAGCGGCTCGTCGAGCAGCAGGATCGTCGGACGGTAGACGATGGCGCGGGCCAGACCCACGCGCTGCTGCTGCCCACCGGAAAGCTCCCGGGGATAGCGTTCGGCAAAAGCGTTCAGGTGCACCATCCTGAGCGCATCCGCCACGCGCTCCTGCCGCTCGGCCCTTGACAGAGCTCGCACACGAAGTGGGAACGCGACATTATCGGCGACGGTAAGGTGTGGAAACAGAGCGAAGCTCTGAAAGACCATCCCCATATTGCGCCGATAGGTGGGTTGCTGCGTCACGTCGTCGCCGTCGACCAGAACCCGCCCACGGTCTGGCGATACCGTTCCTGTGATTACGCGGAGCAGTGTCGTCTTGCCACAGCCGCTTGGTCCCAACAGGGACAGAAACATCCCGCGTGGCACTTCAAGGCAGATATCGGCCAGTGCAGCTACCCGCCCCCAGTCCTTGCCGACCTGCTCTAGCCTTAGTCGGGGCTCCGTCATGCGCCTTTCAGGCCTCCGACTAGGTTCTCAGGACTTACCATGCGCAGCATGCCCAGCAGGAAAAGCAGCGACGGAATAAGTAGAATCGTGCTAATTGCGCCGGCAACTGACAAATAGCCATTGCCCAGCGACAGGTAGGTTTGCACTGGTAGCGTTACGGTGTCTGCGCCGTACACCATGAGCGTTAGTACGAAGTCATTATAGGACGCCAGGAATGAGAACAGCGCCGCCGCCACCAGCCCAGGCAAAGCAAGCGGCAGTGTGACTAGCCAAAACAACCTGAATGGCCCGCATCCCATCACTGTCCCAGCTTCCAGCAGCCGTGAATCCATACCCTCGAATGTGCTGACTAGTACGAGCACGGCGAAAGGGGCCGCGAGGATGACATGCGCAAATGCAATGCCGATTGCCGTGTTGGTCAGATGAATGGCGTAGAAGATACGAGCCACCCCCAGCGCAAAAGTAATCTCCGGGATCATACGAGGGAACAGAATCGCCCCGATAAGCAGCGATTTCAGCGGAAGCTGGTATCGGGCAATCGCCCAAGCCGCGGGGATCGATAGTACCAGCGCGAACACAGTCGCCAACACGGCAATCTCAATCGTGTTGGTCAGCACGCCCTTGAGATCGACTGTCTGTGCCGCCCACATGAACCAGCGTAGCGTCCACTTTGCCGGAAGCATCCGCATGCCGAACCAGTCTGCACCAAATGCCTCGAGGAGCACCATCACCAAAGGCAGGCTGATAAAGAGCACGAAGCCCAGAATCGAACCGCCGCGCAGCAGTGTCGCGGGAAGGTTCTTCATGTCGGGCGACGAGTACGCGCAATGCTCTGATAGGCAATCACAAGGCTCGCCTGAATAACGCCCATCACTACGGCCATTGCGCTTGCTTGGTGCCAGTCCAGAAATACATTAGCCACAGTATATATCTTCACTCCGATCGGCTGAAAATTCCCGCCCGCAATCAGTGGTATGCTGAATGCGCCGAAGCACTGCAGAAAGATCATCACCGCGCCAGCCCACAAACTGCTGCTCAGCAATGGCAACAGCACCCAGCGGAAGACTACCATCGGTGATGCGCCCATCACCAACCCGGCTTCTTCCAGCGCTGGGTCTATCGCGCCCAGGCCCGACATGATTACCAGCCCACCATAGGGAAAGAACATCCAGACGTAGAAAAGGACCAGGCCGGGAATAGTATAGTCGATGACCATCGGTCGGGTCAGCACATGTATTCGAAGGAGCACCACGTTGATCCAGCCGGTACGGTCATACAGGATTACGAGGCCGAGTGCTCCCACCAGTGCGGGAATGGTGATCGGAAGCATCATGAGGAACTGCAACGCACGGCGTCCGACAAATTGCCGGCGCAACAGTAGCGCAAGCGGCAGGCTGAGCAGAATCGAAAGCACGGTTGCAGCCAACGACAGGCTAAGTGTCAGAGCCAGTACTCCAAGCCCGGCGCGGCTGCCCAGGAAGGCGCCATAATGCGCAAGCGTCCAGCCGGCCCCATGCGTGGGTGTAACACTTTCCACCGTGGTGTAAGCGAGCGGATAATAGAATGCGGCACCCAGAAAGATCATCAGTGGGCACGCAAGCAGTGCACCCGTCGCGACATGCCGTAACTGGCCGGCCGGAAGCCGGCGCGCTGGGGAGTCAAAGCTCCAGCCTGCAACGCTGCCCAGCCGTCGGCTCGGCACCATCATGTCGAGATGTAGTCCATTCCGTGCTTTTGAATAAAAGTAATAGCATCAAGATTGGTCATGGTGATTCCACGCGCCTGTGCGACATCGACCGGAGCGATCTTGCTCCAAACCGAAGCGGGTGCTTTCCGCCAGGCGTCAGTACCGGGGTACTGATACATCATCTCCAGCATATGGAGCTGTACCTCGTCAGATAGCAGCACGTTGATGACCTTGTATGCGTCAGCTTTCTGTGCGGCTGAGTCAACCGCTGGCACCGAGAGGTAGGCGTTCGAAGCGCCGATAATATTGACATCCAGGGGGGTAGAGCGTATGCTCGATGGCAATTGCCCCTGTTCCGCGCTCCACAGGGAGTAGTCCTGGGCATAAGAAGTAAGCCAGACTTGCTCTGTTTGGAACTGATGGAACATCACGGGCGGCGCGGATGAGATTGGTTGTGCGAACGAGCGGCTGAACTCAGTGAACCGTTCCCAGCCGTTTTTCCATGGTGCCGATGCCTGGATCTCGGCGAAGGGCTTCGCAAAATCCACCCCGCCGGCCGCAAGGAACGCGTAGACGAAGGCACGGCCGCCGCCGGAACTCGCGTCCGGACGGACCATCCCAATATGGCCATTGAACTCGCCGCGTCGATCGAAGAATTCCGCCCAGGTTTTGGGCGGCGATTTGACGAAGGTGGTATTGTGGATAAGACCGAACTGCGCCCGCCAGAACAGTAGTCCGGCCCCGTGCAGTGCTACGCCATTGTCGTTCTCGTCATATTCCCTTGCAACCAGCTTTTGGTTGGGAATCTCGTTTTCGCGATCGGGAAACAACGGGTCAAAGTGCAGCCCGGCGGCGACCATGTTCGCCAGGTCCAGATCCTTCAAGAACAGCAACGAGAACCCTGGTTCACCATTGCGCCAGCTTTGCATCTGAAGCTGCAGGGTTGGACCGGACCCGACTGTATACTTGATCCCCACCCCAGCATCCTTCTGGATTCTTGGGATTAGGTATGTGTTCCAAAACGCCTGGAAATTCGGTCCCGAAACCGTATCCACCACAGTAAGTGGACCACTGGCGGCGCGGGCTATGTCCACGCCGGGTCTGGCCAGGGCAGAGCCAATGGCGCCGCCCATCAGGCCACGACGAGATAGACGTGAACTCAGTATCATTGTTCCCCCCTTGCCGCCAATCCGCAATACTGCTGATGCGGTGACGGACATTGCATGTGCGCACAGGTACCTGGACCGGTGCGCCAGGTCAAGGACCCCGAATAATCCAACGGAGAAACGCCATGTGACCAGAGCGAAGATCACGCTTTCAGACCCGTCGTGGCGGCAGACTCCGAGCCAAGTGCGCGCTACTGCCCTAAGACGACCTCCCCGGTCGCCGGGTCGAGGCGGAGCGGGGGGGTCTTTCCACCGCTCGACGCGAAGTCGAACATGTCCATGATTGATCCGGAGGTGGCGTCGAAGGAACCCTCGCCCAGTCGTTTGCCGCTCAGCCAGTTGTCCTCGATGAAGCGGATCACCGAAGCCTGATCAATCTCGGCATGACTCACATAATTGGGCTTGGCCCAGGGCGAGATGACCAGGAAAGGAAGCCGCGGCCCGAGCCCGCAGCGCCCATTTACCGGCTTGCCGTTGACGCCGGGCAGAGGCGTTCCGTAGCCGCACCTGCCGGGCCCGTCGAGTTGGTCGGCGACCTTGTCATAGGATGGATTGGTGGGCGCGCTGAAACCGTGGTCGTACCAGCCGTCCGAATCGTCATAAGTGATGATGATCGCTGTGTCCTTCCAGTCGGGCTGTTGCTCGATGAAATTGACGAGATTCACGATTCCCGTCTGCTCGTCCAAGGGGTTTGAGTAGCCGGCATGACCATCCTGGTAGGCCGGTAGTTTGATGAGGGAGAAGGCAGGAAAATCGCCTGCCTTCACCGCGTCGTAGAAATCCTGGAGGTCATACTCGTGGTTAGCCGGATCGCGTACCCCATCGTGCGCGAAGCTGTAGCCGACGTCTGCCAGAGAAGCCGGGTGCGCATGCGTCGGGTTGGCGGTCAACGCATAGTATTGGAACCAGTTATGGTGCGGAATATAGTCCGGAATCTCTCTTTTCATCACCGATGAATAGGTGCTACGGGCACACCCCGTCGTGCCGTTCGCGTTTTTTATCGCGAGGTTGAAGCCGCCCATGAAGCCGCCCCAGGTGACCCCAGTGGCGTTGAGCAATTCGCCGATATTATCTCCCTCCATCACCACCTGATCCTTGCGAGTTGAGCAGACATCGTAGCCGGGATCGAGATCCTGGATCATCGTCAGCCCGCCGATCCCGTTGTCGACATAAGCGACACTGGCTGTCGTCGCCTCCGTCTTAGTCCCGACAACAAACTGCTCGCCGTTGGTCTGGCCCGCTACCACCTCCAGTGCGCCTGGCGTTGAAGGACCATAGGTATTGCCGTGTGCATTGTCGCTCATCGCAAAATGCTGCGCATAGTTCCAGATGGCCGTCACCGTATTGCCATCGTAATAGCCCATCACCAGGCCATTGGTGCCGAGTACGCCCTTCCTTCCAAGGTCACCCATTCCTGTATATTTCGGGAAAAGATCAGCCTTGCCATGGTCGTAGGCAAGCTGCTCGGGCGTGTAGGCATGGTTCTGGTCGGCGGTCGCGGCCTCGGTCCGGTCGAGCCGGAACGGATTGGCCCGGCCTGCGCCGTTTTCTGGATTTGTGAAATTGGGGTTATTGGTCAACAGATGGGCGGTCACCAGATTGCTCACCCACGGCGTATCCGGTGCCGCCGTGAAGGCCGGGGCGCCAGGCGGATTGTTCGCCTTGGGATAGGTGGCGAAGTAGTGATCAAAGGAGATGTTCTCGTCGTAGATCACGACCAGATGCTTTATCGGCGTTGCCGTCTGACTCGTCTCCGCCGGGCTCGACGCGATGCTCGCCGGCGCCACAGCCCCTCCAGCCGGCTGCGCCAATGCTGCACCCATTCCACCGATCAAGCTCGCGGCCAGCGCGGTGGCAGCTCCGCAGGCCGCAATTTTGCATAGTATCATGACATTTCCTAACTCATGTATTACATTAGTACGGCTTCAGCCACCGGCCGAGCGGATCGGGTGCGCCGCGATCGGCGCCATGGCAATGCCAAGCGAACGTTGCGAAGCACCGGTTCTCCGTTTGCCACCAACCAGTCCTATTGCGCAGTAGAGCAGCGAATGCCGGAGACTATAGCCGCAAGCCAACGTGGGAGCATCCAATTTCTCTTGGCGTGCGCACGTGCTTATTGCCCACCGTACCATCTATCTTCTGGGGTTATGAAGAAGGGCATTGCTCATTGGTTGGCGCGGCCTGCTGCCCTGACTAGTGTCTTCGATCCCGCCGAATCGCGGCCAAAGCGATCAATCGCTGCGCCCAAAGTGGCGCGAAAGCTCTCGGCGGCTGCAGGAGACATCACTAACTGCAGCGCCTCCGGCTTTTTCGCGATCCGGCCCCGCGAGCGGATGAACTCCAACCTAACGCATATGGCCAGTTGCTCGTCGATAGTAGTGATACGATAGGCCACGAGGGGGCACAGCGTTATCTGGCCCGCCTTGTTTGTGCTCCATTCCATGACGCTGCCTTCACAGATCTCCCGCCTAATGGACATGGTGCTCCGCTGTCGCCCCGCATTTGGGGAGCAACGACCTATTCGCAGATCTCGGCGATCATCACGGATCCCCCTGAGGTTCCCACCTGCCGAGCGTCCACCCCGTAGCAAATCACTGACAGCGACGAGGAGGCAAGACGTGTAGGCCGACCACGGAAGCCTTCTCGGAATCACAGAATGCGGTCGCCCGCGCCGACAATCAATCCGTATCGGCTTGAGAACGGAGGTAATGGTCCAACATCAGTAGATTCCGTTCACATTAATAGCAGAATGTTCAGAAGCCTGAGCAGGCTCCACTAAGGGGCGTTCAGTTTTCTGAACGCTTCACGCTTTCGTGAGTAACATCGCGGGCATATATGCAAAGCAAGCTGGAGTGTTTATCCTGAGCCAGCTTCGAAACAGGCTATGTTGTCCTTGGCCGGGACTGCTCGTTTAGCCCCATTTTTGCAGGTCGTTGCCGAACGCCCGCATTGCCATGATGACCACGATCGCTTCTGATCGTCAGGACCTTAGCGTGTGCTGTCTCGCAGCCACTCCAGCTCGATCGCGTGGCAACCACGACCTCCCACATCACAATGACGCCGGTTGCGTCACATTGTTCTGCCTGCCTGATCAGCCGATCTTACGGATAGCTATCTCGACCAGGCCCATGACACGACCAGGAGACGCATGATCATCAGGGACATTCTTGTCCACCTTGATTCGACCCCTCGCGCGGCAGTCCGTCTTGAGCTGGCGGTCCAGTTAGCGATGCGTACCCAAGGGTACTTGATAGGCCTGTATACAGGGTACCAACCGGAGAGTAGGTCTTACGACGAGCTGTTTGATATCCCAACTACAGGGGAGGACTTTCACGCCTGGCTTCAACAGCAGGGGGTCGGGGGAGAGTGGCGGCTCGCTGGGAGTTCGCCTGCTGAAGCGCTTACCGCGCACGGTCGGTGCGCCGACCTGATCGTAGTCGGGCAGCACGATCCTGATAGCCGCCGAGACGATCTTCCGGAAAGGGCGCTGATAGAGATCATTGGGCGTGTCGGAAGACCTGTTCTAGCCATTCCATACACTGGTTCTTTTTCGAAAGTGGGGACGCGGATACTGGTAGCATGGGATGGTCGGCCTGAGTCCACGCGCGCCATACACGAGGCTCTGCCCCTGCTATCCAGGAGCGGCGCGGTAAGGGTTCTCGTCTATAATCCTCGTCGACGGCCGGACATCGCGGTGAGCGGACGAGAAGCTGTACGCCTTCATCTTTCACGACACGGTATTCCGGCCGATGTGGCGCCGTTGCCCGACGCACGGGGGGTAGAATTAGGAGAGGTATTACTGTCATCTGCGGCTGATTTCAGCGCGGACCTAATGGTTGCTGGCCTTGCCATTCCCCGAGCTCGGGATCTGATCTTCGGAACTGCCGGGGACGTTTTGATCAAAAGAATGATTGTGCCGTTGCTTTTGTCGACTTGAAAGCCACGGTTTATTCGTGTTCCCCGTGCCTATCAGCGCGCCGCCGCCAATGAACCAGCCAATTGGACGAATCAGAGAAATACACTCTGACGGAGGTGGACCCCGAGGGAGTGCGATTACCGCTACCACGAGGGTTTCCGGAGAGCGAGAGGCGATCGTCGGCGCCCAGCCGGTGCCATTTCAGCAGCGTGCGGTGGCCATCCAATTCGATTGCAAGGCCGCCCATGCGCGCCTAACGCCGAACCACTCGCTCGACGTCAGGTCCAGCGCTGGCTGGCCGTCGCGCTACAGCCTGGCGCGGATGCCGGAAGCGGCTCGACGTGCCTTCCTGCAGCATCCTCCTTCGGCGGCAGTACCTTGAGCAGTGTGTTGGTCCCGATGTCCATAAGCAGCATGCGGAACGCGCCCAGATCGATCACCCGCCGCACCCGCCAGGAAAGCCGCCCTCGGAAACCGGCAGCAGGACCTCCGCTCCGATCGCCAGCGTGCAGGGCCCACCCGCTTCGGCAATCGTCAGCCGCACCGGTCCGGCCGCGAGCACACCATTGCCGACGGTGCCGGGAATCAGGTTCATCGTGCCCATAAACCCCGCCACGACGGCGCCGCCACGGCGATCGCGTGGCCGGTGGCGCGCCACCGCGGCAAACCAGTTCGGTCGACCGAACGAATAACGATCTTGCGTATCTCTCAGGCGCCGGCCTCCACCTATCCCTCGAATCCGGCTTATTGCCGCGGACGTAAACGAGCCCGTTGATCGATGACGATCCGCCCAGCACCTTTCCGCGCGGCGTCGCCCGTTCAAATGCGGTTCCGGTTC
>Ga0335074_10012669_pt1 | contig 11826 bp, 10 predicted proteins | sample Lox_Sample_23_FD_206715 | JGI IMG/M metagenome (GOLD analysis project Ga0335074, IMG submission 206715) | Soil microbial communities from Loxahatchee National Wildlife Refuge, Florida, United States - Lox_Sample_2.3 | ecosystem: Environmental > Terrestrial > Soil > Wetlands | place: USA...
GCGAACGTCTACCCGCGCTCGAGGGCAGACGTGGCCCGGTTCTTTGACGGCCTCGAGTTGCTGCCGCCCTACGACGGCGCGAAGCCCGCCGTCACCTATGCGGGCGTGTGGGGCGCCGAGGACCCCGATGCCGCGGACACCGACGGCTCGCGGTTCTTCTACTGCGGCGTCGCTCGCCGGGTTGGAACTGCCTGAGAAGGGGATAACTCGGTACAGCAAGGCAGCAATGCCGTGAGCGGCATGTCCTGGGCAGGACCTGGTGAGCGGTGTAGGCAGATGACGCCAGCCCCGTCGCTCGGAGCTGTGCTGGGCCGGATCGGCGAGACGCAGCCGCCGTTGCCCGTGGCCACGGCCGTGCTGATCGGGTTAGCCGCGCTGGGCGCCGTGGGTGTGCAGGAGGTCTGGCTGCTGCTGCGGCACGTCAACACGATCGCGCACGAGGGCGCGCACGCGATCACCGGATCGGCCGTCGGCCAGCGAGTGTCCCGCGTGACGCTGCAGCCCAACGCCACCGGCGCGACGGTGATGCGCGGGGGCAATGCGGCGGGCAGCGTGGCCGTGGGCGTGGTCGGGTACCTGGGCCCGACGGGGTTCGGCCTCGGGGCGGCCAAGCTGATCCAGATCGGCCACAGCGCGGCCGTGCTGTGGCTGACGCTGCTCCTGCTCGTCCTGCTGCTGGCGGTGCTGCGCCAGGCCTTCAGCTTCGTGCCGGTCGTGATCACCGGCGGGCTGATCTACCTCATCGCGCGCTACGGCTCGGTCGAGGCCGGCGCGATCATGGCGTACGGCGTGGCCTGGTTCCTGCTGCTGTCCGGGGTCCGCGTGGTGTTCGATCACGGGGTCAACGCGGCCGACGCGGGCAACCTGGCCAAGCTCACCCACATCTGGCCGGGGTTCTGGGTCGTGGTCTGGCTGGGCGGCTCGATCGCCGGGCTCATCATCGGCGGCGCGCTGCTGGTGTAAGTCAGGCGGCGGGACCGGTGACGAAGCGCTGCCGCAGCTCGCCGATGCCCTCGATGTAGCTGACCAGCTCGTCGCCCGCGGCCAGCCAGCGCTGCGGGTTGCGGCCCAGGCCGACCCCGGCCGGGGTGCCGGTGAAGATGATGTCGCCGGGCAGCAGCCGGGCGACCGCCGACAGCTTGGCGACAAGCTGCGGCACCGACATGATCAGGTAGCTGGTGCGGGACTTCTGCATCTCCTCGCCGTTGATCGCGCAGCCGAGCTCCAGGTCATCGGGGTTGGCGAACTCGTCCGGCGTGACCAGCCACGGCCCGGTCGGCCCGAACCCGGGGAACGACTTGCCCATGCTGAACTGCGGCGGCTGGCTGGCCATCTGGGTGATCCGCTCGGAGAGGTCCTGGCCGACGCACAGCCCGGCCACGTGGCTCCAGCCCTCGGCCTCGGCCGCGTGCCAGGCCTCGGGGCCGATCACGGCCACGAGCTCGACCTCCCAGTCGGTGTGACCGCCGGGCGGCAGCGCCACGTCGGTAAAGGGGCCGGTGACGCAGCTCGGGAACTTGGTGAACACGCTCGGGTACTCGGGCACGCCGAAGCCGGACTCATCGGCGTGGTCACGGTAGTTCAGGCCGATCCCGAACGACTGCCGCGGCCGCGGCGCGGGCGCGCCCAGCCGGGTCAGGTCGTAGGGCTGTGCGGCGGCCTGGTCCGCGGACGTGGCCCAGGCCGTGAACTCGGCCCACCGCCCGTACACGGCCTGCGGGTCGGCGCCGAACCGGCCGTCGCTGGCCCGCTCCACGTCGATGGCGCCCGCATCGGTCAGGATGACCAGCCGGCCATCAATGTTGCCGATCCGCACGTAGACCTCCGGTCGTCGCTCGCTGAGTGATCACAGTCTCCGCTTGTGTCACGGACGGGGCAAGGCGGGGTAGTCCCGGCGCGGCCGTCCTTGGAGCCATGTCCCGCTGCGACGCCGCCGTCGTACTGTGGATGCGTGGTGACAGGGCTCGGCCGCCCCGGCCTGTGAGCGTCGTCCGGCGACAGGCACAACGCCGATGGCTCGTTGTGGCGTGCGGTGTCGCCCTGCTGTGCGGCCTCCCGGGCATCGTGGGCGCGCTGCCCGTGCCGGGCTCGTCGCTCACCGCCGCCGCGCTCCGCGCGCGCATCCTGGCCTCGGCGGACGTGCCGTACCAGGGCTACGCCGAGAGTTCGGTCAACCTGGGCCTGCCGAACCTGCCCGACCTCGGCGACGTGAGCACGCTGCTGGACGGCGTCACCGACCAGGAGGCCTGGTACCGCTCGCCCGGCGAGTGGCGGGCGGACGTCATCACCACGGCGGGCGAGACCGACACCTATCAGTCGGGCGGCGCCACCGACGTGTGGGACTACGCCAGCAACGAGCTGACCCAGATCATCGGGCCGCAGCCGGTCCGGCTGCCCCGGGCCGCCGACCTGCTACCGCCCGCGCTGGCCCGCCGGCTGCTCGGCTTCGCCTCGCCCGCCGACCGCATATCGAGGCTGCCGTCCCAGCGGGTGGCCGGGGTGGCCGCGGCCGGCCTGCGGCTGGTGCCGGCCGACCCGCGGACCACGGTGGGCGCGATCGACATCTGGGCCGACCCGGCCAACGGGCTTGCGGTCGAGGTCACGGTGACCAGCCGGGGCGCCAGCCGTCCGGCCCTGGTGGCCCGGTTCCTGGACCTGAGCCAGAACCGTCCCGGACTGGCCACGGTGACCCCGGACCCGGCGCCGGACATCGGCTTCACGGTCACCGCGCTCCCCGACATCACCCGGATCCTGAACGGCTTCGCCCCGCCGCTGCCCGGCCGGCTGGCCGGGATGGAGCGCGTCCCGGCCCCGGGCCGGCTCACCGACATCGCCGCCTACGGGACCGGGTTCTCCCGGATCGTGGTGCTGCCGCTGCCCGGCAGCGTGGGGCAGCGCGCGCTGAACGCCGCCGACGGAGCGGGCGCAGGCGGGATCGCCCTGACCGGCGGGACCGGGGCCCTGATCCAGACGCCGCTGCTCACCGTGCTGCTGGCCCAGTCGGCGGCGGGCGGGCCGGTGTACCTGCTGGCCGGCGCGGTGACCCCGGCACTGCTGGTGAGCGCGGGATCCGGCCTGCTGAACTCGACCGCGCCGGGAGCGCGATGATCGTCACACGGGCGCTGACCAAGCGCTACGGGCGGGTGCTCGCCGTCGACCGGGTCGACCTGGACGTGCGCGAGGGCGACCGGTACGGCTTTCTCGGCCCGAACGGCTCGGGCAAGACCACGGTCGTGCGGATGCTGCTCGGCCTGGTGTACGCGACCAGCGGCGAGATCGAGGTCATGGGCAGGCCGGTGCCGTCCCGGGTGAGCGAGGTGCTGCCGCAGGTCGGCGCGCTGGTCGAGAGCCCTTCCGGATACGGGCACCTGTCCGGCCGGGCCAACCTGGCGCTCATAGACGCCGCGGGCCGGGCCGGCCCGCGGCGCACCAGGCGCCGGCGGATCGCCGAGGCCCTGGACCGGGTGGGCCTGGGCGGGGTCGACAACCGGGCGGTCAAGAAGTACTCGCTCGGGATGCGCCAGCGCCTCGGCCTGGCCGCGGCCCTGCTGCGGGCGCCGCGCCTGCTGGTGCTCGATGAGCCGACCAACGGCCTGGACCCGCAGGGCATCAGGGAGATCCGTGACCTGCTGGCCGAGCTGAACGCGGGGGGCACCACGGTGTTCCTGTCCAGTCACCAGCTGAGCGAGGTCGAGCAGCTGTGCAGCCGGGTCGGCATCGTGAACCGCGGGCGGCTGGTCGTTCAGCAGGATCTCGACGAACTGCGCACCCCGACCGGCCGGGTCGTCCTGCGCACCCAGGACGCCGACCGGGCGGCGGCGCTGCTCGACGGCCGCGTCGAACGGCGCGACGGCGACCGGCTGGTGGTCGCGGCGGCGGACCCGGCCGAGGTCAACGCCGGGCTGGTCGCCGCCGGGGTGCGGGTGCTGGAGATCGGGCCGGAGCGCCGTTCCCTGGAGGAGCTGATGCTGTCGGTCACCGGCTCCGGCTCGGACCGGATCGCGAGCGGCCCCGAGCCCGGGGAGGCCGGTTGATCCGGGTCGAGCTGGTCAAGCTGGTCCGCCGCCCGCGGAGCTGGGTCAGCATCGTGCTGCTGTGCGGGCTCCCGGTCGTGGCGGCCGTGTTCGTCGCGGTCACCCACCTGACGCCGCCGCCGGGCCAGGGCCCGACCCTGCTGTCGGCCGTGCTGTCGAACGGCTCGCTGTACCCGGCCGCCGCGCTCGCGATCGTGCTGCCGATCTTCCTGCCGGTGGCGGTCGCGGTGGTGGCGGGCGACTCGATCGCGGGCGAGGCGGGCGCGGGGATGCTGCGGTACCTGCTGGCCAGGCCGGTCGGCCGGACCCGGCTGCTGGTGGCCAAGCTGATCGCGCTCGTCGTGTACACGGTGACGGCGGTGGTCGCGGTGGCCCTGAGCGCCTATGTCACCGGGCGGCTGCTGTTCGGGTCGGAGCCGGTGGCGGTGACCAACTCGGGCGGGGCCACGCCCACGATCATCGCCGCCCACGCCGCCGCGACCACGCTGTCCGGCACCGCGCTGACCCCGGCCGACATCCTGGCCCGGACCCTCGGCTCGATCGCGTTCATCGCCGCGTCCATGCTCGGGGTCGGCGCGATCGCGCTGTTCCTGTCCACGATCACCGATTCCTCGCTCGGCGCGGCCCTGGGCGCGCTGGCCGCGCTGGTCACCAGCCAGGTGCTGGTGACGCTGAACGCCGCGGCATCGGTCAGCCCGTACCTGCCCACCAGGTACTGGCTGGCCTGGGTCGACTTCTTCCGCGAGCCGATCCTCTGGCGCAACATCGAGCGCGGGTTCGCCGTGCAGGGGGTCTACGTCGTCGTGTTGCTCGGCGCGGCCTGGGCCAACTTCGCCACCAAGGACATCACCAGCTGACCCTGGCACCCAGCCCGGCTCCGGGCGCACCTGGGTAACACCGAGTGCGGCACCTAGCCGGGCGGACCTGGGTAACACCGAGTGCGGCACCTAGCCGGGCGGACCTGGGTAAACGCTTATATTCAGGTAATCAGACGGCAAAATCCGGATGGTCACCGGGCGGACCGGCCGGCCGCCGCATTTCTCCCGAATACGATGGGCTCGCCTCCCGCCGTCGGCGCGGCGATGGCCAGCCCCTAGGAGCAGTCGCATGCGCAGCGTCACCGCGGCGGGCGAGGGATCGCCCGCCGCCGACCCGGTCGCGCCCGCGCCGGAGCGGACGCGCCTGCTGACCGGGCTGGCCGGCGCCGGAATCGGCGGCTCGATCCTCATCATGATCGCCGCCTCGGTGCTACGGAACGGCTGGAACAGCCCGCGCCTTGTCTTGCCCGCGCTCGGGCCGCCCTGGGGCGTCGCGTCCGCATCGGCCTCCGTCAACGCGATGTCCGTCGCCCTGTGGATCGCGACTCTGCTCGGCGCGGGCGGCGTGATCGCCGGCCTGATCGCGGTCCGGCGCGGGGCCAGGCCGAGCGTCCGGGTGGTGCTCATCGCGGCGGCGGTCGCCGTGGTGGCGCTGACCGTGCTTCCGGTGGCGGGGTCGAACGATGCGCTCGACTACGCCGCCTACGGCCGGATCGCGGTGCTGGGCCACAGCCCGTACGTCATGAAGCCGGAACATCTGCTGCACATGCACAACGCGTTTTCCAGGGCGATCCCGGGCCCGTGGCGGAAATTCGTGAGCGTCTACGGTCCGCTCGCCACCTTTGAGCAGTTCCTGGCGGCCAAGCTCGGCGGCCTGTCCGCGGCGCGAATCACGTTCTGGCTGAAGCTGTGGAACGCGCTGGCCTTCGCGCTGGTGGCGTTCGTCGCCGATCGCCGGTTGCGCGCGGACCCGGCCGGCCGGCTGCGGGCTCACCTGTTGTGGACGATCAACCCGTTGCTGCTCTGGGACGTGGTCGCGTCCGGGCATCTTGACGTGCTGGCCGCGGCCCTCGGCCTGCTGGGGTTGCTGGCGCTGGGCCAGCGCGCGGAAGGCGCCCCGCCCGGGCTGCTGCGGCTGATCGCCGCCGGCGCACTGATCGGGGCGGCCGCCGATATCAAGGTCAACTACGCGATCTACGGACTGGGCGTGGCCTGGGTCCTGCGCGACTCGATCGGCCGGCTCGCGGTCGCCGCCGCCGGGGCGCTGGTGGTCCTGGTCCCGAGCTATGCCTGGTTCGGCATCCCGGCCCTGCACGCCCTGGCCTCGCGCCGTAACGGCGCCAGCGCGGACAGCATGTATCACTTCTTCCTGCTCATCCCGGGTCTGCGCGCGTTCCTGGCGGTGATCGCGGCCGTGATCGTCATTGGCGTCGCGGTTCTGGTGCTACGCCGCATGCCGCAGGCCATCCCGGGACGGCCGGAGCTCTGGGCGGCCATGGCGCTGAGCGTTGCGTGGCTGTTCATCTGGCCGTATCAGTACCCGTGGTACGACGCCATGATCATCTGCTTGCTCCTGCTCTACCCGGCCTCCCGGCTGGACTGGCTGGTGCTGGCCCGCCTCGCGGCCGGCACGCTGGCCAATATCCCCGGGAACCCGAACGCCGTGCTGAACTCGCTGATCGGCGCCCTGCACCACGGCATCGTGCAGGGCGTGACCCCGGCAGTGCTGCTCGCCGCGGCGGTCGGCCTGGTCGTGATGTGCCGCACCGGCCGGTGGGGCCTGCACGTTGGCGACGAACTCGCTACGAGCTGACGCAGTCGGCCGCGGTCGGGGACCGGAACGGACCGGATCCGATCGCCTGCAGCACGATCGCGGTGACCACAGGATTCGTCGGCAGCTGGCCGTGGCTGATCCGGGCGTTCGGGCACAGCGACTGGACCGGCACGTTGATCGCGCCCGGCAGACGGGCCGAGCCGGGCGGCGTGACCACCTGATCATCGGTGGTCCACAGCGACAGCCAGGGCGGCCGGGCGGGCACCGGCGTGGCATCGAGGCCGGCCAGCAGCCGGCTGCCCGGCATCAGCTGCTGGCAGGCCACCGGGCACGCGCCGGGCACGAACCCTTCCGCCCCGGCGGCGATCGAGGCCCCGTGGAACGGAGAGCCGAGGGTGATCACCCGCCGCGCCTTGGTCGCGCCGTCATCCTCGCGCGCCCAGAGCAGCACCACGACACCGCCCGCGGAGTATCCGATCACGTCCACCGACGGCGCCCCGCCGTTCAGGGCCCGGTTGACCGCCCCGTTCAGCGCCGCGGCGTCGGCGTTCAGGTTTCCGGTCCCGTTGCCGGGCATGCGCACGACGGTGGCCGCGCGGCCGTCGGACCGGATCCGGGCGGCCAGCACGGACAGCGAACCGGTCTGGCCGCCGTAGCCGGGCACGAGCAGAACCGGGCCGGGCCGGTCCTGCGGCGGGAAGCCGGACGGGCCGGCCCGCGCGGCCCGCCCGCCGACGGCGGCGACGATCGCCACCGCGGCCACGACGGCCACGGCGGCCACGAGCAGGCCAACACCGGCCACAAGAATTTTGCGCCGTGGCGACAGGCCGATCAGCCCGCCGACCGCCCGGCTCGGACGCGGCCTGCTCATGATGCCACCGTAAATGCCGCCCAAAGCCGGCTGAACACATCCGCCTCCGGCAACGTGTCAGGGGTGTCGCAACCCGCGCGGGGATGGGAGCGGAAACGTGGAATCGCTGGTTGCAGGAGATCCGCGGCAGGTGGGGGCGTACCGGCTACGGGCCCGGCTGGGCTCAGGCGGCATGGGGCGGGTGTTTCTTGGCTACTCCCCGGCGGGCCGCCCGGTCGCGGTGAAGGTCATCCACCCCGAACTCGCCAAAGACTCGATGTTCCGCACCCGGTTCCGCCGAGAGGTCGCCGCGGCCAAGGCGGTGAGCGGCGCTTACACCGCTCCGGTGATGGCCGCCGGCCCGGACGACGATCCGCCCTGGCTGGCGACCGCGTTCGTGCCGGGGCCGTCGCTGGCCGACGCGGTCGAAGCGGCCGGGCCGCTGCCCGAGCCTTCGGTGTGGAAGCTGACCGCCGGGTTAGTCGAGGCGCTGCAGGCGGTGCACGCCGCGGGCCTCGTGCACCGGGATCTCAAGCCGGCGAACGTCCTGCTGGCCACCGACGGCCCGCGGGTGATCGACTTCGGCATCTCCGCGGCGGTCGAGGGCACCAGGATGACCTCGACCGGCCTGGTCACGGGCACGCCCTCGTTCATGTCGCCGGAGCAGGCGGAGGGCGCACGGGTGGGGCCGGAGAGCGACGTGTTCTCCCTGGGCTGCGTGATCGTGTTCGCCGCGACGGGCGCCACCGCGTTCGGGGACGGGCATCTCGCGTCCGTGCTCTACCGCCTGGTGCACGCCCAGCCGGCGCTCGACCGGGTTCCCCGCGGCCTGCGAGAACTCGTGGCGGCCTGCCTGGTCAAGGTGCCCGGCGAGCGTGCCACGCTGGCGTGGCTGGTCAACGAGGTTACCGGCGCCCTCGGGCCGGATGCGGGCGCCGGGCTGACGTCGTTCTGGCCCGACGCGGTGACCCGCCTCATCGGCTCGTTCCAGGACCGGCTCAGCACCGAGGTTCCCGCCCCGCCTGCGCCGGCACCGTCACACGCGGCCGCGGCGCCGCCGTCGGCGCCCGCGCCGCCGCCGTCGAGCGGCCCTGGCGTCCCGACGGTGGCCGCGGCGGGGCCGATGGTGACCGACGCGCGGCCCGGGCCGGCCGCGAGCGCCGTATCCGCGCTGACTGCGAGTTCCACAGCCGAGCCGGCGGGCCCCGTGGCACCGCTGGCGGGGTCCGTGGCACCGCTGGCGGGATCCGTGGCACTGCCGGCCGGATCCATGGCGCCCATGGGCGTGTCAGTACTGCCGCCGGCCGGGTCCGCCGTGCCGCCGGCCGGGTCCGCCGTGCCGCCGGCCGGGTCCGCCGTGCCGCCGGCCGGGTCCGCTGTGCCCCCGGCCGAGATGGCTGACCCCGGCCCGACCGCCCGGCTCGCCCCCGGCGACGGCATTGTCGGCCCGTCAGCCTACCCGGGACTGCCCGGGGACATGGCGGACGGCGGCGGCCCCCGGAACGGCCCGACCCGCCGCGGCCTGCTCCTCGCCTTGGGGCTGACGGCGGCGGCGGGCGCCGGCGGAGCCGCCTGGGAGCTCACCCGCAGCGGCGCAGCAAGCCCGGGCAAGAAGCACGCGCCGAAGGCGATAGGGTCCAGCTCGAAGCGGACGACCACCACCGGAACTGTGGCCTCGGGCAAGAAGGTCTGGGCCTTCTCCACTGGCGGCTCCATCGGTTCGTCGGTGGTGGTTTCCAACGGCGTCGTGTATTTCGGCAGCTCGGATCACAACGTCTACGCCGTGACCGCGAGCGACGGGAGCCGGGTCTGGGACTACCCGACCAACGGCAACGTCAGCTCGGGCATCGCGGTGGCGGGCGGATCCGTCTTCGCGGGCAGTTACGACGGCAATCTCTACGCCCTGAGCGCGGGCCAGGGCCGCAAGATCTGGGCCTATCAGACCAACAGCATCGCCGCGGCGGGCGTCCTGGCCGCCGGGAACACGGTCTACAGCGGCGCGCTCGGCATCGTCGTCGTGGCGCTTAACGCCAGCAACGGGGCGAAGAAATGGGAGTACGTGCAGGCCGGCTCCGGGCCGCATGGCATCGCCCTGGCCGGCCACGTGCTGTACGTGGGGGCCAGCAACGACGAGGTCTATGCGCTGCGCGACGACAGTGGCGCGGTGATCTGGAGCTTCTCCGCCAACGGCCCGATGTCATCGGGCATCGCGGTGGCGCGCGGCATCGTGTACGCGGGCAGCGACGATCAGCACCTCTATGCCCTGAACGCCAGGAGCGGCCGCACGGCCTGGGCGTTCCCGGCAGGCGGCGCGGTCGAGTCCGGGATCGCGGGGGCCGACGGCATCGTCTACTTCGGCTCCGGCGACGACAACGTTTACGCCCTGGACGCCAGCAACGGCGACCTGGTCTGGAAGTTCGCGACCCAGAGTCAGGTGCAGAGCGGGATCGCCGTGGCCAACGGGCGCGTATACGTCGGCAGCTCCGACAACCATGTGTACGCGCTTGACGCCAGGCATGGCGACAAGATCTGGGCCTTTGCGACCGACGGTCCGATCGAGTCCGGGATCGCGGTGGCCGACGGCATCGTCTACTTCGGCAGCATCGACAACAATTTGTACGCGGTCGGCGCGTAGCGCCCGAAACGCTCCCGGCGTAACATCCGGTATTGTTACCCGCGAGTAGGGAGCGTCGGTGGGGCTGGCCTACGAACGACACGGAAGCGGTCCGCCGCTGGTGCTGCTGCACGGCGTCGGGCACCGTCGGCAAGCTTGGGGCGCGGTCCTCGACCGGCTAACCCCGCACCGTGACGTCATCCTGGTCGATCTGCCCGGGCACGGCGAGTCTCCGCCGCTCCGAGCAGACGGGAGGCCGGTGCTGGCCGTCATGCTCGACGCGGTGACCGCGCTGCTGGACGACCTGGCGGTGGAGCGGCCGCACTTCGCCGGCAACTCGCTGGGCGGCCGGCTCGCGCTGGAGGCCGGCGTGGCCGGCCGGGCGGCGACGGTCACGGCGCTCTCGCCGGCCGGGTTCTGGCGCGGCCGGGGCGAGATGCTCTACGGCTGGGGCGTCTTCAAGGTCATGGAGGCGACCGGGGCCCGAACCCGGCCGCTGGCTCCGGCGCTGGCCCGGAGCGCCGTCGGTCGCGCCGTGGTGTTCAGCGCGATCGTGAGCAGGCCGGCGCGGCTGAGCCCGGAGCAGGCCCTGGGCGACATCACCTCGTTCGTCGCCGCCCGGGAGGCCATCAACCTGGTCCTGGCCGGCATCAACAACTTCACTGGCCGCGTCCCGGACGGCGTGCCGGTGACGATCGGCTGGGGTTCGCGCGACCGCCTGCTCTTCCCGGGACAGGCGCGGCTGGTGAAGGCCCGGCTGCCCGGGGCCCGGCTGGTGCGCCTGCCCGGCTGCGGTCATGTGCCGATGACCGACGATCCGGCGCTCGTGGCAGACGTCCTGCTGCGGGGCAGCGGAAGGGCCTAGCCCACGGCTCAGCCTCCGGTTCCGTCGCCCCAGTCGACCGGCACCCGCGCGGCCTCGCCGGGGTGCCGTTCCAGCCAGGCGCGGGCGAACGGGCACAGTGGCACGATCGTGAAGCCGTCCCGGACGGCCCGGTCGATCGCGGCCGCCACCAGCCGGCCGCCTATGCCCCGCCCCTCCAGTTCCGGCGGAACCCCGGTGTGGATGAGCACCAGGCGTTTGCCGTTGCGCCGGTAGATCAGCTCGGCGAGGAAGCCGTCGGCGTCCAATTCGAACCGCGAGGCGGCCTGGTCATCGCTGATCTGCGGGGCGTTGTCGCTCACGGGCACCATCGTCGCACCCGCCGGCCTGGGCGGCCGAATGGGCATAGATCCATGCGGGCCGAGGTTTTCCGTGGTCTCGGCGATGTCCCAGCGATGTCGGAGGGAGTCGGAGGGAGACCGATCATGCCGCAGGCGGTCAGGTTCGACGAGTACGGCGACGTTGACGTACTGCATGTGGTCGACGTGGACCGGCCGGCGCCCGGCGCCGGCGAGGTGCTGGTCCGGGTCAGGGCCGCGGGGATCAACCCGGGTGAGGCCAAGATCCGTAGCGGGGCACTGGCCGAGCGATGGCCGACCACGTTCCCGTCCGGTGAGGGAAGCGACCTGGCTGGCGTGGTCGAGGAGGTCGGCGAGGGCGTCACCGGATTCGCCGTGGGCGATGAGGTGATCGGATACACGGACAACCGGGCCAGCCATGCCGAGTTGGTCGTGGTCGATGTGGGGCACCTGGTGTCCAAGCCGCCCGGAGTCTCGTGGGACGCGGCGGGTGCCGTGTTCGTGGTGGGCACCACCGCCTACGCGATGGTCCGGGCCGTATCGCTCAGCACCGG
>Ga0335074_10012670_pt1 | contig 11826 bp, 13 predicted proteins | sample Lox_Sample_23_FD_206715 | JGI IMG/M metagenome (GOLD analysis project Ga0335074, IMG submission 206715) | Soil microbial communities from Loxahatchee National Wildlife Refuge, Florida, United States - Lox_Sample_2.3 | ecosystem: Environmental > Terrestrial > Soil > Wetlands | place: USA...
GCCCGTACCAGTGCTCCTTCTGCACCATCATCAATGTGCAGGGCCGCAAGAGCCGGTTCCGTTCGCCAGATGATCTCGAACGCATCGTTCGGGAGAACGTGGCGCAGGGCATCCGGCGGTTCTTCATCACCGACGACAATTTCGCGCGCAATCGTCACTGGGAGCCATTGTTCGACCGGTTGATCGCTGTTCGCAACGAAGGGTTGAACATTGGCTTCACCATCCAGGTGGACACGCTGTGCCACCGTATTCCGAATTTCATCGCGAAGGCCAGTCGCGCCGGCGTACGACGGGTGTTCATCGGGCTGGAGAACATCAACCCCGAGAACCTGTTGGCGGCAAAAAAGCGGCAGAACCGCATTACCGAATACCGCGCAATGCTGCAGGCATGGCGCGAGGCGGGCGCCATCACCTGCGCCGGCTACATCATCGGTTTTCCAGGCGACACCAAGGACTCCATCCTGCGCGACATCGAGATCATCAAGCGTGAGCTGCCGCTCGATATCCTGGAATTCTTTGTTCTCACGCCACTACCAGGATCAGAAGATCACAAGGTGCTCTGGCAAGAGGGCGCCTGGATGGACGCCGACCTGAACAAATATGACCTGCACCATCGGGTGACCCACCATGCGCGAATGTCGGACCAGGAATGGGATGAGGCCTATCGTGCTGCCTGGGCGAATTACTACACGCCGGAGCACATTCGAACGATCCTCCGTCGCGCCGCGGCACATCCCACGGGACGCCCGAAGACGACGTTCACGACGCTGCTATGGTTCAAGCTGGTGGCGCGGTTCGAGGGAGTGCATCCCCTGGAAGGCGGCGCCTTCCGCCTGAAGTTTCGGCGTGACAGGCGGTACGGAATGCCGCTGGAGAACCCTGTCGTGTTCTACGCGCGGTACGCTGCTGAGACGGCGGCGAAGGCATGGCACTATCTAGCAGTCTATCGCGCCGCGTTGCGCACTCTCCGGCAGGTACTGCGCGCGCCGGACCGTTGGACCTATACTGATCTCGCGATCACCCCGGCTCGCGAGGACGAGCTTGACAGTTTGGACCTTTATCACGCGACCAGTGGCGGCAAGACAGCGATCGCCCGCGTGCGACGCGAGGCCAAGGCTCGTGCGCGTACTGCACTGGTGCAGTGACAGGCGTGCTGCAGAAGCACAGTGGTCAGTAATGTTTCAAGGTCCGCAGTGAACTCAAGCCGTTTCGCCGTCTCCAATGGACAGCTGATCAGGAGCGTACTGCCGACAGGCAGGGTGCATCCCAAAAGCAGTTGGTGCGTGAGCAGACCAACTACGTCCAGCGCATTCAGAAGACGTTGCAGGACGCCAATCTCAAGCTTGGCTCGGTGCCGAGCCAGCTCACGGGCGCGCTACCGAACGGCACCGCTTTCTGTTGCGCCTGCATCTGCGGCAGCTCGATGCGCTCGCCGCCGCCATTGCCGAGATCGACGCCGAAGTGGATCACGATCTCGAGCCATTCCGGCAGGCGGCTCGGCTGCTGCGGAGCATCCCAGGCGTCAGTGACCTGACCGCGCAAGTGATCATCTCCGAAATCGGCACCGGCATGAGTCGCTTCCCCACCGCCGGCCATCTCGTCTCGTGGGCTGGATTGTGCCCCCGCAACGACGAGAGCGCCGGCAAGAGACGCTCCACCCGGCTGCGCAAGGGCGCGCCGTCGCTCAAGACCACACTCGTGCAATGCGCCTGGGTTGCCAGTCACAAGAAGCACAGCTACCTGCAGGCGCAATTTGAGCGCCTGTGCCACCGGCGCGGGCCCAAGAAGGCCATCTGCGCCGTCGCCGCCTCGATCCTCACCGCCGCCTATCACATGCTGCGCGACGGCACGTTCTACCAGGACCTCGGCGCCGACCACTTGTACCGCGACACGCCAGAGGATCGCGCCAACCGCCTCGCCCGCCAGATCGCCAAGCTCGGCTTCACTTGCGCGCCCGCGCCAGCATCCGACCGGAGGGTTTCTGTTTAGACGTTCGCGCCCTCGATCAGATTGCCGAAGCGCTCCCAGGTCTTGCCGGTCCAGCGCATGAGCTGCATTGCCTTGATCGGGCGATGATCGGTGGCACCGGTATTGATCTTGATGCCGGGCAGCAGCACCGGGCACACGTAGTCGTGCAGGTTCTCGGCCTGGTGCATGACGTTCTCGCGCGAGAAGTCGCCGTTGCACTGCTTGAGCACCTGCAGCATGGTCAGGCTGATGCCGTAGCCGAATACGTACTGTGAGTCGGTGGGATCCGAGCCCGGCATATATTTGGTCATGAAGGCCCTCCATTCATTCAATCCGGGATCTTTGTCCCAGCCAGGATCGGTCGGGTCCTTCAGGTAGCCGGTGCTAAGCATTCCGATCGCATTCTGGGGGCCGGCCGGCCGCAGCACGCTGCCTACCGAGATCGAGACGTTCGACATGATAAAGGTTGGTTTCCACTCCAGGTCGTGCACCTTGCGGATCGACTGTGCCGCGAACTTCGGAATCGCCGCGACCAGCAGCACATTGGCGCCGGATGACTGCAACTCGGCGATCTGCGAATCGATGGTGGGGTCGGTTGTCTCATAGCTGACGGACCTGGTGACGTACTTGTCCCAGTCCTTGGCCAGGATGTCGCGCACGCCGGTGGGATAGTCCTTTCCGAAATCGTCGTTCTGATAGAGGATCGCGATCTTCGGATCCTTGACGTTCTGCAGCACGTATTTGGTGTAGATTTGCGCCTCGGTGCGATAGTTGGGCTGCCAGCCCATGGTCCAGGGGTATTTCTTGTAATCGCTCCATTTGCTGGCGCCGGAGCCGACGAAGAGGTGCGGGATCTTGTGGTGGGTGACGTATTCAACGATCGCCGAATTGCAGGGTGTGCCGAGGTTCTGGAACAAGAAGGCGACCTGATCCTGCTCGACGAGCCGGCGCACGTCCTCGACAGTGCGGGGCGGGCTATAGCCGTCGTCAATCGAGATCAGATCGATCTTGTGGTTCGCCACACCTCCCTGCTCGTTCACCATCCGGTCGAAGAATGTGACCTCGGTCTTGCCGATGTTGCCGTAGGAGGATGCGGGGCCGCTGTAGGGCTCGGTCTGACCGATCTTGAGGGTTGTCGCGGTGACGCCGGGCAGGTTCGCGGCGCGGGCGCGGCTGGTACCGGCGATGCCCGCGGCGAGACCGGTGGCGAGCGCTGCTCTCCGGGTGATCATATTTTGTTCTCCTCGCTTGGACGTCTCCCTGCCGGTGCCCCGAGCGAAGCCGGTTTCCCGGGACCGGCGCGGCGATGCTGCTCTGTGTGGATTGCGGGAGGCAAGTGAATAAGGCGAGTTCGCAGAGCAGACTCACCGCAGAGACGCAGAGTGCGCTGAGAAAATATCACACTGCTGGCCGTCAGGAGGTGACCGCTCGGCCTGAGTTGGGAATGTAAAGAAAGGCTCAGCGAACTCTGCGTCTCTGCGGTTGTACTTACTTTCTTCGCCCGGCGGGTTCAACGATCATCGATCGGCAGGTTCGCACGCACCGAGGCGCGGCCGTCGAACTCGGCCTGCCATGCCGTCAGGCGCGGGCGCCGCTCGCGCCAGGCGATCGAAGTAAAGCGGAAATCCAGATATCCAAGCGCCACACCGATGGCGATATGGCCGATGCTGAACGGCGATGTGGCGAGCGTGTCAGCCTCCGCCTCCAGCGCGTCCACCACGGCCAGAATCTTGCCGCGCCAGAGCTCGATATGCGGCTGCGACTGGCGCTCGGGCGGGCGGAGCCGCTCGCCGAACCAGGCGAGCGCCACATCCAGCATGCCGTCGCCGAGCGCAAGCCGGCGCAGTGCCGTCAGCCGCCCAGGCCAGGGCGGATAAAGTTTCGGTCCATCATGCAACGTATCAAGATATTCGCAAATGACCGGCGAATCATACACGGCCGTGCCGTCCTGCATCACCAGCGTCGGGATTTTGCCAAGCGGGTTGTCGCGCATCAGCTCGGGGTGCGGCGTGGTGCCGCCCACTACCGTGCGCACGGTGCGCAACCGGTCGACCAAGCCGGTCTCGTGCGCGACGATCATCACCTTGCGTACATAAGGCGAGCGTGGCGAGAAATGCAGGGTCATCGGCGCGGGCATGCGGGTCTCCTCAACTGCAGCTAGTTTGCCATTCGCCGCCAGGGCAATGCTAGGCTCGGCGGCGAAGGAAGGTGCGATGCCGGCAACATCCGATGACATGCCAGCCCGTGTAGTGCTGCACAGGGCAAGCCGCGCCGACCGGGCCGAGCTGGTCCTCGGCAACCAGGCGAGCCGGGCCTATCATCATCCATGGGCCGAGCCGTTCACCGATGAGGCCGGATTCGACGCCTGGCTTACGCGCTCGCTTACGGGTCCGCACGTGCAGCTCGTGGCACGCGAGGCAGCGAGTGGCGAGGTGATCGGCGTGGTGAATATCAACGAGATCGTGGGCGGGTTTTTTCAAAGCGCTTATCTCGGGTATTACGGCATGGTGCGACACACCGGCCGCGGTCTGATGACGGAGGCGGGCGGGCGGGCGGTCAGCTTTGCGTTCGCCGATCTTGGGCTGCACCGGCTGGAGGCGAATATCCAGTCGGACAATCTTCGCTCGCTTGCTTTGGTCCAGCGGCTCGGCTTTCGCCGCGAGGGATACTCACCGCGCTACCTTCGCATCGGCGGCGTGTGGCGCGACCACGAGCGGTGGGCGGTGCTGGCCGATGAGTGGGATGACAGCCGCTGGATGCCGGCGCATCCTGGTCGCGCTTCGTCATGAGAGAGGAACGCCCATGCCCGGCATGCTAGAAGGAAAAGTCGCCGTCGTGACCGGTTCGGGGCGCGGCATCGGCCGCGCCATTGCGCTCGCCATGGCGCACAATGGCGCGAAGGTCGTCGTCAACGACGTCGGCGCCGCAGTTACCGGCGAAGGCCGCGACGAAACCCCGGCGCAGGAGGTGGTGCGCGAGATCGAGGCGGCCAACGGTCAGGGCGCCGCCGTCCCCAACACTGACAGCGTCGCCGAGTGGGAGTCCGCGCAGCGCATCGTTGCCACGGCGATCGACCGCTACGGGCGGATCGACATCGTGGTGAACAATGCCGGCATCCTGCGCGACCGCATGTTCCACTATATGTCGCCGGAGGAGTGGGATGCGGTGATGAAAGTGCATCTCTATGGCGCGTTCTATGTCTCGCGCGCCGCGGTCGTGTATTTCCGCAAACAGGAGAGTGGGGCTTTCGTGCACATGACCTCGACGTCGGGACTGATCGGCGCGGTGGGACAGGTGAACTATGGCGCGGCGAAGCTGGGCATCGCCGGACTGTCGCGGAACATTGCAATGGATATGCAACGGTATAAGATTCGTTCCAACTGTATCGGCCCACACGCGTTCAGCCGCATGATCGAGACGGTGCCGGGACAGAGCGAGGAACAGATGAAGGCGCGTGCCGCCAAGACACGACCGGACCAGGTGGCGCAGCTCGCCGTGTTCCTGGCATCCGACGCGGCGGCGGAGATCTCGGGGCAGATCCTGGGGGCGCGGGGGAACGAGATCTATCTGTACAACCAGCCGCGACCGATCCGCATCATGCATCGTGGCGAGGGCTGGACCCCGGAGCGTTTGGCCGAGCACCTGTTGCCCGCTATCCGCAGCAGCCTGACGCCGCTCGAGCGCACGCGGGACGTGTACAACTGGGACGCGATCTGATCCGATGAAGGTAGCCGGTGCGAAATCGAAGAGTTCTCCACTAAGGGTGACCTGATCATGCAACTCGGTCGTCTTGGCGTTTGGTATCCGGTGGACCGTCTGGCCGCACCGGAACTTCGCGACTTCGCCCAGCAGGTGGAGCGCCTCGGCTACGATGCACTATGGTATCCGGAATCGCGCGGCTATGAGTCGCTCTCGGTTGCCGGATTCATGCTGGGGGCGACGACGAAGCTGAAGGTCGGCAGCTCGATCGCCAGCATCTACGCGCGCGACGCGTTCACGGCGCAGCGTGGACTGGCGACGCTGAGCGGGCTGTATGGCGGACGCTTCATCCTGGGGCTTGGCGTGAGCCATGTGCCAATGGTCGAAGGGATGCGCGGGCACGTCTATGAGAAGCCGGTACCGGCCATGCGGGCGTATCTGGACGGGATCGTGAAAGGGCAAAGCGGCGCCGATGAATGGCCAATCGCGATCGCCGCGCTCGGCCCGCACATGTTGGCGCTGGCGGCGGCACGGACGCGCGGGGCCCTGCCCTACAACGTGACGCCGTTGCACACGGCAGAGGCGAAACGTGTGCTGGGTGCCTCGAAATGGCTGGCGGTCGAGCAGAAGGTCTCGCTGGAGACCAGTCCCGCGCGCGCCCGCGCGCTGGGACGCAAGGAGCTGGAGCGTTACCTGCGGCTCGATAACTACCGCAACAACTGGCTTCGCATCGGCTTTAACGAGCAGGACCTGGCCGATGGCGGCAGCGACCGGTTCATCGATGCGATGATGCTGTGGGGCGAGCCGGACGCGGTGAAGCGAGGACTGCGTGCGCATTTCAACGCCGGCGCCACGCATGTCTGCCTGCAGCCGGTGCACGAGGAAGGCGATGTCGCCGCGCGCGATCGGATCCTGCGGGAGTTGGCGGATAGCTGACGCGTTCAGAGGTGGCGCATTTCCTGAGGTTCCGCCCACGGCGGCTGTTCGTCGTCCCGGTATTGGGCTCGTCGGGGTGTGTCGCCATAGAGCCCCGATTTTCAGACCCACTTCTCGTTCCCGATCCAATTGATCGCCGCGCCATGCGGGTCGGTCCAGGCGACCGGTGAGCCGTTTACCGACAAGAGAAATTGGTCAGGAGTTGCCGATGTCCCGGCGCTTCGCGCCATCTCCGGGAATATTCGCGGCGATTCATTACAAATCCAGAACCGGCAGAGCGACATAACGCGTTCCGCGAAGTTCAGCCTATCGGCTTCGGTCGCGACGTAGGCCAGGACGGCGGTGTGAAAAATCACGAGCGTGGCTTCTTTCGGTGCCTCGTCGCACAGTCGTGCGAGACCGTCTCCCAGCAGATTGCCCCTCACGATGCGGGGTTTCTGCTCGGCGGCAATCCGCAGGGCGGCGCGCAAATTGGCGAGCCGCGGACCCTGCCCGGGCCAGACCAACGCTTCCAGCCACGCCGCTTGCGAGGGATCTGCCACATCGATCGGATCGAGATCCAGTCCGCCTCGCCAGATCACTCTTGGCGTCGCTTCCGGGAGCGGCGTCCCCTTGCTGGCCATGCAGGCGAACACTGGGTGTCCCGGTCGCGCTGCCTGGGGGAAGATCAATCTCCGTTTGTAATCGTAACCATAGAAATCAGGAAGCAGGCACAATCCCGCTGACGCGCCGACCTCGATCAAAGCCAGTGGCTGCGGCAATTTCGCCAGGACCGGCAGCAAAGTTGCGCAGCGGGCCGGCTCGTTGGTCTGCGTCGAACGCGACAACATTATCGAACGCACAGCGTGGGAGTTCGCAAGCAGCGTTCGACGGAAATGGGGCCAGTCCGGTGGCGTGCCCAACAGGTGGCGCATAGCAGCAAACAGCAGGTTGGGCTGCCGTTTTTCGTCGGGCAATGTCGTCAGGAAGCGCATCGCATCCCGGTCATTTGCGACACCGCGCGCAAGCGCCGCATAAAGCGGCGAGTGGCCAACGGCTTCTTCCTCGGCAAAGCGCATGTAGCGAACTGAAAGTTTGGCAAGATTCTGCTCATTCAGCATCGTTCGGTCCGCTTCCCCTCCCGCTGTTCGGCAACTCGCGCGGTCGTACCGACGATGGGCGCCGCCCGGGTCAGTCCGGCCCAGCGGCACCGGCCCCGCCATGCGCGCGGCCAGCGAGCACGACCCGTTGGCGCTCGCCGGAGCGACCCTTCGCCCGCGCCTCCCGAAGAATTCTCAGCACGGCCGCCTTGTCTTTGGCATCGACGGCGTCGCGTAAGACCCCGTCGATGCGCGCCTGGGCGAAGGTGTAGCCCGGCCGGCCGGGAATAGAGAGATAGACCGGCACGCCGCCCGCCACCGCCGCGGCGACGGATTCGGCCAGCCCCTCTGCCTTCAGTGCGCCGGCGTTCAGCAAGGTGAACTCGACGCCGAGATGCTTCGTCCCATCTTTCTTTGAAATGTAGCCATGCAGCCGGACCAGCACACCCGACTGGTCGGGCTTAAGCGACTCGCGGATCCATTTCAGGCGCCGCCACCCGCAATAGAACATCCGGCAACTGTGCGGCCGCGTCGCATAGATGCCGCAACTGTTGTCGCGCTGGGAGTGGGGGCAGCGATAGCCCTGCACCTTTTGCAGCTCCGGATCGTCGATCGTCAGTTCGACGCAGCAGACGTTGCACGATCCGCAGGTGCGGCCGGCCACGAGGTGGGTATCGTCTGCGATGTCGCTGTCGAGCACCGGCTGCGGCCCATCGAAGGGACAATGACAAAACGTCTTCCTTGGCAGAGCCTATCAGAGCCGACGTCACCCCGGAAGCCCGATCATATGTCCGATCACGAGCCGCGCGGAGTGGGCGAAGCATGGAGCGACAGCCTGCCTCGGCTTCAGCGCATGCTTGGCGAAATCCATCAGCGGAACCTGTGCGACGCTCCAATTGAAGACATCAGCGGTGCATGACAGCCGGCGTCCAGTTCGCCGCCCGACGCGCGAGCCGCGCCTCGGTCATTTCCCCTTCGTAATCCGGCGAGGCCGGCACCGCTGTGAATGCCGCCCGATCGTGCAGCGCGTTGGTGTTGATCACCGCGCGCGGTCCCGAACCGGTCTCGCACACCGCGCCGACGTAGACCCCGCATCGCCGGCAAATCAGATAGTCCGCGGTGCGCGAACCGAACCGGTACCGCTCGACAAGGCTCCAGTCATCCGCCCAGACTTCGAACAGCCCATCGGGATCCGAGACAGTGCGCGTCGCATGCGCCCGACAGAACGAGCAGACGCACGCACGCAACGCATTGTCCGCCGGCGGTCGGGTAAGACGCAGCCGAGTGCGAATCACCCCGCAATGGCAGCTTCCGACATGGTCCATCCCAGGCCCCGCCGAACTCAAACCAAGGGCCGGGCGATGTGCTCCTTGTATACGGGCCGTGTCAGCAACCTGTCGTACCACGCGCGCAGATGCGGTATCTCGGGCCGGTCGAACTCCATCGTGAACCAGCGATGCACATGCACGCCCCAGGCGATATCGCACAGCGTCAGGTCGCTGCCCGCAATGAACGGATGCTTCCCCAGCCCTGCTGCGATCATCCCCCAGGCACGACCAGCGTCCTTGATCGCCTGTGCGATCGCTGCCTGGTCCCGCTGCTCCGGCTTGGTCCGCACCAGCCCGACAAAGATCATGCCCTGCGGCCGGTTCATCACCGTCTGCTGCGCATCCAGCCAGTGATCGACATTGGCACGCACGTGCTGCTGCTGCGGCCACAGCGTCGTTTCCGGCGCGTGCGCATTGCACAGGTAACGCAGGATGGCGTTGCTCTCCCACAAAGTGAAATCGTCCTCCTGCAAGGTCGGCACCAGCCCGGTGGGATTCATCGCCCGATACTCAGCGGTATCGGTCTTGCCGAACGGCCCGCCGACATCGATTCGCTCGTAGGACAGCTTCAGCTCCTCGAGGAGCCAGATCACCTTCATCACATTGCTGGACGTGCTGCGGCCCCACAGGATGCGGCGCATCGCGGTTTCCTCCTTCGCTCCATATGGGACGCAAGCCTAAGCCGGTTGCACCACAGCGGGAAGCCGGGCAAACCGGCGCGCATGATGCGACCGCGCGAGCACACCGTCGCAGTGCTTTCGGTGCTGGCCGCCGGCGCGGCGCTCGGGATCGCGCTGGGGGCCCAGCACCTGGGCGGGATGGTCCCCTGCGCGCTTTGCCTGCTGGAACGCTGGCCCTATCGTATCGCCATTGTGCTGTCGCTGGCGGCGTGTTTCCTGCCGGCCGTGCTGGCCCGCGTGAGCCTCGCCTTGGTGGCGCTGGCAATGCTCGCCGGCGCCGGGTTGGGCGCCCTGCATGTCGGTGTGGAGCAGGGTTGGTGGCCTAGCCCGCTGCCGGAATGTGCCGCCCCGCGGATCACCGCCGGCAGCATCGCCGCCCGGTTGGCTCAGATGCCGGCAAGACCCTCCAAGCCGTGCGATGCCCCGACGTTCCTGATCCCCCACCTGCCAGTATCGATGGCCGCGATGAACCTGATCTTCGCGTTGGCCTTCGCGGTGCTGCTGGCCATCTTCCTCTCGCGCGTCGGGTCGGGAAGGCGGGCATGAGATTGCCGGGCGATCTGCCAGAACGTGCTGCGGTGCACCGCATGATCCGGGTCGATCATGCCGGCGAATATGGCGCCGCCCGCATCTATGCCGGCCAGCTCGCCCTGCTGGGCGGCGGCGAGACCGGCCCCGTGCTGCGCCACATGCAAGCCCAGGAACAGCGGCACCTTGCGACCTTCGAGACCCTGATCGGCCGCCGCCGCGTCCGACCGACCGCCCTTCTGCCCCTCTGGCATCTGGCCGGCTACGCGCTCGGTGCCGCCACCGCCGCATTGGGCCAGCGCGCGGCCATGGCCTGCACGGTGGCGGTCGAGGAAGCGATCGACGCCCACTACACCGGCCAGATTGCCGCGCTGGAGGACTCCGAGTCGGAGCTGAAGGGCACCCTGGAAGCGTTCCGCGCCGAGGAGCTGGAGCACCGTGACATCGGATTGGCCCACGGGGCCACCGACACACCTGGCTACCGGCTGCTGTCGGCCACGATCAAGGCCGGCTGCCGCGCCGCGATCGCGCTCAGCGAACGAATCTGACCGGTGATGTGATTCCGGCCACAGTCAAGGGAAATCGGGGCCCCTACACCCTTCGTTCACTTGCATTCCGGACTGCACCAGCGCAACGCTGCCGGTAGCCCGATTCTCCGGCGAGGGGGCCGCACGGAAGAAGGAGCCGCAAGCATGATGTCACGTGCCGCGGGAGCACTGGCGATTGGCTTCGCCGCAACTGTCGGATTGCCGAACCCGGCCATAGCGAAAATGGACCTGCAACTTGGCCCGCAGGGGCTGCAGGACAGCAGCGGCACCCTTATCACTGTAGGAACCGCAGGGATGGGCGCGCACTTGGCCGGTTCCTATCAACCGGCAAAAGGGGACGATCCCTATTACTTCAACATCCCCAGCGAACGACCGGTCGAAAGCGCGCCCGGAATTCTGTTTCACATCCCGTTCGGCGACAACGGGTCGCAGTAAGAGTTGTGGCCGGCCTTGTGCCGGCCATCTCCTGCCGGTTCGCGCCAAGGTGCCATAGCGGGCCGTGGGGTTGCCACCCGTGACGTGGCGCTGCGGGTCCCCGAGGCGTCGCTTGCGCCCTGGCCGGCGCAGCCCGTTCCATCTATCTTCCCCGCGACCGGCAGGGGAGCAGGACGATGCAGCGGCGAGACGTGTTGAAATCGGCGCTGGCCACGGCGACTGCGTTGGCCGCGCCGGGCATCGTTCGGGCCGAAGGCCAGACCACCATCACCTTCATCCCGCAGGCTGACCTCGCCTCGTTCGACCCGGTCTGGACCACTGCCGACATCACCCGCAACTTCACCGGCGCCGTGTTCGACACGCTTTACGGCTTCGACGCCTCCTTCGCGCCGCAGCCGCAGATGGTCGAAGGGCACCAGGTCGAAAGCGACGGCAAGCTGTGGGAGATTCGCCTGCGCGACGGGCTGATGTTCCACGACAAGACGCCGGTGCTGGCGCGTGACTGCGTCGCCACGATCAGGCGTTGGGCGACGCGCAATCCGCTGGGACAGGCGATGATGGCGCGCGTCGATGAGCTCGCCGCCGCCTCGGACAAGGTGATCCGCATCCGGCTGAAGAAGCCGTT
>Ga0335074_10012671_pt1 | contig 11826 bp, 10 predicted proteins | sample Lox_Sample_23_FD_206715 | JGI IMG/M metagenome (GOLD analysis project Ga0335074, IMG submission 206715) | Soil microbial communities from Loxahatchee National Wildlife Refuge, Florida, United States - Lox_Sample_2.3 | ecosystem: Environmental > Terrestrial > Soil > Wetlands | place: USA...
TGCCGGTGTCTGGGGCGGACTTAGTGAGGACGAGCGGCGAGCAGTGAAGCGCCGCAGCAGGGTAGCAGCACGCGCCGGGGCTTGAACCCGGCAGGGATTCCTAGCGATTTTACTCATCTCGGCGACACCCTAGCGGTCCCGGTCACATCGGCCGATACGCGCCCGCGTCACAACGTTCGCGGCAACCGCTAGGGTGTCGCGCTGCCGACCCATGAGTCGGCTGAGCGCGACGTGTCCTCGTCACCCTCATCCGACAGGTCGTCAAGCGGCAGCTCGACCAGCACTGTGGTCCCACCGGCGTCGCCGGGCCTGATCTCAAGCCGGCCATTCAGCTCGGTTAGCACGAGCGTCCGCACGATCTGAAGTCCGAGGCTGTCCGTCGTCTCCAGATCGAACTCGGGTGGCAGGCCCACACCATTGTCGGAGACCGTCACCGCGAGCCTCCCGTTCGCGCGCACGGCCGAGACGAGCAGCGAGCCGTCACCGGTCCGCTCCGGCTGGCTCAGACCATGCTGCAGCGCGTTCTGCAGCAACTCGGTCAGGACTAGCGCGAGGGGGGTCGCGATCAGCGCGGGCAGCAGGCCGAACTCCCCCACCAGCGTCGGCGTGACTCGAGCCTCGGGCGACGAGACCTCACCGGCCATCAGGGCCACCCGGCTGGCGATGTCGTCGAAGTCCACAACCTCGTCGGGCACCCTGGACAGGGTCTCGTGCACCATCGCGATCGAACCAACCCGGCGGACCGCCTCGTCTAGCGCGGCCCTCGCCTCTGGTGCGCGCAGCCGCCGCGCCTGCAGTCGCAGCAGCGCCGCGACAGTCTGCAGGTTGTTCTTCACCCGGTGATGAATCTCCCGGATCGTGGCGTCCTTGGTCAGCAGCTCACGCTCTCGGTGCCGGAGCTCGGTCACGTCCCTCAGCAGGATCAGCGCGCCCGCGCGCTCGCCGTCGACGCTCAGCGGGATGGTACGGAGCTGCACCACCGAGCCGTTCGCGTCAATCTCGGTCTCGGCGTGCGCACGGCCGCTGGCTGCCACCATCAGCGAGTCGTCTCGCGGCGCGCGGCCAGCGCACAACCGCGCTGTCAGCGGGCCGAGCTGCTTGCCCACCAGGTCGGCGGTGAGGCCGAGGCGGCGGTAGGCGGACAGCCCGTTCGGACTGGCATAGGTGACCTTGCCCGAGCGGCTCAGCCGGAGCATGCCGTCGCCCACCCGCGGCGACCTGACCAGGACAGGTTCCTGGCCAGGCGCAGGGAACAGGCCGGCCGCCACCATCTGGGTCAGGTCGTCGGCGGCGCTCAGGTAGGCCAGATCCAGCCGGCTGGGCGTACGAGCCGAGCTGAGGTTGGTGGACCGCTCGATGACTGCGATTACCCGCTCGTCCCGGGTGACCGGAATCGTCTCGTGCCGTACCGGTACTCCCCGGCTCCACTCGGGATCTCCCTCGCGGCAGACCCGCCGGTCCAGAAACGCTGCCGCCAGGAACGGCTGCTCGCCGCCCGGCCGCACCGTCCCGACGATGTCATCGGGCAGCGCTGTCGGTGCCGTCGTCGGGCGCATCTGCGCAAGGGCGATCCAGGCTGCGCCAGCAGGCCAGTCAGCGCTCGCCGACCCGCTGCCGAGCGGGGCCCACAGCACCAGGTCGGCGAACGACAGGTCGGCGAGCAACTGCCAGTCGGATATCAGCGCATGGAGCCAGTCCAGGTCCGCGCCGCGGATCCCGGCCCTTAGTGCGAGGTCGGTCAGGGTAGGCACCTCGTCATCATCGCAGCCCGATGCGCCTCTCCGGCGAGTTGCAGGTCTGGCATCGGGACAAAACGGGTCGCCAGGAGTGGGACGCCTCGACTCTTCATTCGAAATGTGGGGTCCGGAGTCCAGTTTATCCTGTTTCGCGCACCCATTTTGAATGAAGAGTCGCACGGTCGCCGGGTGCTACCAGCTGATAACGTCCCCGGCATGAGTGAGGCGACTCGCAGGACGGCGGAGCTGGCATGACCGCGGACCGCGCACAGCCGGCGCACGGTGGCGCACATGCGGTGGCGGCGGCGCAGCGGCACGGCGCGCAGGCGATGTTCACGCTCTCGGGCGGCCACGTGTTCCCGCTCTACGACGGCGCGGTGACCGCTTCTCCGCCGATGCCGATCGTGGACGTGCGGCACGAGCAGACCGCCGTGTTCGCCGCCGAGGCGACCGCACGGCTGACCAGGGTGCCTGGCCTGGCTGTACTGACCGCGGGGCCGGGCGTCACTAACGGGATCAGCGCCGTGACCACCGCGCATTTCAACGGCTCGCCGGTCGTGGTGCTGGCCGGCCGGGCCCCAGACGGCCGCTGGGGCTCGGGCAGCCTGCAGGAGCTCGACCATCCCCCGCTCGTCGCCCCGATCACCAAGCGCGCCTGGACCGTCCATCAGCCGGGCCAGGTGGAGGCCGCAGTGGACGAGGCGTTCACGCTCGCCGCCGCCCGGCACCGCGGCCCGGTGTTCCTCGACGCGAGCCTGGAGGCGCTGTTCGGTACGGCGGAGCCAGGGCCGGCTGCCGGGCCGGAGGCGGCGGCCGGGACGCGGCTGGCAAGCGGCACCGGGCCGGCGAGCGGCAGGCCGGCCGGCGCGGCGCATGACCGGGAAGCCATCACCGCGATCGCGCAACTGCTGGCGGAGTCGAGCCGACCGGTGCTCATCCTTGGCTCGGACGTCTGGCTGGACGGAGCTGAGGAGGCTGCCAGGGCCATGACCGAGCAACTCCGGCTGCCGGTCATCGCCAACGGGCAGGGCCGCGGCATCCTCCCCGCCGGGCATCCGCTGCTGGTGACCCGAGCCCGATCGGCTGCCCTCGGCGAGGCTGACCTCGTGCTGGTGGCCGGCACGCCGCTGGACTTCCGCCTGGCGTACGGCAGTTTCGGCGGCAAGAACGGCACCCCTCCTGCCAGGGTCGTCCACCTTGTCGACTCGCCGGCGCAGGTCGCCGCCCACTGCAAGCTGGCCGGCTCCGCCGCCGGCGACCTATCGGCCATCTTCGCTGACCTCGCCAGCGCGGTCGGCGGAGACGCAACTGGCAGTGCTGCGACGAGCCGGGGCTGGACGCGGGACTGGCTGCCGCGCCTGCAGGGCGCCGCGGCCGCCGCGGTCACCGCCGACGCCGGACTGCTGCACAGCGACGCCAGGCCTATCCACCCGCTGCGTATCTATGGCGAGCTAGCCGGTCTGCTTGAGCCCGACGCGGTGGTGATCGGCGACGGCGGCGACTTCGTCAGCTACGCGGGCAAGTACGTCGAGCCACAGCAGCCAGGCTGCTGGCTCGACCCTGGCCCGTACGGCTGCCTTGGCACCGGTCTCGGCTACGCCATCGCGGCCAGGGTCGCGCGGCCGGCCGCCCAGGTGGTCCTGCTGCTCGGCGACGGCGCGGCCGGGTTCTCCCTGATGGACACCGACACCCTCGTGCGGCACGGGCTGCCCGTCGTGATGATCTGCGGCAACAACGGGATCTGGGGCCTGGAGAAGCACCCGATGCAGGCGCTCTACGGCTACGACGTCGCGGCGGACCTCCAGCCGGGCTGCCGGTACGACCAGGTCGTCAGCGCGCTCGGCGGAGCCGGCGAGCTCGTCACCGAGCCCGGCGACATCGGCCCGGCGCTGCGGCGGGCGTTCGACTCAGGTGTCCCGTACCTGGTGAACGTGGTCACCGACGCAGGGGACGCCTATCCGCGGTCGACGACGGGCGTCTGACGCCTGACAGCCGCTACCGGACGAAGTGACTGGCGCGGAGGGCCCCGTCTCGTTACTGGATGATCGCGATCAGGTCGCCTTCCTGGATCACGTCGCCCTCCGCAACGGCCATCTTGGTCAGCGTGCCAGAGTCCTCGGCGAGCACTGGTATCTCCATCTTCATGGACTCGAGGATCACCAGTGTGTCGCCATCCGCGATGGTGTCACCCTCGGCGGCCACGACTTTCCAGACGTTGGCCACCATCTCGGCGCGAACCTCGCTCATCTGTCCTCCTGCCTGCCGGCCGTAGCCGAGCCGCTGCGCTCCATCATCGCCGCTCGCGCGCTGTCACGGGCGCAGCCGGCCGACCACTGCGGTGTCGTAGTCACCGCTGCTGAACTCCGCGGACCCGAGCAGGTCCGCGTGAAACTCCAGGTTGGTCCGCAGTCCACGGATCGTGAACGCGGCCACCGCCGCCCTCGCCCGCTCCAGCGCCTCAGCGCGGTTGGCCCCGTGCAGGCAGAGCTTGGCCAGCAATGGATCATAGAACGGCGTGACCGTGTTGCCCGCGGCGTACCCGGCATCGACGCGGACGCCAGCTCCGGACGGCTCGGCCCACTCCGTGATCGTGCCGGGACTCGGCAGAAATCGCTTGCTGTCCTCGGCGTAAATCCGCAGCTCGAGCGCGTGACCCGACGGCGCCACCGCGTCGGGGGCGAAGCTGACGTCCTCGCCCTGCGCGATCAGGAACTGCTGCTCGACTAGGTCGATGCCGGTCACCAGCTCGGTGACCGGATGCTCGACCTGCAGCCTGGTGTTCATCTCCAGGAACACAAAGTCGGCGGCGTCGACATCGACGAGGAACTCGACGGTTCCGGCGCCCCGGTACCCGACCGTCTGGCCGGCCTGCACGGCCGCGGCCAGCATTCGCTCCCGCAGCTCGGGGCTGACGCCGGGCGAAGGCGTCTCCTCGGCAACCTTCTGGTGGCGGCGCTGCACCGAGCAGTCGCGCTCGCCCAGCGCCAGCACGCGGCCGTCAGCGAGGCCTAGTATCTGCACCTCGACGTGCCTGGCCCGCTGGACGTAGCGTTCCAGCAGGATCGCGGGGCTGCCGAAGAACCGCTCGGCCCGCGACCGCGCGGTCTCGAAACCGGACGTGAGCTGGGCCGGATCGACGGCCGCGCTCATTCCGATGCCACCACCGCCCGCAGCGGCCTTGATCATGACCGGGTAGCCGATCAGCTCGGCTGCGGCCAGCGCCCCGGCGACATCGGGCACCGGTTCGCGAGTCCCGGCCGAGACCGGCACGCCTGCCTGCTCCATCAGGTTCCGGGCGTTGATCTTGTCGCCCATCTGGTCGATCGCGGCTGGCGGCGGTCCGACCCAGGTCAGCCCGGCCTCGAGAACGCTCGCCGCGAAGACCGCGTTCTCCGACAGGAAGCCGTAGCCGGGATGGATGGCCTGCGCGCCGGTTGCGCGGGCAGCCGCCAGCACCGCTGGCACATCCAGGTAGCTGGCGGCCGGCTGGGGCGGGCCGATCAGCACAGCCTCGTCTGCCTCCCGGACGAACGGCAGCTCGGCGTCCGCCTCGGAGTAGACCGCCACCGAACGGACGCCAAGCCGACGGGCAGTGGCGATGACCCGTCTCGCGATCTCACCGCGGTTCGCAACCAGGACCGACTCAAGCACGGTGGGAGCTTACAGGCGGGACGCCACCCGACGGCCAGACACGTCGGCGAGCACGGCCACGACGTGGGGGTCGTACTCGACCGGGTGCATGCGCATCCGGTCGAGAGCGGCCGCCGACCGGTCCCGGTCGAGCGACGGGCCGACCATGTCGTCGAATGCGTTGGCAGCCCTGATGATCATGCTGCCGAGCGGCGGTGCCGGATCATGCCCGTACGCGGGCCAGGCCTGGCAGCGCACCAGCTCGGCGACGTCGTTCAGCACACCGGCCTCGCGGATGACCTTCTCGCCAAGCTCTGCGATCCGGTCCTGGTCGGCCGGGCTGACGAGCACTGTGGCACCGGCCGGGATCGGATCGCGCAGCGACAGCTGGCCGATGTCGTGCATCAGCGCCGCATACTCGAGCGCGAGCAGCTGAGGCTCCGCCATGCCAAGCCGGCGTCCGACCGCAACCGCGAGCCAGCTGACCCGGCGCGAGTGACCCTCCTCGACGTAGCCAGCCACTTCGGTAACCCTCGCCAGCGACCTCACGGTCTGCAGGTACGTAGCCCGGATACCGGCGTACCGGCGGAACGCCACCTGGGTGACCAGCAGCGGCCCGATGAAGATCGCCAGCTCCATCAGGCCGAGCGTTTCGGCGCCGAATACCGTGATGAGCACCGAGGCGCCCACTGCCAGACCGAGCGGCCACTGCAGCCGCATCTCGTCGACGATCGCAACCGAGAACCGCGCGCCGACATCGTCGGCCCTGATCAGCGCAGACACCACGACGTCGGCCAGCCAGCCGAAGGACACCAGCAGCACCATGACAGCGAAGGCAAGCTCCCACGGGCGCTCCGCAAGGCTCTTCGTGGGCAGCTCACGGAAGATGAACGCGACGCAGGCCACTGCCACCAGGCGGGTGCACATGCCGGTGAGCGCTGCGGGGCGTCCGGCTGCGATGTGCGGCAGAGCACCGACCGCCATGCCGATCGCCGCCACCGAGATGACCAGCGGCGGGTTCGGGTGAATCACGTACGGCGGATGCCCGGGGTCGGGCACCTTCAGCACCAGTGCGTAAGACAGTGCGCCGACCATCGCGATCGGGGCGGCTTCACGGCCGCCGGGCAGCGCCAGCCTGAGCAGCTCGCCGAAGGCGATAAAGCCGCCGAAGGTGAGGACCACCTTCCAGTGGATGGGGTGCCCGCCCGCGACCGCGGCACCGGCGAAGGCGGCCACGGCCAGCATCCCGGCCGCTGCCATCAGCAGTAGCCGGCCGGAGTCCAGCGCCTGCCAGTACGAGGAGGGCGCCATCCTGTCGGGCGCCGGCCGCCCGGCCAGGGTCCCGCCGGTCACGGAATGATCACCTGCAGCGGCGCCGTCGGGTCATCGTGATCTTGCACGGTCACGGCACCCAGGTCAGGCGGGCGAACAGCCAGCTCGGGCAACTGCCACCCGTCCTGCGTTAGCGCGGCGATGAATGCCTCGACCAGCAGCGGATCGAACTGCATGCCCGCTCCCCTGCGCAACTCGGCGACGGCAGCCTCGATGCTCTTGGCCTCGCGATAGGAGCGGGTGGAGGTCATCGAGTCGAAGGCATCGGCGACCGCGATCACCCTGGCGAACTCGGGGATCTCGTGCCCGGCCAGGCCCAGCGGGTAACCGCGGCCGTCGATGCGCTCGTGATGGTGCAAGATGCCGTTGAGCGCCTCGTAGAGGAAGCCGATCTCGCTGACGATCTGGAGTCCGCGCATCGGGTGAAGCTGGATGGCCGCGAACTCGTCCTCGGTCAGCGGCCCGGTCTTCTGCAGCACCTGCGTCGGGACACCGAGCTTGCCGACGTCGTGCAGCATCCCGGCGAAGCTGATCGCGTCGGTCCGGTCGGAGCTCATCCCGATCTGGCGGGCGATCATCACCGCGCCCTTGGACACCCGGTCGCCGTGGCCGCGGGTGTAGTAGTCCTTCGTCTCCACGGCCTGGCAGAGCGCGTTCATGGTCGCGGAGTACGCGCGATGCTGCTCCGCGAACTGGGCCATCGCCCACCGGGCAACGAACAGCGGCACCAGCACGATCACGGTCGCGAACCACCCCATGACCTGCCAGAGGGAGGCGATAACCAGGCCCAGGCAGGCATAGCCCAGGTCGGACGCAAGCAGCAGGATAAGGCTGGATTCCAGCGGCTCCCGGCGGGCCGTGCCGTTCCTGCGGTTCAGCCTGTTCACCCCCCGCACGAGAGTGTGGTTGGCCAGCACATGGACAACTGCTGCGGCGGCGAATGCCACCGCGATCTGCCTGAACACCGCCGGGTGCGGCAGGCCGACGTGACCATTGAGTGCGTGATAGGCCTCGCCGGCGGCCAGCCCGGAGAGCGCGTGCATCGAGCCGTTGAACAGCCGCTCCGCCATCAGTAGCCGCCGACGCCGAACGGGATCACTGTCGTCGGCCGGTTGACGCCGAAGGCTGATCAGCGAGGTAGCGCCGACGAGTGCAGCGGCTACCGGGCCAAGCAGCACGACCGCGGCCAGGGTGGCGGCCGAGCTTGGCGACCAGACGGTCTGCCGCGAGGTTGTGGGCGACTTGACTGAGTCGCAGAGGAGGAAGAGTGCCTGCAGGCTGGCGAGCGCAAGCCACGGGTACAGAACGTGGCCGACGGCGAAGAAACCGTTCGCCAACTGGGCCGCGAACACAAGCGCGGCGGTAACTATCCCGACCAGCCCGATATAAATCCATGCCGCACGGGAGACCACGTGACCCCCTTGTCGCAGGGCGCCAGTTCCGGCCGACTGCCTCCGAACCCGGAGTCGTGCGTCAACCCGCGCCGTTTTTTCGCCGCCTGACCCGTTCATGTGACTCGCATTGCCACTTAGCGTAACCCGATCACTGCGGATCCTTATCGGACTCCCCCGCAATGACAGCGAATAGTGGCGGTATGGCTGCGCAGCGTGGCGGACCAGTGTCCTAACTGCGGGCAGGCAGGAACCTGACGGCGAAAGCGGATAGGGCCTGCTGTGCCACAGTCCGGTCCGCAGGGCCTACTCGGCGAGAACCTCGGTCTTCTCGATCTCGGCCCGCACCGCGGCGATCCGGCCCAGTACCTTGGTGCGAAGCTCGCCAGGTACAGCCTCATGCCCGCAGCACTTCTGCACGAGCCGCTTGACCAGCTCCTCCAGGCCGTACTCGCGCAGGCACGGGCCGCATTCGTCCAGGTGCTGGCGGATCTGGAGGCAGCCGGTGTCTTCCATCTCGCCGTCGATGTAGGAGTACACCAGTGCCAGCACCTCGGAGCACGGTACCTCGTGCGGCTTACCGCAGCTCATGCCTCGTCCTCCCGGGGAGTGTCACCGCTGGACGAGGGCCCGGCCGGAGCGGCGGGCGTCGTCGCCAGCATGCCCACCTCCGCCGCATAGTCCTGGAGCAGGTCGCGGAGCTGTCGCCGGCCGCGATGCAGCCGCGACATCACCGTCCCGATCGGGGTGCCCATGATCTCGGCGATCTCCTTGTAGGCGAAACCCTCAACGTCGGCCAGGTAGACCGCCAGGCGGAAGTCCTCTGGCAGGGCCTGGAGCGCCGCCTTGATGTCAGAGTCCGGCAGGCGCTCCAGCGCCTCGGTCTCGGCTGACTTCAGGCCCCCCGACGTGTGGGATGCGGCCCTGGCGAGCTGCCAGTCCTCGATCTCCTCCGTACCAGACCGCTGCGGCTCGCGCTGGCGCTTCCGATAGGTGTTGATAAAGGTGTTAGTCAGGATCCTGAACAGCCAGGCCTTAAGGTTCGTTCCGGCCTGGAACTGGTGAAAAGACGCATATGCCTTAGCAAAGGTCTCCTGAACCAGATCCTCCGCATCGGCCGGGTTGCGGGTCATCCGCATCCCGGCCGCGTAGAGCTGGTCCAGGTATGGCAGCACGTCGTCTTCGAACCGCTTGCTGCGCTGCTCAAGTGTCTCGGGGACCGGACCCACCCCTTCCGGAGTCGAGGGCTGCAGCCGACCAGCCTGCACGCCGCCTCGCCGGGAGGATACAACGCCTAGCGTCATCACATCGCGCGCGACCGCCCGGCTCGGATCGGGCCGGGTCACGCAGCTTGCTGTCGACACGTGCGGTGAAACACGATGCTGACCGCCTTCATTCCGCCGGGACCGGCAGCACCGCACCGGTAACGCCGCACCGGCAATACCGCGCGGCCGGGCACAGCGTCACCGGTGCCGGCGATCCCGCTTAGCCTGGCAGGCAACGCACCTGGCGGCCTCCGGCTTAGCCTCTAGCCTGCCTTCCGGGACGGGGCCGCCGCAGTCAACGCAGGTACCGTAGGTGCCCATATCGATCCGGTGCAGCGCCTCGAGCACGGCGGAGCGCTGGCGTTTGGCAACGTCAAGCACCGCCTGGGACCGATCGGTTTCCGACAGGTTGGCACCGGCGTCGGCCGGGTCCTGCGGGTACTCGCCGGAGTACTGGTGCAGCTGGCCGTTCCCGTTAAGCACGGTGATCGACCGCTCCAGCTCGGTGCGAATCTCCTCCAGCCGCTGACGCGCCGTCATGACGTCCATGCGATCCCCGCCTCCTTCCGCAACTGGCCGACAGCACCTCAATGGGGGGATCTGCGTGTGCTGCCGGGCCGCTACTGCTGGCCTACGACAGCACTCCGGTGTCGTAGGCCGGAACGTCTCCGCTGCCAGGCAGCGCTTCGGGTGCGCCTCCTGGCTCGCCGACTGGGCGGGGCAAGGCCGGCTCGATCAGGCTCGGCCCGTTGTTGCGGACCGAGTTCACGGCTACGGAGACTGGATAAGTAGTGAGTCCGCTCGCCGCGGCTGGTGTCAGCAGTGCCCGCAGGTCAGCGACATCACTGGCGGCTGGGTCGAGCCAGTCGGTCCAGCCGGCCGGATCGATGATCATCGGCATCCGGTCGTGGATCATGCCGAGCTCGTCCGGCGCACTCGTGGTGATGATCGTCGTCGTCCAGAGCCAGGCGTCCGCATCGGCTGATGGCACGGCGGGGTCGCGCCACAGTTCATACAGGCCAGCGAAAGCGAGCGGCCGACCGTCGGCCCTGGTGATGTAGATCGGCTGCTTAGCGCCGCCTGGCTGTGGCTGCCACTCGTAGTAACCGTCAGCGGGCACCAGACAGCGCCGCTTGGCGAAGGCACGCCGGAAGGCAGGCTTCTCCGCGACCGTCTCGGCCCGCGCGTTGATCATCCGGCTGCCGATCTTGACGTCTTTCGCCCAGAACGGAACCAGCCCCCAGCGCATAACCCGGAGCTGTCGTTCGGCCGGCGGGGCAGCCTGAGCTGACGGTTGGTCCTCGGCACCGGTCCCGGTCCGGCTCACCACGGTGTAGACGGCCTTGGTCGGCGCCACGTTGTAGTCGGGCTGGAGAGGCTCGGTCACCTCGTCGCGCTGCACGCTGAACTCCTCCAGGAGCTCAATGCGCTTGCGCGCTGACGCATACCGACCGCACATGTCCTTACCTGACTACTGACCCACCGCCCGGCGAAGCCCGGAATGCGCAATTCCTAACCAGAATCCGGCTCAGCCAAACCTGGGCCGGGATATCCGAAATGATTCCGAGTTCGCCGCAGCGATGCTTGCCTGTCGCTTCGCGCGGGCTTGCTTGTCACTCCGCGTGGGCTCGATTGTCACTCCGCACGCCCGGCCACGTCTAGACGTGCGGCAAGCCAGTACCCTCGTCGGCATGCGCGCCCCGAACCAAGCCGACCTGCAGCCAGCCACTTCCAGCCCCGCTCTGAGCGGCGCAGACTGGGCCGCGCCGAGCGCATCATCGGCTGTGAAGGCCAGCGTCGACCTGCCCGGCTCTAAGTCCATCACCAACCGGGCCCTGGTCCTGGCCGCGCTCGCCGACACCACCACCATGATCATCAGGCCGCTGCGGGCCCGCGACACCGACCTGATGGCCGGCGCGATTGCCGCGCTCGGTGCCACCGTGGGTTCTGCGCCGGACGGCGATACCGACCGCGGTGCCGGGGATATCGAGTCGTGGGTCGTGCACCCTGGCCGGGCTTCCGGACCTGTCCGCATCGACGTGGGGAACGCCGGCACTGTGCTGCGCTTCGTCCCGCCGGTGGCCGCTCTCGCGGACGGCGACGTCGAGTTCTCCGGCGACGCGCGCGCCTCGGCGCGGCCGGTCGCCCAGCTGCTGGACGGACTCCGTCAGGCCGGCGTGCAGATCAGCGACGGCGGGCGCGGATCTGTGCCGTTCACCGTGCACGGCGGCGGCACTGTCCGCGGCGGCGCGGTGACGCTCGATGCGTCCTCCTCTTCCCAGCTCATCTCCGGCCTGCTGCTGTCCGCGCCCCGCTACGAGCAGGGCATCCAGATCGCGCACCGGGGCGAGCGGATCCCGACCGCGCCGCATATCGCGATGACCGTGGCGATGCTGCGGGCCGCTGGCGCCGAAGTCGAGACCGGAACCGCGGCGCGCGGCAGCCAGCCGGGACCCGACTTCTGGCGGGTGC
>Ga0335074_10012672_pt1 | contig 11826 bp, 22 predicted proteins | sample Lox_Sample_23_FD_206715 | JGI IMG/M metagenome (GOLD analysis project Ga0335074, IMG submission 206715) | Soil microbial communities from Loxahatchee National Wildlife Refuge, Florida, United States - Lox_Sample_2.3 | ecosystem: Environmental > Terrestrial > Soil > Wetlands | place: USA...
CTTGTCGATCGCGAGCTCCAGCGATTCCTTGGTCACCGCCAGCAGCCTCTTCGCCGATTCGTTAATCTCGCCCACCGGTACCGTCACCGCCGAATCGCCGAAATAGCCGTTCAACTGCACTCCGGTGTCGATCGAAACGATGTCGCCCTTCTTCAGTTTCGTTTTCGCCGACGGCATCCCGTGCACGATCTGGTCGTTCACCGAAGTGCACAGCACATACGGATACTTGGTGCCCGCCGCCGGCGTGTAATAACCCTTGAAGGCCGGCCTCGCGCCCGCGTCCTTCATCATCTTTTCCGCCGCAACTTCCAGGTCGTGGGTGGTGACGCCCTCTACCACCATCTTCGAAAGATCCTGCAGAATCTGCCAGACCAGGAGACCACTCTTGCGCATGTGGTCCAACTCGTTGCGGTTCTTTCGGATGATCATCTCCCACAGACGCCCGCCGCAGCCGCGGGCACACACTCGCCCTCTGCGCGGAACAGGCTGATAAATTCATTATACTGCAAAATCATCGGTTTAGGACGCCCTGCCCTAGGAAACGGAGCTGCGGCGGCCCCGGATACGTCCGGAGCGCGGCGTGAAGCCCTCGTAATGGCGCATGATCAGCTGCGCCTCCACCTGGTTGACGGTATCCATCGCGACGCCCACCACGATCAGCAGCGACGTCCCGCCGAAGAAGAAATTCACGTTCAGCCCGTCCAGCAGCCAGCGCGGGAAGTAATTATCGATGAAGTTGCCGACCAGCGGCAGGCGCTGCAGCTTGATCCCGGCGATCATGATCTGCGGAATCAGCGACAGCACGGACAGATACAGGCCGCCTACCACCGTGATTTTGGTGAGAATCTTGTTCATGTAGTCGGCCGTATTCTTTCCGGGACGAATGCCCGGGATGAATCCGCCGTACTTGCGCATGTTGTCGGCCGCTTCGTTGGGGTTAAAAATAATCGAGACGTAGAAGAAACAGAAGAAAATGATCAGAACGCAGAACAGCAGGTAATAAAGCGGCTGGTTGCCGCCGATCGATTCGAGCATTCCGCTCAAAACCGGGCTGTTCTTCACGATCTGCCAGTTCATGAGCGTCTGCGGGAAGGCCAGGAGCGAGGAAGCGAAAATCACCGGAATGACGCCGCCCGCGTTCACTTTGAGGGGCAGGTGCGTGGATTGGCCGCCCATCATGCGCCGGCCCTGAATGCGCTTGGCATATTGCACCGGGATGCGGCGTTCGCCGCGCTCCACCAGCACGATAAACGCGACCACGGCGATCATCACCGCCAGAATCACGATCAAGTGGATGGGCGTCCAATCGCGCACCCGAAACACGTGATCGTAGATGTTATCGATGGCGCGGGGCAGCCCGACCACGATTCCGGTGAAAATCAGCAGCGACATCCCGTTGCCGATGCCGCGATCGGTGATCTGCTCGCCCAGCCACATGATGAACGTGGTGCCGGCGGTGAGCGTCAGGATGGTCATCAGCATGAAGCCGACGCCGGGATGGAGCACGAACCCGCCGTTGGACGTCTGGAGCGTCAGCGCGATTCCGAAGGACTGCACCACGGCCAGGATGATAGTGAGATAACGGGTCCATTGCGTGATCTTGCGCCGGCCCAGCTCGCCTTCCTTCTGGAGCTTTTCGAGCGTCGGCACCACCACCTGGAGCAACTGCAAAATAATGGACGCCGTAATGTACGGCATGATGCCCAGGGCGAAAATCGTCAACCGCCGGAACATCCCGCCGCTGAACAGATCGATGAAGCCGAACAGCGAACCGGAATTCTGTTGAAAGAACTCAGCCAGGCGATTGGCGTCAATTCCCGGCGTCGGTATATGACCGCCGAAGCGGTAGACAGCCAGCAACCCCAGCGTGAAGAGAATGCGCTTCCGGAGGTCCGGAATCCGGAACATATTGGCGATGGTGTCGAACAGCTTCATCTTTGCCTACCTCTGGGCCTGCCTTGTCTGATCGGAATGAGCCGCCCGCCTACTCGCTCGCGATCAAATTTCCCGTGCCTCCGGCCTTCTGGATCTTCTCCAGAGCCGACTTCGAAAATGCGTGCGCCCGCACTTCTATTTTACGCGTCAGGTCGCCCGAGCCGAGAACCTTCAATCCGGCGCCCAGTTTCTTGATGACGCCCAGCTCGAGCAACCGGCCGGGATCGAACGCGTCGCCTTCCAGCTGCTCCAGGCGGCCCAGATTCACCACCGCGTACTCCTTCTTGAAAATATTGGTGAACCCGCGCTTGGGCAGGCGCCGGTGCAGCGGCATCTGGCCGCCTTCAAAACCGCGCATCATGCTGTAGCCGGTAACGGAGCGTGCGCCCTTGGCGCCGCGGCCGGAATATTTGCCGCGCCCGGTTCCCATGCCCTGCCCGACGCGCTGCTTCTTTTGTTTTTGGCCTTTCGGCGGGTGCAGATTGCTGAGATTCATGACTATTCCTTGACGATTGCCAGCAGGTGCGGGATCTTGGCCACCATCCCTCGAAACGCCGCGTTGTCCGGCCGCACCACCACGCGGTTCATCTTCTTCAAGCCGAGCGACCGCACGATCACTTTGTGCTTTTCGGGGCAGCAGATCGGGCTGCCGATCAATTTTATTTTGATGGTTCCTTCGGCCATGATTTTAGCTCACCTTCTCCTGCGACAATCCGCGCAGTTCCGAAGTCTGGGCTCGATCGCGCAACTGCTCGAGTGCGTTGATGGTGGCTTTCACCACGTTATGCGGATTGCGCGAGCCGATGGATTTGGTGAGCACGTTGGGGATGCCGACGGCCTGGATGACGGCGCGCACCGGACCACCCGCGATCACACCGGTCCCTTCCGGCGCCGGCTTCAGCAGCACCAAGCCGCTGCCAAACCGCCCCAGCACCATATGCAGAATGGTAGTCTCGTGGACGTTTACCTTGCGGAGATTCTTTTTCGCCGCTTCGATTCCTTTTTTGATCGCCGCCGGAACTTCCTTGGCCTTGCCGGTGCCGAAACCGACGATCTTGGCGCCCGGATCGCCGATGACAACCAGCGCCGAAAAGCTCAGGTTCTTGCCGCCCTTGACCACTTTGGTGACGCGATTGATCGAGACCACCTGTTCCTTGAGGTTCAGGGTGTTGGCGTCGATTCGTTTCGCCGTGGGTATTGCCGCCATGATTAGAACTCCAATCCCGCTTCGCGCGCCGCGTCGGCCAGGGCCTTGATGCGCCCGTGATAGAGGAAGCCGCCGCGATCGAACACCACTTTGCTGACGCCCTTACTCTTGGCGCGCTGGGCGATCAGCTTTCCGACTTCCTTGGCGCCGGCCAGGTTGCCGCCGCTTTTCACGCTCGAATTCTTTTCGCCCGACGACGCCGCGGCGAGCGTCGCACCCTGGCGGTCATCGATGACCTGCGCATAAATATGCTTCAGGCTGCGGAACACGGCCAGGCGCGGCCGCTCCTGGCTGCCCTTCAGTTTGAGCCGGGTGCGTTTGTGAATTCGAACCCGAACGTCGTTCTTGGAATGTTTCGCCATCTACTTCGCTCCCGCGCCCGCCGTCTTGCCGGCCTTCTTGCGCAGCGCTTCGCCGGTGTATCGGACGCCCTTGTTCTTGTACGGATCGGGCGGACGCAGCGCGCGGATGTTCGCGGCCACCTGTCCGACCATTTGCTTGTCGTATCCGGTCAAGACCAGGTGCGTCTGCTTGTCCACCTTCATATCCACGCCGTCCGGCAGCAGCACCTCGATGGGGTGCGAGTAGCCGAGCGTGAACGTCGCGATCTTGCCCTTCACGTCGGCGCGATAGCCGGTGCCGGTAATATCGAGCTCGCGCGTGAATCCGGTCGACACGCCCTGGACGGCGGCCGCGGCCAGCGCGCGCGTCAGGCCGTGCAGCGCGGCGCGCTGATCGGAATCGCGCAAAAACTCGAGATTCCCATCCGCCTGGCGGCCCTGAATGCCCTCCGGCATCGGCACCGTCAGCTTCCCTTTGGGTCCCTCGACCAACAGCTCGGCGCCCAGCGTCACTTTAACGCCCTTGGGCAATGGGATCGGTTTTTTACCTACTCTGGACATGCTTCACCTCGTTACCACAACTGACAGAGGACCTCTCCGCCGACCCGTTCCCGGCGCGCCGTGCTGCCCGTCATTACGCCGCGCGCGGTGGTCAAAATATTGATGCCGAGCCCGCCCAGCACCTTGGGAACTTCCTTGCTCCCGACATAGACGCGGCACCCGGGACGCGACACCCGCTCGATCCGCGAGATCACCGGCACGTTGCCCGGCGTGTATTTCAAATAAATGCGGATGCTGCGCTTGGCGCCCTCGTCGGCCAGTTTGAAGTTGACGATAAAGCCTTCTTCCTTCAGGATGCGTGCGATCTCCATCTTCAGTTTGGAGGCCGGCACATCCACCTTGGGATGGCGCGCCAGCTGCGCGTTGCGAATGCGCGTCAGCATATCGGCGATGGGGTCGGTTATGGCCATGTTTTACTTCGCCGCTCCTTTCCTTACCAGCTCGCTTTGATCACGCCGGGAATCTCGCCCGCGAGAGCCAGTTGCCGGAAGCAGATCCGGCACAGATTGAATTTGCGAATGTAGCCCCGCGGCCGCCCGCAACGGAAGCAACGATTGCGCAGCCGGATCTTCACCCGCATCGGAGTGTTCTTGTCGGCCGCCATTCTGGCCCTGGTGTGGTCTTCTTTCGCGATCTTCGCTGTTGTCGCCATCTACTTTGTATTCCTCGTATTCCTCGAATTCCTCGAATTCCTCGAATTCCTGGAATTCTCTTACTGCCGAAACGGCATCCCCATATGCTTCAGCAGCGCCAGCCCCTCGGCATCGCTCTTGGCGCTGGTGGTGATCGAAATATTCATCCCCTTGACCTTTTCCACTTTGTTGTAATCGATCTCGGGAAAAATCAACTGGTCGCGCACGCCCAGCGTATAATTGCCGCGGCCGTCAAAACTTTTCGAGGACACGCCGCGGAAATCGCGCACGCGCGGAAGCGCGACGTTCATCAGCCGGTCCAGAAACTCGTACATGCGGTCGCCGCGCAGCGTCACCATGGCGCCAATCGACATCCCCTCGCGCAGCTTGAACGCCGCGATCGATTTTTTGGCCTTGGTCACCACCGGCTTTTGCCCGGCGATCTGACCGAGTTCGGTGACCGCGCCGTCCATCAGCTTGGCGTTTTGCGTCGCTTCGCCCAGGCCGATGTTCACCGAAACCTTCTGGATCTTCGGCACCGCCATCACGTTCTTGTACCCGAACTCTTTCACCAGCGCCGGGATCACGCTTTTTTGATAATGTGCCCTCAGTCTTGCCGCCATCTTGTTGACCTTTTAACCTTTGGTGTCCAGCGTTTCGCCGCTTTTCTTCGCCACGCGGATGCGCCGCGTCCCCGCGCCCGCCGGTTCCACCTTATAAGCCACGCGCGTGGCCACGCCGCCGGAGGTCATCGCCATCACATTCGAAATCGCGATGGGACTCTCTTTCTCCGCGATGCCGCCCTTGATCTGCCGCTGCGGATTGGGACGGGTGTGGCGCTTGATCATCGAAACGCCTTCCACCAGCAGCTTGCCCTGCCAGCGGTCCACCGAAATCACGCGGCCGGTCTTGCCCTTGTCGCGCCCGGCGATCACCTTCACCTGGTCGTTCTTCTTGATGCGGGTCTTATGAAATTCCTTCAGCACTGGACGCTTCGGCATCAGATCACCTCCGGGGCGAGCGAAACGATCTTCATAAAGCGCTTGTCGCGCAGCTCGCGCGCCACCGGGCCGAACACGCGCGTGCCCACCGGCTCTCCCACTTCATTGATCAGCACGGCGGCGTTTGAGTCAAAGCGGATGTAAGTGCCGTCCTTGCGCCGCGACTCCTTGCGCATCCGCACGATCACGCAGCGCACCACTTTGCCCTTCTTGATGGGCGATTCCGGCGTCGCTTCCTTCACGCTCGCCGTGATTACGTCGCCCAACCCGGCGCGCAATCCCAAGTCGCCGCCGCGCGGCAAAATGCACTGCAGTTTGCGGGCGCCGCTGTTATCGGCCACCTCGAGGATGGTTCGCATCCCGATCATGATTGCCTCCCGGAGCCTTTGGGCTGCACCGATTTGCCGCCGCGCGGCGATTTCGAGCCCGAAGTCGGCTGGATAATGTCGAGATCCACGGCGCTCGGCTCCACTGCCACCTGCACCGCCTTGCGCACCACCTCACCGAGCCGCCAGCGCTTGAGCTTGCTCATGGGGCGGCACTCGATGATGCGCACCGTGTCGCCGATCTGGGCCCTCTGCTCCTCATCATGCGCGTAGAACTTTTTGCGCTTGTTGATAATGCGCTTATAAACCGGGTGCGGCACGCGCCGCGTCACTTCCACCACGATGGTCTTGGTCATCTTGGCCGAAACCACCTGGCCGACCTTTTCGTTCTTGGTGCCGGTCTTGGGCCCACTTTTGGGCGCGCCGTTGGATGCTGCCGCATTATCCGCCATGGCTTACTTCCCCTTCTTCTTTTTCGCCGCGCTTTTCTTGGCCGCGGGCTCGGGAGCGGTGTCCGGATGCAGCTCGCGGTCGCGCAGGATGGTCAGAATCCGCGCCTGATCCTTGCGCATGGCCCGCACTTTCTTCAGGCCGTCGGTCTGGCCCATGCTCATCTGGAAACGCAGCCGAAAGTTCTGCTCGCGTATCTCCGCCACCTGGCGGCGCAGCTCATCGCTGTCGAGTTCCCGTACTTTATCCGCTCTCATATCAAACTCCCGCTTCTTCTCAAGCCCCGGCTTCCTCGCGGCTCACCACCTTGGTCGGCAGCGGCAGCTTCCCCGCGGCCAGACGAAACGCCTCCTCCGCCGTGGCTTTCGGAACGCCTTCCATTTCGAACAGAATCTTGCCCGGCCGGATCACCGCCACCCATTGTTCGGGGGCGCCCTTGCCTTTGCCCATACGGGTTTCCGCGGGCTTCTTGGTGATCGGCTTGTCGGGGAACAACCGGATCCACACCTTGCCGCCGCGCTTGATGAAGCGCGTCATCGCCACGCGCGCCGCTTCAATCTGCCGGTCCGTAATCCAGCCGCAGCGCAGGGCTTTCAAGCCGAAATCGCCGAACGCGAGCGAGGAGCCGCGCCAGGCCTTGCCGGTCATCCGGCCGCGCTGCTGTTTCCTGTATTTGACCTTCTTGGGCATCAACATGGCGATTTATTCCTTACCCGGCTCCGTGCTCGGCTCACCCGTGGCGGGCTTCACTTCCTGCTTGGGTTCCGGCTTCGGCTCCTGTTTCCAGGCCGGTTGCGGCGGCGCCAATGGCGGCAGGATGGGCGCGACGCGTGGCGTAGCCCCCTCGGGAGGCGCTTGCACGATCGGACCACCCGGCTCGCTCGCTACAGGCGCCGGCCCAGACGATGGACGACGCTCGCGGCGGTCGCGCAGCGGAGGACGCCGGGGCTCCGGGTCGTTCCTGAGTGAATCCCTCCGGCCGCTGTCTAAAATCTCGCCCTTATAGGTCCAGCACTTGATCCCGATCACGCCGTACGTGGTGTAAGCCTGCGCGAAACCGTAATCCAGGTCCGCGCGCAGGGTGTGCAGCGGAAGCTGTCCTTGCAAATACCACTCGCTGCGCGCGATCTCCGCGCCGTTCAACCGGCCCGACACGCGCACCTTAATTCCCTTGCAGCCGAAACGCAGCGCCGAATCCACCGCTTTTCTCATGGCTCTCCGGAACGCCACGCGTTTTTCGAGCTGCAGCGCGATCGACTCCGCCACCAGCTGCGCATCCAGCTCCGGCTTGTGCACTTCCTGAATGTCGATGAAAACTTCACGCTTGGTCTTCTTCGCCAGGTCGCCCTTGAGCTTCTCGATCTCAGCGCCCTTGCGTCCGATGATGATCCCGGGGCGCGAGGTGCGAATCGTCACGCGCAGCTTGTTGCCCGGCCGGTCCACTTCAATCGAGCTGACGCCCGCCGATTTCAGCCGCTCCCGGAGCGCGCCCTTCAACTCCAGATCCTCGCGCAGCAGACGCGCGTAATCCTGCTTGGCGAACCAGCGCGAGCGCCAGGTCTTGGTCACTCCCAGGCGAAAGCCGTACGGATGTACTTTCTGTCCCACTATGCGTTCTCCTCGGCAGCCGCTGGGGCTTCCGCGTTCTTGTCGCTGACCTGAACCACGATGTGCGAAGTCCGCCGCTGGTAGCGATAGGCGCGGCCCATCGGAGCGGGCCGGATGCGCTTCTGCCGCGGCCCTTCGTTGACATATGCCTCGCTCACCACCAGCTCGTCCACGTCCACGTCGTTGTTGCGGTTCTCGGCGTTCGCGATCGCCGAATCCAGCACTTTCAGCACGGTCGGCGCCATGCGCTTGTTGGTCTGGCGCAAAATGATGCGGGCCTCGTTGGCCGAACGGCCGCGGATCAGGTCGATCACCAGTCGCGCCTTCTGCGGCGACGATCGAATATATCGGGCTTCTGCTCTGGCTTGCATGCTCTCGTCCTTGTCTGGGTTTCTTCCCTAGGCCGGCTTGGCCGATTTCTCCGTCGACGGCGCCGCGGCCGCCTTCACCGAGTGGCCTTTGAACTGGCGCGTCGGCGAAAATTCGCCCAGCTTGTGCCCCACCATGTTTTCGGTGATGTAGACCGGAATGAATTTCTTGCCGTTATGCACCCCGAGCGTGTGCCCGATGAACTCGGGAACGATGGTCGACCGCCGCGACCACGTGCGCACCACTTTCTTCTCGTTCTTGTCGTTCATGTCCACCACCTTCTTCATCAGGTGGTCATCGGTAAACGGTCCCTTTTTTAATGATCGACTCATCTGTTCGTTCCTCTACAGCCGCTGGCTGACCGCTCCGTGCCAGTCCGCCAACCGCCAATAGCTAACCGCGTTTTTTCGCCTTCCGGCTCACAATCCACTTGTCCGTCCGTTTGTTATTCCGCGTCTTGAACCCGCGCGTCGGCTGCCCCCACGGCGTCACCGGATGCCGCCCGCCCGACGACTTGCCTTCGCCGCCGCCATGCGGATGGTCTACCGGATTCATCGACACGCCGCGATTGTGCGGCTTCTTGCCGAGCCAGCGCGTCTTGCCCGCCTTGCCGTGCGATTCGTTCTCGTGATCGACGTTGCCCACCTGGCCGATGGTCGCCATGCATTCCACTTGCACGCGCCGCACTTCACCCGAAGGCAGCTTCAACAGCGCAATGCCCCCTTCGCGTGAAACCAGCTGCGCCTGCGCTCCGGCCGACCTTGCCATCTGCGCGCCCTTGCCCGGCCGCAGCTCGATGTTGTGGACCACCGTGCCGGCGGGAATATTCTTGAGCGGCAGCGCGTTTCCGACCAGGATGTCGGCCTCCGGCCCCGAGCTCACCGTGCGCCCCACTTCGAGACCCACGGGACAAATGATGTAGCGCTTCTCGCCGTCGGCATAATTGAGCAGCGCGATGCGCGCCGTGCGGTTGGGATCGTACTCGATGGCCGCCACCTTGGCCGGGATCCCAACCTTATCGCGCTTGAAATCGATGGCCCGGTACGCCTTCTTCGCCCCGCCCCCGCGAAAACGCGACGACACCAGGCCTTCGCTGTTGCGCCCGCCCGACCGCTTTTTGCCGGCCACCAGTGACTTTTCCGGCGTATCCTTGGTAATCTCATCGCGCGAAACGATGGTCATGAAGCGCCGCGAAGGCGTCGTCGGATTGAAGCTTTTCATCGGCATGGTTAGATCTCCGCGTACTCCGGCACTTTCTGATCGTCTTTCAACCGGACGTAGGCCTTCTTCCAATCCGATCGATATCCGGAAAATTTCCCCCGCCGCCGCAGCTTGCCCTCCAGCGTGACGGTGCGCACCTCGGCGACCTTCACTTTAAAAAGCTGCTCCACCGCCGCTTTCACCAGTGTCTTATTGGCGCCCGCCGCAACTTCGAAACACAGCGTCCGCTCGTTGTCTTTTTTCGCGACGCCTTTTTCGGTCACGATGGGCCGCTTGATCACTTCGTGGATGGTCATTTCGCCAGCGCCTCCGACAGTTTCTGCGCCGCCGCCTGACTCAGTAAAACGCCCGCGTGCGCCAGCAGATCGTATACTTCGACTTCTTTGGTCGAAACCAGCTTGACGCCGGCCAGATTACGCGCTCCCAGCTCCAGATTCCGATTCTCGCCATGGTCGACCACCAGAACGGTCTTGGGCGCACCCAGTACATTCAGCACCGCGCGCATGCCCTTGCTCTTGTGATCGGCCAGCGCGAATTCGCTCACCACGCGCAGCTCGCCGTCCCGCAACTTCGCCGACAGGGCCGACCGCAGCGCGCCCAACAGCATCTTGCGAGGCAGCTTGTAGCTGTAATCGCGCGGTTGCGGACCATGCGTCGTTCCGCCGTGCCGCCACAAGGGCGACCGTATGGAGCCCATGCGCGCGCGCCCCGTGCCTTTTTGCCGCCACAGCTTCTTGCCCGAGCCCGACACCTCGTGCCGCGTCTTCGTTTTCGCGTTCCCGCCCCGCCGCGCGGCCTGCGAGTGGCGCACCGCCTCATACAGCAGGTGCTCGTTCACCGGCGCGCCGAACACTTCATCGGCCAGGTCCACCGACCCCACCACCGCGTTATTCAAATCCACAACGTCTACACTCGGCATGCTCTTCCCTTTTGTGGCGTTCCTTTTACCGTTTCGCCCTTCGCACTAGGACATAGCCGCCGTTGGGACCGGGCACCGCGCCCTTGATCACCAGCACGTTGTCCTCAGCCACTACGTCCACCACTTCCAGATTCCGGATGGTCACCTGTTGATCGCCCATGTGGCCGGCCATGCGGGTCCCCGGAAATACGCGCGACGGAAAGCTGGACGCCCCGATCGAACCCGGCGCGCGATTGAACATCGATCCGTGCGTGTCGGGACCGCCGCGGAAATGATGCCGCTTGATAATGCTGGCGAATCCACGGCCCTTGCTGACGCCGATGACATCCACTTTATCCGCCGGCTTGAACTGGTCCACCAGCACGCGGTCGCCCTGCTTCAAATCGTCATCGCCCGGCCGCATGCGCACTTCGCGTAGAAACTTCACGCCGTCCGCGTTCGCCTTCTTCAAGTGACCGGCGATCGGCTTCGTAGTCCGCGACGCTTTCGCGAACTCCACCAGCCCCAGCTGCACTGCGTCATAGCCGTCGGTGGTCGGCGTCTTGCGCTGCACCACCACGCAAGGCCCGGCCTTCAACAGCGTCACAGGAACCACTTGCCCGTCAGCGCGGAACACCTGGCTCATCCCGATCTTTTTGCCTAAAATCCCTGGGCTCATGAACACCTCTTAGAAATTCCGAATTCCGGCTTCTGAATTCTGAATTCTATTTCCCTCTCCCGAAGGCCTTGATCTCCACATCCACGCCCGCCGGCAGATCCAGCTTCATTAGGGCGTCCACCGTTTCCTGCTGAGGAGAAATGATATCCAGCAGCCGCTTGTGCGTCCGGATTTCGAACTGCTCGCGCGACTTCTTGTCCACGTGCGGCGAGCGCAGCACCGTATACCGATTCTTCGTGGTCGGCAGCGGAATCGGGCCGGCGACGCTCGCGCCGCTGCGCCGGACCGTATCGACGATCTCGGTCGTCGATTGGTCCAGGATCCGGTGATCGTACGCCTTCAGGCGAATGCGAATTCGTTCTTGTAGGGCCATGTCGTTATTCGAGGATCTCGGTAACCGTTCCCGCGCCCACCGTCCGGCCGCCCTCGCGGATCGCAAACCGCAAGCCCTTGTCCATGGCCACCGGCGTAATCAGCTCCACCACCAGGCTGATGTTGTCGCCCGGCATCACCATCTCGGTCCCGGCCGGCAGCTCCGCCACTCCCGTCACGTCCGTGGTCCGGAAATAAAACTGCGGCCGATACCCCTTGAAGAACG
>Ga0335074_10012673_pt1 | contig 11825 bp, 13 predicted proteins | sample Lox_Sample_23_FD_206715 | JGI IMG/M metagenome (GOLD analysis project Ga0335074, IMG submission 206715) | Soil microbial communities from Loxahatchee National Wildlife Refuge, Florida, United States - Lox_Sample_2.3 | ecosystem: Environmental > Terrestrial > Soil > Wetlands | place: USA...
CATCAAGAGCCACGTCAACCGGATCTTCGCCAAGACGGGCTCGGCCGACCGCGCCGCCGCCATCCGCTACGCCCGCCAGCACGGTCTCGGATAGGCCCAACCACCCAAACCATAAAATCTGTTTCTTTAACGCCCCGGACCACGGGAAACCTGGCTACCGACCCCTCAGCGAGACCCCACCTCGGCGATCACCGGCTCGATGATCTCGTCGGCGAGCCAGCGCACCGGGCGTTCCCCGAGCATCGCGGCGAGAACAATGTGGGTGACGCCCGCGTCGATCATCTCGAGCAGGAGCGCCCGCGTGGCCGCGGGCGCCGCCGGGTCGTCACACCGGACGATGGTCTGCATCGAGCGCGTGATCTCGTCGCTGTCCCGCCCGATCGCGGCGCAGTGCTCGCGCAGGACCTGGTCGCGCTGCCGGAACTCCGGCGATGGCGGGCCCGGGTAGTTCCAGATGTCCGCGTGCTCGGCCACGACCCGCAGCATGCGGTCGCCCGCGCCGCCGATCATGATCGGCGGATGCGGCCGCTGCACCGGCTTTGGCTCGCACACGGCGCCCCTGAGCTGAAGGGACGCGCCGTCGTAGTCGAACGGCTTGTCCTCGGTCCACATCCGCCGGGCGATCTCGCACGTCTGGGCCAGGTCCCTGACCGCCTCGCCCGGCGAGACCAGGGGGATCCCGTAGGCCTCGAACTCTCGGACCGCCGGATTCTCGACCGCCACCCGGCTGCCGCCGGCCCCGATCCCGAACACGAGCCGGCCCGCCGCGATCACGTCGACCGTCGCCGCCATCTTCGCCAGCAGGGTGGGCGAGCGCAGCCGGTTGCTGGTCACGATGACGCCGAGCCGCAGCCGGCTGGTCTGGGCGGCCAGGGCCGATAGCAGCGTCCAGGCCTCCAGGGCCGCGCCCGTGATCTCCCCGCGCAGCGGCACCATGTGGTCCCAGAGCCACGCGTGCTCCAGGACCGGGATCTGGTCGGCCTCACGCCACACCCGCTGGATCTGTTCGTAGCCGATGCCGGCCTGGCTGGTCTTGATGCCGAAGCTGAGTCGCCGGTCCTGCGTGGTCATCACGCGCCTTCCGCTAGATCGTCAGTGCTACAAATCATCATGATAGCTGACGATCAGTCGCTCCTAGGATATGAGGGTGTCCACTCAGAGCGCCGGTGACCGCCCGGCCGAGGCCGCGCCGCTGCCCGCGCTGGCCGACCGGCTCGGCTACCTGCTGAAGCACGCACAGCTGCGGCTAGCCGAGCTCGGCCAGGCGGCGCTGGCCCCGTTCGGGATCAGCGGTCGCGAGCTCGCCGTGCTCGTCGCCATCGACGACCGCGCCCCCGCGTCCCAGCAGGAGGTCGCGCGGCGCATGGCCGTCGACCGGACGACCATGGTCGCGCTGATCGACGACCTGGAGGGCAAAGGCCTCGTGCAGCGCCAGCAGGATCCGGACGACCGGCGTAAGAACGTCGTGGTCCTCACCGACACCGGCCGAACGACTCTGAGCCAGGCCACGGCGGCGACCAGGGAGGCGGAGCGACGCCTGCTGGTCTCGCTCTCCGACGACGAGAGCGCGATGCTGAAGAAGGCGCTCCAGGCGATCGCGTTCCCCGGGTGACCAACGGCGAACTCGTGACGTTCGGCCATGGCACCGCCACGGCCGACCAGATAACCCAGCTCCTGCACGGCGCCGGGGTGACCGGGATCATCGACATCAGGACCGCGCCGGGCAGCCGGCGGCATCCGCACGTGGCCCGCGCCGAACTCGAACGCTGGCTGCCCGAGGCCGGCATCTCCTATCGCTGGGAGAAGCGCCTGGGCGGCTTTCGCCGGCCGAGTCCGGAGTCGCCGGACGTCGCGTGGCGCGAGGACATGTTCCGCGGCTACGCGGAGCACATGCGAACCGACGGCTTTCTCGCCGCGGCCGATGAGGTGATCGCGGAGGCCCGGGCCCGGCGGATCGCGGTGATGTGCTCGGAGAGCGTGTGGTGGCGGTGTCATCGCCGGCTGCTGGCCGACCTCGTGTCGGTCGCGCGCGGCGTGCCGGTGCGGCACCTCATGCACGACGGACGGCTGCAGGATCATCGTCCGTCGGCGGGCCTGCGGCTGCGAGACGACGGCCTGCTCGTCTACGACGCGGGCCAGTCAACGCTGTTGTGAGGCCGGCCGCCGCAGGTTTCGCCCATGGCTGGCATAGCAGACCGTGTCATGGTATTATCGAACACAGGTACGATAGATTCGATCGGGAGGAGGGCCATGACCACCACCCCGCCCCCCGACCCGGGTCACGACCACCACCCCGGCACGCTAGATGGCTGCGTCCTGGCACCGGGAGAACTGACGGCGGCGGAGATCGCGGTGTCCTGCTGGCTGGACCCCGATTTCGAGCCCTGGCCTGGCGAGCCCTGGCCTGGCGAACCCGAGCTCAGCGATCCGGGGCGTGACGGGCGCCGTGCCGTCGGTGAAGTGCCGCTACCGGAAGAGGATCGGTACGGGATCGTCATCCTTGGCGCTCGTGACAGACCGGTGGAGTGCTGGGAATCCATGTCGTGCTTGCAGCGGCGCGCGTTGCTGGGCGTTGACGACTACCCGGTCGACCCGGCGGAGGACCCGGACGCGAATCCCTTCCCTGACCTGATCGAGGCCGGGTTCGTGCACAAGTACCCGGTGCCGGGCGCGACCGGGTTCCGCGCTGGGGGGCCGCTGGATGTCATGCTGCCCGGCGAAGAGCTGGCCTGGCACCTGGGCGCGGCCCGCCAGCGCGGCCTGGACCAGCTCTCCGATGACGAGCTGATCGGGGTGCTGGCCGCGGCCCGGCGGGTCCAGTCCTGGCAGGCCGCGGTCGAACTGGCCGCCACCGCCGAGCTGGATGCCCGCCGCGCCGGGCCCGGCGGCCGCGAGGGCGAGCACGTGGCCGACGAGCTGGCCGCGGCGCTGACCCTCACCGGCCGCGCCGCCGCGGCGCAGCTGGAGCTGTCCCGCCAGCTGGAACGCCTGCCGCACACCGCGGGCCTGCTCGCGAACGGGATCATCGACCGGGCCCGCGCCGTCGTCATCGCCTCCCACCTGAACCTGCTGGGCGACGGCGACGCGGCCGCGGCCGACGCCCGGGTGGCCGCGCGGGCCGGGCAGATGACCACCGGGCAGCTCAGCGCCCGCTGCCGGGCCGCGGTGCTGTCGCTTGACCCGCTGGCCTACCTGCGGCGCAAGAAGCAAGCCGAGAAAGACGCCCGGGTCGAATGCTGGGCCGAGGACCCCGGGACCGCGGCCCTGGCCGGACGCGACCTGGACCGGGCCGCGGTCATCGCCGCCGACAAGAGCCTGGACGCGGCCGCCCGCTGGCTGCGGGGCCGGGGCGCCGAGGCCAGCCTCGATCAGCTGCGAGCCGCGGTGTTCCTGGCCCGGCTCACCGGCCAGCCGCTGCGCACCTTCCTGCCACCCCCACCCGCCGCCCCAGAAGACACAGACGCCCCGGCAGGCACAGACGCCCCGGCCGGAACGGATGCCGGGCCGGTCCCCGCCGGGCCGAGCTGGATCAACCTGACCGTCCCCCTGGCCACCTGGCTCGGGCTGGCCGAGCGGCCCGGCGAGATCACCGGCACCGGCGCCGCCGGGCCCGCCGACGCCGACACCTGCCGCCAGCTCACCGACGCCCTGCCCCGCAGCCCCGCCACCCGCTGGTGCATCACCATCACCAACCGCGCCGGGCGCGCCGTCGGCCACGGCTGCGCCCGCGCCGGGCCCGGCCCGCCCGGCACCGACCGCCGGGCCTGGCTCGCCACCATCAAGATCACCCCGATCGCCACCGGCAGCTGCGCCCACCGCCACCAATCCGCCGCCTACCAGCCATCCCCGGCCCTGCGCCACCGGATCAAGATCCGCAGCCCCCGGTGCGGGTTCCCCGGCTGCCGCCGACCCGCCCGCCGCTGCGACGACGACCACACCATCCCCCACCACCTCGGCGGAAGAACCTGCGAGTGTAACCTCCACCCGCTCTGCCGCCATCACCACCAGGCCAAACAGGCCCACGGCTGGCACCTCGCCCAGCCCGAACCCGGCATCCTGGTCTGGACCACACCCAGCGCCCGCCAGTACACCGTCACCGCCGAGCCCTACCCCGGGTAAGCAGGCGGTTTCGGGCGGCCCGGGCACCACGTCCTTTGCGACGAAATCTCGGTCCGTAGGCTTCCCCTCGTGACTTCCACCAGTCTGCTGACCGATCGCTACGAGCTGACCATGCTGCGCGCGGCCCTGCGCAGCGGCGCGGCGGGGCGGCGAGCGGTGTTCGAGGTGTTCGCCCGGCAACTCCCGCACGGTCGGCGCTACGGCGTGGTGGCCGGAACCGGCCGGCTCCTGGATGCGCTGGAGCAGTTCCGGTTCGGGCCCGACGAACTGGCCTTCCTGCGGGAGGCCGGCGTGGCCGACGAGCCCACGCTCAGCTACCTGGAGTCGTACGCGTTCAGCGGGCACATCTGGGGCTACGCCGAGGGCGACTGCTACTTCCCCGGATCTCCCATCCTCGTGGTGGAGAGCACCTTCGCCGAGGCCGTCATCCTGGAGACGCTGACGCTGTCGATCCTCAACCACGACTGCGCGATCGCATCGGCCGCCTCCCGCATGGTCACATCGGCCGGTGACCGGCCGCTGATCGAGATGGGCTCACGTCGCACGCACGAACGCGCCGGCGTGGCCAGCGCCCGGGCGGCCTACATCGCCGGCTTCGCCACCACGTCAAACCTGCGCGCCGGGCAGCAGTACGGGATCCCGACCAGCGGCACGAGCGCGCACGCGTTCACGCTGGTGCACGACGACGAGCGAGAGGCGTTCCGCGCCCAGCTGGACACGGTCGGCTCGGATACCACGCTGCTGGTGGACACCTTCGACGTGGCCACCGCGGTGCGCACCGCGATCGAGGTGGCCGGCCCGGAACTCGGCGCGGTCCGGATCGACTCCGGCGACCTGCCCGTCGTGGCCCGGCAGGTCCGGGCCCAGCTGGACTCCCTCGGCGCGAGCAAGACCAGGATCGTGCTGACCGGCGACCTGGACGAGTACTCGATCGCCGCCTTGGCCGCGACCCCGGTGGACGGCTACGGCGTCGGCACCTCGCTGGTGATCGGATCCGGGGCGCCGACCGCCGCGCTCGTCTACAAGCTGGTGGCTCGCACCGACGAGGCCGGCGCGGCCGGGCCGCTGCGGCCGGTGGCCAAGCGCTCGGTGGGCAAGCCGGGGCGCGGCGGGCGGAAGTGGGCGGTACGCCAGCGCGATGACTCGGGCACCGCCGAGGCCGAACTGGTGACCACGGTGCCGCCCGAGCCGGGAGACGGCGACCGGGCCCTGCTGCGGCAACTGGTGCGTGACGGCGAGATCGTCGGCCGCGAGCCGCTGGCCGCCGCGCGCGCCCGCCATCGGGAGGCGGTGGCGGAGCTTCCCGCCTTCGCGATGCAGCTGTCGCGCGGCTATCCGGCGATCCCCACCGTGTTCGAGCCGAACGGCGACTGACGAACCGCTATCGGGACGGCCAGCCCGCCTTGGGATCGGGCGGGTCGACGAGGTACGTGGCCAGGCCGCGAATGATCACGTCCATCCCCCACTCGAACCGGTCGTCGGTGGTCCCCGCGACGGCCGTGTCGGCGAGCGCCACCGTGTTCGGGAAACGATCGACCGGCAGCGACTTGATCCAGTTCGTGAACTGGTCAAGGAACTCGCTCTCGTGCCCGGTCAGCGGGGATACGTCGAGCTCATAGGCGAACGCTCCGACGTAGAGGCCCGCCAGGTCGCCGACGAACGCGGCCACCTGGTCCGGCATGCCCGCCGCGCGCAGCTCGGCGACGACCCGCTCGCCGAATGGCAGCATGGACGGGGTGACCGCCACCCGGCCCAGGGTGAGGGCGGCCACGCCCGGATGCCGCCGGTACATGGCGAGCATGGCCAGTCCCCCTTCCCGGAGCGTGTCCTGCCAGTTGCCGGTGGGCGGAATCTCCAGCTCTTCGAAGATCCGGTCCAGCACCAGCTGGACCAGCTCCTCCTTGTTGGCGACGTAGCCGTAGAGCGATGACGCCGAGACCCCGATCTGGTCGGCGACCCGGCGCATGGTGAGAGCCTCCCCGCCCTCCTTCTCCAGCACCTGCAGCGCGGCATTGAGCACCACCTCGCGGCTGAGCTGGGGCCTGGGCACGCCGCGTCGTCGCGGCGACGACCGCCACGGAGGGTCGGGCGCTGAACTCGCTGAACCGCCCGTTGTCTCGCTCACGCCCAACATCGTACTTGACGAGAACAGCGTTCTGTAGTAGACCGTTGTTCGAATGAACAGCGTTCTTAAGTAGAACATGGTTCTAAGACAGGGAGGTGGCCATGAACTCCAGGGAGGTGGCGATGGGCGAGGTATCCGGTGCCGTGGCGGCTTGCGAGCTCCGCAAGAGTTACGGCGGCAAGGGCAAGGCAGGCCAGGTGCGCGCGCTGGACGGGCTGAGCTTCTCGGTCGCGCCTGGAAGCGTATTCGCCCTGCTGGGCCCGAACGGGGCCGGAAAGACGACCACGATGCGGATCCTGACCACGTTGTCCCGCCCGGATGACGGGCGGGCCGTCGTGGCCGGCATCGACGTGCTCAAGCGCCCGGGCCGGGTCCGCTCGGCCATCGGCGCCGTCAGCCAGCACAGCGGCGCGGTCGGCCTGCTGACCGGCCACGAGAACCTGATGCTGCAGGGCAGGCTGTTCGGGGTCCCGCGCCAGGAACTCCGGTCACGGGTCACCAAACTGCTCGATCAATTCGGGCTGAGCGAGGCGGCCGGGCGCCAGGCCCGGACCTACTCCGGCGGCATGCGGCGGCGTCTGGACGTGGCCGCCGCGCTCGTGCACCGCCCGGCGGTGCTTTTCCTCGACGAGCCGACCACCGGGCTCGACCCGGAGGGCCGAGCCGAGCTCTGGGCGATGCTCACCGGCCTGTCCGCCAGGGCCGGGACCACGATCCTGGTCACCACCCACTACCTGGACGAGGCCGACAAGTACGCGGCCATGATCGCCATCGTGGACCGCGGCCGGGTCGTGGCCGAGGGCACCTCGGATCAGCTCAAGGCCGGGCTCGAGGGCGACTCGGTGGTGCTGGACCTGGGCGACGCCGCGCAGGTGGAGCGAGCCGAGAAAGCCCTGGCCGAGGTTCCCCAGGTCCGCCAGACCAGCTCGGAAGGGGCCGTCGTCCGGGCCCGGGTCGCGGACGGGCCGATGGCGCTGCCGACCGTGCTCGGCCAGCTCGAGGCGGACGGCGTCGCCGTCCGCTCCGTTACGGTCGCCCGGCCCTCGCTGGACGACGTCTACTTGCATCACGCCGGCCGGTCGTTCCGGCAGGCGGAAGGGAGCGCAGCCGCATGAACCTCGCCCGCCAGTCGTGGGCCCTGCTCACCGGAAGGTACCTGCGTCAGCTCTACCGTCAGCCGGCGGTCATCGGCATCACGCTCACCCAGCCGGTCATCTGGCTGCTGCTGTTCGGCGCCCTGTTCAAGAAGGTGGCCGAGATACCCGGATTCGGCGGCGGCAACTACATCACCTACCTCACGCCTGGTGTCGTGATCATGACCGCGCTGTTCTCGTCGAGCTGGACCGGCATGTCGTACATCGAGGACATGGACACCGGCGTCATGGACAGGTTCCTGACGGCGCCGGTCTCCCGCGGCGCGCTGATCACCGCCATGCTCGCCTACCAGGCCGTCACCACGATCGTGCAGTCGGCCATCATCATCGCGATCGGGTGGGGAACCGGCGCCACCTTCCCCGGCGGGGCCGCCGGGGTCGCGGCGCTCATCGCGGTCTCGGTGCTGATCGCGCTGGCCATGGCCGGGCTCTCGAACGGGCTGGCGCTGGTGTCGCGCAACCGCGAGACCTTGATCGCGGCGTCGACCACGCTGGTGCTGCCGCTGACCTTCCTGTCCGGGGCGTTCCTATCGCTCAACGTCGTCCCGGGCTGGATCGCCGGCATCGCGCGGTTCAACCCGGTCAACTGGGCCGCGAGCGCCGGTCGGATCGCGGTCGGCGCCCATCCGCCCTGGGCCACGGTGGCCTCCTACGCCGGTTTCCTGGCCATCGCGCTGGCGGTGACCGCGGCGGCGTCGACCCGGGCGTTCCGCATCAGCCAGAGCTAGCCGGGCGGGGGGGGCCCCGGCGGGCCGGAGCCATCCTGGCTAAGCTCACCCTGTGGCTCGAGTGCTCGTAGTCGTGGACGTTCAAAACGACTTCTGCGAGGGTGGCTCGCTGCCCGTCACCGGGGGCGCCGCGGTGGCTCGCGCGATCAGCGAGCACCTGGCCGACCCGGAGACCGGCGGCTACGCCTACGTGGTGGCGACGCAGGATTATCACATCGATCCCGGCTCGCACTTCTCCGACGAACCCGACTTCGTCAGGAGCTGGCCGCCGCACTGCGTAGCCAACACGCCGGGCGCCGAGTTCCACCCGGCCCTGGACCCCGGGCGGTTCGAGGCGGTGTTCCGCAAGGGCCTGCACGCGGCCGCCTACAGCGGCTTCGAGGGCGCGGACGCCGACGGCGTCCCCTTGGCCGCCTGGCTTCGCGACCGCGGCGTCACCTCGGTCGACATCACCGGCCTGGCCACCGACCACTGCGTCAGGGCGACCGCGACCGACGCCGCGACGGCCGGGTTCGACACCAGGGTGCTGCTCAGCCTCACCGCCGGGGTCGCCCCGGACACGGTCAGCTCGGCCCTGGATGAGATGCGCGCCGCGGGCGTCAAGCTGGAGGGCAGTCCCCCGGCCCTCTAAGCCCTCCGGCGCCCTCTAGTCCTCGCCCTCCGGCAGGGACTCATAGATTTCCTTGCACTCAGGGCAGACCGGAAACCGCTTCGGGTCCCGGCTCGGCACCCAGACCTTGCCGCAGAGCGCAACCACGGGCGTGCCGGTCACGGCGCTGTCGACGATCTTGTCCTTGTCGACATAGTGCGCAAATCGCTCGTGATCGCCGTCCCCGTAGGAGGTATCCGGGCGGGTCCCGGTGTCTTCCCTGACATCGCTTCCAGGCAGGACTTCTGTGCTCACAAGGAGCGAGTCTACGCCGTTGGCTCGCGGGCACCGCCCGTGTGGCGCCCGCCAGAAGCGCCCGTCCGGTTATCGCCCATTTGCCGCAATCGCCTTCATGATCACCCCGACTGGCCGGAAAATAATCCACCTCAGCTAACCCGTGAAGTGTCAAGTTGATCAAGAACGACCCCTCCCTGCGGAGTCAGTTGAGCAAGGGGTCGTCGGGATAGGTGGCCACGATGGCGAACTCGCCGCCCTGGCGCCGGAGCACCTGCTGCCAGAGCCGTTCCGGCTCGGCCAGGAAGGCGTCCGTCGGCTCGCCGGTCAGCACGTACCAGGCGCCCTCCTCGATCTCCGCCTGCAGCTGGCCCGGTCCCCACCCGGCATAGCCCGCGAACACTCGCAGCGAGGTGATCCCCCCGGCCAGGAGCTCCGGCGGCGCCTCGAGGTCGACGAGCCCGATCCTGGAGGTGAGGCTGGAACCGTCCAGGGAGCGCCAGCCCAGCGGCTCGTCGTCGCCGCGGGCCAGGGCCAGCGCCAGGGCGCTGTTCGGGGAGACCGGCCCGCCCTTGAAGACCACGGACGGCCCGGTCACCAGCTCCGTCCACGACTCGAGCACCTGCTCGACCTGGACCTCGGTCGGGCGGTTCAGCACCACCCCGAGCGTCCCCTCCTCCGGCTCGTCCTCGACGACCAAGATCACGGTCCGCCGGAAGTTCGGATCGCCGAGCAGCGGCGTCGCCACGAGAAGCCGGCCGCTGAGGGTTTCAGCCTCCATGTATCAATCATGCGCCAGAAACCCCGAAGTTCGCGCGGCGCGGTGGGAGGAGGCGCGGCCCGGCGGGACGCGACCCCCGGCGGCACGGTGGGAGGAGGCGCGGCCCGGCAAGACGCGACGCCCGGCCGCGCGGTGGGAGGAGGCGCGGCCCGGCAAGACGCGACGCCCGGCCGCGCACTAACGGGACGCCCCGGCCGGGCAGGACGTGACGCCCGGGGCCGCACTAACGGGGCGCCCGGCCCGGCGGGACGTGGCCCGGGCCCGGCGTCTGGCTGAACGCGGTGCGGGCCGGACACGGCCGGAATAGCGCACGCCACGTACGCTGTATGGGTGGCTCAGGTTAGCTCCCCCGGCGGGGATGCGGTGACGGTGGCCGATACGCCCGAGGTCGATGTCACCCGGCTGCGGGTGGCGATAGCCCGGCTGTCCCGACGGCTGCGCAAGCACGAGCTGGCCGGCCTGACGCCGACCCAGCTCGCCGCGCTGGCGACGGTCGAGCGGGCCGGGCCGCTGCGCCTCGGCGACCTGGCCGCCGCGGAGCGGATCGCCCCTTCGACGCTGACCCGCCTGGTCAGCGTGCTGGAGGAGCACGGGTACGTTAAGCGCTGCGCGGTCCCCGGCGACGCCAGGGCCTGGACGCTCGTCGTCACCACCCAGGGTCACGAGGTGCTGGACCGGATCCGGCAGGAGAACACGATCCTGCTCGCCGACAGCCTGCGGACGCTGTCCCACGAGCAGGTCGCCGCGCTGGCCGAGGCGCTGCCCGCGCTCGAGCAACTGGCCGACGGCGCGGCCCCGGAGGCCAGCCCACCTGATCAGGCCGGCCCGTAGCGGCGCCGGGGCGTAACAAACCCGGGTCTGACTAATTCAGAACAGCAGGCTGGACAGGGTGGCGCGCGCCTTCGTGACCCGCGGATCGCGGGGCGGGAACGCCTCGAACAGCCCGATCAGGTGCAGCCGGGCCTGGTTGCGTTCCTCGCCCGAGGTCCGCCGGATCGTGTCGAGCAGCCGGTCGAACCCGGCCTCGATCCGGCCCAGTGCGACGTCGATGTCGGCGGCGCGGCCCTGCGCCTCGGGATCGTCGGGATTGTCGTCCGCCTCCTGGCGCACCTTGGCCTGGTCGTAGGAGTTCACCCGGCGGATGAGCTCGACCTGGGCCAGTCCCAGCGTGGCCACCGGGTGGCCGGGCGCGGAGGCGAGCACCCGCTCGAACGCCGCCGCCGCGCCGTCCAGGTCGCCGCGCTCCATGGCCTGCTGCGCCTCGCCGAACGCCGGGTCGGCGAACGGGTCGGCGCCGGGGCCGCCCGGCCCCATTCCCGGCCCGGGCCGGCCGCCCGGCCCCCTGGGTCCGGCGGGACCCGGTCCGGGTCCGCCGGGACCCGCGCCAGGACCCGCTCCGGGGCCGCGCGCCCCGGGCGCCTGGCCGGCCGCCTGCGCGGCACCCGCGCCCGCGTCGCCCGAGGCCGCGTCGCCCGCGCCCGCGGCGCCGGCCGCTGCCGCGCCTGCCGCGCCCGGCGCACCCGCCGCGCCCGGCGGGCCCGCCAGGCCGAGCTGCCCGGCCACCTGCATGATCTGGCCGAGCCATTCCCGGACATTGGCCTCGGGCAGGGCGCCGAGGAAGCCGTCCACAACCTGCCCGGCCACGACGGCCACCACCATCGGGATGGACTGGACCTGGAGCGCCGCGCTCAGCTGCGGGTTGGCGTCCACGTCGACCTTGGCCAGCACCCAGGCGCCCGCGGCCTCCTCGGCCAGCTTCTCCAGGACCGGCGACAGCTGCTTGCACGGGCCGCACCAGTCGGCCCACAGATCCAGGATGACCGGTACGCCGCGCGACCGGTCGACCACGTCGGTGTTGAAGGTCTGGTCGGTAACGTCGATGACATAGGCCGACCCCGCCTCATCCCCTGAGGCCGAGGCCCGGGCCGCCTGCTGCCTGCGCTGCGCGGCGGCCTGCCTGGCACCAAGGTCAACCGCGCCGCGGAGCGAAAAATCCGGCGACTGCTGCATGTCTCTATCCTGCCGCATCCGGGTG
>Ga0335074_10012674_pt1 | contig 11825 bp, 10 predicted proteins | sample Lox_Sample_23_FD_206715 | JGI IMG/M metagenome (GOLD analysis project Ga0335074, IMG submission 206715) | Soil microbial communities from Loxahatchee National Wildlife Refuge, Florida, United States - Lox_Sample_2.3 | ecosystem: Environmental > Terrestrial > Soil > Wetlands | place: USA...
TACCCGGATGTGAGTGGCGTGTTGTTCGACCGCCCGGACGTGATCGACGAGGCCCACGCGACGCTCACCGAACACGGTGTCACGGAGCGCTGCGAGGTGGTCGGCGGCGACTTCTTCGAGTCAACCCTGCCGAGCGGCGACGTGTACCTGATGTCGCACATCCTTCACGACTGGGACGATGAGCGGTGCGTCGCGATCCTGCGCAACTGTCGCAAGACGATCGACCCGGAGGGGCGGCTGCTGATCATAGAAATGGTCCTCCCACCCGGCGACGAGCCCCACCCCGCCAAGATGTTCGACATGTACATGCTCGTACTGAGCGGGGGCATGGAGCGGACCGCTGAGGAGTACGGCGAGCTGCTGCACAGCGGGGGGTTCCGACTCGCACGAATCGTTCCGACCCAGTCCCCTGTCAGCGTGATCGAAGCGCTACCTGATCTCGACGGCGCATAACACGCACAAATCTTGGAGTCTTAGCGCGGCGGCTCGATCCCCAGCAGGACGCGCACTCGACGATGGCGTGGGTGTTGCTTCACGAATAGGAATCGTCGCCGTTTGAGCAACGCTGCTGGTTTGGGCTTAACCGAGCAGTCGCGCGCGAGCTCAACGGCGACGGTGGGGCTCGCCAAATGGAGCGTCCCAGCGGCCAGTCGCGTCGCTGCGTACGGTGTCGCTCCCTGTCGCGGAGCGGGAACGAGCCGACGCCGAGTCTGACGACAGGACCTCGGTGAGCGAGGCCTGAGCGGAGCTGTTGTGTCGAGCGTGGCCGCATCGGCGCGCTGACGGGGCCCCGGGTCCGCGCTGACGGCGTGTCGTCCGGCGGCGGGTCTACGGTGACCTTCGATGTCGGCTGCGTCGCAGGGGTGCTGCCGGGTTCAGCGGGTCGTGGAGCGCGGCCGTGACTCATGGACGGTGATCGGGCCGGACCTGCGACCGGTCGAGCCGGTGGATCGGTATCTGGCGTGGCTGTCGCACATCGAGAAGTCGCCGAATACGGTCAGGGCGTACGCGTGCGATCTGAAGCTTTTCGTCACGTTCTTGGCGGCCCGGGACGTTCGGTGGGATCGGGTGAGCCTGGAGACGTTGGGCGAGTTCACGGCGTGGCTGCGGAGCCCGGCGGAGAACGTGATCGTGCTCGAGCGGGGGACGTCGGCGCGGGCGGCGAGTTCGGTGAACCGGTCGTTGAGCGCTGTGTTCGGCTTCTACGAGTTTCACGCGCGCAGCGGGGTGCCGCTGGCGCGGGAGCTGGTCGCCCGCGGCCGCTCCGGCTACGGCGGCTACAAGCCGTTCCTGCACGGCATCGCGACGCCGGGGCCGCGCGGCCGAGTTGGGCGGCTGCGGGAGGTTGAGCGGCTGCCGCGGGTGCTGACGGTCGAGCAGGTGCAGGCGATCCTGGATGCGCAGCAGCGGCTGCGGGATCGGTTCCTGTTCGCGCTGCTGTTCGAGACGGGGATGCGCGTCGGGCAGGCGCTCGGGCTTCGCCATGAGGATGTCGTGAGCTGGGAGCGGCGGGTCGAGATCCGCCCGCGCGATGACAACGCGAATGGCGCGCGCGGGAAGGGTGGGCGCGGGAGCGTGCCGGTGTCGGCGGAGCTGGTGCGGCTGCACCTGGATTACATGCACGAGGAGTACGGCGAGCTGGACAGCGACTACGTGTTCGTGAACCTGTGGGGCGGTCGTCGTGGCGCGCCGATGCGCTATGACAGCGTGCACGACCTGGCCAGGCGCACGAGCGTCCGGGTGGGGTTCGAGTTCACGCCGCACACGCTGCGGCACACGCACGCGACGTTGGCGCGCCGCGGCGGGATGCCGTTGGACGCGTTGCAGCGGATGCTGACGCACCGCTCGCAGGCCTCGACGCAGGTCTACGCGCATCTCGAGGTCGAGGATCTCCGCCGGGAGCTTGAGCGGGCGGGCATGCTCGGGGCGGAGCGGTCGGCATGACCCGGGCCCTAGCTGCGGTCCCGGATCTGGGCGAGCGGTCAGGGTGGGAGCGTCTTTTGCTGGAGTCGGTGCGGCTCGAGTTCCGCGTCGAGGTGCTCGTCGCGGCGCAGGGCTCGCCGCTTTTGGGGTCCGGGTGCGCGGTGGCCGGCTGCACCGGCTACGCGTATCACCGGCCGTGGGGCCGTGGCACCGGGCGCGCTCTGTGCTCAATGCACGGCCAAGAGTGGCGGCGGCAGGGCAGCCCGGAGATCGACGCGTGGGTTGCCAGCGCCAAACCGCCACGGGCGCTGCGGCCGCTTGGGGCGTGCGCGGTCTCCGGCTGTCGGCGTTCGGCGTGGTCGTGGGGTCGGTGCCGCGCGCATCGCTTGCGGCGTGAGGGCACCAGCGAGGTCGGAGACGGGTTCTGCCGGGTTGACGGCTGCAAGTTCCCGACGATGCCGGAGCGATCGCTGTGTGACACCCACCAGGACCGGTACCGAGCGCGCAACGACATCAAACCCCTCGACCTCGAGACCTATCTCCGACTGGTGCGGGCCGAACGGGAGCGCGCTGCTGGCGCCTATGTGCTACGGCCGGTTAGCGGCACGCCGCGGCTTGAGCTGCAGTACCTGCTCCAGCACGAGGCGGACTCGGGCCGGCAGGTCAATCCGCGCCGGTTCAACGATCTCGTCGGGCTGGTGGCCGGCGAGCGGGTGCCATCGGTGCTGAGCCGTGAGGTGGAGGAGTGGCACCGGGTCGCCGAGACGGACTCCCGGCGCTACGCGGCACTGGGAGCGCTGCTCGCCTACGCACATGAGCGGCTGTGCGAGCTGCGTGACGGGGCCGCAGATCCGTGGGCGCCGGATCGCTGGCGGATGGCGCGCCTACCGCTCGGCACTGAGTATGCGCATGACAAGACGAGGTCGCTGAACTTCGCGGCAATCCGCCGTGGCTGGTTGCGGGACTTGCTGAAGCGGTGGGCGCGCCACCGGCTGCAGTCCGGGACGATGGCGCCGCAAGGCGTGAGCCATGCGCTGTGGTCATTCAAGGAGCTCGAGCGGTTCTGCGACTTGTCCAACCGGGAGCTGGCGGACGCCGCGCAGCTCTCGCGCCGGCTGCTGGAGGACTTTCTTGATCATGTCGCGAGGCTGCCGTTGGCGAAGAACAGCCAGCACGGCATGTTGCGTCACGTGAAGGTCGTGCTCGACGACGTCGAGCGTCACGGCTGGGTGCGGCTGCAGCGCGACGCGCGGTACTTCCGGGACGAGCTGCCCTCGCAGAGCCACGCGCTGCCGCGGTTCATCGACGAGACGGTGATGCGCCAGCTCGAGAGCGAGGAGGCGCTTGCGCGAATCGGGGACGAGACGACGATCACCGCGGTGATCGTGTTGATGGAGACCGGGCTTCGGTCTCAGGACGCGTTGCTGCTCGAGGCCGACCCGATCGTGGTGCTCGCGGATGGCTCGCCGGTGCTGCGGTTCGTCAACCACAAGCGCCGGCGTGAGGCCGCGATCCCGATCTCGGGCCGGCTGCTTGCGCGGATCCGTTATCAGCAGCAGCGAAACGCCCAGGCGTTCCCGAACGGCAGCCCGTGGCTGTTGCCCGCGATCGGCGGTCGCAACGGGCAGGGCCAGCAGCCCTACAGCTACGGGACGCTCCTGACCCGCCTGACGAAGTGGCTCGCCGGGCTTGAGCTCCGCGACGCACAGGGAGCGCCGGTGACGGTTACCCCGCACCAGTTCCGCCATACGTTGGGGACGCGGATGATCAATGAGGACATCCCGCTGGAGGTGATCCGGCGGATGCTCGATCATTATGCGGGTGATCCTGTCAAGCGACGCGAGCGCCGCCGCCGTTGTGATGCTGACTTCAGGCGGCGAGGCGTAGACCGCCGGGCGTTCTGAGTCGGCCGGTGTGGATGAACGCGGCGTGGACGAGGCTTGCGTTGAGAAGGACGCGCGACCGGCTGTCGAGGTCGATGATCGCGGCGGCGGCGAGCAGCGAGTCGACGCGCTTGGTATCGCGCAGGTGGATGATCGTGCGCGCGAGCCGGGCGCGCTCGACGGGTGTGTCGAGCCGGTCGAGGATCCGGGGGGTGACCTCGGCGCCGGCGTCGGGATCGTCGGCCTTGACTGCGTCGAATAGACGCTGGAGGTCGGGGGTGAGCAGCTGCGGCAGGGTGGTGGTCAGCGCAAGGTCCAGCTCGGGGAGCTCGATCAGGTCGTCGAACAGCTCGCGCAGTTCGTCGTCGTCGAGGTGTCGGAGCCGTCGGGCGGCGTCACGGGCGTGGTGGGCGAGGTAGGCGCGTGCGAGCTCGTCCTCGCCGGGTCCGCGGTGTTGTCCACAGCAGCGTTTGACCTTGCGGCCTGAGCCGCATGGGCAGGGATCGTTTCGTCCGGGTCCTGCCATTGGTGCCTCCTCTCGAGCGGTGTGCGCTGAGCGTTGCACCAGCGCCGGTCGGAAGGAGCGCGTGGCGGCGCGGCGGCGGGTCAGGAGCCGGCGGCTTGGTGGTAGGCGAGCGCGGCGCCGAGGAACCGGTAGGTCCACTCCTCGGCCAGTGGCCGTGTCTCGGCGAAGTGGATCGGCACGGTTGGGTAGCGGACGGTGAGCGCGGCGAGCATCTCGGTGACGAACCCGGGCTTGGTGTATTCGAGTTTGAACAGGCTGGAGTAGCGGTCCTCGACCACGACGGCCGCGCGTGGGAGCGCGGCCATGTCGGCGATCGCGTAGGTGAGCTGTCCGTCGATCAGTCGGCGGACGAGGTCATGGAGGCTCTTGCGTTCCACGACGGCGACGATCTGGCCGTCGTTGGCGATGCCGTAGTCGCCGGCGGGGAGGGCGCGGCGCTCAGTGCTCGCTTGCTGGTGGGTGAACTTGTAGGGGTAACGCTCGCGCGTGTCGATCAGGATCGTGAGGTGCGCGAGCTCGGCGGCACGACGGCGGGGGACGCGGATCCCGGGCCGGGCTTGGCGGGTGGTGCGCGCGGATTGCCAGAAGATTCCCTCGCGGCCGCCCTGGATGCGGGTGAACACGAGTTGGGAGCGGTTCTCGCGTGGGCGGTCGAGCACGAGGTCGATCGCGACACCGCGACGCTGGCAAGAGCGGATCGGGACGCGCTCGACGATCTCGGGCTCTTGTGGCCAGTGGTCGGCGCGGTGGCAGTAGACCTTCGCGGTCCGCGGCCAGCTGTCGCGGGCCTTGAGCACGAGCTCGCCGCTCGGGAGCGGCAGCCGGATCAGGAACGGGAGCGTCGAGTCGGGGTCGGGGTTGGCGGCGACCTCGAACAAGGGCACGCGAGCTGATGTTGTCATGAGGCTTGTGCTTGCGTGTCGAGCCGCTCGAGCAGCCCGTCGAAGATTTTCAGCCGACCGACCTGGCCCTTGTCGGCCGCGTCGTCGCGCTGGCGCTGGAGCGTGGGGCGGAACTCGAGCGTGGTCTGAAAGAACGTGCACGATTCGCAGATCGATTCGAAGTGGCAGTCGAGCCCGACCGGGCGGGCGCAGTAGCCGTTGCCGAGCATCCGCCGGTGCATCTCGGCGCGGAGCTTGCGCATCTCGGCGCCCTCCGCTTCGGCGGGCAGCTGTCGCGGCTGGTCGTAGAGAGCCTCGACCTTTTCCGAGACGGAGAAGTATTCCTCTGCGACGGTGCGATCGGCGATCCGGGCATACACCATCGTCATCCGCATCGAGCGATGCCCCAACAGGGCAGCGATCGCCTCCAGCGACATGCCGCGGTTGATCGCCTGAGTGGCGAGTGTGTGCCGGAGCTGGTGCGGGGTGACGTGCCCGATGCCGGCCGCCCTCGCGACCTTGGCGACCGCCTTGTCGACCCGCTGTTCGCTGATCCGCCGCCCCCGCTCGATGAACAGGTACGGCTCGCGCAGGGTCGCCGGACGGTGTTCGAGCCATTCGTCGAGCAGCGCTTTGAGCTGCGGGTGCAGCGGGATGTAGCGGTCGGTGTGTAGCTTCCCGAGCGGCACGTGCAACCAGTAGGCCGCGCCGATTTGCACCACGGCGTCGATGGTGAGATCGAGAAACTCGCCCTTGCGCAGTCCGGTGCGGGCCAAGAACTCGACCGCCAGGCGGGTGAACGGGTCGGGATCTTGACGCGCCGCTTGCAGCAGCTTGGTGGCGGCGCCGTCATCGAGAAACCGCGGCAGCGGCTCGTCGCGGCGCGGCAGATCGCCCGAGAATATGAGCACCCGGGCCGGGACGTCCTCGCCGGCCCACTCGCTGAGGCGCTCAAAGCAGCTGCGCAAAGTGCCGAGGTGCTCGGCCAGCCCGGTCTTTGAGAGCTTCCCGCCGCGCGCGGATGGCCGGCCGGCGAGATGGCGCTTGTAGCGCTCGATGTGCGCGCGGCGCAGGTCGGCGACCGAGGCGACCTCGGGCGTCTCCACCGCCAACCAGCTTGCGAACTCGCGCAGGACGCCCTCCACGCGCACCATCGTGCTCGCCCGCAGCGAGATCCGCATCTGCTCGATGTACCCCACCAACGTCGCTCGCAGCCGCGGCGGGACCGCAGCCCACGCCGCCGCGCGCGCCGCCGCCTTGTCCGGCATGCTCTTGCGCGGCGGTGTGTCGATCACGTCGGCGTGAAACAGCGTCGCCTCGGCGCCGAACAGCGCGGTCGTGAGCGCGCGCACGCCGTGGCAGTCGGGACGATGCCGTCGGATCGCCGCGATTAACAAATCGCGGCCCTCGTCGAGCTGCGCCTTGGTCAGCTCACCCGGGGCCATGCCGACCACCACCGCAACCTTGACCGTCGCCGACCACTGCAACCTGATCGACAGCGCGTCGAACCCGAGTTCTTCCGCGGTCGCCGCAAACCTCGCGTGGAACTCACGCATGTGGCGAGCGGCCACCTCGCCGAGGTACGGTCGACCGAGCACCAGATAGTCGGCGCTCGGATTCAGTCGTCCGGTCACCATCAGCCACCCCACCACGCGACGGTCCTTCAGCGACGTCGCGCACTGCTCGGCCAGCGACAGCTTCGACCAGCCCTCGACCCCGACCCGGACCAGAAACGAGCGCGCCGGCGAAGTGGCCGGATGCTCGGCGAACATGCCCGCGGCCACCAGATCGGCGCGGTACGCGTCCACCAGCCGCTCGACCTCCGGGTCTCGCGCCCGGCCGTTCACGACGCCGTCACCGCCGGAACCGGATCTGTCTGGGCCTCGATCGCCTCCGCGGCGCGCAGATACTCACCCTGAAGCCAGTCGTCCGCCAAATGCAGATAGACGCGGGTCGACTCAATCGACGCGTGGCCAGCCTGCGCCTGGATCGCCTCAAGCGCCATCCCCGCCTCTCGCAGCCGGGTAAAACAGGTATGACGCAGCTGGTGACACGTCAGCCGATCCACGCCCGCGCGCGAGCGCGCGCCGGCCAGAACCTCATCCAACCCCGCCGGCGACAGCGGCTGGCCACGCCGCTTGCCCTTCAACACGACGAAGCACCGATCCGTCGACAACTCATCTGGGCGTTCGGTCTGTAGGTACTCGCCCAGCGCCTCAAAGAACCGCGACGAGACCGGCACGATCCGCTCACGGTCGCCCTTCCCGCGGGCGATGAACAACCGTCGCTCGCCCGGATTGATGTCGTGCATGCGCAACCCCAGCACCTCGCACCGCCGCAAACCGCCCAAAAGCATCGCCAACACCATCGCTCGATCCCGATGGGTACGCAGCGCACCCAACAGGGCGCTGGCGTCCCCGGTCGAGAGCACCCGCGGTAGCGTCCGCGGCGTGCGGACCAGCCGCACCCCGCCGCGGCCCCGGCGCCCCGGCCGGCGCGATGCGAGCCCCCGCGGCACCGGGTTGGTGACCACCCCTGTGTCACCACGCGCGAGCAGATAGGAGTACAGGCCGGCCACGCTCGACAAGCGCCGCGCGATCGTGCGCGCCGCGAGCCCAGCCTCGCCATCCTCAATCCGAACGATCTTCTCGCCCCGCCGCGGCTGACGCTGTGCCGCCAAAAACGAGAACACGTCAGCGGCGATGACCTCCGCGGGATCCTTGCCGACCACCTCGAAGAACACCTTCAAGTCATACGCAGTGGCCAGCCACGTGTTGACCGCGCCGCGAGCGCCGACGAACTCCAAGAACTCATCCAACAGCGGATGCCCGAGGGTGATCGCCACCAACTCCGAACCCTCCGCCTGTCGCTTCAGGCAAGGCACAAACGCCATCGCATAGCTCCTTCATCGCAGGGACCAAGCGAAAGATGGAGCCTCCACCGGACAACCCGCACGCGGTAGGCGCTCCGCTCCGGCCGCCCTCGGGCGACCTCCACTCCGCGCCCACCGCGTCACCTCCACCACGACCAAACCCCCGGGCGCGAGGCCCCTATCACAAGACCGCCAAGCGGGCTGCCATATCACCCGCATATCCAACACGGCTCGCTGTCGATGACGCAGGTCTACGCGCGGCTTAGCGACCGCAAGTTGCGTGAGCACTTCGACAACTTCCACGAGAGGATCAACCGCCGCGGCGAGAAGGTCACGCTGGAGCGCAGCGGGGTGCTCGGTGAGGCGACGTGGACCAAGGAACGCCTCGCCCGGGCGCGCCAGGCGTTGCCTAACGGCTACTGCGGGCTGCCGCTGCAGCAGCGCTGTCCGCACCCGAACGCGTGCCTCTCGTGCGAGAGCTTCCTGACCGACCTCACGTTCCTGGCGCATCATCGCGAGCACCTCACGCGCGTCGAGCAGCAACTCGAGCAGGCGCGCGGCAGCGGCTGGGAGCGAATCGTGGAGAGCAACGAGTCAGACCGGATCAACCTGATCAACATCATCGAAGGGCTCGAGCGGCTCGACGGCGAGAAGGCAGGTGAGGATCGTGCCGCCTGACCGGCGCGTGGTCGCGCTTGGCGCGGCCGCGGCACGCCGAAGCCAGGCGGCGCAGCATCGGGCAAGGAGCACTCTGCGCGCTCTGGATGCGCGCGGCGAGCCGGTCACCTTCCAGGCCGTCGCGCACGCCGCCGGCGTCTCACGCCAGTGGCTCTACACCCAGCCCGCGCTGCGCGAGGAGATCGAGCAGCTCCGCGACGCTACCGACACTGCAGGAGAGCGGCCGGTACCGGCGCGCGAGCGGGCCAGCGAGAACTCGTTGCGGTATCGCAACCGCGCGCTGCTGGAGGAGAACCAGCGCTTGCGGACCGAGCTCGCCGCCGTCAAGGGCGAGCTTGCCGTCGCGCTCGGCGAGCTCCGCGGCGGTGGCCGACGTCGTGGGCGGCAGCCATGAGCGGTTGGCCAGCGGCGATCGCCGAGGCGGCGCTGCATGGGCCCGCGGGCGAGTTCGTGCTGCGCACCGAGCCGCACTCCGAGGCGCACCCCGCGGCGCTGCTGGCGCAGTTCCTGGTCGCGTTCGGGACCACGTGCGGACGCGGCGCGCACTACCAGGTCGAGGCCGACCGGCATTACCCGAACGAGTTCTGCGTACTCGTCGGCCCCAGCGCCAAGGGCCGCAAGGGCTCCTCATGGGGGCACGCGCGCCGAGTGCTGAACGAGGCTGACCCAGGGTTCGTGGACGGCTGCCTGGCGAGCGGGCTGAGCTCGGGCGAGGGGCTGATCGCCCAGGTCCGCGACCCAGTCGACGACACCGACACGGACGCTCCCACCGACAAGCGGCGACTCGTGCTCGAGCAGGAGTTCGCGCAGGTCCTCAAGGTCCTCTCCCGGGAAGGGAACACGCTCTCGCCGATCGTCCGCCAAGCCTGGGATGCCGAGACGCTGCAGACCCTGGTGCGCAACAACCCGCTGCGCGCCACCGCAGCGCACGTCGGGATCATCGGGCACATCACCAAGGATGAGTTGCTGCGCTACCTGACCGCGACCGAGCTCGCCAACGGCTTCTTTAACCGCTTCTTGGTTCTGGCCGTCGACCGCTCCAAGCTGCTGCCGTTCGGCAGCGCGATCGACGACGCACAGCTCGCCGAGCTCCGCGACGCCGTTCGCCTCGCACTCCGCTTCGCCGCCACCGAGCGCCCGCTCGCGTTCGATGACGCCGCGCGCCAGCGGTGGATCGCCCTCTACCCGGAGCTGTCGGCCAGCCAGCCCGGGCTCGCCGGCGCCGCCACGGCACGCGCCGAAGCGCACGTCGTTCGCCTCGCGCTGATCTACGCACTCCTGGACTGCTCGGAACGGATCTGCCTAGAGCACCTCGAGGCGGCGCTCGCCGTCTGGCGCTACAGCGCCAACTCGGCCCGCTGGATCTTCGGCGACAGCCTCGGCGACCCGACCGCCGACGAGATCTGGGCCGCCGCGAAGGAGCGCCCCGCCGGCATGACCCGCACCGAGGTCTCGGACATGTTCTCGCGCAACAAGAAACGACGCGAGATCGAGCGCGCTCTGACCGTCCTCGAGGACGCCGGGCGCCTTCGCCGCGAGACCCGAAACGGCGACCGAGGGCGGCCCGCCGAGATCTGGCTGCCCGTCCTCGCCAACGTCGCCTGACCTGAGACAGCGCCGGCACTGACCGCCGGGCACTCACAACCATCCAGCTCACCAGCCCGCGGCTGAAGTCCGCCGCGGGTTTCGCCATGCCGCCATCTGGCGCACGGCGCCGCTTCGCCGCGGCCAGCCGCGGCCCCGAACCTGCACCCCGGTCACCAACAAGGAGACCTGTCATGAACTCACACCTGATCCTCATCGTCGAGGAAGACAGCGTTACCCGTTCCTTCCTCGCGGACGAACTCGTCGCCGACGGCTACCGGATCCTGCTCGCCGAGACACGCCAGCACGCGCTGCACCTCCTCGCCGAGCACCACCCGCAGCTCGTGCTCGCCGACCTCAACGGACAGACCCTCGGGCTGCTCGACGCGGTCCGCAACGGCGAAGGGCTCGCCAGCAAGATCAACCCCAACACGCCGATGATCGTGCTCACTTCCCGCGCGAACGAACTCGACCGCGTCCGCGTGTTCGACCGCGGCGGCGACGACGTCGTTACCAAGCCGTTCTCCTACCCCGAGCTCCGCGGCCGGATCCGCGCCCTGCTACGCCGAGCCCACGAACAACCCCCCGCCCACGTCAGCCGAGTCGGCTCGCTCACTGTCAACCACCCCTCCCGGGAGGTGCGTGTCGGCGAGCGACGCGTCGAGCTCGCGCCGAAAGAGTTCGAGCTGCTGCAAACGCTGATCGCCGAACCCACCCGGGTATTCACACGAGAGGAGCTGCTGCGCCATGTCTGGGGATACCGCACGCCCAGCCGGACTGTCGACAGCCACGCATTCCGGCTCAGACAAAAGCTCTCCAGCGACCGCGCGCGACTGGTCATCAACGTCTGGGGAGTCGGCTACTGCCTGACCCGCGATCTCCGCGACTGCAGCGAAGCGGCATGAGCAGTCCGGCCGTCAAACCCTGACAGGACCAGCAACACGGCGGATGCATGAAGCCAGGCCGCCGACGGGGCCAGGCCGCGCCGTGTCCGGTACCTAATCGACAACAAGGAGAGCCATGACTCACACCGCCCTCCACGGTGACTTCACCCTACTGTGGCCAACGAGTCGAGCACCGCATCAACCGCAGTCTGCCGCACCGCAGGCAGCCGGATGGAGCCTCGAATTACGCAGGCGCTGGATCCCGCCAACCGATCTAGCTCGTTTCTTTCGTGCGTCGTTAGCGCGTTCGCGCGAATCGCACGAGCAGCACGTCAGCGACATGTCACTGACAACCAACCTCGGCAGACAAAGGACGAAGGCTGAGCTACTCCAGATAATCGCCGAGCAACTGGCAGCCGATGGGTACGAGGTCCTGCTGGCCGAGAGCCGGCGGCACGCGCTGGCGCTGCTGGGGACGCACCGGCCGCAGCTCGTGCTCGCCGACCTGAACGGGCACACGCTCGGGCTGCTCGACGCAGTGCGAAGCGGCGCCGGGCTGGCCGGCGAGATCGACCCGCACACGCCGATCATCGT
>Ga0335074_10012675_pt1 | contig 11824 bp, 12 predicted proteins | sample Lox_Sample_23_FD_206715 | JGI IMG/M metagenome (GOLD analysis project Ga0335074, IMG submission 206715) | Soil microbial communities from Loxahatchee National Wildlife Refuge, Florida, United States - Lox_Sample_2.3 | ecosystem: Environmental > Terrestrial > Soil > Wetlands | place: USA...
GGCTGCTCGCCATCGCCTACGGCCGCGATGGGCAGCTTGGCAAGGCCGCCCTGGCTCTCGCCGAGGAAGCGCTGGTCGACGACAAGAAAAAGGACGCGCAGCAGCAGGCGCAGCGCGCCAAGCAAATTCTGCCGCACGGCTCGCCGGCCTATCAGCGCGCCGAGGAAATCCAGCGCCAGGCGAAAGATCTCGATACCGATTAGACTGTCTCGCCACCCCGTCTGCGGAAAGTGTGTGTCATGCCCCTGCGTTTTGTGTTCGCCGTGCTGCTCGCCGGGTCGGTCCTCGGAGTCGCGCGGCCGTCGCTTGCGATGGCTTCGGACTTCACCGCCGATCAGAAGAAGGAGATCGAGGCGATCGTCGGCCAATATCTGAAAAGCCACCCCGACGTGCTGATCGATGCGATCCAGGCGGCCGACGACAAGCTGAAGGCCGACGAAAAGGACAAGACCGCCCAGGCGCTCGTCGCCGGAAGCCAGCAGGTCTACGACGACCCGGAATCGCCGGTCGCCGGCAACCCCAATGGCAATGTGACGCTGGTCGAGTTCTTCGATTATCGCTGCCCCTATTGCAAACAGGTCGAACCGTCACTCGAAAAACTGTTGGGCGACGACCGTCAGCTCAAATTCGTGTTCAAGGAATTTCCGGTGCTGGGGCCGGAATCCGAGTTTGCCGCGCACGTCGCCCTCGCGGCGCGGAAACAGGGCAAATACGACGCCTTTCACCGCGCGATGATGAACACGAGCGGCCACATCGACGAGGCCGTGATCTTCAAGGTCGCCGCCTCTGTCGGGCTCGATGTCGACCGCATCAAGCAGGATATGAACGCGCCCGACATCGAGAAGGAGCTGAAGACCAATCTCGACCTCGGCAAGTCGCTCGACCTCGACGGCACACCGTCGTTTATCGTCGGCGACACGATCATCCCCGGCGCGATCAGCGCCAGCGACCTGAAGCAGCTGATCTCGGACGCGCGGAAGAAGTGAGGCGCAATGCACTTGCCCTTTCCCCATCAACGGGGAGAGGGAATGACGATGGCGTCAGGCTAAGCGTCGGCGATTTCCGCCAGTTCCTCGGCGGCGAATTCGTACTTCGTGTTGCAGAATTCGCAGGTGACGGTGGTGACCGCCTCCTTCTTCATCTCGTCGATCTCGTCCGCCGGGAAGGCCTTGAGGATGCCGGCGATGCGCTCGCGCGAGCAGCGGCAGCGCGCCTCGACCGCATGCGTCTGGTAGACGCGCACCTTCTCTTCGTGAAACAGCCGCCATAGCAGCCGGCGCGGCGGCAGATCGGGCGCGACCAGCTCGGCCGAGGTCGCCGAGCTCATCAGCACCATCACCCGGCGCCAGGCATCCTCGACATCGTCGGCGATGACAGTGTACCCCCCTTCAGGCGGCACGCGCTGTAGCATGAGCCCGCCGGCACGCCATTGGCCGTCGTCGCCGGCGCGCGCCACCGCGAGCTTCAACCCGGCCTGCAACTGCTCCGATTGACGGAAATAATGCTGCGCGCACTCGGCGAGCGTCGCACCGGTGATCGAGACGATTCCCTGGTAACGTTCGGTATCGTCGCCTTGGTCGACGGTGAAGGCGATGTAGCCGGCGCCGAGCAGCTTTGGCACCGAGGGGCTTTCGTCGCTTTCGGGCACGACCTCGCCCAGCCGCTTCGCGTCGTATTGCGCGTAGCCACGCACCGCGCCGTCGGTCTTGACGTCGGCAACGAGCAGGCGCACCGGGCCGTCGCCCTTGGTCTGCAGGGTGAAGACGCCATCGTATTTGAGCGCGCCGGCCAGCATGACCGCGAGCGTGATCGCCTCGCCGAGCAGGGCCGCCACCGGCTCCGGATAGTCGTGCTGGGCGAGGATGCGGTCGACCGTCGGCCCCAACCGCACCAGCCGGCCGCGCAGCGCGAACGGATCAAGCTGAAACGGCTGAACGACGTCGTCGGTTCGGGGCGCTAGATCGTCGGACAATGTGGCTGGGCTCCGCTAGAAATTGTCATGGCCGGGTATTTCCCGGCCATCGGTATGGTCGCCCGGCGCATGACAGGGCGCGAGGACTATATAGGGCGGCTAGTTGTTTCGTCCACGCCGCGTGCCCGAATTTGCCGGCGCAATGATACGTTGGAAGGAACTATGACGAACAGGAAGGTGCAGCGTGTTCAAATACACCACAGCCATTGCCGGCGTGATTTTCGGAGCGCTCGCTTCCTGCGTCGCGGCAGTGGCGGCGGACGATCTCAAGGGCTACTCGATCGACGTAACAGCCCGCATCGCGTTTGCGTACAACGATCCCCAAGCGAGCAAACAATACGCTGCTGCTGGCACATTGACGACGCATAAACAGATTTACGTCAGTCTGGCTGGCAACGTGTTCAGCTATGGAAACACGGATTACGGTGTTGGCGGTGTCGACCACACATCCAACGTCGCGGCGCCCGATAAGGTTATGGAGGGGGTCCGGGGCAAGCTAGGCGTCTGGACCATGGAAAGGAACCGCCTCACCTGGATCGCCAAGGACAACGAGGGGTTCCAGGTCTACACGATCGCGGTCGATCCGAGCCGGACGGCCTGCACGTTCGCCGTCGCGCTACAACCCGACCCGGTGACGGGGAGGGTCATGCATATACGGAGGTGGGGCTATGCCGCGCAGTTGGCTTCCATGACGGTTAGCACCTATAGCTGTACCGTCAGGCAGGGAAACATCTTCGCTTCCGACAAATAAGGGTCAGCGGGGTTCTTTAGCCGCCCGGTCAACCCAGGCACCAGGCGAGAATGCCCTTCTGCACGTGCAGCCGGTTCTCCGCCTCGTCCCACACCACCGATTGCGGCCCGTCGATGACCGCGGCGGTGACTTCCTCGCCGCGATGCACCGGCAGGCAGTGCATAAAGATGGCGTCGGGCTTCGCCTCGCGCATCAGGTGATCGTTGACCTGATAGGGCTGCAGCAAATTGTGACGGTTGACGGTGGCCTCGGCGCCCATCGACACCCAGGTGTCGGTGACGACGCAATCGGCGCCGGCGACCGCTTGCTCGGGGCTGGTGGTGAAGCTCACACGGCCGCCCTCGCGCCGCGCCCAATCGATGAGGCGCGGTTCGGGCGCCAGCTCCGCGGGGCAGGCGAGACGCAGCTCAAAGCCGAAGCGCACCGCGCCGTGGATCCAGCTCGCCGCGACATTGTTGCCGTCGCCGCTCCACGCCACGACCGTGCTTGCCATCGGCCCCTTCTTTTCCTGAAGGGTCATGACATCGGCCATGATCTGGCAGGGGTGCGAGGCGTCGGTCAGGCCGTTGATCACCGGTACCGTCGCGTAGTGCGCCAGCTCGTCGAGCTTCTGCTGGTGATTGGTGCGGATCATGATCGCGTCGACATAGCGCGACAGCACCCGCGCGGTGTCGGCGACTGTCTCGCCGCGGCCGAGCTGGCTGTCCTGCGTGCCGAGGATGATCGTGTCGCCGCCCAATTGGCGCATCGCCACCTCGAACGACACGCGGGTGCGCGTCGACGGCTTCTCGAAGATCATCGCCAGCGTCTTGCCGGCGAGCGGCCGGTCGCCGCGACCGTTCTTGTAGGCAAAGCCGAGGTCGAGAATCCCCTTCAGCTCGGGCGCCTCGAACTGGTCGAGGTCGAGGAAATGGCGCGGCGGCTGGGTTTCGCCCCGTCCGCCCACCAGGGTCGGGCCCCCAACGCCGCGAGGACTGGGCGCCACGGCTCTCATGTTGCGGGCCATTCGCTCGCCACCTGGCCGAGGATGCCGATGGCCTCGTCGATCTCGGCCTTGCTTGCGACGAGCGGCGGCAGGATGCGCAGCACGTTGTCGCCGGCGGTCAGCACCAGGAGGCCCTTGTCGCGCGCCTTGGCGACCACGTCGCCGGCGGTGACGACGCATTTGACGCCGGCCAGCATGCCCGCACCGCGCACGCTCTCGAACAGCTTTGGGTATTGCCCGACAAGCCCTTCCAGCTGGCTGTGGAGATATTTGGCGCTGTCGTTGACCTTGTCGAAGAAACCCGGCGCCAGCATCACGTCGAGCACGGCGTTGCCGGCCGCGACCGACATCGGGTTGCCGCCAAAGGTCGAGCCGTGCGTGCCCGGCACCATGCCGACGGCCGCCTTCTCGGTCGCCAGGCACGCGCCGATCGGCAGCCCGTTCCCCAGCGCCTTGGCGACCGCCATGATGTCGGGTGCGACCCCCGCCCACTCGTGCGCGAAGAGCTTGCCGGTGCGGCCCATGCCGCACTGCACCTCGTCGTAGATCAGCACCAGGCCGAACTCGTCGCAGATCGCCCGCAGGCCCTTGAGGTAATCCGCCGACGGCGCGCGCACGCCGCCTTCGCCCTGCACCGGCTCGACGATAATGCCGGCGGTTTCGGGCGTGATCGCGGCGCGCATCTCGTTGAGGTTGTTGAAGGCGACGTGGTCGAACCCGTCCATCACCGGGCCAAAGCCCTTGAGGTACGCTTCGGCGCCCGCGGCGGCGAGCGTCGCGAAGCTGCGGCCATGGAACGAGCCATTGGTGCCGATGATCCGGTACTTCTCCGGATGGCCGGTCGTGCTCTGGTATTTGCGGGCGACCTTGAGCGAGAGCTCACAGGCTTCGGCGCCGGAATTATTGAAGAACACGGTGTCGGCAAAGCTGTTGGCGACGAGCCGCTCGGCGAGCTTCTCCTGCCCCGGAATGCGGAACAGGTTCGACGAGTGCCACAGCGAACCCGCCTGCTTGGTGACCGCCTCGATCACATGCGGGTGGCAATGCCCCAGCGAGGTGACGGCGATGCCGCTGGTAAAATCGAGGAACTTGCGGCCGTCGGTCGACCACAGATAGCAGCCCTCGCCATGATCAACGGCGACATCCCACCGACCGTAGGTCGGCATCACGGGTGTAATCACGGAAATTCTCCTGTGCGATGGATTGGCGGAAGGATTTGACGACGAAAATTGCGGTTTATCGTCGTCGTCGCCCATCCCAAGTGGTCGATCCCACTGGCACGATCCGTCGCACCGTAAGTCTGCAATCCGGATCGCGCATCATCGCCGCTCTCCTCGCAAGGGCGGCGCTCCAGGCCGCCGAGCAGGAAAGCGGCGGAGTATGAGGACGGTGGATAAGTCTGTCAATTCGCCGTTGGGGTTGCGGGGGGCCGCGGCGGAACGTTGCGGGTGATCAGGTCGTTTGGCGAGCGAGGCAGCAAAAAGGCAATGTCATGATCATCAACCTGGTGCGTCCCGACGGCGACGGCGTCGTCATGGAGCAGATCGACGCCCCGGTCGATTTCGAGGGCAGCGGCGCGCAGCCCGGTGTGCTCGTCACGTTTCCGTTGGAGGGCCGCGACGTCACCGGCCGGATCATCCGGGTCGACGCGGCCGCCGCCGACGCGCCTGACGGCGAGCTTGCCATCGATGTCGAGCTGGTCGATCGCGCGGCGCTCGATGCGGCGTCGGAGATTACCCTCGCGCGCGTGCCGCCAAAGGATGATTTCCGCACCGACATCTGACGCGTCTTTCTAGGGCGCGGGATCGCCCGCCGAGCGCGGCACCAGAAGCCAGGTTTCGAGCGGCCCCAGCCCCTTGATTTCGGTCAGGCCGCGGCTTTCGAAATGAAACCGCTTTTCGGACATCGCCGCGCGTGCATCGGCGGAGACCTGGATGCGCTCCGCCTCGCCGGTCGATTCCAGTCGCGACGCGAGGTTCACCGCGTCGCCCCAGACGTCATAGGAGAATTTGCGCGTCCCGATGATGCCGGCCATCACCGGCCCCGAGGCGATGCCGATCCGCATGCGGATCGGCACACCGAAATGCGCCGCGACCTCCTCCTTTGCCACCAACATCTCGAGCCCCATTTGCGCCAGCCGGTCGGCGTGATCGGCTACTGGCTGCGGCAGGCCCGCCACCGCCATATAAGCATCGCCGATCGTCTTGATCTTCTCGACGCCGTATTTGTCGGCCAGCGCATCGAAGCGGCGCATCATCTCGTTGAGCAGCGTCACGGTGCGGTCGGCGCCGAGCGACGTCGATAGCGAAACAAAGCCCTGAATGTCGGAGAACAGGATCGAGGCGTGCTCAAACGCGTCGGCGATCGATTCTTCCGGGTGCTCTCGCAGCCGCTCGATGATCGGGGCCGGGAGGATGTTGTCGAGGAGCGCCTCAGTCTCAGCCTCGGCCTTCTCGGCGAGGCGAAAGGAGAAATAGGTTAGCGCGCCGGTCAACGCGAACACGTTGACGGTCGAGCCGATATAGAGCTGCGCGAGAAAGTCGCCGTCGACCGGCACGATACCCGTGGGAAACCAGAACCACGCGGCGGCATGGGCGACAAAACACAAGATCACCGTCGCAATGCCGAGCATCGGGCGCGTCGCGCCGAAAACAAAAAATGCCGCCGCGGCGCCGACGATCAGGTTGAGCTGAATCCCCGAACCCCGGCCGAGTATCGCGACAAGCCCGAACAGCGCGGGAACCTCCGTCCCGATGATGATCAATCCCCCAAGCAGGTCGTTGACGCGGTGGGCGAGGGGAACCGTCAACCCCATGACGAGAAGGGCGATGTTGATCGCGATCACCCCGCGAAAGGCATGAGCGTCGCGCATCGCGTAAGACGCGCCATAGGCCGCTGACGAGATGACGATCAGCGCCGCCATCGCGTTGAGCACATTGAGCCGCCGCCGCTGCTTGTGGGTGTATCCCGCGGTGCCGAGGTCGAGCAGCCAGCGCAGCGGGGGCGGTCGCGGACGCGCGATCGCGGGGATCACGATCCGGCGCCCTCGCGCGCCTTGCCGTTCGCCTCGGCCAGGGCCGGGGGGGCATGACCGCTGACCTCGGCACCGTCCTCCGCCGTCAGGCGCAGGAAGCCGAGGCCGGAGATCAGCGGGAGCAGCGCGACCAATAGAAAAACGAGGCGGAAATCGCCGACCGTCACCCGCTCCGAGCCGGCAATGACGGAGAGCAGCGCCGCGCCGAGCGCCACGCCAAAACCGCGCGCCAGCTGCTGAATGACGCCGCTGAAGCTGGTGCTCCGGCTCAGTTGCGCCGAGGGCACATCGGCAAAGCTGACGGTGTTGAGCGCAACGTACTGAATGCTGCGCACGCAGCCGGAAATCAGCACGCAGAGCATCAACAGCCATTTCGGCGTGTCGGGGTTCAGCAGCGCGAATATCGCGATGACCGCCGTCGAGCAGAGCGTGCCGACGCACAGCACCGCGCGAAATCCCATCGCGCGCAGCAGGGCCTTCGAGCCCGTCCGCACGCACATCGCGCCGAGGCTTGACCAGAAGCTCAGAAAACCTGACTGCACCGGCGTCATGCCAAAGCCGATCTGGAACAGCAGCGGGATCAGTAGCGGCATCGAATCGAGCCCCATGCGGCAGACGCCGCCGATCATCGTGCCGATGCTGAACGTGCGGATGCGCAACAGGCTCAGATCGAGCACCGGCGCCCGGTTGACCCGGGCATGGCGCACGTAAAGCACCAGCATCGCCGCCGCCAGCGGGAAGAAGGCATAGCCGACGGCCGGCGGCAGCATCGGCCGGCCCAGATTCTCGATCCCGAGTTCGAGCATGAACAAGCCGATGCCGGCGATGAGAAACCCGTTGACGTCGAACCGGGTCGGCGCCGGCGCGCGGAAGTTCTCGAACAGCCACAGCGACAGCGCGGCCCCCAGCAACCCGATCGGGATGTTGAGGTAGAAGATCGCGCGCCATGACACGTAGGATGTGAGAAAGCCGCCGACGATCGGCCCGACGGTCGGGCCGACCATGGCGGGAATCGTCATCCAGTTCATGGCCGAGACCAGACCCGAGCGCGGGAAGGCACGGAGCAGGATGAGCCGCCCGACCGGCGTCATCATCGCGCCGCCAAACCCTTGAAAGGCGCGCATCGCGATCAGCATCGGCAGGTTCACCGCGACACCGCAGAGCGCCGAGGCCGCGGTGAAGATCAGCACCGCGGCGCAAAACACCGATCGCGTCCCGTAGCGGTCGGCGATCCAGCCGCTGACCGGGATGAATACGGCGAGGCTCAGAAGATAGGCGGTGATCGCCAGATTGAGGCGCAACGGCTGCACCCCGAAGGTCTTCGCCATAGCGGGGATCGAGACCGCGAGCACAGTCGAATCGAGCCCCTCCATAAAGAAGGCGCAGCCGACCACCAGCGGGATCACCACGCGCATTCGCGGCGCCAATTCGGGGCTGTCTAAGCTCGCATCGCTCACCGCGCGTCCCGGAGATTTTGAGAGAGATTTTCGCAGAGGTTGCTAGAGAGATTCCCTTGGGGCCGATGGTAGAGGACAATGCTGCCTCATGGGGGAACAAACTCAGACGGCTGCCATCGACGCCGCGCAGATCGAGCGCTGGGCGCTCGCCTATCTCGGCCGCTTTGCGAGCTCGGCCGAGAACCTGCGCCGCGTGCTGTTGCGGCGCGTGCGGCGCCGGCTGCCCGACGACCGCGCGGCTGCGGCGCGCGCGGCCGCGGCGATCGACGCGCTGGTCGCGCGCTACCGTATTTCGGGCCTGGTCGACGACGCCGCCTATGCGGCGGGAAGGGCGCGGGCGCGGCTGCGGCGCGGGCAATCGCTGCGGACGGTCCGCGCCGGGCTCGCCGTCAAGGGTGTCGCGGCGGACGATGCCGAAGCGGCGATCGACGCGCTGCGCGAGGAAGGCGGCGACCCCGATCTCGCCGCCGCGGTCGCTTTCGCCCGTCGCCGCCGGCTCGGCCCTTACCGCCGCGCGCCGGCGGCGAAGGCCGATGAGTTGCGCCTCAAGGAGCTCGCCGCCTTCGCCCGCGCCGGCTTTGCCCGCGCCGCCGCGGAGGCTGTACTCGATTGCGCCACGCCGGAGGATGCGGAGGATTTGGTGCGAGGTGAATTGGACGAGCGCTAATGCGTCCTTCGAGGCTTCGCTTCGCTCCGCACCTCAGGATGAGGAAGGACAAGGGCGCCCAACAGTCCTCATCCTGAGGACCGCTCCCGACGAATGCGGGAGCGCGTCTCGAAGGAGCCGGACAATCCTGCAGCTTTAGCTCTCCCGCTCCCGCATCAGCCGGGCGACGCCATGCGAATCCGCGTCGTCGCGCGCTTCGAGCGCGGCGATGATGCGCGGCCGGTCGCTCGCCGGGCGGTTCTGGCTGAGCTTGAACTTGCCTTCGAGCCGGGCGACCGCGATCTCGAACCCGACGATCCCGTTCATCATGCCGTCGAGGAAGGCGGCGGGCTGGTCCTGCATGCGCCACGGATTCGCCTCGCGCGCCTCGTGGCGTTCGCAGAGGCGGCGCAACAGGCTGTCGAGCCATTCCTTGTCGGCGATGGCGCGCGCCGTGCCGTAGGCGTGGACGCTGGCGTAATTCCACGTCGGCACCGCCGGGTGCGCGTCGTACCACGACGGTGAAATATAGGCGTGCGGTCCCTGGAAGATCGCCAGCGCCTCACCGCCCGCCGCGACGTCGGCGCATTGCGGATTGGGCCGCGCGAGGTGGCCCAAGAGGTAAACCTCGCCGTTGCGCCGCTCGATCAGAAACGGCACCTGGCTCGCGATCATCGCTCCGCTATTGGTGATCAGCAGGCCGAAATCGTGCCGCTCGATATGCGCGCACAGCACCTTTTCGTCGGTCTCGGTGAAATGCGGCGGCAGGTAGACCACGCTTCAAATCCAGCCATGTTCGAATAGCAGGCTGCCGATCAGCATCACCCCGGCAAACACCAGAATGCCGCCCGAGCCGCGGCTGATCCACACCAGGTGCTGGCGCTGGAACGACAGGCGCAACACGCCCGAGGCCGCGATCAGCCCGATCCACCACAGGAACGACCCGCACCATACCCCGGCGACCAGGATCGCGGCGTGCTCCATCGTCGCCTGCTCGCCGGTGAAGCCGATCGCCCCGAAGATCGCGAGAAACGACAGGATCGTCACCGGGTTGGTGACGGTCAGCGCAAAGGTCGAGGCGAAATCGCCAAACAGTCCGTGCGGGTCGTCATCCGAGCGGCGCCGTGCGATCGGGTCGGTCATCAGCGAGCTGATCCCGACATAAAGGAGGAACGCCGCTCCCCCGATGCGCAGCAGATCCTGATAGTAGAACAATGAATCCGAGATCACCGTCAGACCGAAGCCGGCGACGATGCCGAACAGCGAATCCGCCGAGGCGGCGCCGAGCCCGGAAAACAGCCCGGCGAGCCGGCCGTCGAGGATCGTGCGGCGAATGCAGAGGATACCGACCGGGCCGACCGGTACGGCAATGACGATGCCGACCAGCAGCCCCTTGAGCAAAAAGCCGACCAGCATCCCCGTTCGTTCTCCGCCCGCACGATTGCGCGCAGTCTCGGTGAAAAGCCCGTGCCGGCGCAACGGCAAATGGCATTCCCGCACGCCCGCGGCCTGCGCGCGGCGGCAATTTGCGCTATGGTGCGCGCGACAATCGGGAATCGGCGGAGGGTCGGATGTCCGAGAATGCTCACGATTTCGCGTTTACCGGGATCGATGGCGAGGCGCTGCCGCTGTCCGCCTGGGCTGGCCATCCGGTGCTGGTGGTCAACACCGCGTCCTATTGCGGGTACACGCCGCAATATCGCGACCTTGAGGCGCTGTGGCAGGAATACCGCGATAAGGGGCTGGTCGTGCTCGGCGTGCCGAGCAACGATTTCGGGGCGCAAGAGCCCGGAACGGCCGGCGAGATCAAGAGTTTCTGCGAGACCAATTACGGCGTCGATTTTCCGCTGACCGAGAAGTACCGGGTGATCGGCGGAAGCGCCCATCCATTCTACGCTTGGGTCGCGAAGACGCTCGGCGAGGGCGCCGCGCCGCGCTGGAATTTCCACAAATACCTGATCGCGCCCGATGGCGCGCTCGCCGGTGCCTGGCCGTCATCCGTCGGTCCGCGCGACAAGGCGATCGTGCAGGAAATCGATAGGCTATTGGGCTGACTTATTCCCCTCTCCCCGCATGCGCCGCGTGCGGGGAGAGGGCGCTGATCGGCGCGCCCGCGAGCGGGAGAGGGGCATCCGATATTGCCGGCAGGTCGCGGGCGCTCACGAACACCGCGACCGCGAGCTTTTGCTGTCTGCCGCGGATCTCGATCTCGCCGCGCCGGTCGCCGAAAAGGTCGAGCCCGGCGCGTGAGATGATTTCGGTCGAGACGACGAGTTCGGCGTCGTATTCCTTGGCGAGGCCTTCGAGCCGGCTGGCGGTATTGACCGGATCGCCGATCGCGGTGATCGCGCTGGCGTCGCCATAGCCCATCTCGCCGACGATCGCCGGGCCGGCGTGAAGTCCGATGCCGATGCGCAGCGGCTCGGCCAGCTCGGCGCGCAGCGATTCGTTCAACTCGACGAGACGCTCCGACATCAGCCGCGCCGCCGCGAGCGCCGCGCGACAGCCCGCCTGGATGTCGTCCTCAACGCCGAACAGCGCCATGATCCCGTCGCCGAGAAACTTGTCGACCCGCCCCCCGGCGCTCTCGACCGCGCGGCCCATGGCGGCGAAATAGCGGTTGAGGATGAACACCACGTCATAGGGCAGCCGCCCCTCGCTGAGCGCCGTGAAGCCGCGGATGTCGGCGAACATGATGGCGATCTCGCGCTCGCTGCCCTGCGCCACGTCGACCCGCGTCAGCGCGTCATGCGCCTGCGCCAGCGGCGGCAGCAGCGGCGTCACCTGCACCTCGACCGCCGGCCGCAGCTGACACGCGAGCCGCACGTTGGGCAGCGCGCCGATGCGCGCGAGCACGCGTCTTTCGTCCTCGCCGGGCGGCGGGAGGCCGGGATAGGCGGCGCGCACCCGCACCCGGCAGGTCGAGCAGCGGCCGCGTCCGCCGCAGATCGAGGCATGCGGGATGCGCCCCAGCCGGCT
>Ga0335074_10012676_pt1 | contig 11824 bp, 10 predicted proteins | sample Lox_Sample_23_FD_206715 | JGI IMG/M metagenome (GOLD analysis project Ga0335074, IMG submission 206715) | Soil microbial communities from Loxahatchee National Wildlife Refuge, Florida, United States - Lox_Sample_2.3 | ecosystem: Environmental > Terrestrial > Soil > Wetlands | place: USA...
TCGGAAGGTGTCGATGATGGGGGTGATGGGTTGGTGGCGGGCGAAGCCTCTGACCCAGGACGGCATGGTGCCGATGGGCACGAAGGCACTGCTGGGGTAGGGGAGGAAGATCATGGCGAAAACGACGTTGCCGGCTCCTTCGGCGGACTTGGCGATAAGCCCGACGGCGGCGGCGAGCCAGGTGAAGGCGAAGATGAAGAGGAGGACGATGGCGGTGGCGGCGGCCCAGTCGAGGGGGCTGGCGTGGGGGCGGAAACCGAGGCCGAAGCTGACGGCGAGTGCCAGGATAAGCGAGGCGAGGTTGCGGAGCATGCCGGTGAGGACGTGCCCGGCGAGCACGGCGGCGCCGCTGATGTCCATGGATTTGAGCCGGTCGATCATGCCGCCGGTCATGTCTTGGTTGACGGTGACGGCGGTCTGGGCGGAGACGAAGCCGGCGGTGAGGACGAGGACGCCGGGGACGACGTAGTCGACGTAGGCGAGGCCGGTGTGGACGGCGCCGCCGAGGATGTCGACAAAGAGCACCATCAAGATGACCGGGAGGACCAAGCCGGTGTAGAGGGCGTCGGTGTTGCGACGGGCAAGGCGGGACCCGCGTCCGGCGAGAGTGAGGGTGTCTCGTGCGGCGGAGCGGGGCCGGCGCTGCGGAGCGACCACATCCATAGCGGTGCTCATGCGCGTCTTCCGTCCCGGCCCTTGTCGTTACCGGTGGTGTAGGCGAGGAAGACGTCATCGAGGGTGGGCTGGCGCAGCTCGAAGCGAACGACCTTGGAGCGGTCGGGGTCGATGGTGTCGAGGAGCGCTCGTGCGTTCGCGGCGGTGCCGTCGGTATCGACCTCGAGGCTGCACTGCGCAGTGTCGACCACGGGGTGCCTCGTCTGGAGGATGGGGAGGCTGTCGTCGCAGTCGGCAGGGTCGGCGAAAGTGACGTTGAGGCGTTCGGTGCCTACGCGGGCCTTGAGCTCGGCCGGGGTCCCAAGGGCGACGACGCGCCCGTTGTGGATGACTCCGACCCGGTCGGCGAGCTGGTCGGCCTCCTCGAGGTATTGGGTGGTGACGAAGACGGTGGTGCCTCGCCGGGCGAGGTCTTCGATGATCGCCCACATGGTCTGTCGGCTGGGGAGGTCGAGCCCGGTGGTGGGCTCGTCGAGGAAGATGACGGCCGGCTCGGCGACCAGGCTGGCGGCCAGGTCGAGGCGTCGGCGCATCCCGCCGGAGTAGTCGCCGACCCGCCGGGTGGCTGCGTCGGTGACCCCGAAGCGTTCGAGCAGCTCGCTGGCCCGGTCTTGGGCTCTTCTCCGGGACAGTCCCCAAAGTCGCCCCATCATGTACAGGGTCTCTCGGCCGGTTTGCAGCTCGTCGACCGCCACGGACTGGCCGGTGAGGCTGATGGCCCGGCGGACGCCGTGCGTCTCGGTCGTGATGTCGAAACCGGCGACGGTAGCCGTACCGGCGTCGGGCCGGGTCAGGGTGGCAAGGATGCGCACGATCGTCGTCTTGCCCGCACCGTTGGGACCGAGGAGGGCGAACACCGTCCCGACCGGGACATCGAGGTCGACGCGACGCAGCACCGATATCGGGCCGAACGACTTGGAGAGCCCGCTCGCGGTGATGGCCGACATGGCACCCATCCGTGCTACTCCTCAGCTGCTCGGTTTACTGTACGATATACAGTATATGAGGTACTCAGTACAGTGCACAGAGTAAGAGGTCGCCGGCGGTGACCCCAGCCCGCCCCGGCAGACGGCTCCCGGCGGGGATCGAGCGAGCCTGGGGCCGCCGGCCGCCTCCCCGAAAAGGGCCGAAGCCCGGCCTGGACCTCGAGACCGTCGTAGCGGCTGCGGTCGGCCTCGCCCAATCGGAGGGCCTCGGCGCTGTGTCGATGAGCAAGGTGGCCGCCCAGCTCGACGTGTCGACAATGGCTCTCTACGGCTACGTCGACACTAAAGAGGAGCTGTTGGCGCTCATGGTGGACCACGCCTGCGGCCCTCCGCCCGAGCCTCCACGACCCGGCGGTGCCTGGCGGGAGGGGCTGGCGGGATGGGCGTCGACGCTCTTCGACGCCTACCGACGCCACCCCTGGGCGGTCCGCATCCCGATCAGCGGCGTGCCTCCCACTCCCAACCAGGTCGCTTGGCTCGAAACCGGGCTGGGCTGCATCGCCGGCACCGGCCTGAGCGAGCAGCAGCGCCTGTCGACGGTGCTGCTCTTGAGCGTCTTCGTGCGCAGCGAGGCCAGCCTGGCGCTCGACATCGTCGAAGCCCGCCAACAACTCGCAGGCGGCTCAGGCCCCAACGACTACGGCCGCATGATCCGCGACCTCATCGACCCCGAACGGTTCCCCATGGTCTCGGCCACCGCCGCCACCGGGGCCTTCGAGGACGACGCCGGCGTCGAAGGCGAGTTCCGCTTCGGCCTGGACCGAATCCTCGACGGACTTGAGGTCCTCTTGCAGCAAAAGCGCTGAAGTCGTCAAGCCCGGCGAAGATCTGGGTGGGGTAGCGACGCCGGAGGTGGCGGCCTCACCCGCAGGTTGTTCGTTGGCGCTACCCATTGTGAACCTCGCCGCGCGATCGGGTTAACGTAGGACCGATGGTCCCAGAGGTACTGTTCTCGTTTACCGATGACGGCGAGTGAGATGACGGCGGCCACTGCGGCGTTGGGGGCAGGCTCGGGCCGCGGTGGCGGGCGTGCTTCGATACCGGCGCGGACGCTGCGCACCGACGGGTGGTGGGTGGAGCCCACCATCACGGCCACAGTGCTCATCAGCTTCGTCGCCTACTCGACATGGGCAGCATTCCAAAACGCCAACTACTACGTCCGCCCCTACCTCTCCCCCTTTTACTCGCCGTGCCTCGCCACCATCTGCGGCCAGGCCAGGGCGGGGGCGGCTCATGTCCACGCGCCCATGGTGGGCGTCGTCGGCCCGTGGTGGGTCATATCCCCGGCCATCATCGTCCTCGTCGTGCCGCTCGGGTTCCGGCTCACGTGCTACTACTACCGCAAGGCCTATTACCGCTCTATCTGGCAATCGCCTCCCGCCTGCGCCGTCGCCGAGCCCCATAAGCGCTACACCGGCGAGACCCGGTTGCCGCTCATCTTGAACAACGCCCACCGGTTGTTCTTCTACCTCGGTGTCGTCCTCAACTGCATCCTCACGTGGGACGCGATCGAGGCCTTCCACTTCGCAAATGGCTGGGGCATGGGCTTCGGCACGATCATGCTCGTTGTCAACGCGAGCCTTCTATGGTGCTATTCGCTTTCGTGCCACTCCTGCCGGCACATCGTCGGTGGCAGGCTCAAGCACTTCTCGCGCCACCCGGTGCGCTTCAAGCTGTGGGGCTTCGTCTCCAAGTTGAACGCCCGCCACATGCAGATCGCCTGGGTGAGCCTGGTCTTCGTCGCCCTCACGGACCTGTACGTCCGCCTGGTCGCCAGCGGCTGGGTACACGACCCGAGGTTTTTTTAGATGACTACGGGAGAAACGCTCGCAGAGGAACTCGAGCACCACGAGTACGACGTCGTCGTCATAGGAGCAGGGGGCGCGGGCCTGCGCGCGGCCATAGCCTCGCACGACGCCGGCGCTCGTACCGCCCTGATCTGCCGGAGCCTTCTCGGTAAGGCCCACACCGTGATGGCGGAGGGTGGCATCGCTGCCGCGCTCGGCAACTTGTGGCCCGAAGACAACTGGCAGGTCCATTTCCGGGACACGATGCGCGGCGGCAAGCTCCTCAACCACTGGCGGATGGCCGAGCTGCACGCCAAGGAGGCGCCTGAGCGGGTCTACGAGCTTGAGCAGTGGGGTGCTCTTTTTGACCGTACCTCAACGGGCAAGATCAGCCAGCGAGACTTCGGTGGCCACCGCTACGCCCGGCTCGCCCACGTCGGCGACCGCACCGGCTTAGAGATGATCCGTGCGCTCCAGCAAAGAGCGGTCTCGCTCGGCATCGACGTGTTCATGGAGCTCACGGTGACCGACCTGCTGAAGGATGGCGGGAGGATCGCCGGCGCCTTCGGCTACTGGCGTGAGTCCGGCCGCTTTGTCGTTTTTGACGCCCCGTCGGTGATCCTGGCCACCGGAGGGATCGGCAAGTCGTGGAAAGTCACCTCCAACTCGTGGGAATGCACCGGTGACGGCCACGCTCTCGCCCTGCGGGCCGGGGCAACGTTGCTCAACATGGAGTTCGTCCAGTTCCACCCGACGGGCATGGTGTGGCCCTTGTCGGTGAGAGGGCTGCTCGTCACAGAATCGGTACGTGGCGACGGAGGGGTCTTGCGCAATTCCGAGGACCGGCGCTTCATGTTCGACTACATCCCCGAGTTCTTCAAGGCCGAGACGGCCGACAACATCGACGAAGCCGACCGCTGGTACGACGACAAGCGCAACAACCGCCGCCCGCCCGAACTACTGCCCCGCGACGAGGTCGCCCGTGCGATCAACAGCGAGATCAAAGCGGGCCGTGGATCGCCCCATGGGGGCGTGTTCCTCGACATTGCTTCGCGGCGCTCGCCCGAGTTCATCCAGCGGCGGCTCCCCTCGATGTACCACCAGTTCAAGGAACTCGCCGACGTGGACATCACGAAAGAGCCCATGGAGATCGGGCCGACCTGCCACTACGTGATGGGTGGGGTCGAGGTGGACCCCGACAGCCAGGTCTCGGTCGTACCCGGCCTCTTCGCCGCCGGAGAGGTTGCCGGCGGCATGCACGGCGCCAACCGGCTCGGCGGCAATTCCCTCTCCGACCTGATCGTGTTCGGCAAGCGGGCCGGGGATTACGCCGCTGCTTACGCGAAACAGATGTCCGGCCAGCGCCCCAAGGTCTCGCCGGCCGACGTCGACCATGCAGCAGCCGAGGCGCTCGCACCGTTCAGGGCCGGACGTGCGGACGAAAACCCCTACACCCTCCACCAGGAACTGCAAGAGACCATGCAGGACCTCGTAGGCATCATCCGGGTCGAGACCGAGCTGAAGGAGGCGCTCGAGAAGATCTCGGCCCTCCAAGAGCGCGCCCGCCACACCTCGATCGAGGGGAACCGCCAGTACAACCCGGGCTGGCACCTGGCTCTCGACCTGCGCAACATGCTGCTGGTCTCCGAAGCCGTGGCCATAGCCGCCCTCGAACGCCAGGAGAGCCGGGGCGGCCATACCCGCGAGGACTACCCGATGACGGACCCGTTCTGGGGCGACCTCAATGTGGTGGTTTCTCTGGCAGGCGGCCAGGCCAAAGGCCCCCCCGCTCAGGGGAGCGCCGCGAGCGGGAGCGTGAGCGAGAGTGGCCAAGAGCCGGGGCCGAGCGCTTCGCCGGGGCTGGTCATATGGCGTCAACCTTTGCCGCACCCCCCACCGGAGCTCGGGGAACTCCTCGAGGAGGCTCATTGAGCTACGACCTGAAGCTGCGCATCTGGCGGGGCGATGCCACGGGAGGCGAGCTCAAGGACTACGTCGTGGTCGCTGAAGAAGGCCAGGTAGTCCTCGACGCTGTCCACCGGGCCCAGGCCACCCAGGCCAACGACCTCGCCGTCCGGTGGAACTGCAAGGCAGGCAAGTGCGGCTCGTGCTCGGCCGAGGTAAATGGGCGGCCTCGCCTCATGTGCATGACGAGGCTCTCCATTTTCGCCGAGGACGAGCCGGTGACGATCACTCCCCTCCGGACCTTCCCGGTGATCAAGGACCTGGTCACGGACGTCTCTTTCAACTACGAAAAGGCTCGCCAGGTGCCCGGCTTCACGCCGTCGGCCAGCCAGCCGTCGGCTCCGTTCAAGATGTTCCAGGCCGACGTCGAGCGGTCCCAGGAGTTCCGCAAGTGCATCGAGTGCTGGCTGTGCCAAAACACCTGCCACGTCGTGCGGGACCACGAGGAAAACAAGCCGCAGTTCGCCGGCCCGCGCTTTTTCATCCGGTACGCCGAGCTCGACATGCACCCCAACGACGCGCTCGACCGCAAGCGGATGCTCCAGGACACGCAGGGCCTCGGCTTCTGCAACATCACGAAGTGCTGCACCGAGGTCTGCCCGGAGCACATCAAGATCACCGACAACGCGATCATCCCCATGAAGGAGCGAGTGGTGGACGTCAAGTTCGACCCGCTGGCCCGCTGGCTCGGGAGGCGCTCGCGGGGTAAGGACTCCGGCCCGGCCATCTGAAAGGGCCTGGCGACCCAGACCCAGAGCCAGACCCAGATCCGCGGCGCCGCGGCCCCGCCTTGGCGGCTCGCCGGTGCAGATCTCTGGCGTCGTAGGGCTTCCTCGCTGTCCTCGGTGTCCTCGGCTTCCTCGGCTGTCCTCGGCGTCCCCGGCACGGCAAGTCTGGTCGCGCTCGAGCGAAGCGGGCGCGCTTCAGCTGACAAAACCGTCACGGAACGCAACCAAAGTGCATGGGCGCGACCAAAGTGCATCTAAATGGGCCCACCGCCACGGCGGATGGTCGGGTTGGCGGCTTCGGTACCGGGAGAAGCCGACCACCGGTTACCCTAAGAATTAGATAACTTGCTAATGATCCTGTCACCTTTGTTGCAATAGCTAGTAGAGTAAGAGTTGAACCACACCTCACGAAAGGAGTGCGGAGAAAATGCTTACCCGCTTCGATCCCATTGCCGACTTCGACCGCTTCAGTTCGGAGCTTCTCGGCGCGCTCTCCCGCAGGGCGAGCAGCATGCCCATAGACGCCTACCGCCACGACGACCAGTGGGTAGTCAAGGTCGACCTGCCGGGCGTAGACGCCTCCAGCATCGACCTGACCGTCGACCGTAACGTGCTGCGCATAGAGGCCAGCCGTGACTGGCGGCCCGCCGAGGGTGACTTCGTGTTCGCGGCCGAGCGGCCGCGAGGCGCGTTCTCACGCCAGCTCATGCTGAGCGAGGACATCGACACCGGTTCCATCAAGGCCGATTACACCGACGGAGTGCTCACTGTTTGCCTGCCGGTAGCCGAGGCGGCCAAGCCCAAGAAGGTCACGATCGGCACCAGCGAGACCGGCAGGACGCAGGCTGTCGAAGCACAGGCGACCAGCGCGCAGGCGACCGGGGCTCAAGCCGCCTGAGGCGAGTGCCTTAGGTAACGAGGAAAGTGCCCCTCCGACCGCCGCCAGCTTTACAGCGTGAGCGCGGGGAGTGACGGGAGCGAGGGCCGGCCCGGGAGGCCGGCCTTCCCGCGTCCCGAGCAAGTTCGGCTACTGTCGGCCACCATGGCCGCACCGATGTCACCCGGTGAGCACGCGATCGCTCTTGCTGCTGCCACAGAGGCCGGCACAAGCACTTCCGGCGAGGCCGTCCAAGAACTCGCGTCGGGCGGGGACCGCGCTGCCCTCCATGAAGCGCGCGAAGAGCTTGTCGCCCGCATCTACCACCGCTCGGACGATTACGCTGCGACAGCCGCCCTCACTCTTGTCAACAAGGCGCTGGCCGAGGTGGGTTGGGTCGACCCGTACAGCTGGAAGCACCGGCGCAAGCCATGAGCATCCAGCGCCCGCTCTGAAGGCCCCCTCTTCGGGGTCCCCGCGTCCCGAGTGGCGGACGTAGCGGGCCCAGCCGGCCCGCGCTGCCCGTTAGCCGTTAGCCGTTAGCCGTTAGCCGTCCTGGCCACCATCGCCGGGGCCCAGGTCGCCGGTGAACAATTCGCGCCAGCCCCCGCTGCGAGGTGGCGACCCTCCGCTCCCCCTCAGCCGGACAACGAGGGCGATGAGGGCGGCGATAACCAGGGCGAACAAGCCGCGGCTGAGGAACCGAAGGTTACGCCGCCGTCCCTGTTTGCTCCCGCGCTTGCCAGTCATCACAGCGACCCTACCTCGCCCAGCCGCGGCCCTCTCGTGCCGCCGGAGGTACCTCCTCCCCGTTTGGAGCAGCGCCCACCGAACTACCATGGCTCGGCAATGCCGGCAGCACAACGCCTTGCGGAGCTCTCCGCCGGCACAACCGGGGTCATACCCAGCCAGATGCTCGAAGAGGCTGTCCAGGCCGGATGGGTCGATGCCGGCGAGCTGCGAGTGCCTCCCGCCAACGTCCAGCCGGCGAGCCTCGACTTGCGCCTCGGTGAACGTGCTTACCGTATCCGTTGCAGCTTCTTGCCTGGCGACAAGCAAGTCGAGGAGAAGGTCAAGGACTTGATCGTCGACGAGCTCGACCTGCGCCGCGAAGGCGCTGTGCTCGAAACCGGGCGGCCATACCTGGTGCCCCTGGCGGAGTCCCTTTCGCTGCCACCTTTCGTCCGGGCTAAGGCAAACTCCAAAAGTTCCACCGGCCGTTTGGACGTCTTCACCCGCGTCGTCACCGATTACAGCTATCGCTTCGACGAAGTGGCGGACGGCTACCACGGCAACCTCTACGTCGAAATCGTCCCGCTTTCCTTCGCCGTGCGCGCCCGGCAGGGCCTCGCCCTCAACCAGCTTCGCCTTATCGTCGGCCGGTCCGGGTTTTCCGACGAAGACATCCGCGCGAGGCACCGTAGCCAACCGCTCCTTTTTGTCGACGACGAGCCGGCGACCGAAGCGGAGCTGCACACCGGCGACGGCCTGTTCCTGAGCCTGGACCTCAAGAGGGGCAACGTGGGTTACAGGGCGCGCGAGCACACCATGGCGCTCGACATGGCCAGGCTCCGCTCGCACAGGGCCGATGACTACTGGGAGACCGTCACAGCCGAGGAAGAAGGCCGCGTCGTGCTCGCCCCCGAGCGTTTTTACCTTCTCCTGTCGCGCGAGGCGGTCCGGGTACCACCTGATCTGGCTTGTGAAATGACGGCCTACGACCCGACGAGCGGCGAGCTCCGGACGCACTACGCGGGCTTTTTCGACCCGGGTTTCGGCTACGACGCCGCCGGCACGTTACGGGGCTCCCGGGCCGCACTGGAAGTGCGGGCGCACGACGTGCCGTTCATGATCGAGCACGGCCAACAGGTCTGCCGGCTTACCTTCGAGCGCATGATCTGCCCGCCGGCCAAGCTCTACGGGCAGGGCATCGGGTCAAATTACCAGGGCCAGATCGACACGCTGGGGAAGCATTTTTCCCGCAACTGACTGTCAACGGTTGATCGTCGAAAGCCAAGGGATCCGGTCCTGGTCCGTCACGCCCTCTGCGGCGCCCAGCATGTCGACGTAGGCTGTCGAAGGCGGGTTTGTGCCTGCTCCTGTAGTGAGCACGCCGAAAATGTCGATCAGCTCCCGTCGCTGAGTCTTGGCAAAGCTGAGGAGCGCCCCCCATTGCTCGGCCTGGAACGGGTAGTAGATCTGTGGCATCGGCACGTCGGGCGGGAAGCCGTAAGCCACCTGGAGCAGCTGTGACTCGGTCCAAAAAAAGCCGTCCGCAGACCCGTAATCGACCATGGCCGGCCACTTTCCGTCGACGGCCGAAGCGTAGCCGGCGAGCACGTCGTAGGTATTGATGTAGGCCGGGTCGTAGGCTGGCTCCGCGTCATCGGCTGCGACCACGCGCACGTCGTCCGTATACCGGTTGACCTCCCGCAGGGAGCTGGCCCATGCACCGACCTCTTCGACCTCGTCGCCGAGTTGGGCGCCCCAGGTAAAAAAGCTCAGCGGCTCGTCCGGGCACCCACAGTTCGCGATGGCACCACAAGGTTGCCCTGTCCCGCAACTGTTATTGGTCCCGATGGCAACGTCGAGAGAGGTGCCGGCGGGCGCCCAGCGGTAATAGGCGCTGATATAGCTCTCTACTGCCGTCGCGATCGACGAAAAGGGCACGAACGCCCCGTTGTAGGCCATCGTCCCAAAGTCAGCTCCGTCGTAGCCGGGCCTCCCGAAATCGAGGATCACGATCCCCTGGGCGCCGTTTTTACCGGCCTGCTCACCCTGCAGGTAGAGCGCCCTGGCGTTGGCAGTCCGTTCGTAGTACGAGTTGGTTGTGCTCGGTACCGTGATGGCGCCTTGGGCGGTCGCCTGACCGGGGGCTAGCAAGCACGAGAGCACGGCGAAAGCAACCAACAACTTGGCCGGCGCCCGGGCGCGCGACTTCTCGGGGCGGTAACCCCACCACCCGCGCGCCACCGTCCTCCGGACGCCACGCCGCTTCATAATGTGGATATTGTCGCGCCAAAAGCGGCTGTACCAGCGCATTTGGCGTCACCAGGCCCACGCGGCCCGCCCGACGCCGGCAGCCTCAGGACCAAGTAACGCGGGCCTTGTCCCTCCACAGTTGCAACACTGACCTGTCACCATCCACATTGACCGGGCCGGACGGCGCCCGGTTCCACAAAAGGAGGTAAAGGGCACTCGCAGAACCGGAGATCGTGCAAGCCGCCGGTGCGACGCCGCTCGTTACCCGACGCCGGTCGACGTCGATGACGATGGTCCAACCCTCGCCCGTATCGGTAGCCGAGACGGCAAGCGACACCGGGGGGTCTGCCTTCAAGCGGCCCTTGGGACGGGAGAAAAACCCGTTCAGGAGCTCGTCGATGCCGTCTGCTGCAAAACCCGCCGGGAGCGAGGGACGCAACCCGGCCGCAAGCTCGGCGTCGGCACAATGGATGGCCGTCTCGTGAGCCTGGCGGCGTGCCCAAAAAGCCAGCGGGCTTGGTGCCGGGAGGAACGTCCAGCAGGATAACCCGGACGGCGCCTCGGAAAGAGCATTCACGAGCTGCCCGTGGCCTTCTTCGAACCACTCGACCAACTCGGCGGCGGGGATCTCGGCGAAGTACTCCGCATCCTCTTCGTCGCTCGTTGCCCCCGGGCGGCCCGTAAGGACATATGACGTCGCCCAGCGATGCACACCACCGGTATGGCGGAGGAGGTCCGCCACCTGCACTCGGGGCAAGAGGGCACGAAGGCGCCGGTGCCTGCGAGCGCCGCCGCGCTTGCCATGCGGCCACCCACCACCGTCAGCTGCGAAATGTACTCGTCTATTTCCATAAGGCGACCTCGGTCACGCTAGCCCCGCCCCGTTGACAAGGTCCTGGGCCGTCCGCCGCGCCCCCTGGCCCGCCAATTGCCCGACGAGCTGCACGAGCATGTCCCGGACGACCTTATCGTCACGCACCCCGGCCGGGAAGATCTCGCCGAACCCAAGCAGGACAGGGACAACGCTCGCGGCGTCCTCACGTCCTTCAAGGGCTTCGGTAACCCGGTCGTTTACGGGGTCCTCAATTTCCAAACGCTGGCCTCGGTCGGAACGCCGAGCGCTCATGCAACGCATCCACGCCGCTACGCCCAGGCAAGCCCATTGGGGCAAGGCACCCTGCGCACGCCGTTCGGCGATCGTACCGAGGAGCCGTTGGGGGAGCTTCTGGCTGCCGTCCATTGCGATCTGCAAGGTCCGGTGACGCAGCGCCGGGTTTGCGAAGCGTCCCATCAGCTGCCGTTCATAGAGGCCGACGTCGAACCCATCAGGCACTGTGAGGGTCGGGACTACGTCGTCAGCCATAAGGCGCCGTGCTGCCTCGCCAATGGCACCGTTGACGGCGGCAGAGACAAGCTCCTCTCCGGCGAGGGCGCCGAGGTAGGCGATGGTCGAATGGGCACCGTTGAGCATCCGTAGTTTCGCTTTTTCATAAGGCGCAACGTCCGTGGTGAAAACGGCACCCGCCCTTTCCCAGGCCGGCCGCGCCGCCGCGAAAAGGTCCTCGATGACCCACTGGCGGAACGGTTCGGCAACGACGGCCCCTTGGTCTTCGACGCCGAGCTCCCCGCTTGCGCGGTCACGGTCCTCGGGTGCCGTCGCAGGCACGATCCTGTCGACAACGCAACTCGGGAAGGTTACGTTTTCTGCGACCCAGTCGACGAGATGGCGAGCGTCCGGGCGGCGTTCGCAAAACTCCAGCACGACCGCCCGCAATGCGGCACCGTTACTCGGCAGGTTGTCGCAGCAAAGGACAGTGACCGGGC
>Ga0335074_10012679_pt1 | contig 11822 bp, 11 predicted proteins | sample Lox_Sample_23_FD_206715 | JGI IMG/M metagenome (GOLD analysis project Ga0335074, IMG submission 206715) | Soil microbial communities from Loxahatchee National Wildlife Refuge, Florida, United States - Lox_Sample_2.3 | ecosystem: Environmental > Terrestrial > Soil > Wetlands | place: USA...
CGCAGCTGCCGGTGCCGGTGCGAGCGGATGCCGGGATACGGCCCGTGGAGCGGCTTGACGTGAGGGATCTGCCCTTCGTGAAGCGCTGACCCTCATTTTCGGGGGTCAACTCCTCACGAAGGGGTAACTCTGCACGTTGTCGGCGGGATCTGCGGCCGGGCGGCCCGCGCCATGGCGGTCGATGCCCGCGATGTCCCGCTCCGTCCGGCATGGCTGCGCTAGGCTGAGCAGGTGCGGCAGTCCCGGATTGACGACCCGGACCATGCTCACCTGGACTGAGACACCTCCTGCGCCACCGGCATCTGGAATGCCCGTGAAGAATGCCACTTCTACCCGGTCCGGCGAGTCATGGTGCTCGCTGCGGTGCCGCGGGTGTGCTGACAGCGAGCATGTCCACGGTCTCGGGGGGTGAACCGGTAAGCGTGGGGGACATTGCGAGGAAGGAAGGCGGCTCCTCCCTCGGGAGAGTTCGTAGCGCTGCTCGCTGACCCAGAAGATACCGCTTCCCCGAGGTAGCACCACTATCTCGTCTTTATTGGCCTGGACGTGCGCGGTGACGCCGACCCGCCCCCGCTTGGGGCTGAGAGAAGCATCGTCAGTCGGCCGTCGGTCTTGCTCCCGTCGAGCATGATCCGCATGACGCCACCGCCGGGCCATTGCAGTTGCGCATGTTCTGTGGCTTGGGCCGGTTGGTTATGGGGCCACGCTCCGCTATGCAATGCATTCCCGCGAATGCGGGCCCTTCTCGCATCACCCGACAGGCCTCCGCCGCAGCGGCCTCGCCTCGGCCCAGGTCCTCATCGCTGCCATTGATGCCTTCACCGAAAGCTTGAATGACCGTTGCCGTCCCGTCATCTGGACCAAGACGCCGATGAGATACTCCCGAAGTACCGCCCGGGTAGACATTCCTCGCTCACACGACGCTAGTTCATCCATTGCGGCGGCTGGGGAAATCGGACGCCGAAATAGCACATCCAGCCGGGCCCGTCCAGCACCGAGGACGCATCGGGCGTGGTTGGAGGCATCGCTGTACAAGACCCGGTCTGCACGCCGATGATGTCGGCGCGGCAGTTGTTCAAGAGATGATCTACAGAGCTGAGACCTCTGCCAAACGTTGCTTCCGCCGGACAGCCATGATGGCAAAAGCGGATAAATAGGAATAAAACACCCAAGAATCACTATCATAATAGATTCGGCACTTTAAGTGCAGGCGGCAAAAACTTGCGAAGTGTTTGCAAAGGGGGAAGAATGTCGTAGAACGCCAAGCTCGCAGCGGCAATGTGCCGTTGTCGGCGGCTGTTTCTTCCTAGGGGGGAAGACTGATATGGCCGTAAGCGGCACCCATGTCCGTTCGTCTATCCATGTGACTGCTCGAAGCATCGTATATCTGACTAACGAGATCAGCCGCGTGTTCCTTGAGGCCATCACCGGCTTTGGCCTGGACCCGGGCGCCTACGCGGAGAGCATGCCGGTGATCGAGAACGGACTGCGCACTTGGGTCACCCTCCGGCAGCTTGAGGCGGCCTACTTGGAGGTCTATGAACAGCGGTCCGGCCAGGTCAGGACCCGCATTGACCTGACAGTCGAATTCCGTCAGAGCGGCGACGACACCCGTTACGAGACGGACATCGAATCGGTCCGCCGGGCCGTCACCCAGGCCGGGTCGTACCCGGGTTGCGCCTACCGAGTGGTCGTGACCACTGCGCAAGGCGCGACCCCGGTGGCCGGCTGGAGCGACACGACGTTGGGGTCCGTCGACCACCTGAGCCGCCACGATGTGGGCAGCGTCATTGATGCTCCTAGGACCGGCGCCAATATGACCATCTACCGCTAGCCTGCCACAAAAGAGGTGTTCATCGATGCAAGTGAAATACTCTGTCGGGCACCAGGCCCGCGAGTTCGAACTAAGCGCTTCCGCGGAGGACGACATAGCCGCCATGTGCTCAGAGATCGAGGGTCGGTTGCGCGCTGATCACGCGAATCTCTCGAGCCAGCCCTTTCTCACTGAGAAGATCGCGGACGCGCTGCTCAACAACCTCGCGGACGGGGTCGAAGTGATCGACCTCGGTGAGTTCTCTCATTAGCGGATCTCATGCCAAGTAACGAGCGGTTGTTCGACATCTACCAGTTCCCTGAGCAGCTAGAAGAGTTCAAGACCGACTGGGACGTCGTGTTCCTGCCGGACCAGACCAAGAACATGCTGCTGGACTACGTCTTCTCGCTGGCTCGCCTGGGCCGGGCGAACGCGACTGGCCTGGCGCTGCGGCGGGCGGTGCTGCTTTACGGTCCGCCCGGGTGCGGCAAGACCAGCCTAGCCCGCGGGCTGCCCGCCCGGTGGTTCGCCGCCGCCCGCGAGACCAAGGCCGGCTTCATTCACGTTAACACCCATGCTCTGTTCAGCGGGGAGCGCGGCGGCGGGCAGCGGAAAATCCTTGAGGCGTTCCGGCAAATTAGCGAGCATGCGACGGGTGGTTTCCCGATCTTCGTGCTCATCGACGAAATCGAGACGCTGGGCACGGACCGCTCCAGCATCAGCTTTGAGGCCAACCCGCTCGACGCGCTGTATCAGGTGACTGCGTTCTTCGAGTCATTCGACAGGCTGGCCCGGACTCAGTCCAACCTGGTCTTCATCTTCACCACCAACATTCCGAAGGCGATCGACCGGGCCGTTCGCGAGCGGGTCGACTTCTCGGTCGAGATCCCGCTACCGGACCCCATCCGGCGCTCGATGATCCTTGCGAGCGCGGTGCATTCACTGAGCTCCGTCTTTGACGTCAGCGGACTGACGCGCATGGCGGTGAGCGATCCGCCTGATCCCGCGTGGCTAGACCTGGTCGATCAGGCGGATGGGCTGTCCGGCCGAGCCTTGCGGCACGTCCTCGTGTTGGCGGCGACGTACGCCGTCCGTTCCCGAACACTCGATCTGGTCCATCTCCACCAGGCCATCTCCCAGGTCCGCGACGTCGAGGAAAACCTGCTCGCTGCGGGCGGCGAGTACCTCGAGGGTTACCAGCGGCCTGGGAGCGCGGGATCGTCCGGGCGGGAACTCCTCGGACCCGCGCTAGCTCAGCCCGCGGCCACTGACCGCCTGAGCGGAGCCCATCACCGTCCCGGCAGTGCCACCGAGGGCGAGGTAGTGCGGCTGGGCGAGGAAATCGCCAGCCTGCGCGGGGAGATCTACGAGATGCGTGCCGTGCTGCTCAAACACGCCAAGAAGAAGAGACGGAGTTGGCTCATGTTCTGGAGAAGGCCATGAACATAGAACGGTCGATCGGTGCTGGTCCCCGCCGCAGCGCGAATGATGCCTGCACGGTCATCTCTAATTTCGTGATGGAGATCGCAAAGGAGCGCGGGCACCCGGACCTGGACGGTATCCGCGCAGGGTTCCGGAAGATCTCTCCCACGCTGGGCGTCATGCTGACCACCCGCTCCCTCGGCGAGCCGGCGATCTCCGTGCAGATGCCCGAACTTCAAGTCCAGATCAGTGTCAGCTACAGCCCGGACTGGGAAGACGACCTGACCGTGCCCAGCCCGAACATGCTGGACAAGCTGACCGGATCGGATTCCATCCAGATCGTCCTGCACTCGACTGGGACAGTCCATCAGAGCCTGCAGGAACGGCTCTACGAAGCGAGCAGCAAGCACATCATGTTCACGCTGGCCGAAGGAGTACCCACGCCGCCGGTGTCGCTCCCCCCGCCCGTCCCCTCGCTGGCGCCGCCCACCCTGCCACTCGACCCCGCTCCGCAGCCGGACGTACCGCCCGTTCGTACCCCTGATGATTATTACTTGCCGCCCGAAGCCGGACTGGAGCCGCCTTCAGCCGAGGTGCGTGAGGAAGCATGGGCCGAGCCGGTCATTGCCTTGGACGACTCGGATGAGCCCGACGGACAAGGCTACCTCGGGCGGCCCGCGATCGACTGACGATGACGGGCCCGCTCCAAATCGGTCGGACTCAAGCCTCGGGGCGTGCCCGCATCACGTACAGCGGTGAGCCGAGCACGATCTCGGTCCCGTCGGGCAGCGGCACGATGCCGCTGGTGTGCGCGAAGCCCGAGAAAAAGCCGGCCCGGGTACGGAACCAGGAATTGGACACGACGTCGCGGTAGAGCGTGGCGAGGTTGCGGGTCAGGTCATCGGCGGTCACGGGGCCGCTGGCGCGGCTGAGGCCACGCCAGAACCGCCAGAAGGGGCCGTCCTCCTCAGCGGTGACGGCGGCCCGCAGGATGTCTGGGACCGCCACCGGGTCGGAATAGACCAAATGCCCGGCTCCGGTACCGGAGCCGGCAGCGTCCTGCACCCACTGGGTGATGTTCTTCGCGGAGCCGTGGAGCACCACCGACCGGCAGTTGGGCTCCGGGAGCTGGCAGAACAATACGGCGGCGGGCTCCGCGCGGAACTTCACTAGATGACAACCAAGCCGGCCTTCGAACCACATCAGCTCACCGGCGGTCAGGGTGGGATCCTCGAACCACTTTGAGCTTTGGCCCAGGGTGTCGGCTTTGTCGATGCTGGCGGCTAGGGCGGCCATCTCGTCCGGATCGAGAATCCTGACCTCCGCTCCTACCTTCACAGAGCCAACACCGACTTCGACGGTGACTCTCTCGGCCCGCAGTCGCTGCCACCATGGTCGGCTGGTCGGAATGATGTCCTTGAGTCTGCTGGCGGACAGGTAGACGATCTCACGCACGGTTATCTCCCTTGGCTTTACAACATGATCAACTGCTTGGGCCAGCCGCTGAACTGTTCAGTGGCTAGCCCGGCCCGCCCCTCCACGAGTGCGGACAGGCGCAGCCGCCAGGCGGCTCCCGGAGCCAGGTTCACCTGGGTCGACGGTCGGCTGGTGAACTGATGCCAGCGGCCGAATCCGCTATCGTCGTGTGTCGTCACCCAGACACCGCCGGTTCCCGCAATGCCGACGGTGACGCCTTCCCGGTGGCCCACGCAGGCTATTTCGGTCGCTGGGAACGGCATGTCCTCGTCGTCGACGGCTCTGCTCCACCGCCCGGTCGACTGGTCGAAGCAGGCTAGGCGGCGTGTCCCGGCCAGCAGGCGGTAACAGCGAAGCTCGCCCCACTGATCCAGGCAGGCGGCGGCGCTAACACCCCCCTCGGGGCAGATCTCGTCGACGCCAGCCGGTGTGACACAGCCGAGCTCCCCGCCCGGCAAGAGCACGATGACCGCGGTGCGCCCGTCGCGGTCCGGAGCGGCGGAGAAGACCCGGCGGACTCGGTACCTGCCAGCCACCCGCTGCAGCTTGCCGTCCAGGCTGACGGTGATCGTGTCCAGCATGCTGGTGGCCGCGGCGACGACGTGGGCGGTCGCCTCCCCGCGAGGGCTGCGGATTGCGGTCAGGCCGGTGTTGGGCACGCACGCCCCGATTGCCGTCCAGGTCTGGCCCTTGCTAGCGAACGCCGTCCCGCTGTCGGTCACAGCGAAGGTAACCGAGGAACCGGATCCGTCCGTGACCGCCGTCAGCGCCGTGATGCGTTGCGGGCTGCCGGGGTCACGGGCCAGCTGCCAGGTGAGTCCGGTCGCTAGCCGGGCCCTGTACGCGCCTGGCTCAGAAGCGACGGTGACGACCGGGGCCGATGTACCGTCAACTGTCAGCGCGAGCGCCCGGTAACGTCCGGGCGTGGCCGACCGGGCGGTACCGAGTTGACGAAGCTTCGCGGTCCAGCGGGCCAGATTGTCCGGCCGGGCGGCCGGGTCTTCCGCGAGCAGCGCAGCCAAGTGGTCCGCGACGTCAGCGCTGAACTCGTTTCGGATGAGCGTCGCCCGGCATCCTGCGGCCGCCCGGCTCAGCGGCGGTTCCTCTCCCGAGAGCAGGAAGAAGGCAACCGCGCCGAAGGAGTAGCGGTCCCCAGGCAGGCCGTAATCGTAGGACAGCGCCTCTGGTGGGGTGTAGCCGCGGTGCCGCACCGCTTCCGTTGCCGCGGCGCTGTCCGGGGGGCGCGCGTAGGTGAAGTCAATGAGAAAGGGCTGTCCGTCTGGCCGCACCATTACGTTCTCTGGCGCGATGTCCCGGTGGACAAGCTCTGACCTCCAGTCGGCGAGCCCGTCAATGATCACCGCGAGCTTGTCCAGCAGGTCGCAGACCCGGTTGAACCGAGGTGGGGTCTTACGCCGCCACTCCAGCAGGTGATCACCGTCGATCCAGCGGGAGGTGACGTAGAGCGCGAGCGACCTGCCCACTTGGCCGACCGGATGAGGCGTGCTGCCGATAAACACATCGGTTGGACCGATGATGCCGTGCGCCTCCGTTTGCGCAGTCTCGTCCTTGGCGGACTCGTAGCGGGCGGCAAGGTCATGCAGCGCCTCGCGCAAGGTCTGATCCACCTGATAAAGAGAACTGCCGGCATCGACGATCTTGACGGCCCATTTGAAATGCTCACGCTCGGCTTGCCCAGTGAGGCCCTTGTTCTGGCGAACGGTCGTCGCCAGCCAGATCTGGCCCTCGCTTGCCTGCTGATTTACCGGCTCCACGAGACGGTACTTATTAGGGCTCAGCTCGGGCCCGAAGCGGAGGTCGCGCAGCAGTGCGGTCGGCAGGGAATCGTCCACGGCTTAGTCCCGGTAGCTCGGTTCATCTTCGGTGGCTACAGGCGGGTTCGCCCGGCCGGCGTGATCGGGCAGGCGGCGCAGCTTTTCATGCATCGCGGTCAGCCCTTCGCAAACGCGCGTCATCGCGTCGGCTTGCAGCGCCGCCAGGACGTTGTCGCGGACCCCGAAGCGGCGATAGTAGGCGTCGGCCAGTTCGGACCGCTGTTCCGCCACCGCCGCGAGCAGGTCAAGGGTCAGGCACAGCGCGCTGGCGGCGTCGGCCAGGCGGGCGTCATCTGAACGCGGCCGGAGTGCATGGACCGTCTGTGCCAGTATTTTCGCCAGCGCCTGCTCGCTGCTGGCCGTCCGATGTGCGTTCCGCTCGCACAGCTGGTTGACGCGGTCTATCTCCCAGATCGGATCGCCGAATGCTCGCACCCCATGGCCTGAGCAGTTTCCGGCTCCGTCCATGATCCGCAGGCTCAGTTCCGCGCAGCGGGCGGCCCAGTTGCCGTGCGCCGCGTCGTGCGCGAGCCGCTTCAGTGCGTCTATCGTTTGCGAGGGAATCTGTCCGGCCATCTGTCGTTCCGCCAACCGTTCGCGGACGGTGTACGTCACGCCGGTTCCCAGGCTGGAGAAGTACTTTTCAAGGACATCGAGGCCGCCGACCGCGCCGGGGTCGCCACCGCCCGCCTCGACCAGTCGCCGCAACAACTGATGATCGGGCACCATGCCCACGGCTGGCTCGAACCCACGACGGAGGTACAGTTCCGGGGTGCTGATGCCAAGGGCATGCAGCCGGATACCCGCGTCCTCGTACAGGTGCGTCATGAGGCTGACTGGTTCGGTTACCGCTTCCACCATCTCGCCAGTGCCCTCCTCCCCCTTTTGCTCCCAGTCCGCGCCGTCGCTGACCAGCACGATGAGCTTCTCGTTGCCGGCGTGGCCGTACTGATACAGCAGGTTGGCCGCGTCGTACAGCGCGTTGCCGATGTCGGTTCCTCCGGACGAGGTCAGCTCCCGGACGCTCCTCCTGAACTCGTCGATGTCGCGCCGGGGCGAACTGCCATCGAGTTGGGCCATGCCGCCGCCCTGCGGGAAAAGCTGCCGGGTCCGTTTGTTGAACTGCACGAGGGCCAGCCGGGAGACGCGGCCTGACACCTGCAGGCGCACGCTTAGCAGGTCGCCGAGCGAGTGCCTGAGCGCCTCCATCCGAGTCATCCAGGGTTGCCCCAGGGCTGCGGGCGAAGAGGGGTCGGCCGGGAGGTCGTCGAGGTCCATTGACCCGCTGCAGTCGGCGAGTATCACGATGTCGACCCCGGCCCGCACCGCCGGCGCATACACCTCCATCCGCGTGTCGCTGGTGATCAGGCCGATCACGCCGGTGTGCCCGGCGGTGTCGGCTGAGCGCACCCGGTGCGGCAGATTGCTGACGGTAAGCGACATCTCGCTGCCGTCGGCCGGTATCCAGATCAGTTCGCCGGCCAGTCCGGCCCGAGCGACGTCCCGTGCCGCCTTGCGCAGGTCGCGCTCGACCGGAAGTTCAAGGGTGAGCGAGCGGACGAGAGCGGTGTCAGCCTGGTCCAGCGTCCACGGTTCCCGCTCAAGGTCGGCATCCCACTCGTCGGCCACGTCTTTGCTGACGGCGATGAAGTTCCTCGGCACCTCGGGCAGCGGGATGGCGTGCACCGCGGTACGGATCGCGTTCGGTCCAGTCCCGACGGTCATCAGGAACGGGACGTGGTGACTGATGGCTGTCCCGGCCCCGACTGTAACGGCCACCGCGTGGCCACGCAGCGGCCCACCGGGCGGCACCACTACCAGCCGGTGAGAGCCGGAGTCCGCGATTCTCCCGCTCATCGGCGTCTCCTGCCGCCTTCGATGTGCACGCTCACCCCGAGGACCGCCTCATAGCGGCGTCGGCGCCTGTCTTCGGCTCCGTTGAAGACCTCGCGCCTGTCCAGTGGGACATGGACGAACAGCATCGCCCGCAGCAGGGTCCCGGCGCGAACTCTGACCGGTCGGTACTCGGCGAGGCTAATGGTGGCGGCGAGCGCTGGGCCGTCTTGCGGGATCTCAGAGCGGATCAGTTGCCTGAGCCGCGCGACTAGACGCTCACCATCGACGGCGGCCGCTTCTATCTCCTTGAGCTGCCGTTCCCAAGTTGGCCACGTCTCCCGGATCGACTGCGCCGCCGCGCGCCCGGCGGCGCTATGGTCGAAACTGGCCGCCGACCGGGCCAGCATTTCCATGATCCGCTTATAGTCCAGGGCGAGGTCCGGGTGGCGGGCCCGGCGGAGGGTGTAGGCGAATCCGTACAGGCTGGGCAGGCGTTCGTGGCGTCGGCGGGCCGCGGAACCCGCGACAATCTGGAAGATCAGGTCCTGCGGCGCTAGCCGGGTCACGTTCCGGTGGGCCGAGCATCGGCCGAGTCCAAGTCGTTCCCCACCGAACACTTGCCACCGCCAGGCGTGCCGCGCGCACATCCTCCGCCTGCACGCCCGGAACGCACTGGATAGGTGCTCACAGGCCACGGTACCGATCGCAGTGCACCCGGGTTTCTCGCAGGGCGGAAACTCTCTGGCATAGCACGAAGGGCAGTACGCGAAGTCGGGCTCATGGTGGCGCGACCGGCGGTGCTGGTCGCACCAGGCGGCCTCTCGCCGGCATATACGTCCCGCACAGCGGAACGTGGCGAGCTGATCACAGTAGCGGTCGCGGCACCGCGGACGGTGCGCGCCGCACGTCGGCGTCAGCGATCCGTCGAGTATCCTGACATGCTGGTCGCAGGCCCGGTGAGCGTCACCGCCAAACACCGAGCACGGAAACGGCCCGTACCGCTCGATCCCCAGGGCCGCGCATTCCTTGCACCGGTGCCGCAGCCGTGCCTTCTCCCGGACGGCGACGACGCTGAACCTGGTTTCGGCGGTGACCGGCCCGGAACCGCTGGCGATCCGCGCGGCCTCCAGCCGAATCTTGCCTGCCGCTCCCGCGTCTACGACACAGGTCGGCATCGTCCGCAGGTCCCGGCCCTGCAGCGCACGCTCGACCCTAGCCCACAAGGTCAGGAACCCGTCTCGGTCCTGCGGCGGATCGCGCAGCTCGCGCACGTCGAGGATCAGCTCCACATCGGCGCCAGGAGACATGCCTACCGTTCCCCTCCCGGCTGTTCCGTCGGCGCGCCGCTGTCGGCCAGGTTGGACTGCCAGCTGCCGAGCATGATCGACACCCGGCCTGGGGCGGCGTTCTTCGCTGTCGCCAGCAGTTGCCCCCCCGGAGCGGTGGTGACGAGCCCGGCATAGGCGGACGAGGCCAGGGCCGAGTCGCCGCGGGCGGCGGACCTGGCGAGTAGGTCGTCCTCGGTGGCGATGTCGCGAAGCCCGAGCCGGGGCAGTTCGACCGGCAAGATTGCTGGAGCGAGTTCCTCTGCGGTCGCTTCTAGGTTGCCCAGTTCGACACGCAGGTCGAGCAGCAGGCGGCGTACTGCGTCGCGGGCCTGGATCGTACGGTTGTTGCGCGCGATCGCCGAATTGTCCAGCATTTCGAAGCGCGCGCGGAGCCCGGCGGCGACGGCCCGGGCCCGGTTGTTGGCCAGTTGCGGCTGGGGCGTGTTACCCATCCTTTTCCCGTCTCTCACGAGGCGCCGGGCCTGCAGGGCACAAGCCGCAAGGACGAGGGCGTGACTACGAGCCGTCGCAATGCTGGCGGCTGAGTCGATACAGCGAATGGTTACCGTCAATGTCGTGTCTGGCGCCTGTCCGGGGGCGATGTCCATCCGGTCGAGGCGCGAGACACCGTCCCGGCGGCGGATCTCGGCCGCGACACGTTCAAGGTGCTCCGGTTGGGTAGAGGCCAGGTACCGCGTCGGCACATGGGATTTGGAATCGGCGAGCCAGCGAGAGCCGATTCGGTCGCGGGGGCCCGTCGGCACCGTCACGCCCCGCCCAGTCATCGCGATCAGCACGGGCACGTGGGTTCTGAGCAGGTTGACAAGGACTTCCTGTTCAGTCGCTGAAAGTACTTCGATGATATGGGTGTCCCCGCCGAGTACGGCTGGAAGCCCGGACAGGCTAATGCCGGTCGGAGCGATCTGGCCGCCGCCACGTCTCGCGGTGTTGTTTACCCCGGCCAGCGCCCTAGCCAGCTTCGCGAATGCCTGCTCCCGAGCGGCAAAGGTGCCCAGCCAGGCGGATTTCAGCCATACCGCGAACAGTCCCGGTGTGCCGTCGGCAGGTTCGACCGGCAACTCTTCGGTCTGCCCGGTCAGGTAATCTCGGTCGGCGCCGAATGCTGCAACAGCCTTGCCGAGGCTCTGCCGGGTCGCGCCGATACGGGTCAGACTGAGCAGCATATGTCCCTCCGCTCTCGACGGCAGACGGCATCGCGCTCCGTAGCTGGAAACCGTCCTTCTGAATCTGAACCTAAGCACAGCGCATTTGATGTCCTATCGTATTTCCGGGCCGGCCCACCGAAAGCACGAAAATGACTCAGCACCGCCAGGGTCGGCGAATCCAGGAGCATTGTCGCTGACGCGGCTTCCTGGTCCTGATCTATGGCCAGAACATCAGCGCATCGCCGCGCTCATCTGTAGAACATGAAGTGGAACGATACGGCGGAGGTCAGGTTCTCAAGGCTCCTTGGATAAGGCATTCGTAAGCCGTGTGAACCGGCGAGTCGACAGGCGGATCGTTGGGTTCTGCCGATCCACGTACTCTGTGGTGCGCTGGCCTTACTGCTGCCGGTCAAACTCTCCGTTGCGGGTGCCGTCGAGGAAACACGCCCACTCGCGCGGTGTGTAGCAGTGCACTGGCCCATCGGGGTTCTTGGAGTCGCGGACGACAGTCCAGTGATCAAGGTGGGCGACTTCAACGCAGCCTTGTCCGCCGTTGCTGGCCGTCGCTTTGAACCAGCGGGCCCGAGCGAGTTCGTCGGCGGTGGGGTAGGGCGGAAGCTCGTTAGAGGCGGTCATCTCATCTCCTCGGCCACCTGCCGGATGAGCGCCAGCGACTGATCGGGGCTGGGCGCGTCGGCGAGGATCTGGTTCATGGTCTGCTGGCAGCGGCGCAGGTCGTCGTCGCGTTCCATGTACAGGTTACCCGCCTGCGATTCGACATAGGCGACCGGCCGTGTGCCGGGGTCGAACTGGAGGATGGTGAGCGGCCCGGTCAGCCCGGCGTGCGCGCCCATGGCATCCGGCATCACGTGCATGGTGACGATAGGCATCGACGAACAAGCGACCAGATGCTCAAGTTGGGCGCGCATGACATCCACACCACCGA
>Ga0335074_10012680_pt1 | contig 11822 bp, 9 predicted proteins | sample Lox_Sample_23_FD_206715 | JGI IMG/M metagenome (GOLD analysis project Ga0335074, IMG submission 206715) | Soil microbial communities from Loxahatchee National Wildlife Refuge, Florida, United States - Lox_Sample_2.3 | ecosystem: Environmental > Terrestrial > Soil > Wetlands | place: USA: Florida...
CTTACCCCGCCACGCCCGCGCTAGGTACCGGGCCCTGGGCCCCTGGGACCCCCGATGCCGCCAGACGCCGGAAGGGCGTTCTATGGTAGCTGCAGGGCCGATGACGGGCAACGGTGAGGTACGAGTAGGTACATAACAGATGTAGGAGGTTATGCCATGCGCACGCGCCCGCGCACTTGCACTTGCATACAGGCAGGGAAAAGGGAGATACGGGAGTAGTTTTAATGCCTGCCTGCATGCGACCAACAGAGCTACACTCGCATCACACGTAGTACACTCAACCATTAGTCAACACAAAAACAGTTCTCCAATTCCCCGCCCATACATAGACTGCCGATCTCCCAGCTTCTCCATCGATGAAGAGAGAGTCAATCGACTTGCCTCCGAGCGGAGGGCCTCAGGTAGGGTGCTCCTAGTCCAAAAGTGGCCCAAATCTCCCGCGCCGCGGCGAGCGGCTAGCCCCAGTGACATATATATTTTATTCCACACCGGCGAAGTTCTTTGATCTCCTTCGCCGGCGCGTCTTTCGTCCATATCCTGCAGATGTTGCCGCAACGCACAAAATTAAAGCAGCAATAACTTTTTAAAAGTGGTTAACTCCAGCCACTGACCTCTTCAAAGCTTATCTATCACTGACTCTATTTTCGCAAGGCTCTCGAGTACTGGTCTGCTGTGCAACACACTCTGACAATTCACCCTACAAAAGAGGCACAGGAATCCGCCTTACGTAGCTATAGGTCCTGCTGGGTCTCTTGATTCTCCGGCGAAATGGCAAGGCCCAAGGTTCTGCGACTTGGAGCAGTGGACTAGTGAGTATCTTCCGGCCCCGCTATATACGTCACCGATGTTGAACATGCTCTTTCAAAGCGCTAAGAAAGAGTTTGATGCTCTCTCCGAGATAGCAGACCTTGTTGCCCCCAGCTCCACAAGCCGTGAGGAGTTCATTGAAGAGTGTAAGAGCGGAGCTTTCGACGGGGTAGTGGCTGCATACCGAACCTTTGACTCTGTGACTATTACCGGGAGGATTGACTCGGAGCTGATGGAAAATCTGCCGAAGAGCCTGAAGTTCATTGCTCATAATGGTATGTGCTTTGCCCTGGTCCAGACTAATTTCAATCAGCTCATTGGAACGTTCTTATAGGAGCCGGGTATGACCAGATTGACGTAGATGCTTGCACCAAACATGGTGTTCGAGTGTCAAATGTTCCCACCGCTGTTGATGATGCAACCGCCGATACCAATATGGTTGGTTGTCTTTCGAAATGGATGCGTCCGATTGCTGATCGTACAGTTTCTCATTTTAGGAGCTCTCCGTGGCTTCAATTCATGTATGTACTAATACTGCAACCAATTGAAGCATCGCTAAACACTTTTTAGCCATGTTTAGCGCACGAGAATACAAATGGAGAGGAAATCCTGCTCCACCTCTCGGCCATGACCCCCAAGGCAAGGTTCTGGGTATCCTAGGTATGGGAGGCATTGGACGAAATCTGATGAAGAAGGCTGCAGCTTTTGGTATGATAACGCAGTACCATAATCGTTCAAAATTGAGCGAGGAACTCAGTGGTGGTGCCAAATACGTCAGCTTTGATGAACTTCTCGCCACAAGCGATGTTCTTTCTCTCAATCTGCCTCTCAATGTGCGATTACCCATCCCTTACTCCATGGACCGCATTTAAGAAACCTGCTGAACAAACTAGCCTCAAACCCGCCACATAATCTCAACCCCTGAATTCGCAAAAATGAAAGACGGCATCGTGATTGTGAACACTGCACGTGGAGCGGTGATGGACGAAGCCGCGCTCGTAGCTGCGTTAGACACTGGTAAAGTCTGGTCATGTGGTCTGGACGTGTTTGAGGAAGAGCCCAAGATCCATGAAGGCCTCTTGAAGAATCTCAATGTGATGTTACTACCACACATGGGTACATATACAGTTGAGACACAAAGGAAAATGGAGCTTTGGTGCATTGAAAATGTGAGGATGGCTCTTGAGCACGGAAAATTAAAGAGTCCGGTGGGAGAGCAGAAAGGTATGTGTGGGAAATAAGATGCCTCACCGGCTTCAGATTTTGGACTGCGAAAAGCAACTGGAACGGACAAAACTTTTATTACAGGCATAGATACCGGAAGAGCTGGCTCGGTTAGATCTCTGGGAGGTATCTAGAGTCTACAAATATACATAAGAAACAGATAGAGGGAGTTGCTGTCAAAGGAAAGGGTTTATAGATAAGCATTTCGTAGTCAATACTGCCTTCTGCACTTGAGCTTGGCAACAAGCACGTACAAGACCGCTAATATCCAGGAAATGGCCACATCAAGGTGCCCACTGGCTTTTCGAGGATACCCCGAAAGCAAGAGAGCCTTCAAAGTGTGACTTGATATACTACAAGTATCTAGAAAAGATTGCTGCATGGAGCCATCGGACCTCAACGGCATTCTCAAATTCAGTCGAAGGGAATGATCTCTAAAATCCTCTTCTTCTTGCCGTGCAAACTAGGAATTTAACGCGCTTCTCTATCAGCTATGTAATGAAGAGAATAATTTCTGTCTGTTTCCATCTTCCACGCTTCTAGATATAGTCCTCTCCTCCGTGGTCATGCTGTGTCGTCATGTCCAGACATGTTGCCATTTTGCATTTTGTCGTCCATTAAATTTCTGTTGCTGTTCTACCTTTGCTCTCTCGCGGGGTGACATGGTGTAGTTCTCAGAAGGGCTTCAGTCTTCGAAGCCAGATCTCCGGCAATATTCTGGGCAATCGAAGATATGAACATTGAGCCCGGAGTGTCCTCTACGAGACTTGAGAGCGGAATCTCTGATCATCTAGCTCGTGGTAGGGTCGAATACAGTCCTCGTATCGTAGTACGCGCAGTACAGGCCTTTAATAATGACAAGAAGTGGCTTGGGATGAGTTGATCATGTCTTGGGCCGCTTCAAATTGAGGTCAAGTTTACTTTGGTGCAACAAGGACATGTATTGACAGGCTTTCATTGCTGGACAGAAAAGGCTTAGGCTACAGGATTGGATGTTTATCGACAAAAAGAAGATGTTCATCGCCATACAACCCTATGGAAGACATGATCAAGTCGCTAAAGGGGTTGGGCTAGTTATATATGGTCGTTCAGGGAAGTACTTAATCAGCACGAACTTCGTCGTGTAATTAAACTTAGCTGAGCAACATTGACAGACGGTAGAATATCGAATAGTGATAAGAAGTGAGCCGACAAGAACCGTGGGTTACCTTAATTTTGTTGACCGCTTCAGTCGAAGATTCAAGAAGCAGTTACCGTGCACACCAGTTTACCCTCTGTCATTCTTTGTTCACGACCCTTCTCCATACACAATTATAGAGAAGTTGTAAGACGACCTTGTGCTCTGGACAAGGGAGCTCAACCTACAGAGAGCTATCATCCACAAGTGGCTTTGTTTATGACTCTAGAAGGCTAAGTCTTCTAATTCTTCTGTCCAAGGCACCACTTATAGCACATAATATGGTGAAGCATATTAAAAATCTTCAATATGCTCATTCATACTAGGAACTTGACAAGTATTGGATCACGTGGAAACATATATAAGCGCACATTTTGTCGTTTTTCTGTTCTAAAAGAAACTAGAGTACAGGTAGAGCAATCTGCATGCACAGCAAGACCAACACGAGACCAAGGACGATCCAGGCCTGCCATGCCACGTGTCTGGAAGAACTTGAACAAAAGTCGTAAGGGGTACATCTTTTGAGAGAGTTTGCGGATATCTCGAGTCAAAGAGAGACTGTGGTTTCCCGTCCGCACAGTGATGATTGCTGCCAAAGAGCCCGTATGTCCTCCGAAGTGCACGCTGCCAACCTGTAAAGAGCCCCAAGAGCTCACCGTAATGCCCGATGGAAAATATGATGCTTTGATACAAGGAAATCGTGAGGAATGCCGTGATTAGGCTGAAGTCGAAGTCTACTTCGTGAGACCGGATACGCTCCATGATCGGGTGGCCAATTCACAGAGACGGCGGATGACATTGGTAGTTCCAGCACCGTCTCCCTCGTCTTTGACAAAACGCTTAGCTACAGCAAGTTTGCTCCGTGGATCGGTCTCGTCAAGGTGCAAAGGCCTCTCGTGTTCAGAGTATTCAGCAACACGATTGCTCATAGCGCGGACGATGGCAATTGAATACAGAACATCCCGGTTCTCTCTGCCGTCAAGAAGGTTGCGAAGGGCTGCAAGCGTTTCGTCGATCTCGTGCGTAGAAGAAGCTTGATCCAACGTTACAAAATTTCCGAGGTTGTACCAGAAATCTAGTTCCCGTACTCTGTGAGCGTCTCCACTTCCAGGAACAGGTTTTGCCAATACATTGCGATTTGCCACAACTCCACATAGTAAGTTCTCGAACACTGTCAATCTGTTTCCCGCCTCAACTGCGTCATCCGCCGCAGGCATCCCGCTCTCCGTTTTAACGCCATTAGAAGACTCCGAGCTAGCATTTCGAACCATGCATGCAAGCCCCCAAACAACTCTAGCCTCCACACTGCTCGTATACGCCATCCCCCTCTCGTCGTTGCCCATCGTCTTCCCAAACTCATTTATTAGAATTGCGAATTGTTCTAGCAGCCGATTATCCCCAAGTAATTTCGCAATACCCTTGATGGGAAACCATTTGCTTTCGAGAAAGTTTTCGAGGCCAGGAGAATAGATGCTGTGGTACAAGTGCTTCAATTCGTCGAGGAAGTCAGGTTCTTGCGATTTGCCGGGAACAGGCTGAGGGACTGGCCCTCCGAGCGCGAGTAGATCATCGATCTTCATTCGCCCCTTTGCTGGAGAACTCGCGTAAGCCGATGTCTCATCCTCTTGCTGTGAAAATTGTGAATTTGAGGGGGAAATGAAAGAGGACGCGCCACCTCTAAGATGAGGAGAGTCCGAGGCGCCAGATGAGTATGGACTCGCGCTTTGCAACTCTCTTTTCAAATCTTCACGGAAGTTTGGCATACCAGTTTGTGATTGTTGAAATTGATTCGAGCTCTTTGTGGTTGGAGGCACCACAGCTTCTAGAGCAGGATCAATTGCAGATGAATAGTCAAACTGCTGGCTTGTTGAGCCAGGTGAACTGACGCCGGCAGAAAGAGCCGGTTCATAGCCCATATTCGGAACTTGACCGCCGCCGTAACCCTGAAGCATCGACGGCTGGTTGCCGTAGGGATTGGAGGGAGCGACAATGGGTGCTTGGGAGGGTGCAGAACTTGGTGCTGGCTGAATAGCAGCAGGGCCTGGCTGCTGTTTGAAGATCGGGTCGTAGCCTAGACACTCGCGTTTCGATTTCTGACAGTTACGACAAGCAGGGTGTGCTTCATCGCACTGGTGAATTGTTAGCTGCTGTTATTTGATGCCATAGACGAAGAAACTAAATATTCTCGTTTCTTTAAACGAGTTTGAATGCCTTCGCCTACTTAGGTCGAATAACATCCGAACGACGCGTCGCGATTTTGTACCACATCTTTCATCGAGTCTGACAACTAACCTTTATTCTTCTCTTTCTACAAGTCAAGCATCCGGTCTTTGTTCTCCGTTTGATTTCCTAAGACGCAAGTGTTGTCAGCATAAAACGCGTGATTAGGCTGACCGTCGCAAGTACCTTCTTGTGTCTTCCACCGCTCATTACTCGGTTGTCTGGAGCGGGCAGAGCATAGCGCATGTTCTGTCCAGATGGATCCGATGTCACATTGGGATATTGATGCTGTGGATGTGGGAGTGTCTGGGCGTTGTAGTACGGCCCCATCGGCGCCATCTGAGCTACCGGAGGAGGCAGAGCCGCGCCCATATGCTGATGAGCTTGCTGTTGCAGGGGATCCAGTGACCGCATACTCGGCAGCGAGAGAGAGCCGTTGCTTCCTGTCGGGCTGGCACGGTATGGTTCGTTGACTTGCTGGTTATTCGGAGCAGGGTAAGAATATTGAGCGCTCGACAAGCCCGGAGAAGGATACGAAGTCGGACTTGGATAGCTCACAGGCTGCCTCGATTGGTTACCCTGTTGCTGTGATTGAGACATAGATGGAGATGGAGGCGCGGAGCCGTTGTGATGACTTGAAAGATGATTGTTCATGCGCCCGGCCTGACGAGCTGAGGCGCAACCTCACCGAGGCCTCAGCTTACAGTTTCAACAAGTAAGGCTGCAGGCGTCTCGAAATCGAGTTCTGGGTCGAGGCACACCAGTATGGAGATTCGTCGTAGCAAATTTATTTCTGTCTTGATCAATAAATCGAAGCGAGGATATGCGTAGAGATCTTGCGGGAAAGAAGTAGTGTCGAAGACCTCCTGGAAAGGATTTTGCCCAGTAAATGACGCTTACTTAACTAGGCTTAGCCTGATTATCCAGTGCTGAAAGGCCACCCCCAAATCTCAAACAATCTTCATGCAACTTTCTTGGATATTAACGTGACAAGTTAAGGATCAACAACAGCGACCTGATCGCGCGTCTTCCATTAATCTTCTAGACGCCTCGCCAAAGGTTTGAAGCGAAGGCGCGAGAGGAAGCGACAATATAAGCAGCCATCGTACCGGTAGGCATAGCCGTCCTCTTGAACTTGACAATAATCCTCCTGCCTCGTGTAGGCAATCTTACTCTCATAACAGAAATAGATCTGATTGCGAATTATGCAGATGGGTCCAAAAGGATCATTGGACGATGACAGGGCATGGGTTGGATGACTTGCATGCTCAATTACGGAGGGACTCAGGCTCTTCAAGGATGAATGGAAGCAAACGTATTCCAGTCTTAGTCAAAGCCCTTTAACATTCTCCTTTCTCGATGCAACATACTACTGCTTTCATGTACATGAATCAAGTATCTCTAAGTATCTCACATGCACGAAAATGCGCGTGTCCGCCACTGTTTGGGGCTGTTGCGAAGAAGTATTACTGACGAGGAAATTGTTCTCACCGAGGCATACATCATCCAGCTCAGTTCCAGCTCAGTTCCAGCTCCGTCCCAGCTCAGGCTAGCATGAAACCAACCCGAGAATAAGGCTAGTCCCAACATTCAAGCCATGGTTACTATATTGGCGAAAAAGCACTTCTGCGATAAATAGGCTGTAAGGCTTCGAGTGCGATTACTCGCATCGTGAGACCGGTGTGGCCTTTTGCCGGTGATTTCCGAAAAGTCCTTTGATGAAACAACCTGCCCAAAGAGACAGCCGAGGGCGATTGGTTGCCGAATCTCGATGCGGCTATGAGTTAGTCTCTGATTCCTTGCCCCATTGTCATTTTATGGCAGACCATTATTTAGGTGAGATGTTACATAAATCTCCCTAAGCGGGCTACGAGCCCCTGGACCGACCCGTGTAAAGCAATTTACACGTGAACTGTCTCAGTGTCTCAGGTTCGTACAACAATTACTGGCATATTATTGGCCCTCAGTAAGGACTCTCGTCCAGTCAAACTTCTTCCAGCGCTTTTTGAATCCTTCCGACCTCCTATCCACTCCCCTCGTCCAGCGACCCTGTTTCTTGATGACATCAGGCTCAAGGTCGAGCATCCCACCAATTATCTCTCTCACGAACAAATCACCCTTTGGCCAACGATTTGAGTCTTCAACTACATGTCCAAGTCCGCCGTCCATTTCGAACCATACATGGAAGTAGGGCATCTCCTTTGCAATCGATCGGCGGAAGGCATTTTTCCCGAGACCATTACGTGCACGTGATCCTGTGTCAATAAGCTTCTTATGTTGAGTCCACTCCTCGTCGGAAGCCAAGATGGCTTCTTTGAAGAAAGCCGGGGCTGTCTCTCCAAGGCTATATGGTAATGGAACTGCTTGCATTGCGGCATGCAGCTTTCGCTGTGGCGCTGCAGCGTTTTCATAGAAAATAACATCTCGTCCCTGATCGTGATACATCCGGGTCAGACATTTCATGAAATTCCTAATCTCCTCCCATTCGTCATCATCGCATTCTAGAAGGTTGATATGGTGTTGAATTGGCACGATGACTGCTCCGCCCTCGCTGAGCTCAGGCTCTGTTGGCAGAGTCAAATAAACCCTTGTTGCTAGGGAAATGATTGGGGCAGCCGGAGCTTGGTTTTTCTCTTCATGATGGCACAAAGGACAATTTTCCAAAATTCTTTCTGTCTTCCGATACTCGCTAATTGCGGCATTTTTGAGACTGACTTCAGATTTGTGAACGCGTTTGGCAAGCTTTTCGGCGTTTTCATCCATATAATCGAGTGATGCATCAAATTTTCCGTCCTTGGCAATACGATTTGCGAATCTTTGACCTTCTCCACCAGCTTGACCTCTGGTCTGTCGCTCCTCCCTGACCATATCTTCAATGGTCATATCCTCTGACTCTTCTACTAAACCTCGCTCCCGGCCTCTCCTGTTCTCAACCGGCTTGACTTCGCCTCGGGGGCCGGCTAACATTCGATTGTCCATCACTCCTAATGTAACAACCGCGGGGTCTCTAGTAGTAAATGACGATGCGGCCTTATTGTATTCCTCCTCAAGCTTGACTGCGTCTGGAGACCCCTTTAGCTTTGCCTTCATCATTCGGGCCTTTAATCTATTTAATATTGTCGCATCAACCAGTGGTTTCTCTTCCATGATCTCCCCTGGAGGTAATGGTGAATCATCATTTGTAGCGTCCTTGTCTATAGCTTGATGATCCCGCCGATATCCAACGTTCACTTTCCTCTCCTGGTAGAGCTCTCCGCTAGGCTTTTCTTTTCCAATATAGTCCTTGCCATAGAGCTCACGACGTCCCATTTCAACCTCCTCCTCTCTAGCTTCATCAAAGTCCCTAAGATTTCCAAACCTCTCTAAAGCAACCCCTTCAACTGCCCTACCTGATTCCTCTGCCTCCCGATAAACCGCTTTCAGCTTAGTCAGCCTCCATTGTGAGCCAGCATCTCCAAATGTGTAATCGACTTCTGATTTGTCTGGGAGATCATCAAGACTTTTACCATCTGCGAGGTCTTGTAAATGGTGATTTAATTCGTTCTTGTGGATTTTCAAATCATAATCTGGCTTGTGAGATTTTGCCGGCTTTTCGACTTTGGTAGGACGTTGCCTATACTCGATTTCTGGGGCTGAGACCATCCAGGAGTCGCGTTTTACTTTGGTAACTGCCTCATCTGGCAACGGCGATTTGCTTTCGGAGGGACCGTTTTCTTCTGCCTCTTTCGAGTGGCGTGACCTTTTGTGCCTATGCTCTCGTTCCCCGTCTTCATCTCGAGATCTATGGGGTCTTGACCGGTGGTGGTGACGATGATGCCGCTCTCGGTCCTTGCCCTGACTATTGCTGGATTCTCGAGCAATTATCTCTGCCGCTAAAGCCTTTTCAAACTCTTCGAGGCCATCCATTTTTAATGGAAACTGTTCGAAGAAGAAGAAGGCTCTAAGTCCATTGTTACCAGAGGCTGTTGTCAGAAGTTGTTGTAAGAGGCAGATGCGAGGCTAGTAGAAAGTGAAGTAAGGCTTCGAACAAGCGAGCAAAAGCTACATCCCACTTCGCGCCCCGCTACAAAATTACACAACGAACCTGGAGATCAAGCCAAGATGGAGTCAAAACCAACAGTAGTAGTCTGCGTAGGTATGGCTGGTAAGTTCTAAGCGTCAGAACTCTGCTATATCACTTGCGCTAACATCCTGGAGGTTCGGGCAAGACTACGTTCATGCAAAGGATAAACTCATATCTGCATGCGGAACACATTCCCCCATACATTATGAATCTTGACCCGGCAGTCAGAAGCGTTCCATTTGAATGTAACATAGATATACGGGATAGTGTTGACTACAAAGAGGTCATGAGGAACTACTCGTTGGGACCAAATGGTCGGAAACCCCTCTTCACCCTCCCCTTCTCCCGTCCGCCTTCTCTTTCCTCCCAACCTGCAATCTAACTTCTCTAACATCTTTAATAGGCGCAATTTTGACTTCTTTAAATCTTTTCAGTACCCGCGTGGACCAGATTCTTTCAATCTTAGAGAAACGTACAGTGCCAGATCCAGCAAAGCCAGTCTCCAAGCCTATGAAACATATTTTGGTCGACACCCCAGGTCAGATCGAGGTCTTTGTTTGGAGTGCTTCTGGCAGCATATTACTCGATTCTTTGGCATCAACGTTTCCGACAGTGATTGCATACATTATTGATACTCCGCGGACTGCTTCAACAAGCACATTCATGAGCAATATGCTGTATGCTTGCAGCATCTTATACAAGACAAAGTTACCTATGATTCTGGTCATGAATAAGACAGATGTCAAGGACGCTGAGTTTGCGAAGGAGTGGATGACAGATTTTGAGGCTTTCCAAGCTGCCCTTAGGGAAGAAGAAGAGGCTGGAAGTTTTGGAGGACTAGAGGGTGGCGCGAGTGGGATGGGAGGCGGATCTGGCTACATGGGATCGTTACTCAACAGCATGAGCTTAATGCTAGAAGAGTTCTACAGTCATCTGAGCGTGGTAGGGGTTAGCGCAATGACAGGCGCCGGCGTGAAGGAATTCTTCGAGGCGGTTGACAAAAAGGCACAAGAATTTGAGAGGGACTACAAGCCAGAACTAGAACGACGGAAAAAGCAGAGAGCGGAGAAGAAAGAAGAGAGCCGGCAAAAGGAGTTGGGCAAACTGATGAAGGACATGGCTGTGTCTGGGGAAGGTGGGCCAAAGGTCGCAAAAAAACCCCCATCTCCAAATGATGATATGGATACTCTTAGCGACCTTGAAGATGAAGACGACGAAGACGAAATTGTTGAGGATGAGAACGAACATGGCGAATTGGGCTTACAAGACAGGTATAAGCAGGCACTGACAGCTTCCGGGCAAGCAGAACCTGAAGATGTGAGCTGGGCTCGGTATATTCGAAGTCAAACCTAGATGTAGTATTTGGCGGCGGCCGAAAGGCGTTGGCTGGCAGCATTGCAGGCGTATCACGATACCATTTAAAATTGAGGAAAGGGTTTAGAAAATCAAAGCGATTTAATTGATTTCATGCCGCATGCTTTGAACAAGCTCTCCCTGAAGAACTCTCACTATATGCCTCTACCCAAACAAATTGCGCCCATCCCCCAGTAACTCCCAAGTATATTTTCTGACAAACCTTGCCTCCTTTCTTTCTAGCCATAACGTTTGCAGCCTGCAACTATTTCAAGCCACGACAAGCCTATCTCATCGCGCTTCGAACTGCACCATCCTAAACCTCTGTCAGTATGACTCCTTTATTTCAGAATAAAACTCTCACCTCTTCGTCCTTTCCTTATACAACACACGATGTCCACACTCTTTGCATCTGATCGGATCGCCTCTCTTCAGCGGAACTTTAGAGTTGCAGTCACCGCACAGGTAGTTGATCGCCGGCCCATCGCCTGAAGCTGAGAATGCTGGCTCGCGGCCTGGTATGGGTACTGCACCCACGGGGACTTGATATTGTTCTCGAGACATGTTTGAAGTGTGAAGTGAGGTGGCAAAGGTGTATTTTAAGGTGGTGAAAGTCTGTGGAGCTTTGATTTCTATAGCGGCGGGGCGGTGAGGGGTGGTAGAAAACGCTTTGGAATTAGAGTGGATTAGTCAGCGATTAGTTTCACAAGACTTTCACCGACCAAAGACAAAAAGGGATAACTATTACTATTTCTTTTGTCTCTTGTAGATATTTACATCTTCTGCTGCTGTTCAAGTGGAATTGAAAATCTAGATTTTGTGGGCCTTTTGACTGATGAGGTCCTCCTGCCCTTGTTACTGGGAGCCCGCTGTTGAAAGCTTCGGTCCAGAATTCATCGGTATACGTTCTCCCCTGAGAATCGATAGACTTTTTTCTCTCCTTATTTCTATATGCTAACTGTCCTTAAAACTGTTGCT
>Ga0335074_10012681_pt1 | contig 11822 bp, 11 predicted proteins | sample Lox_Sample_23_FD_206715 | JGI IMG/M metagenome (GOLD analysis project Ga0335074, IMG submission 206715) | Soil microbial communities from Loxahatchee National Wildlife Refuge, Florida, United States - Lox_Sample_2.3 | ecosystem: Environmental > Terrestrial > Soil > Wetlands | place: USA...
CAAGTTATTCGGTGCTACAGATTTGCAATGCTGTCGAGCAGGAACTAGGTCGTAAGTTGACTTTTAAATATGGACCGCGCCGCGCCGGCGATCCCGCCATCCTCTGCGCGAATCCGCAACGACTGATCAAAGAGCTCGGGTGGAAGCCTCGGCGCTCCGCCCTCCGTACGATTGTTCGCACTGCCTGGGAATGGAAGCAACAACATCCCCATGGATACAGTGCGGACGCTATGGTTGCAATCCGGAGTCTCCGCACCGAATAGTGCTTCCCGTCATGCAACGTGAAAGTGCAAGTACGCTGGCTAAGAACTCCATTGCCAATGTAGCCCGTGGAAGCGCCATAGCACTGACGGCAATCGTGCTGCCCCCATTCCTCACGAGGATGATGGCGCCGAGCGCTTACGGTGCCTGGCTGCTCGTGATCCAGCTCAGTGCCGTTGTCGGATATCTCGACTTTGGAATTCAGACCGCTATCGGTCGGTTTGTTGCGCACGCGGCGGAGCGACGCGATGCTGCCCACCGAGATCGCATTCTCAGTACATCGCTTGCGGCACTCACCGGCGCTGGGCTGATTGGCATCATGTGTACTGCCGGACTCGCAGCCGTTTTACCGTATGCTTTTCATCAGGTCCCGCCAGCGCTCGCATCGCAGATACGGTTAGCACTTGTGCTTGTCGGCAGCTCGCTCGCTATGGGTTTACCATGCTCGGTGTTCAACGGAATTTTCATAGGCCTGCAACGCTACGAAATTCCGGCGGGAATCATTGCAGGGACCCGAATCGTGAGTGCGGTCGCTTTGGTGCTGGTTGTCAGGGCTGGCGGCAGCCTGCAAGCGATGGGTTTGAGCACCGCTCTGATAAACCTTGCTTCGTATGCCATGCAGTACATTGCTTATCTTCATTTTGCTCCTAGGGCACAGTTTTCTATAGCTCTAATCTCGAGAGCTACAGGCCGCGAGCTATTCAGTTACTGTTTCAGCTTAAGTGTATGGTCATTTGCAATGCTGCTGGTCAGCGGCCTGGACGTCTCTTTGGTAGGCTATTTCGAATTTAGGAAAGTCGCGTACTATGCCGTCGCATCCACCTTAATTACGTTTCTTGCGGGACTCCAGAATGCGATATTTCACGTGATGATTCCGGCTACGGCTGTCTTGCAAGCGCGAGCGGAATTTGGGCAGTTAGGGACGAGGATGATCTCCGCCACCCGGTATGGCATGTTTATTTTGCTTTTAACCGGCCTCCCCTTGATTTTTGCGGCACGCGGGATCCTGTATATATGGGTTGGCCCCGGTTATGCTGCGGAGGGGGCTCGGATTCTTCAAATCTTGACAGTGGCAAACATGATTCGCCTGTCGGCATTACCGTATGCGGTAACGCTCATCGGCACTGGCCAACAGCGACTTGTCATTCTGACTCCACTTCTTGAAGGAATATCTAACTTACTCGCCAGCGTGATTGCAGGGTATTTTCTTGGGGCCATCGGCGTGGCTATAGGCACTGTGGTTGGCGGGACCGTCGGACTATTAGGGAACTTTCTTCATAACATGCCGAGAACCCGAGAAGTTGAGTTCAGGCTCGCCGACTACCTGCGCGACGGCCTGCTACGCCCCGGCGTTTGTGCGTTGCCATTGATCGTGGCTCTTTGGCCGTGGCGATCTTCATTTGATAGTCGCAACTATATCCTTTTGGCCATAGCCGCCGCGATCACAGCGTTCTTACTCTGGAATTGGGGGCTGATTCGTTCGGAGCGAGAGCGTGTCCGGTTGTGGCGCTGCTCGCTGCCATTGTAAACCGCTGCCCAATGATAGTAGCCGACATCGAGAGCTTCATCCGTAGCTTAGGAAAGAGGTTACTTCATCGTCCGCCTTTCCGCATTGGAAGGTGTGGCAGTCAGTCTCGCATTCTGAAACCGCGTCTCGTAGACGGCGCTGAGAACATCGAAGTCGGAGATCGGACGCTCATTCGCGAGCATTCCTGGCTATGCACGATTTCAGAATACGCAGGAGAATCCTTTCAGCCGCGGCTTGTCATCGGGAACGACGTTTACGTTGGGAGATACGCATGTATCGTAGCAAGCCAACTCCTGGTCATTGAGAGCGGGAGCGTCCTGAGCGAACATGTCTATATCTCCGATAACTCTCATGGGCTGTCACCCGCTCGCGGACTGATCATGAAACAAAAACTCGTGACGAAAGGTGATGTACGTATCGGCCGGAATTGTTTTATCGGCTACCGGGCGTGCATACTGCCTGGTGTTCAACTCGGGGAGCACTGTGTTGTAGGCGCTAACTCGGTCGTGACGAAATCATTCCCTTCTTTTTCAATGGTAGCGGGAATTCCGGCCAGGCTTATCCGGAAATACTCCTGCGAGAAAGATGCATGGATCGCCGCGGAGGAGCGTCTTGCAGAATATGCGGATCAGCGCTGACGACCCGTATTACGGGCATGTTCGTACGTTGCTGCTTGGGCTAGTGAAAGGCAGTCCAAAGCGTGTGCTTGAGATAGGTTGTGGACATGGCGAAGCCCTGGCCTACCTTAAGCGTGAGTGCGGTGCCTCCTTCGTTGCCGGTATTGAATTGGTCCCCGAAGTTGCAGCCATCGCTCGCCAGAAGCCCGAGATAGATCTAGTTATCGTCGGAGACATCGAACGGCTTGATTGTAACGAGCTTCCAACAGGAAGTTTCGATCTCGTCATCGCGAGTCATGTGCTCGAACACGTGGCGGATCCTTGGGCAGTTACGCGCAAACTCTCTGCCTTGCTCAGTACCAACGGACAGCTTATCGGTTCGCTGCCCAATATTCGCAACGTTAAGGTTAGTTTACCGCTACTTCTATTCGGGAAATTCACGTACGAAAAAGAAGGCATTCTCGATTGGACACACACGAAGTTCTTCACCAAGGGGACCATCGAGCAGTTACTCCACAGTTCGGGCTTGAGCATACAGGCAATCGAGCCGGAGTTCTCGCCGAAGATGGCGACCCTTAACGCCTTGACTTGTCGTATGTTCCGTAATCTGTTGTGCTTTACTTATAACTTCTCGGCCGGTGCACCCGCACAAGAAGACATGTCCCGGCTGGGGCAAGCATGAACGTTCTCGTCACGGGTGGCGCAGGATTTATCGGCACGCATCTTGTTCGGCGCCTTCTGACTGAGGGGCATTCTGTCGCGGTACTGGATAATTTCAGTTCCCAGATTCACGGAACGGATCAGACGCTCGCTTCAGACTTGGCCGACCACGTTGAACTTTGTCGCGCTGACGTATGCGATACAAATATCCTCTCAAGGGTTCTAAGTGATAGAGATGCCATCGTGCACCTGGCGGCAGAAACCGGTACCGGTCAGTCCATGTACGAAATTGGACGCTACCAGCAAATTAATATCGGCGGCACCGCCGCCATTTTAGATGTCCTAATCAATAACCCTGGATTGTGCTCGCGGAAGCTCGTTTTGGCTTCGTCGCGTGCTGTTTATGGAGAAGGTAAGTACTGCTGCTCCGAACATGGAAATGTTTATCCGCCTGGGCGCACGCCTGTCGCACTGAAAGCGGGTAAGTGCGATCCACTGTGCCCAGAATGCGGTGCGCCCTGCACTGCAGTGGCAACGAGTGAGGACTCGCCTCATAAGCCTCTGTCTTTTTACGGCCTCACGAAATCTGTCCAGGAAAAGATTGCGTTCATGCTCGCGCCAGCGTGCGGCCTTTCGGTATGTGCGCTGCGCTATCAAAATGTTTACGGTCCGGGGCAATCTCTGCGCAATCCCTACACCGGCATTCTCGCCATATTCTCCAATCTTGCTCGCTGCGGCAAACCCATTCAGATTTTTGAAGACGGCCAGGAGAGCCGCGATTTCGTCTTTATCGATGACGTCGTCGAGGCAACCTGGCGCTGTCTGACAACGGATGTGGGCTCTTCGGAGAGCTTCAATGTTGGCACCGGTCGCAGTGTTACCGTGCTCTCGATCGCGGAGCAGATCGTCGAATATTTCGCTTTAGACACAGAAATCCGAGTGACAGGCGCTTTCCGTGAGGGAGACATTCGCCACAACTTTGCGGATGTCACAAAACTGAAACATGCTATTGGATTTGTGCCTCAAACTTCATACCGCGACGGATTGATCGCCTTTCTGGATTGGGCCGCTACCCAAAAGCCGTGCAGCGCTCGCTACGAAGAATCGCTGCGTGAGATGTCCGAACGAGGGTTACTGCATGGCTAATTCCTTTCGTATCGGTGTAGTAACAGTGACTTACAACAGCGCTATCGTGGTGCCTGGATTCATGGACTCAGTACTGAAGCAATCACATTCGGACTTCATTCTCTATGTGGTCGACAATGCCTCGAGTGACGAGACTCTGAGACTTGTTTCCGGTTACTCCGATGCGCGCATCGTCCCAATTCGAAATGTGGACAACACAGGAGTGGCTGAGGGAAACAATGTTGGCATTAGAGCTGCTCTTCGCGATGGCTGCACTTTCGTATTGCTCCTTAATAATGACACAGTTTTCGACGCTGGCTTGTTTGCCACGCTTTTGCGAGGCTTAGACGAGAGCCAGTGCGCAATGATCGTTCCTAAGATTTTGTATTTTGATCCCAGCAACAAGATTTGGTCAGCAGGTGGGGCCTTCAGCCGCTGGCGCGGTATGTCGTGGCACTTTGGCTTCAACCAGATCGACGATGGCCGGTTCGATCAACCGCTCGAGGTGGAGTACAGTCCGACTTGCTGCATGCTGATCCGTAACAACGTGTTCGAGCGAGTTGGGTTGATGGATACGAAGTACTTCGTTTACTTTGACGATACCGATTTTTGTTTGAGAGCGTATCGGAGAGGAATAAAACTCTTATATTTACCGACTGCTGCTGTCTACCACAAAGTGAGCAGCCTTACCGGATATCGATCCAATTTGGCAATTCGATATCTTATCCGCAGCCATGTCTACTATGTTATGAAGCAATTCCCCCTTTGGATGGCTGCTTATTACCTGCCCGTCTGCCAGATCAACGCCGCTCGTAAGTCTCTGCAAACCGAGAATCCATGGAAAGCATTTCTGGTTGCAGAAAGCGCATTTTGGGAAGGCTTACAACTGTCTGCTCAACGAAAAATACATTTGCCACAAAAGGTAGAAACTTCGGCCAACGGAAACAGATATGCATAAAGTACAATCAGAGGCTCCGAGTTCAGGCCTCGCTGAGTCGGTGAACCATTCGTCGGAGCGCAATGTTCCATTCCTGCTCAACGCATCTCCCAATAAACGCGACCTTTTGTCGGATCGTGTTCTTATGCGGATCGCGCGCTGGTTCCGCAGAAAGAGATTCCAAGATTTTGGTGCCTTTCTTGCCGACGTAGAAACTATCCTCGACCTCGGTGGAACTCCGGAGATCTGGGTGAGCGTGGGGCGTCGTGGCGTTGTCTTGCTCAACATCGATGAACAAGATGTGCCCCCGGGATTTGCGGCAGTAAAGGGCAATGCATGCAAAACGGATTTCCGTGATCAATCGTTCGACTTAGCATTTTCGAACTCGACGATCGAGCATGTCGGCACATTCGACGACCAGAAGAGGTTTGCTCGAGAGATTTGCCGCGTGGGCAAGCGTGTTTATTGCCAGACTCCAGCTCGAGGGTTTTTTTTTGAGCCCCATTATTTTACTCCATTTGTGCACTGGTTTCCCTTCTTGCTCCGACGATACTGGTTTGTGCGCTACCTTACGCACTACGGCTTGAAATGGAAGCCCTCGAAAGAGCAGGTGAAAGATTTTCAAAAGCATCTGCGACTGTTGAGTTACATGGAAATGCAGGAACTTTTCCCGGCGTGCCACATACGTCGGGAACGTTTTCTGGGGATGACTAAGGCGTACATCGCGGTTCGCTGACTGCGGACGCTGTGTTTCCAGACACGATTGCGGAGCGCCCACAGGCATTGGCATTATGCCAGACATGACGACATCCAATATAGGTGCCCTTCACGATCAGATTGTTCCGTCATGGAAAGACTATACCTTGATAGTTACTCTGGCCTCTGTTATCGCTCTTTTATCCGCATCCGCATCTCCGGTTCTCTGGTTCGCTTTAGCGACGATTCTAGTCGTCGCATGCGAGCTGTTCACGCAGTTGGGTAGTCTCGCGGTGGTTATGCTTAGCTGTGGGTTGTTGAATTATTCGCCTTACGAGACCGGCGCTCTATCCCGGCTGTTTCCGGGCGATCTCGCAATTGCACTTTTTCTACTAGCTTGGCTTGCGAAACAAAGACCGTGGTCAGTGAAAAGTTTCTTCACTCCTGATCTACTAAAGCGACCACTGTTTGCAATGGCCGTCGTTGTTCCGCTCACCATGCTGTGGGCGCGGCTTCATCCGGACCCTTCTGTGACCTACAGTTTTCCTCATTCCGACGTGTCTCTGACGATGACCCAAATTTCTCAGGTTGGACTACTCGCAACTACTATCTGCATGCCCTTCGCGGTCGCAGCAGCAGTCAAGAGCTGGAAAAATATAGAGTTCGTGATCATCGTCATGGGAGCCGTAGCGGCAATCGGAAGTATAGTCACAGCTGCGGCGATGGTCTTTGGCTTCGGGGGGTCGTTCGAGATTTTGGGTGCGACCCGTGCCTATTGGGAGCAGCCTTGGCAATCCTCGATGTACGTGACCATCGTGATTCTTCCTTTTCTCTATTCGGCTGTTGTGTTCGGATATCGTTTCATTCGTTTCTATGGTTTGATATGCATCCTGTTTTCTCTTTGCCTCATGGGAGTAGCTCTGACTTACTCACGGGAGTGCTGGTTGTTAGCTGCCTTCGAGATTCTCTTCGTGTCGAGTCTCCGGCTCCGGCGACACCTTGCCACCTTGGCAGCAGTCTTCTTGATTCCGATTCTGATAATCACCGTCACAATTCCTGGAGCAATAACTTCCGTTGCTCGGTTTTATAACCCCGACCAGGTTTACGGTCTCGATCGAGTCTACTACTATATAACGGCTTTGCAGTTGCTCGTTAGTCATCCAATCTTGGGAGTCGGTGCGGGGAATTATCAGTTTTTTGATCGCGTTTATGCGGAAGTGTCGTCGGGAGGCATTGCGCACAACCAGTTTCTTACCATCGCCGCCGAAATGGGGATTGTCGGTCTCGGAGTATTTGCGTGGTTTCTCGTGTGCCTGCTCAGGTTGAGAAGAAACTTCAAGCCGATCCAGGAAGGTGCACGAGATCCGAATTATTGGTTTAAGCCGGCGGCATCGTGCTTTGTTCTTGCCTGGATTGCCGAGTGTTTTTTCTCGGAGGCCTTTTTCGTTAGCGCTGCTGCAGGAGGTGGTACCAAGACAATCACCATCCCTATTTTCGCGTGGATATTGCTGGGCATGCTGCTGGCCGCGGTTCGTCTGAATGACACGAAAAGGTCCAATGACGCGAATCTGCACTAAATTCTGAATAGAGCCATGCAGATAGTCTTTGTAGTCCCGAATGTTCCCTCTCCGATCCGTCCTCGTCCCTTTAATCTGATTCGGACACTGTCGCGGATTCACGAGGTCTCTGTTCTCTGTGTTGCTACCACTGACGCAGACGACCAATTTATTGCAGATCTGAGACCGTATTGCCACAACTTGGAAGTCTTTCGCGTTCCGCGCTGGAGATCGGTGTGGAATTGCATATGCGCTTTGTTCTCGTCGCGGCCTGTTCGGTGTGCTTATTTCTATTCACCGTCTCTTCGCCGTCGCCTGGAGCAAAAAGTAAGTCAGGGAGAGGTCGACCTGGTCCATGCTGAGCATTTGAAGTCTGCACCGATGGTCGAGACCGTCGTCGGGGAAGTGCCCGTCGTATTCGATGCCGTAGATTGCGTTTCGATGTTCGAGACCAGGCGCAGAAAAGTGATTCGGAACCCATGGTTGAAGACGTTTTCCTGGAGTGAGTCCAAAAAGATGACCTTCGCTGAAGCTAGGGCGGTAGAACTGTTCAATCGAGTGGTGATTTGCTCGGATATAGATAAAAGAAGCTATCCCGTATCTAGCGCACTTAGGGAAAAAATAGACGTAATCATCAGTTGCGTGGATCTCGAGTATTTCGCATTCCAGGAATTTGAGCCCCGAGATAATCTTTTGGTTCTCTGCGGTAAATTTGACTATTTTCCGAATGAGGATGCAGCTCTGTATTTCGCGCGCTCAATTTGGCCTCTTCTACGGAGAAGGAGGCCGCACCTGAAACTGGATATTGTTGGAAGCCGGCCTCCACAAAGCATCAGACAGCTGAGCGGCAAGGAAAATGTCAATGTTGTTGCGTCCGTACCTGACCTGCGGCCGTACGTTGGACGAGCCTGGGTTTCACTGGCGCCGATTCGAATTCGAGCTGGAATTCAAACCAAGATAATAGAGTCGTTGGCATTAGGTGTGCCGGTCGTCGCCCACAGCATCTGTTGTGAAGGGCTGAAAGTGCAACCCGGAAGAGACCTTTTAGTTGCGGACACTCCCGGACAGTTCGTTTCTGCGGTGGAATTGCTTCTGGATAACCATGGTGTCAGAGACAGCTTAGTGAACGCGGGCCGGAGGTACGTTGAGCAATATCACGATTGGGGCAAAGCCGTGCTCGCACTCTGTGACTCCTACACTAAGGCTGTCGAGGACTTCTCCGGCTCAACCAATGTCGCAGCAACCGTGAAGTGCGCGAGTCAGATCTGAAGCAATGTTATCAGACGCGACGCAACCATGAAGAGCAGCTCTAGATTTTGCACCTGGATTCTGGCGTCAGACTTAATTTGGTTGACGATCTCGATGGTTTCTGCCTGTCTCATGCGGTACGGGTCAACTCTCATCGCACTACCGAAGGCGACATTATTCGTTTTCTCAATCATGTTGCTCGAGGCCGCCATAATCTGGAGTTTCCTCTCGACGCGACTCAGTTTGGACGGATTTCGAGGAGGCTGGCGTTTTCCGGCAGTGCTTTCTCAACTCCTGCTGGCAATGTCAATCGTGATCCTAACCCTGCTAGCTTCTGGTTACATGTTTCGTGCGTACGTGTCGCGATTGGTAGTTGGGTACTTTGGCATAATGACGATAACAGGTTTTGTCCTGATCCGCGTTGCCGCGCACCTGTTCTTCAATGCTCGACGTCGCTCGGGGTTTATCCGTCGTACTGTCATTGTGGGGAGCGGCCCGGTAGCGCGTGAACTGGCTGATAAGATTCAACGTCATCCAGAAGCGTTACTTCAGGTAAGTGGTTTCTTGTGTGCAGAGGAGAGTTCTCTTGGTCTGTTGAGAGCGGAGCATACTGCCGGCATTCCACGATTGCATACCTCCGGCGTAGTGGAGTTGCTCCTTGAGCGAAATATCGATGAAATGATCTTCGCGGTTCCACTCAATGCATATCCGCAAGTATCCGACCTAATGGAGAGATGTAAGGGAAATGGAATCGCGGTCAGTGTAGTTCCTCAGCCCTACGAACTGTACCTTTCATCGCCGGAGTTAATCGATTTGGCCGGGATTCCGGTGCTTCGACTGCGCCAATCTCACCGAAGTCGTCCAGAGCCGATATGGAAGCGGAGCCTTGATCTGCTGCTTGCGCCGGTGTTTCTGATCATATCTCTGCCTGTTCTCTGCTGTGCTGCTCTCCCACTTCTATTCGCAAAGGGAAAGGCGTTCTGCCGGGACGAGCGTTGTGGAAAAGGCGGCAAGACGTTCTCGATGTACAGACTTAATTCCCCGCGTCAGGCGCCAAATCTTCCCGTTTACGAGCGGGTTATGCAACAGCTCAGCCTGACGGAATTACCCCAGTTGTTAAACGTCTTGCGCGGAGAAATGAGCTTGGTAGGTCCGCGTCCGGAGCTTGCAGAAAATCTGCGGCACTATACCGAGTGGCATCGGTGGCGCATGAATGTAAAGCCGGGAATCACAGGACTAGCGCAGGTGCACGGGCTTCGCGACGATCATTCGTTGGAGAACAAGACGCGATACGACCTGCAGTACATTCTACATCGCACCCTTTTTCAGGATCTCTCCATATTGGTGCAAACCATTTGGACGCTCAGTCTCCGAGTTTTGCGAATGCCGAAACAGGGTGCTTCGTCCTCGGCACAGTCTGCATCTTCGACATCGATAGCAGCATAAAACGACGTCGCCATGTTGATCGTTCGTAGTCCAGTCCGCATTAGTTTCGGAGGTGGCGGCACCGACTTGCCCGCTTATTACGAGCAGTTTGGCGGAGCTGTGTTCAGCGTTGCCATCAACAAGTATTTGTATACAATTCTCGGCAAGCGAACTGATGGCCGTATTCAGATAATCTCGTCTGATCTACGTGTGTTCGAGAGTTTGCACGGTTTATCTGCCATGCAGGTGCAAAAAAGTCCACTCGAAATTCCCATTGCCGTTCTGAAGCATTTGAATTTCAGTTATCCCGTCGACCTGTTCCTGGCGTCTGAGATTCCTCCCGGAACGGGACTCGGTTCTTCTGCCAGCGTCTGCGTTAACCTGCTCAAAACGCTTAGTACTTATCTCCATCGACCTATCTCGAAATACGACCTCGCGGAAGAGTCGTTTCATATTGCCCGAGACATTCTGGGTCGTAACATCGGCAAACAAGACGAATACGCCGCAGCATTCGGGGGGCTCAATTATATTCGCTTCGAGCCGGATGGGCGAGTATCTGTCGACCCGCTAAGACTCTCACCCGGGCTCGGGCAGGAACTGCAGGCGCATCTTATGTTGTTCTTCACCGGCGCGGCGCATAATTCCTGGAGCATTCTGAAGGAGCAGGAAGCTGCGACCCGCGAGCGCAGCGGACCCGCCGTCGATGCACTTCACGAGGTAAAGGTCCTCGGAGCAAGAATGCGCGACGCCATTCTGGAGGAAGATCTCGGCCATTTCGCCGAATTTCTCCATCTTGCCTGGATGGCAAAGCGTCGGGTCTCTGCTAGAATCTCGGATGCACGCATCGACGCTTTGTACGATCTGGCTCGCCAGCATGGCGCTTTGGGCGGCAAGATAACTGGGGCCGGTGGCGGCGGTTTTCTCCTTCTCTTTTGCCGGCCCGACCATCAGCCGGCGGTCAGAGACGCTTTGCGGGAGCAGGGACTGCAGGAGATGCAGTTCGCCTTTGACATGCAAGGAGCCCACGTGCTTGTGAATGATCCTTTCATCGACGGGGATGAGCGCGGGGCGCATCGCTGGGTTTTTGTTCCCAATGAGACCGTCGGTGCCTGAAAAACTGGTAGCCCTGGAACTTGGTGGGTTGAGGAACGGGAATTCAATTCGTGGCGTTGTTTTCGATATGGATGGTGTCCTCGTCGATAGCCATCCCGCTCACCGTGCGGCGTGGAAAATCTTTCTACAGAGTATCGGTCGCCCTGCGAGCGACACCGAAATCGATTTCATTCTCGACGGCCAGAAGCGCGCGGAAATTCTGCGGCATTTCCTCGGGGAGCTATCTCCGGAGGAAATTCGTGATTACGGAAATCGTAAGGACCAAATGCTGCGCGAGTTAGGTACTCGGCTACAGCCGATCGATGGAGCAATCCAATTTGTGTTCGAACTTCGTCAGGCTGGCGTTGCGCTAGGCTTAGCCACTTCGGCAGCACGGGGTCGAGCAGAGGCTACGTTGTCCGAGTTAGGCATCAAGGATTATTTCGATGCCATCGTCACCGGAGATGACGTTTCCGTGGGCAAGCCCGATCCCAGCATTTATCGCATGGCGGCTGCGTGCCTTCACCAAGCCCCAACTCGACTCTTAGCGTTTGAAGACGCTGTCTCTGGTGTGCAGGCTGCCCTATGTGCCGGTTTTCGCTGCATTGGCGTCGGCTCGGGTCCGCGGGTAGAACAACTACGTGCGGCCGGGGCGGGAGTTGTAATTTCTGACTTCA
>Ga0335074_10012682_pt1 | contig 11822 bp, 6 predicted proteins | sample Lox_Sample_23_FD_206715 | JGI IMG/M metagenome (GOLD analysis project Ga0335074, IMG submission 206715) | Soil microbial communities from Loxahatchee National Wildlife Refuge, Florida, United States - Lox_Sample_2.3 | ecosystem: Environmental > Terrestrial > Soil > Wetlands | place: USA: Florida...
TTCCGTTGAGATTGCGCGACGGGCGGTCGCTGAGTTTCCCGAGAGGCGCGTGCTTGTGGCAGGCTCGCTTGGACCTTTCGGCGCCGCGCTGCATAACGGCGGCGAGTACACGGGAAACTACGACTGCTCGTACGACGACCTCGTCCGCTTTCATCGCGAACGGATCGGCATCTTCGCCAACGCGGCGGGGCTCGAGCGCCCCAACCTTCTCGCCTTTGAAACCTTCCCTTCTCTCGAAGAAGTTCGCGCCGTAGGCGAAGCGCTGTTGGCAGGTCCTGATCTTCGCGTGTGGTTCAGCTTTTCCTGCCGCGACGAGAGTCATGTATCGCACGGCGAGCGCGTGGCCGATTGCGCGAAGCTCGCCGCTACGTTTCCGCAGACCGTTGCCGTGGGCGTGAACTGCGTCCCGCCGAAATGGATTCCCTCGTTCATCGCGGAGCTGCGCGCTGCCTGCGATCTTCCCGTGATCGTCTATCCCAACTCCGGCGAGGGATGGGACTCGGCGAACCGCTGCTGGACGGGCGTCAGCGATCCGGCTGATTTCGGCGCAATGGCGGCCCGGTGGTTCCAGGCCGGGGCGCAAATTGTTGGCGGATGCTGCCGCACCCGGCCGGCGCATATTCGGCAGGTGGCCCTCGCAGCCATGCAGTTGAGCTAGATCTGGTTGCATAAATCGGGCGACATGCCGTGGCGCGAGCGGATGGGTACGCGGGCGTATCGGAGCGACCTCACGTACGGTTCTGTCATGAGGGCACAGTTGTCGGGGTGCCCACGGACAGGTCTTCGTCCCGGGGTGACTTTAGCCGGGCCACCAAAGCGCAAATTGAAAGCTGACGGCTGACGGCTGAAAGCTGCCTTACACCAGCTCCAGCTCTGCCGTGCCTTTGCGCCGGGGAATGAAACCTCTGGCGCGGGCGGCGACCCTCATGCCTTCGCGGCTGAGCAGCTTGCGAATCTGGCCGCGGGCGTGCTCGGCCCAGGGACCGCGATTATCGATCTTGATGTAGGCCCGCCAGTGGCGAAGTGCGTTGCGTCCCTGGTTCGAGCGCTCGAAGGCGAGAGCAAGATTGTAATGCGCATCGGCATAGCGCGGGGCAAGTATCACCGCCTTGCGGTAGGCCTCGATGGCTTCGTCGAGGCGCTCCAGCTCGTCGAGCACGTTGCCCAGATCGAAATAGGCCAGCACGTAGTTGGGATCGGCCTCGGTGGCGTGACGGTAGAGCTCCTCGGCGCGGCCGTACTGGCGCAGGTGGAAAAAAACCGTGCCCAGATTGATGCAAGCGGCCGCGTAGTCGGGATCGATGGAAAGGATCTCTTCGTAAAGCGCGATGGCGCGCTGCTTGTCGCCGGCTTCTTCGGCGCGGACTGCGGCATGGAACCGTTCCTGTATGTTGTTCGCGGCTTGCGCGCCCGCTTGCGGCATGGCATACAGCGCCGCGGCGCGCGATGCCCGCTCCGGTTCCGCAGTGCCTTCAAAGTCGAAGAGCAGCTGGCGGCGGATGGGGTCGACCATGGCCCCGCAATGACGAAAGGCCAGACGCGTCCCGGTGCGCACCACCTGCGCTTCAAGCAATGGGTTGGTCATGCCCGCAACGGCCTTCATGGCCAGAATGGAATCGCGGATCGACGAGGCCGGGACGGCGTCTTCGCGCAGTGCGCGAAGAATGCGCAGTTGCCCGAGATCCTGAAAACTGTAACTCTCGCGTTTGGAAATCAGCCCGGCTCGTTCCCAGGCTTGCAGCTGCCGGGAACTGATGGCAAAGATGCGCAACACGTCCTCACGGCGATAGCTGGTCACTCCGGTTTGCTCCAGGCCTTGCACTCGCTGCGCTTGCTCTGTTTGGGATTATGCCAAGAGTCGCCGTGAATAAGGCGGCCGCAATCGCCCCGGCAACAAAAAAAGGGTGGATAACGAGTGCATGACTTGATTCGGGAGTGCATGACTTGGTTCGCGAGGAAACGAGTTACGAAGATCTCACACGAATCGGTGCATGCGCCGCTAGGAACTCCCGTCGTCGGGGCGCGCCTCCTCGCGCGTTGGGCGCGATTCGTCGCCCTCTTTCGCGTCTGAGTGAGCGCTCCTGGCCACCTCCAGCTCGGCGATCGAATGGATGATGTGCTTCTTGAGCTCGATAATGGCAGGGTCGTCCCGCCGGAACTCCGGAGATTCTTCAATGCGCCTGAGAGTTCTGCGCAGGACTTCAGCGACGCTGAGAGTGAAACGGGGGCCCATTGATCATTCGATTCGCTTGATGTTTTGATGCGGTCGATCGATTCGCTTGATGGTTTCGATGCCGGCCACGGCCGCCGAGATCGCCTGCAGCAGATACCGACGCTGAACTTGCCGGCAAGCGGCTTCGCTGCTCCCGAAAAGCATCCTGCAATGAGTACAAAAGTGCGCTTCGGGCAGCCTCCGCAATGCCAAGGGGCAATTCCCGGAATCGAACTTGCGAACGGTGACCCACTCCCGGAAAGTTGTATTCATTATGGAACCAAGGGCGATGAATCCCATCATTGCAATCACATACAATTCTGTTAGCCTACCTCAATATCTACAGCCTGCGGTCTGCATATTGCGAACGACGCAGGGAAGCTGGGCCCATGTTGTTCGTCGCTCTCCGCATCGAGTTGTCGGATCCGCCGCGATACGTTTCGCTGAGCAGTGGGATGGAAACCCTGCTCGGATTCAGCCCGCAGGATTTCCTTTCCTCCAGGGTTCATCTCAAGGACCGCGTTCATCGCGACGACGCCGGGCTGCTCGATTCCCTTTTCTCTCCCGGCCTCGACCAGCCGTCAGGCACCCTGCATCTTCGCCTTCGCCGCGCCGACGGCAAAATGATCTGCGCCTGCGCGCGGTTCAGCAAGCAACGTTCGCCGGATGGCACGACTCTTCTGGAGCTCGAACTGGCCGACGCGCGCAGCGTGAAGGAACCCTCCGACGAATCACTGGTCAGCAGCTTTAAGAGCCTGATCGAGCAAAGCACGGATTACATCTACATCAAGAATCGCCATCACGTGATTCTGGCGGCGAGCCGGACGTTGCCCAGCCTGATTGAATCGAATGGCGGCCGCACTCAACTGGTGGGCACAACCGACTACGACAACCACCCCGAAGAGACTGCGGATGTTTATTACGCGCTCGAAGAGAAGGCAATCACCCAGGGCCAGCGCGCCAATCTCATCCACCAGGTGCCGGTGAAAGGTGGCACCCGGCGCTGGATTGACAACCGAAAGTATCCGATCAACGGCCCGGACGGCCAGATCATCGGCATCCTCGGCGTGGCGCCGGACATTACCGACTACATCGAGGCGCAAGATCGCCTGCGCGAGAGCGAGGAGGGGTTGCGCGAGGCGCAGGAAATCGCCGGGATCACCAACTACGTCCTCGACATGCAAGAAAGGGTGTGGCATCTTTCGCCGGCGCTCGAGCAGTTGCTGGGGATTGACGAAGCATACGCCCGCGACTTTGAGAAACTATGGCCGCTCATTCATCCCGACGATCGCGCCCCCATGGCCGAACGCCTGCGTCGCTATTTTGAAGGCGACCGCAGCCCGTATGACAACGAGTACCGGGTTATCCGCCATGCCGACGGCGCGATGCGCTGGGTTCACACCCGCGGCAGGCTGGAATGCGATGCGCAGGGCCGGCCTCACTTCCTGCGCGGCACGGTGCAGGATATTACCGAAAGAAAGCTTGCCGAGGAGTCAGTCCGCGAGAGCAGGCAGCTGCTGCAGGAGTTCATCGAGCATGCCCCCGCGGCCCTGGCCATGTTCGACACCCAGATGCGCTATCTGGCGGTGAGCCGGCGCTGGCTCGCAATGCACTTCGATCGGCCAGTCGATGCCATCGGACGCTCGCACTATGAGATTTTCCCTGAGATTCCGGAGGCTTGGCGCGAGGACCATCAGCGCGCACTCGCCGGCGAAATCATCCCTCTCGGCGAGATCAGACTGGATCGTGCTGACGGCCGCAGACAATGGGTTCAGCGCGAGATTCTTCCCTGGCGGAAGGGCGATGGCTCGATCGGCGGCATCATCATTTGCGCCGAAGATATCACCCGGCAAAAAGAAACCGAGGATCGGCTGCGGCTTTCCGCCAGCGTCTTCACCGGCGCGCGAGAAGGCATCACCATCACCGACGGAGATGGGACCATTCTCGAAATCAACGATGCCTTCACCCGCATCACGGGCTACACGCGCGAAGAGGTCCTCGGCCGCAACCCGCGCATTCTCAAGTCGGGGCTGCAGAGCCGGGAATTCTACAAGAACATGTGGCACTCTCTGGTGAATGACGGACATTGGTCGGGCGAGATCTGGAATCGCTCCAAGGGCGGCGACATCTACCCCGAGAGCCTTACCATCAACGCCATCCGCGACGCCGGCGGCAAAACCGTCCACTACGTGGCGCTTTTCACAGACATCTCCGAAATCAAGGAACATGAGCAGAAGCTCGAGCATATTGCGCATTACGACGCCTTGACGGGGCTCCCCAATCGCGCGCTGTTCGCGGATCGATTGCGCCAGGCCATGGCCCAGGCGCACCGCAGCCGGCATGCGCTGGCCGTAGTCCACTTCGACATGGATGGATTCAAGGCGATCAACGACCGCCACGGACATTCGGTGGGCGACGGGCTGCTGACCGCACTCGCTTTCAGGATGAAGCGCGCCCTGCGCGAAGGGGACACGCTGGCGCGGCTGGGCGGAGACGAGTTTGCCGCCGTGATGCTCGAGCTGGACGACGAGAATTCCATTCGACCGGCGTTGAAACGGCTGCTCGAAGCCGCATCGGAGGAGGCGCAGATCGGCGAATCGACCCTGCGCGTTTCTGCGAGCGCCGGAGTTGCCTTCTATCCGCAACCTGAAGACGTGGACGCCGACGTCCTGTTGCGCCAGGCCGGGCAAGCCATGTATCAAGCCAAGCTGGCCGGCGGAAACCGCTACTGCGAATTTGATACCGGCCAGGACCTGATGGCGCGGAGCCGCAACGAAAACCTGGAACATATCCGCCTGGCGTTGGCGGCCCGTCAATTCGTGCTGCACTATCAGCCCAAAGTGAACATGCGCACCGGCAAGGTGATCGGAGCGGAGGCATTGGTGCGTTGGGACCATCCCGAGCGCGGCCTGCTGCCTCCCGGAATGTTCCTGCCCGTAATTGAAGACCACCCTCTGTCGATCGATCTTGGGGAATGGGCGATCGAAGCCGCGCTTGCGCAGATGGAACGATGGCAGGCGCAGGGGCTCGACGTGCCGGTGAGCGTCAATGTGAGCGCAATTGAACTGCAGCAGCCCCAGTATGCCGATCGGCTGAGAGCGCACCTTGCCGCGCATCCCGCGGTTAAGCCGGAAAGCCTCGGGCTGGAGGTGGTGGAAACCAGCGCGCTCGAGGACGTGATGCAGGCATCGCACGTGCTCAAGTCCTGCCGGGACCTCGGCGTCTCCATCGCGCTCGACGATTTTGGAATCGGATACTCGTCGCTGACTTATCTGCGCCGGCTTCCGGCCAGCGTGTTGAAGATCGATCAGAGTTTTGTCAGAGATATGATCGAGGATCCGGAAAACCTGACGATTCTCGAAGGTGTAATCGGGCTGGCGTCGGCATTCCGGCGCGAGGTCATTGCAGAAGGCGTGGAAACATTCGATCACGGGTTGATGCTGCTGCACATGGGTTGCGAGATCGCGCAGGGTTACGGCATCGCGCGCCCCATGCCGGCTGACGAATTCGCCGCCTGGGCTGCCGGGTGGCAGCCCGATCCCCGCTGGGCCGAGGTGCCGCCGGTTCGGCCCGGCAACCGGCCGGTCTTATTTGCGTGCGTCGAGCATCGCGCCTGGCTGTCGGCTTTTGAGGCGTGCCTGCAAGGACGGCGTACGGCGCCGCCGTCGCTCGATGCCAATCAATGCCGCGTCGGCGCCTGGCTGCATTCCGAAAAGCAGTCGGCGCGCGGAACCCTGGCGTCGATTCAGGCGATTGAGACGCTCCACCAGCAATTGCACAGTCTGGCGGCAGAGATTTTCGACTCCCAGGCCAAAGGACGAAGCCAGGACGGCCTGGCGCGCCTGCAGCAACTCCATTACCTGCATGAGAAGTGCCTGAGCCGGCTGAGAAGCTTTACCCGGGTTACGCCGGGCGGGACTCGAAAGCGAAGCCGCGTTGCAGGCCCGGCGCGCTCACCCCGAAAAGGGCGCTGACCGGCGGCGCACCGGCCGGGCCGTGGCGCCGGTGAATGCAAGACCGGCGCCATTTCGCGGGATTATTGGTGTGCGGCGGCCAATTCGACCCGAGCCTGCTCCGGCATGGCTTGCGGTTCGCGCAGCGTCAACACCGGGCAGCGGGCATGGGCGAGCACACGATACACCGTACGGTCGCGCGTCAGGTTTTCAAAAGCTGAGCGGGGCGTTGCGCCCAATACGATGAGCCCCGCGTGCCGTTCCTGCGCCGTGGCGAGAATCTCGATGGCGGGGTTTCCGTGCGCGATCAACGCTTCAACTGCAGTGCAGCAATCGACTGCGGTCTTTGCCGCGAGCAAGCGCAAATCCTGCATCGCGGCGGAGTCGATTCCGGTGGGCAGCCCCTTGTGTTCCATATCCGGTATCGGCGGCAGCACATGGAGGAGAACCAGCCTGGCCTTTTGGCTGGCAGCAATTTGACAGGCAAGCGCCGCGCTCGGGCGAGAGGTCTCTCGAAGTGTGGTGGCATGGAGGACGACGCGTTCGGCGCCCTTATCCGCCAGGAGATGAGCCTCGGGTCCCACGGTAATGACCGGGAGGTTTACCGAGCGCAGCACTTGTTCTGCCACTGAGCCGATGAGCAGCTTGCTGATCTTGCCCCGGCTCCGTGTTCCGAGCAGCACACGATCCGCGTGGAACTGGCGGGTCGCAGCCACGATCTGTTGGGTAGCATGCCCTTCGCGGGCGACAGCGTCGCAGCGGATGCCACGCTTGAAGGCAAGATCGCACCAGGGCCGCATCATCTGCTCTGAGATTTCAAGGGCTCCCCCGGTGTCGTAGTAAGGCATTCCCGCCGCGTCGGCAGTAATGGATGCGGAAGCCGAAAGCACATGGAGCAGAATGAGCCGGGCCCCGGTTTCAACTGCCTGTTCCAGGGCAAATGGCATGAGATGGTCAAGATCGCTCAGGTCGGTAGCGACCAGAATGGTGGCTGGATGCGTCCAGCGGTGGGGATCAGATTCCCGCATTTTGGACACCTCATACCGGAGAGCGTGGCACCGGAAAAGGGGGGTGGGATGTGCTGGGAAGCACGCGGCTGGGTGATTTAAATCACAAGCTGACGCATCGAGCTTTCCCTCTTCCCGTCCTTCGGGCCCGTCCGGCCCGCAGCGGCGGAAACGCTTTCTAAAAAAGGGGCCGCGCCTCGATCGCGCCGCCATACAAGAAAACGCATCGGCAGATAAACCTGTAAGTTCTCGCTACTTACACAGGGGACGGCGGTTTGTCCCGCGGGAAAAGCTCGAGTAAAGCGTACAATTCTTTTGCTGATGCAACGAACTGGTAAAGCTGCAAAACGTCGCGCAGCCGTGAACATTCACGACGTGGCCAGAAAGGCGCGCGTCTCGATCGCGACCGTTTCCCGTGTCGTGAACCGCGTGCCCACTGTGGACAAGGACCTTGCCAGCCGCGTCTGGAAAGCGGTCGATGAAGTTGGCTACGTGCCGAATTCGCAGGCCCGCGCGCTGGTGTCTGGGCGCAGCCACCTTCTCGGACTGATTGTCTCGGAAATCACCAATCCCTTTTTCCCCGAACTGGTGCAGGAGTTTGAGAACCTGGCCGTAGCCCAGGGCTATGAAGTGATGATCGGTTCGACGAACTACGATCCCACGCGCACTGCATCGTTGATTCGCCGCATGCTGCAGCGCAATGTGGACGGCGTGGCGGTGATGACCTTCGGCATTGAAGAAGAGATGGTGCAGAAGCTGGTAGAGCAGGAGTTTCCGCTGGTGTTTGTCGACGCGGGACCGGAGATGCCCAACATCCGCGTGCTGAAGGTGAATTATGGCCAGGGCATTCGCGAGGCAGTGCAGCATCTGGCTGCGCTGGGGCACCGGCGCATTGGGTTCATCACCGGGCCACTCGGCATGCGCACCGCTCTCACCCGGCGGGATGCCTTTCGCACCTCGATGGCCGAAGTGGGGTTGACCGCATCGGCGCAATACATCGCGGAAGGCGATCACACGATGGAGGGCGGCAAGGCGGCCATGGAAAGACTGGTGGCTCTGCCCGAGTTGCCCACTGCGGTGATCTGTTCCAACGACATGACGGCCATCGGCGTTCTGCACGCTTTGGACGAGACGACGCACAAGGTTCCCGGCGATCTTTCGGTCGTGGGTTTCGACGACATTCATCTTGCGCAGTTCATGCTGCCGCCGCTTACCACGGTGCAAATGTCGTGCCGGGACCTGGCCGACGCGGCCGTGCAGGCGCTGCGCGCGGGCATCGAGCCGGACCACCCCCGAGCCGCGCAGAAGGAATGGCCGATCGAAACGCGGCTGGTGGTGCGCCGATCGACTGATTTTCCGCGGGGAAGTTTACCGGCGCTGGCCAGGCCGGAGGGGCGCAACCACCCCCGGGCGGCGCGATAAAATCCACAGGCCGGCCCTATCTCCTTCTTTATCAGCCGCATTGGATTGGGTAGCACGAATCGTGTTTTCGTGTCACGATATTCATCTGGGCTGCGTAGCACGAATCTGCGAGTCGTGCTACCAGACCACACGATTCCGGTAGCACGATTTGCTGATTTGTGTGACTAATCTCACTGCAGGTTGAGCGCGGCGAAGGCTAGGGTTTGGTGATGGATCCCAAAGGATTCACAGGGCGGGAGATCATAGTTCTGACCCTATTCCTGGGGTGGCTGGCTCGTTTGGGCGCGGCCGGCGCTGCCCCGTCCGGGCCCGCAGGGAATGCTCTCCAAGATGCCGCGCAGCAGAGAACGCCAGCCGCTGCGATCGAGAGTCCCGCGCCCCAGCTATCCGGAACGGTGGTCGACGCCTCTGGCGCGGTGATTGCCGGAGCGACCGTGCAGCTTCAGAGCGCAAGCAACTCTGTGCTGAGGACGGCTCAGACAGGCGGCAACGGCTCTTTCATGATTTCCAGACTCCCAGCCGGCAGCTACCGGCTCGTCGTGTCGAAGGCCGATTTTGAAACGAAGGAAATGCCAGTCGTCCTCGGGTCTACCGGTACGTTGCCCCCTCTGCGCATTTCTTTGGCCGTGCGTACCGTGAGCACCACCGTAAGCGTGCGGGGCCGCGCGGACGACCTGATCGGCATCGCCTCTTCCGCCGGCCAGGTCACGGTGGGCGCGGAGGAACTGAAGAATCGCCCGCTTCTCCGCTCGGGGGAGATTCTGGAGACGCTTCCCGGCCTGATCATCACGCAACACGCCGGCGGCGGCAAAGCCAACCAATACTTCATGCGCGGCTTCAATCTCGACCACGGCACGGACTTCGCCATCTTCATTGACGGGATGCCGCTGAACCTGCCGTCGCACGCCCACGGCGAAGGGTACTCTGACATGAATACGGTGATCCCCGAATTTGTGGAGCGGGTGGATGCCGAGAAAGGTCCGTATTACGCCGACGTGGGCGACTATGGCTCGGCGGGAAGCGCCCATCTGGTGACGTTCAAGACGCTGCCGCAGGACTTCGTTCAGGTCGATGGTGGCATGTATCAGTTTGCCCGGTTTGTTTTTGGCGTGTCGCGCAAGTGGGCCAAAGGCAACTTGCTTTATGGCGGAGAAGCGTATCACGACGGAGGCCCATGGGTGCATCCGGACAATTACTACAAGTTCAATGGCCTGATGACCTACAGCCAGGGCTCAGACGATAACGGTTTCAGCCTCACAGCGCGCGGTTACGCCGGAACCCGCTGGAACTCGAGCGATCAGCTTCCCTATACGGCCCTTACCACCACCGTGCCCGCCGGCCAATTCGGAAACTATCAGGGCTTCTTCGGCGCACTGAACCCAACCGATGGCGGTCATTCGCATCGTTACAGTTTGCAGGGCGAATGGCATCGCAGGGGCGAAAACTCCGAAACGAGCATCATGGCTTATGGGTTCTACTACGACCTCAATCTGTTCTCGGACTTCACCTATTATCTCGTGGATCCCTACAAAGGCGACCAGTTCGAGCAGCAGGATAGGCGCTGGGTGGCCGGGTTCGACTTTCGCCACACGATCTTGAGTAAATGGCTTGGCCGCAACGTGGAAACTACGCTCAGCATGCAGTTACGCAATGATTGGATCCACAACGGACTTTTCCGGACCGAAGATCGCGTGCGCACGAGCAAGACCGACTATACAGCCAACTACCAGGGTGACTGTGATGCGAATGGCGATTGCTCTACCCTCGACCAAGTCGCGGTTCTGCCTGCGGACACGGATTTGAATAAATTTACGCTGACGATCGGAAGTCCATGGATTTCAAACAAGATCCAGTGGTCCGAGAAATTCCGCTCCGTCCTGGCCGTGCGCGGCGATTACGGCAGAGGCGTACTGACCAACTTCAACAACCCCACAAATCCCAATTATCCCTTCGATCCATTTCCTGGCGACTTCAATCCCAATACTCACCGGTCTGTCGCCAAGTTCCTGCCCAGCCCAAAAGCGAGCTTGATCTTCGGCCCGTGGGGCAACACGGAATTCTATCTGGATGGCGGATTCAGTTACCACACCAACGACGTGCGCGGCTCCACGCAGACCTACGAACCAGTTTCGCCGGACTATCCGTACTACAATTCGCCGAACCCTCTTCCCATTTCGCTCCTGGTCCAAACCAAAGGCGGGGAAGCCGGCGTGCGCACTGCGGCCATCCCACATCTGCAAAGCACGCTGGAGATCTGGTATCTGCACAGCAACGGCGAACTCCTCCAGGATGGAGACACTGGAGGTACGACTCCTTCACCAGAATCGAGCAACCGCTACGGCATAGAAGTCGGCAACTATTACACGGCATGGGAACATTGGGTTCTTGACGCTGACTTCGCCGACTCGCGCGCCATTTTTACCCAGGACGATCCTTATGATTCGACCTTTTACACGAACGCATCGGGCACCCAGCAGCTTTGCGCGCATAACTCCAACTGCTACAGGCTCATTGCCACAGGATCCACGCCTTCGGGCGTGGTGAGTCCGGCGACAGTCGGCTACGGCAACAGCGGTTTCCTTCAAAGTCCGTATGGCAAGGAAGTTCCTGAAGCCGTTCGCTGGGTGGTTTCGGCCGGAGCCACTCTGAAAGATCTGGATGGGTTCACATCCAGCTTGCGCGTGCGCTATTTCGGGCCGCGCCCTTTGACCTCCGACGCCATTTACACTTCGCCCTCAACGACATTGGTCAACTTGGATGCGAGATACAAGTTCAACAAGAATTGGAGCATCGTGGGTGAAGTGCTGAATGTCTTCAACCGGAAGGACCACGACGTAGATTATGCCTATGTATCGCAAATCGCGCCGGCCTCCACATTGGAGTTCGACGGGCAGCCTCTGCCGGCAACAGCGCCGACAACGTTAGCCGGGCAGGAGCAGGTTGCGGCTGCAATCGATGCGAACGCGGCATTCACGAGGGTCATGCATCCCGTCGAACCGATTCAGGCGCGATTCACGTTACGTTACAGCTTCGGGCGCTGAAGGGAAGGTTCCAAGCAAAGACGAAATTGGGTGAACCCTCACGCCGTCTGGCGGGAAGGTCCACCCGATGTCGCTGGCCTCGAAATCTATCCCCCGAAAAGAGAGCCCGGAATTACTGCGGCGTGACCAGGTGGTGCGCGATGGCAAACAGCGCCAGCTCCAGCCGCGTGGACACGCCGGTTTTGTC
>Ga0335074_10012683_pt1 | contig 11822 bp, 10 predicted proteins | sample Lox_Sample_23_FD_206715 | JGI IMG/M metagenome (GOLD analysis project Ga0335074, IMG submission 206715) | Soil microbial communities from Loxahatchee National Wildlife Refuge, Florida, United States - Lox_Sample_2.3 | ecosystem: Environmental > Terrestrial > Soil > Wetlands | place: USA...
CCCTAAACCGCTTACTTGTCGTGGTGCTCGCGATGCTCGTTCTCCAGCTTCTTACTCCACGACCAGGTGCGAATCGCAAACAGCGCCAGGATTGCCAGCGTTGCAAACTTAAACTTCGGATCGCTCAGTGTCGTCCAAGCCAAGGCGGCCAACACCGCATAAGCGCCCATAGCCACAATAAACTTATTCATCACTACCGCCCCTGAAGGGGCTCAGTCAGTTTGACCAGCGGAAAACTGGTGCACAGGGGAGGATTCGAACCTCCGTAGCTCGCAAGGAGCGGCAGATTTACAGTCTGCTGCCATTAACCACTCGGCCACCTGTGCACATTGCAACCCAACCAGCGCCCTTCGGCTTCGCTGAGGGCAAGCAAAGGTGGCGCTTGTCGGGAGTCCCAGTTCGACCGAGCGTTCGCTCTCTGCAATGATCGGAGAGCCAGATTGCCGAGGCCCGGAATCGCCGGTCGCTCAACTCCACGACGCACAACCCGGCGCGCAGTGGAGACCCCGATCGCTATCAAAGAACGTGCAATGGCAAACATCGCAACTCCGGCAAAACCCGGCAACAGCCGCGCGATCAAACTTCCGCGCGTCTAACGATTGGGAAGCTGCTGCTGGATTCAGTTCTCCGGGAGAGCTGCGCGTCTCGTTTGGCTTGCTCCTGCTACGCCTCGCGGCGCGCTCAAGATTTCGATTCTGGAGCTGGCGAAGGGACTTGAACCCCCGACCCTCTGATTACAAATCAGATGCTCTACCAGCTGAGCTACGCCAGCTTGCGTGATCCGACACGTATGCGCCGAACCAGCATGATTCTTCCCTGCCAGCCGGGACAAATATTGAGGTTAACATAACGGCAAGTCAGGTGCAAACCGCTTGCCGACTGGTTTCAACCATTTCCGCGCGAGACCGAATTCAAAACGGGCCGCGCTACTAGTACCTAGTTTTGTTTAAAACGGAAGCAGGTGATGCTTCTTCTTTTTCTTAGACGAACTCTCTGTGTTTGGGTCAGCAGGCGGAGCCTGTTGCTGGGCTGAGCTACTGGATGCGTTGGCTGAACTGCCAGGCGGCGGCGAACCGTTGCTTGCCGGCGCGTTGGCCAGATCGTTTACCTGCGTCGGAGGCGGTATAGGCGCCGGCCCAGTATTGCTGGGCGCAGGAGCCAGGTCGTTTTTCATGTCTGTGCCAGCCGGCGCCGCAGCGGGTGCTGCTCCATTCGCGCTATCCCCGGCGGCCGCGGCATCTGCAGCGGGAGTCGGCGCTGTGTCCGAGTGCGGAATCGGAGCGTTTGCCGTAGGCGTAGCACCCTCGCTCACTTTCTCAATCGTCACGCTGTTGCCGGCGTTTGCGCCTTTGAGAGTGCTGAGGACGCTGGCATTCGCCTGACGCACCAGGTCCGGAGCGCTGGCTTGTTTGGGATCGACCAGTGTCGGCTCACCCACCCTTGCTGCCTCAGAGATGTCAGGTCCACGGTGGAAGTTTTCCATCACCTTGCCGATGTGGCCCAGGGAGCCGCGGCTGGCGATTTCGGCCTTGTCCTCCGCGACCGCCTCCGGCGTGGCCTTGGGAATCGGCTGTTTCAGTGCTTCCAGGCGTTTTCTGGCGTCCCTGGCGCTAGCTTCCAATGGATAGCGGGTAAGAATGCGGTCGTAGGCATCAACTGCGCCTTGGGCGTATTGTTTGATGAGCGCGCCCTTTGCCGTCTCCGGCAGCTTCGAGCGGCGAATGACTTCGATCTGTTTCTCGTAGGCTTGGCCCAATTCGTACAACGCGTCATCCGCGCCGCTGTAGAGCGGATACGTGTCCGTGACCGACTTGAGCCGCGCAATCGCCGCCACGTAGCTCTCACGCAAATAGTAAAAGTGCCCGATGTCATACTCCCTGCGGGCCAGCACCTCCTGCACCTCTAACAGGCGTTCCTTTGCCTGCGGAATGAGCGGGCTGTCAGGGAACTGAAGAATCATCTGGCGATATTCGTCTTGCGCGCGCAGGGCATGGGTGGGATCGCGATCGGCTTTCTCCATTTCCTTGAAATGGATATTCGCGATCTTCATCTGCGCTTCGGCAGCTTCCGGCATGTTGGGGAAGAAGGTGATGAAATCCTTGTATTCGCTTTCCGCCTGGGCATAGGCCGCGGCGCCGCCCTCCTCGTACCAGGAGTCACCGATGGCCAGCTTGGCGCGGGCAACATACTCCGAATCAGGGTAGGTATTGATCAGGGTCTGCAGGCTCAGGCGCGCGACATCGTATTTGCCGTGCTTCATGGCATCTTCGGCGCGATCAAAAAGCACCTTATCCGGCTGCTTGGAATCGACATCCGCGATGGGGTTCTGGTTCTTCTTATTCTTCTTCTTCGACTTCTTGCTGCTGGAATGCGGGAGGGTCGTGGTGGTCGTAGTTTGGCCGGCCCCGGTCGAATTGGGGGTTGTGGTGGTCGTGCTTTGAGCCTGGGCACCGGAGGAATTCTGAGCGACCGAGCATAACGACGCCGACAAGAATCCAGCTATGACGGTTATAAGTACACGACGGAACATCCTAACCACCTTTGGAAATTCTAAGTAACCGGCCGGCCGCTGGCAACTGCCCGTCGGGCGATTGATCACACAAATCAGGCGCGCTGCAACAGGGCTTCCTGCGCAGCTTTCAGCAGGCCTTCCACTTTGCCGGCCGGATCGCCCTTGCCGAAAACATGGCTGCCGGCAACGAAAATTTCGGTTCCGGCGCGCGCCGCAGCGCCAATCGTATCCAAGTCGATGCCGCCATCCATTTCAATGCGGAAATCAACGCCCTTGGCACTGCGCATGGTCGCCAGCTTACGCACCTTTTCCAACGTGCTGGCGATAAATGTCTGCCCACCAAAGCCGGGATTGACCGACATCACCAGCACATGGTCCACGATGTCCAGAACCTCACCCAGGGTTTGCACTGGTGTGGCAGGATTAAGGGCAACGCCGGGCCGCATACCGTGGCTGCGAATCAGTTCCAGGCTGCGGTTGAGATGAACACAGGCTTCCTGATGAACCGTCACCCAATTCGCGCCGGCATCGGCAAACGCGGGAATGTATTCGTCGGGATGTTCGATCATCAGGTGACAATCGAGGGGAACATCGACCGCTTTGCGCAATGACGCCACCACCGGTGGGCCGATGGTGATATTAGGCACAAAATGACCATCCATCACATCGACGTGCAGGAGGGTCGCGCCCCCTCGCAACGCCGCGTTAGCATCTTCCGCCAGACGAGCGAAATCAGCAGACAAAATCGAAGGCGCTATCGCAATCAAGACAAGCTTCTTTCGCGGCGTATTTCATTGAAATTCTAACACGTTGCAAGATTGGCGCTATGCCCTGCAGGTGGTACAGAACACGGCCCGGATGGGCCCGGTCCCATTTTCCATTGTGGTACTGCACCCGGCTTCTGATGTCAGGCCCTGCGAGGGTCGAGAACGATTCTCTTCCATAGCAGCTACTTGGCCCGCAACAACAGCACGGGCACGCTGATGCTGTGCTGCACCTGCGTGGCGGTCGTTCCCAGGAAGATGTCGGCGAGAAAGCGATGCCCGTGAGTGCTCATGGCCACCAGGTCACAGCCTTTCTGCTTTACCCAACGAATGATTTCTTTGGCGGGATCGCCGTAGGCCAACTCCGATTCGGCCAGAATTCCAGCGTCTTGAAACTCCGAGCGCACACTTTCCAGATAGCGCGTGTCCTCGCGGATTTCTTCGCTGACGGCATCGCGACCGTAGGTGCGCGCCGCCCAGCCGTCGGCGACGTGCAGCAGCACAATCCGACTGGCCATTACCTTGGCCAGCTGCTTGATGTGCTCAATGATGGCACGGTCGGTGGGCGTGCCGTCCAATGTCACGAGAATCTTGTCGTACATCGCGATCGTGCTCGGTAGAATCGGCCGTCACCTGCCCACAATAATCTGCCATGAAGCCCGCAGCGATTCGGGCAGGCCGTAAATGTCAATGGCGGTGATCAGGATAGCACTGGCCCAACCGGCAATCAGCAGAAACCAGCCGTTTCTCCACGCCCCCATGCGTCGCCGCGAGTTGGTGAATTGCAGCAAGGGAAACATGGCAAACGGGAGCTGCAGCGCCAGTACCACCTGGCTCAGGATCAGCAGATCGGTAACGCTGCTGTCGCCGCGCAGTCCGATGATGATCACCGCCGGAAGAATCGCCAGGGTGCGGGTAATGAGCCGCCGCACCCAAGGCTGAATTCGCCAGCGCATGAAACCTTCCATCACCACTTGCCCGGCCAGCGTTCCGGTGATGGTACTGCTCTGGCCACTTGCCAGCAGCGCAATGGCGAACAGCGAACTTGCGGCGGCCGCGCCCATCAGAGGCGCCAGGGTCAAATAGGCGACGCGAATCCAATCGCTGTCGGCGCTGAAGGTGATCACATGGCCGCCGGGCACCATTACGCTCTGCTTGCCGAAGAAAACCGTCGCCGCCAGCACCAGGATCGCCGCATTCACGAAGAATGCAATGGTTAGCGCAACGGTGGAATCGATGGCATTGAACTGGATGGCGCGACGGATCGAGGCGTCGTCCTTTTGAAAACTGCGGCTCTGCACCAGCGCCGAGTGCAGGTACAAGTTGTGCGGCATCACGGTGGCGCCAATAATGCCAATGGCGACATACAACATTCCCGCCTGGTGAAAGTTCGGCGTGACCAGGGCGCGTCCCATCTCCAGAAAACCAGGCTTGGTCTGCGGCAGAACAAAGATCTCGAGAAAGTAACAGATGCCGATGGTCGCTACCAGCAGCAGGACCACAGCTTCAATCGTTCGCATACCAAAGCGCTGCAACGCGAGCAGCAGCAGAACGTCCAGGCCGGTGATGATGACCGCCCAAAATAACGGGATGTGAAACAGCAGATTCAGCGCGACGGCGCTGCCCAAAACCTCGGCCAGATCGCAGGCCCCAATCGCCACTTCGCTCATCAGCCAGTTGGGCCAGCGCGTCCATCGCGGATACCAGTCACGGCAACACTGCGCCAAATCTTTGCCGGTCACGACGCCTAGCCGCGCGGCGATTACCTGCATGAAGATCGCCATCAGGCTGGCGATTCCGATGACCCACAACAAGCCGTACTTGTATTGCGCACCGCCTTGCAGGTCCGTGCCCCAGTTTCCCGGATCCATGTAGCCGACGCTGATCAGGATTGCCGGCCCGGTAAAGGCGCGCCACTGCCTCCAGAAACTGGCCTGCTGATGCGGCACCGCTACCGAACTGTGCAGGCCTTCCAGCGACACATGGCCGGCCTCGCCTTCGACAACCAATTGGCGCGATTCTGGCTCGGTTGGATCTAGGGTCGGGCAACTCATAACAAAGTCAGTGATGCCGGGCCGAGGCGTGAAGATCGCCTAGCGAGATTTAATTGGAGTATAGCAGAGGAAGTTAATTGGCATTAATAACACGGGATGGACCATTTGGCAGAGTTTGGCGCTGCACCAGCAAAATCGGCCTACTGCGACTTGGCTACCCAAACCTTCTCTGCCGCCGGACTGCCAAGCTCGACTCTGCGCCGGTCGACGATCAGGGAGATGGTCCCGTCATAGTTGCGGGTATTGACTTTGAAGGAGGCACCCGGACGAATTCCCTTGTGCTCGAGGAACTCCAGCAACTTGCGATCGCGCTCGTATACGCTCTGCACATGGTAAGAGCTACCTGGTTGCGCCTCGGAGAGCAGCACCAAACCGCGCTTGCGCTTGGCGCGTGGAGGCTCGGGTGTGGACGAATTACCGTGCGGGCAGGGCGACCCGCGGCCGAGTTTGCGCGCCAGCATGGCTTCAAAGTCGCCGGAGACGGCGTGCTCCAGCCGCTCCGCTTCATCGTGCACCTTGTACCAGTCCATAGCGAAGATCTCATGCAGCATGCGTTCGATCAGGTGATGCCGCATGAGCAGTTGGCGGGCGATCTTGCGTCCGGCAGCGGTGAGGAGCACGCGGCCGTCCTGGCCAACGGAAACCAGGCCGTCGCGTTTGAGCCGCCGCAGCGCCATGGTTACTGCCGGCGCCGAAACCGCAAGCCAGTGCGCCAGGCGCGCAGCGATCACCTGCTCGCCCTCACCCTCGGCTTCGAGAATTGCCTTGAGGTAATCTTCTTTGGAAACGGTGATCATGCTGTGCAGAGCTAGTTAACTACAATTAAGCGGGAAACCGCAAGGCGCAGGATGGATTGCCCAGGTCGTCATCGAGCACGTCCGGCCGCGCCGCCGCTCCGGGCAGGTCGATAGCTGGAGAGGAAACGGGTGACTGGCTACTGTTTTCTTTTAGCCAGCTCCGCCTGATATGCCGCCTGAATCTTCTGCATTGCAAACATACGCTTAGATTTGGTCGGGACCGGGGCCTTTTTCTTGGCGCTTGACTTCGGAAGATGGGTTTCGCGAAGTTCGGCCATAAATTCTGCCCTCAGCTTCGGCCCTCCTTCTTCCAGGACCCGAGCCAGAAACTTCAACCTGGCACCCGGCAGATATTTGTGCCCCCAGGCGTTCATCTCCATCAGAACAGGAACCAGTTGGATGCCTTTTTCGGTAAGACTGTAAATGGCTTTCTGTTTATGGCTGGCGTCCTGAGACTTGACGATGATGCCTTGCTCGACCAGCCTGTGCAGACGATCGGCCAAAATATTCGACGCAATCCCTTCCAAAGACTTGGTCAGGAGCTCGCGAAAATGCCTGCGGTTCATGAACATGATGTCGCGGACGACGAGCAGAGTCCATGCATCGCCGAACACTTCGACCATGCGGTTCGTGACGCACTCCGACCTGTGATCCTTGCGCACTCTGCCTCTACTCCGGTTTGGCATTCCTTGCTTTGAATGATTGTACGACCAGTTGGATATCTCCGGTTCGGCTTTCCTCTGCGCAAGCGTTGTACAACTAGTTGTATATTACAACCAGTTGTATTTCGCCATCATAATCCTTGTTTTCATAGGACGGTCGCGTCGAAAGTTCCGTTTCTTGTAGATGGGCATCGCTTTCCGCAAAGCAAAGCTGCAGCGAATGTGATTTCGACCAAGGCTCTGGTGTAAATCGCACTACCCCGCGAGTCATCCATCCATGATTCCATCCCTGCCGTAACGAAAGCTGAGGTCAGGGGGCCGGCCGCGGAAGTTGATGGCGGCTCAAATGCTTTCCTACAAGCCATGCACTGGCGCCCACATTTGTCTGCGCTGAATTGCACATTAACCATTACACCGCGCTGAGCCGGCGTGCGGCGGGTATCGTCGCTCATCTCAGTGCAGAACTTTGCTCGGACGAAAAGGAGAACGTATGGTCGCGCTAAGACGGTTGCGGAATTTCTGGATTCTGTGGGTTACGACGCTGGTTCTGGCTTGCTTCGGCAATGCATTCGCTCAAGCGAGCTACCAGGTTACCGATTTGGGCACTCCGAAGAATGACACTTACTCTATGGTCATGTCCGTCAATAGTGCAGGCTGGACGGAGATCATGGCCGGGAACATTGGGGGATTGGGGCCGAATAACTTGTTTGGGACACTTGAAAACGGACGCGCAGTGCTGGGCATCTACGGATTCCTGCTCGACCTCGGCACCCTCGGCGGACAGAACAGTTGGATGAACTGGGGCGAGATCAACGACTTCGGGCAGATTGTAGGTTATTCCGAAACCAGTGTCCCGGACCCGAACGGCGAAGACATTTGCGGCTTCGGCACCCACCTAACGTGTCGCCCGTTTCTCTGGCAATTCTTCCACATGGGCGCTCTCCCGACGCTGGGCGGAAATAACGGGGAGGCGAGCGCGGTCAATGACTCTGGACAGATCGTAGGAATGGCGGAGAACGGTAGCGTGGACTCCACCTGCCCGCCGGGCACAACGAATAATCGGATTCAACTGCCGGTAGTGTGGGAAAACGGCCGAGCCCATGCTCTTCCTACTTTGGATGGCAACCCAGACGGGTTCGCATTCTGGAACAACGATCATGGCGAAGTCGTAGGCGACTCGGGAACCTGCGGGGGTGCGACGATTCACGGGGTATCGTGGACAAACGGCGTTGCCTCCCAGCTTCCTGAGCTCGGAACTGGCGCTATCGCCGAGGCCATTAACAACCCCGGCCAAATTGTCGGAACAGTCGGCAGTGCTGACGGCACAACCCAATATGGCGCACTTTGGCAGAATGGCGTACTCACCAACCTTGGCCTTCTGCCGGGCGACTTTGGCGGCATAGCCGACAGCATCAACAGCCGGGGCCAAGTGGTGGGAGGCAACTGGGACTCCAACTTCTACTGGAACCATGCCTTCATCTGGCAGAACGGCGTGATGACCGACCTCAACACGCTGTTCCCGGCCAATTCCAACCTCTACGCAACTTTTGGTGCCGGGATCAACGACAGCGGACAAATCGGGGGCCAGGCTGTGGTACTCAGCGGGCCGGATGCGGGCCAAGTCCACGCCTTTCTGGCAACCCCTGTAGACGGACCCATGAAGGGGCCGTCGGTTGCAGACGTCGTGCATACGCGCCCGGGGTTCAATTCGCCCGTGGATAGGAGCAAACAGCACATGGGGAGACACGGACTCATCCGCCACTGTCAATAACAGGATTCGTCCCCTCGTGGGGTCAGTTTGAATGATAAAACGGGGTTTCACTGATTCGAATCTGCGCAAAAAAAGGCGGCCTGATGGAGGATGCTCAGGCCGCCCGCGCTGTGTGCCCTATGGCAACGGTGAAAGTTGATTCGGCTATTGCAGAGACGCCAACGTCTTATGCGCGTCATCGGCGTCCGGGCCTTTCAGGTTCAACTGCAAGGCCTTCTGCAATTCCGTCTTGGCGCGATCCTTTTCGCCGGCGCCGCTCAAGGCCATTCCCAGGTGATAGCGGTAGCCGGGATTATCGGGAGCGCTCTTGACGGCATCTTCCGCCAGCGAAACCGAGACGCGGTAGTTGCCTTTCTTGTACTGGATCCAGGCAAGCGTATCGTTCACCGCCATCAAGTCGGGATTCATCTGCTTGGCCTGCGTCGCCAGGCTGAGAGCCATATCGAGGTTCTCGCCTTCCTCGGCATAGACCCAAGCCAGGTTATTGGCGGCGACGGCATCATGAGCGTTCTCCGAAAGGCTGGCCTGGAAATACTTGCCGGCCTGCTTTAAATCGCCCTTCTGCATGTAGACGTTGCCGATGGCGTTGTTGATGGACGTAGAGGAGGGTTGGATAGCGAGGCCCTTCTGGAAGGCGTCCAGCGCCTGGTCGGGCTTGTTGGTCACCAGATAAATCTGGCCGATGTGCATATAGGCTGCGGCAGACTTGGGATCCACTTGCAGCGCTTTCTGGTACTGGGTCAGCGCCTCGTCGTACTTATGCGTCGTAGCCAGAGCTGACGCGTAGATGAACAGTGCGGTGGTGCGCTTGGGGTTGGCCGCGGCATACTGGGTGGCCAAAGCCAGGGCTTTCGGCTGCTGGTTGGTCGCGAACATGAGAGCAACGTAGTTGGCCATTGCCGCGTCGTAGCTCGGGTAGAGATGCAGGGCCTGCTCGAATGCCTTCTCTGCCTCGGGATACTTCTTCTGTCCGGAATAAGCGAAGGCCATGTTCACATAAAGAATGGGATCGTTGGGAACCGCCTTCTGGGCTTCCTTCAACTCATCCAAAGCCTTGTCGTACTCCTTGTCGCCAAGGTCGATGGTGGCGTTGAGGTAATGCGCCATGGGATTGTTCTCATTCAGCTTCTGTAGCCGCGCGGCGTATTCGCGAGCGGTGTCGAAGTCGCGGGTATCGCGATAGACTTCAGCCAGCGACTGCAGGATCATGGGGTTGTTGGGCTGAAGGCGGTTGGCTTCCTGAAGCTCGCTCTTGGCGCCAGGAATGTCGCCGGTCTGACGCAGCACCTGACCCAGCGCAAAGTGCGCCTGCGGGCTTTCGGGAGCGTCCTTCACTACCTGGCGCAGCACCGTCGTAGCCTCGGCGGTGTTGCCCTTGATCGCCAACAGGCGACCGTTGGTCAGACGAGCGGTAATTTCGCCGGGATCTTCCTTCAACAGCGCGTCGACCATCTTCTGGGCGTCATCCGTCTTGCCCATGTTGATCATGGTTTCCAACACCCGCACCTGCAGCTGCTGGTTCTTGGCGTCGTAGGTCAAACCGCGCTGGTATTCCTTCAGAGCCGCTTCGGGATTGCGGGCGGCGAGGTAATAATCGCCGATGGCGGATGCCACGTCGGTTGAGCTGGGCTGTTTTTCGCGCAGCTGCTGAACTACAGCTTCGCCCTCATCCTTCTTGCCTTCCTGCAGAAGCAGACCCGATAAACGCAGATAGGCCGCCGGCGAATCGGGATTGTTGCGGATCGCCATGCGGTACACTTCTTCGGCCTGTTTGGGATCCTTCTTGTAGAGATAGAAGCCGGCCAGGTTGCTGTAGGCCTGAATCATCTTGGGATCGATGGTGATGACCTGGCGAAAGTCTTTTTCCGCGGCTTCATCCTGCTTCAGGAAGATGTAAGCGGCGCCGCGATTGAGGTAGGCGTCGGGATCGTTCGGCTTGAGGGCGATCGCCTTGCTGAACGCTGCCAGCGCATCGTCAAGGTGCTTTTCCGCCAGCAGCACATTGCCCAACAGCAGATAGCCATCAGCGTTGTTGGGATCGTGGTCGATGACGTAGCGAGCCTGCTCCTCCGCATTGCCATAAAAATTATGACCGGAGGCCAGGTACATGCCGCCAACCGAAACGCGCGCCTTGAGGTAGTTCGGATCCAGCTCGACCACCTGGCTCATTTCCTTGAAGGCTTCCTGGTTCTTGCCCAGTTTCATATCCGCTTCGGCAAGCTGGTAGTGGGCGTCGGCGTACTTGGGGTCGATCTGGATGGCCTTCTTGAACTGAATGGCCGCAGCGTCATACTTCTGCTGGTCCATGTACTTCATGCCGCTTTCGAGATACTTCTTCTTGGCGACATCGGGATTACGGCTGCAACCCGCGAGCGCGAGGGTTAGCACAGCCATGACAACTGAAACGATATAGCGATTCCGCATGACTTCTCCTGAGTTCACCGAGGGATAATCTGTTCAACATCCATTGCAACTTGCTTGGCAAAGGTAATGGCCCGCAGTTTCGCCGTTTGCTCATCACCGTTGTCCACCGGCGTGGTGATGCGCACCAGAGCGGCGTCGGTGCGGTTCAAGCGTAGCGCGTCATACACCAGATAGAACTTGCCCCAGTACTCGCTGGCCACGATGCGGCCGTGCGACTGGTACCAATAGAGAACCAGTTCCTCATCCGGCCCCCGGCGCAAAATGTACAGGTTGACCGGGACCCTGCGGCCATCCGGGAGCGGCAGCTGATAAATCGACGCCTGCATCGGATTCCAGCCAGCACCGGGCAAACAGTTTTTCGGCGAATGGATAGTAGCCCCGGTACGCTGGCTTCGAAAGTAGCCGATATAAAGCCCCATCACATCCTGATTCATCCCGGGGGTCCAGTAGCCACGATTCAGATAGTCGGTGACCTTCAGGATGTCCAGCGTTTCTTTGTCCAACGGCCACTCAATGATCTTGGTGTAGGGGCCGACCTGGGCCGGAAATTCGGAAAGCGGTCTTGCCGGGGGCGTGGACTCACCATGCGAGAGGTGAGCCATGCCGGTGGTCGCTCCCAGCAGCACCGCTACCATGAGCCAGTAGCGTAGGCCCGCCTTCATTGCCCCACCTTGGCAGCCGTGGCCGGCGGCTGATCCGGGGCGTACCAGCCAAGCTTCTTACGAATCATGGTGATCAGGCTATACAAGAGCAGGAACAAAACCGTAGCGACCACAAAGATCACCCACCCGGAAAACTCGTGCATGAATCCTTCGGCCGCTTTGGGTCCGATGTAATT
>Ga0335074_10012684_pt1 | contig 11821 bp, 9 predicted proteins | sample Lox_Sample_23_FD_206715 | JGI IMG/M metagenome (GOLD analysis project Ga0335074, IMG submission 206715) | Soil microbial communities from Loxahatchee National Wildlife Refuge, Florida, United States - Lox_Sample_2.3 | ecosystem: Environmental > Terrestrial > Soil > Wetlands | place: USA: Florida...
TTTTGCTGCAGCATCCGGTGCCGAAGCAGATCGACGAGCGGGCTTGCTTCGACCGGATCGCGCTCGCGAAAGATGTCGATGGCGTGACGGCGCACGGCTTCGGGCGCATGGCGATGGATGAGCCGGCGTATGGGTCGGCGACGCCGGCGGGCATCATGCGGCTGCTGCGGCGCTACGGAATCGAGATTGCCGGGCGCGAGGCGGTGGTAGTGGGCAGAAGCCCGATTCTGGGCCGCCCGATGGCGATGATGCTGCTGGCGGCAAACGCCACGGTGACGATTTGCCACTCGCGAACGCGTAATCTGGCCGAAGTGGTGCGGCGCGGGGAGATTGTGGTGGGCGCGGTGGGCAAGCCGGAGTTCATCCGGGGCGAGTGGATTCGGGATGGCGCGGTGGTGGTGGATGCCGGATACCATCCGGGAGGTGTGGGGGATGTTGAGCTGGCAGGGGTGGTGGATCGCTGTTCGGCGTACACGCCGGTGCCGGGCGGGGTGGGACCGATGACCATTGCGACGCTGATTGCACAAACGGTGGAAGCGGCAGAGAAGGCGCTGGAAAAATCCGGGATAAATCAGGGATAAGCGCAACACGGGCCTGAACCCGCGAGGGCGCGGATGCATCCCAGGACTGAACGGGAGACTTGCCTATGCAGATTGCCGCGACTGCGACCGCGTATCCCCCGTACTACTACACGCAGCGGGAAGTTGTGGATGCGCTGCTCGCCTTCTGGGGCGGCGATGCAAAGGTTGCCGCGGTGCTGGAGCGGCTGCATCTGCGCACCGGCGTGGATGGGCGCTATTTCTCGCGGCGGCTGGAAGAGTATGCCGCTCTGGACACGTGGGGCAAGACCAACCAGGTGTGGATTGAGACGGCCGTCGATCTGGGCGAACGGGCGCTGGACTGCGCGGTGAAGCAGGCGCGGCTGGAACGGCAGCAGGTTGACGCGTTATTTTTCGTGAGCGTGACCGGCGTGGCCAGCCCTTCAGTAGACGCGAAGCTGGTGAACCGGATGGGGTTGTCGCCGCAGATCCAGCGCAATCCGATCTTCGGACTGGGATGCGTGGCGGGCGCGGCGGGACTGGCGCGCGCGGCGGATTACGTGCGGGCGTATCCGGACCGCGTGGCTGCGCTGCTGTCGGTGGAGCTGTGCTCGCTGACGTGGCAGCGGGATGACCTGTCGGTGGCAAACCTGATTTCGTCGGGACTGTTCGGCGATGGAGCGGCGGCGGTACTGGTAACGGGCGAAGCGGCGCCGCGGAGTGGGCCGAAGATTGTGGCGACGCACCGCGTGTTCTATCCGGGGACCGAAGACGTGATGGGGTGGGACATTTCCGAGAAGGGGTTCCGGATCGTGCTGTCGCCGGATGTGCCGAAGGTGGTGACGGAGAATCTGGGACGCGATGTGGATAGTTTTCTGGCGGCGCAGGGGCTCACGCGTAAGGATATCGGGACGTGGATCATGCACACGGGTGGGCCGAAGGTGCTGGAGGCGACGGAACAGGCGCTGGGACTGCCGCGCGAGGCGCTGGAGGTCTCGTGGGAGGCGCTGCGGCGGGTGGGGAATCTGTCGTCGGCATCGGTGCTGGTAGTGCTGGACGAGGTGATGAAGCATCGGCGCCCGGCGCCGGGAACGCGCAGCGTGCTGGCGGCGATGGGACCGGGGTTCTGCGCGGAGATGTTGCTGCTGGAGTGGTAGCTCCATGAGTATTCGTAGCAGTGCATGTGACGTTTTGGTAGTGGGCGGCGGGCCTGCCGGGCTGGCCGCGGCGATTGCGCTGCGGCAGCGGGGCGCAGAGGTGGTTGTGGCCGAGGCGCTGCGGCCGCCGATCGATAAATCGTGCGGCGAAGGATTGATGCCGGATTCGTTGCGGGAGCTGGCGCGGCTGGGCGTGGAGCTGGAGGCGAGTCGCGGGGCGGAGTTCCAAGGCATTTTGTTTGCGGACGAGCGCACTCGGGTGAGCGCAGAGTTTCCGCGTGGAGCGGGGCTGGGCGTGCGGAGGCCGGCACTGCAGCGGGCGCTGCTGGAGCGGGCGATGGAACTGGGGGTGCGGTTCCGGTGGGGATCGCCGGTGACGGCGCGGAAGGACACGGCGGTGACGGTGGGCGGCGAGCGCGCGACGCATCGGTGGCTGGTGGGCGCGGATGGAAATGCGTCGCGGGTGCGGGCGTGGGCGGAACTGGAAGCGGAAACCCTGCGGAGCCGGAGATTTGGATTCCGCGCGCATTATCGCGTGGCTCCGTGGAGCGAATATGTGGAGATTCACTGGGGCGGCCGCGGCGAGGCGTACGTGACGCCGGTGAACGACCATGAGGTCTGCGTGGCAGGCATGAGCAGGAGAGCGGAGGCCCGGCTGGATGCGATCCTTGAAGCTTTGCCGGCGCTGCGCGAGAGGCTGGCCGGCGCGGAGAAGACGACGGCGGAGCGCGGAGCGGTCACCCTGACGCGGAGACTGCGGCGGGTGACGCGCGCAAATGTGGCGCTGGTGGGCGACGCGTCGGGGTCGGCCGATGCGATTACGGGCGAGGGATTGGGGATGGCCTTCCGGCAAGCGCTGCTGCTGGCCGAATCGATCGAAGCGGGCGGCCTGGAGCGGTATGAGGCAGGACACACGAGGATTCTGGAGCTGCCGCAGCGCATGGCGCGGCTGATGCTGCTGATGGACCGCTTCCCTGCTCTGCGCGGGCGGGCTTTGCGGGCGATGGCGGCGCGGCCGGGGTTGTTGCGGGGATTGCTGGCCGTCCACGTGGGCGAGCAGCCCCTGGGGCGGTTCGCGCTGCGGCACGGAGCGACGCTGGGTGCGCTGATGCTGGCGCAAAAAGCGACGCAGAGGACCGTACTGGCGCGGCCGCAGGACGTGACGGCACAGGGCCCTAGTTGTGCGGCGGCGACGAACGGGCGAAACTAGTGAGAGGACTTTCGGCGATTGATGGCTCGGAACACGATGCAACTCGAGCATGAAGCCTTTGGCCCACCGATGGCCAAGTCGCTGCTGCTGCACCTGGGGCTGGTGAGCGCGCTGGCGGTGCTGCTGTATCTGAACGCGCATTACCACGGGCAGGAGTGGGGCAACAAAGGGCCGGTAGGAGCGATGGAAGTGACGATGGTAACGTCGGCGGCGGTCCCGCTGCCGGAAACCGCGCCGCCCACGCCCAACGTGCTGGCGACGGAGATGCCGAGCCCGGCGCCGGCGCCGCCGTCGAAAGCGTCGATTGAGCAGGTGCCGCAGAACGCGATTCCGATTCAGGCCCACGAGCCAAAACTTCGTCCGAAGGAGCAGCGGCATGTGTATTCGCCGAAGCACGCGCAGCCGCTGAATGTGCAACACCGCGCGGAGTACGGCGAAGCACCGCCGACGCAACTGGCGCACGCCGTCAACAATGCGCCGGCGATGAACACCAATCCGGTGAACACAAATGGGGATTTCGCGGCGCTGTTTCCGTGGTATGTAGCGCTGATCCAGCGAACCGTCCAGCAAAACTGGTACACGTCGGAAATCGCATCGAGCACGCCGTACGACAGCCAGGTGGTGGTGTATTTCACGATTCACAAGGATGGATCGGTGAGCGATATCAGGATCGCGCAGGCGAGTTCGTCGCCCACGCTGAATGCTTCAGCGATGCAGGCGGTGCAGCGAGTGGGAAGTTTTCAGCCGTTACCTAGTCAGTACACAGGAAGTACGGTTTCGGTGGGATACACTTTTAGCAATCCAACGCCGTCGAAGCAATGAATGCAGACGGCCATCACGTTGACGTGCCGCAACGCCATGCGTCCATAACAGCGGAGGGACGGACCGGGAGAGAGAACGAATCCCGGCGCCAGCCTGCCGCGTTTTTTCCGCCCTCGATCCGCCGGGCGCGGCCCTCTGACCTTCATCCCGGACGACAGGATTCAGTGGAAATAAAGGAATATGATTCGCAATTTGCTTAAGAAGTACTGTATCCTCCGCGGTTTTTGTCTTTTTGCGTTGCTGGCCGTCAGCGTATCCGCCCTGCGGGCGCAGGACTGGGTGCATATCGAGAGCAATGTTGGGGTGAACAAGATCCGCATTGCAGCCGCGGATTTCAAGCCCGGCAACGGCGACGCGCAGACGATGCCGATGAAGTACGTCTTCGACCAGACACTGTACAACGACCTGCGCTACGCGGGAATTTTCGATGTGGTGTCGAAGAGCATGATCCCGAATGCGCAGCCGGGAACGCCGCAGGAGATCAACCTGGCGAACTGGGCAGCCGCGCCGTCGAATGCGGCGTACGTGGCGTTTGGAACCCTGGCGGTCAACAACGGCCAGATCTCGGTGCAGGGGTTCCTGTACGATACGCACGCGCAGCAGAATGCCCAACTGCTGGGCAAGCAGTTCACCGACGTAGCGAGCGTGGAAGCGGCGCGGATGATCGCGCACCGTTTTGCCGACGAGATTATTCAGCAACTGGGCGGGATTCCGGGCATTGCGGAGACGAAGATTTTCTACGTGTCGGACCGGTCGGGACACAAGGAAATCTGGGAGATGGATTACGACGGATTCAACCAGCACCAGTTGACGTATCTGCACACGGATTCGCTGAACCCGGCGGTTTCGCCGGATAATTCGCGGGTCGCGTTCAGCGCGATGGGGCGGGACGGCTGGTCGATCCGGATGTACTCGCTGATCCTGAACCGGATGGTGTCGTTCCCGGTGTGGGGCGGCACGACGCTGTCGCCGGCGTGGTCGAGCGACGGAACGAAGCTGGCATATTCGTCGGCACGGACGGGAAACCCTGACATCTATATATGCGACGCGTCGGGTGCGGGGTCACACCGGATCACGGCGTTTCTGGGGCCGAACGTATCGCCGGCGTGGAACCCGAAGACCGACGGACAGATTGCGTGGGTGAGCGGGCGCACGAAGCTGCCGCAGATCTACATCATGGATACGGACGGATCGAACGTGATGCGAATGACGGATGGGGGGTATGCGACGTCGCCGGCGTGGTCGCCCAACGGGGAGCTGCTGACCTTTGCGTGGCAGCGCAATTACGGTCCAGGGGCGCCGGGATCCGAGGACATCTACGTCATGGATATTGCCACCAAGCAATGGACGCAGTTGACGCACGACGCTGGAGCCAACGATTTTCCGTCGTGGTCGCCGGATAACCGCCATATCGTTTTCCAGCGCCAGGAAAACGGCCACACCGAAATCTGGATGATGCTGGCCGACGGAACCGACCAGCAACAGCTGACGCAGGACGGGAACAACCTGATGCCGGACTGGAGTTGGAAGTAAATGCAGACTTGTGCAGGCCGGAATCGGGTCCGTCCTGTTTTGCCCTGGTATTCACCGCAGGAAACTCCTGAAGGAGGAGAGAAAGTGCAACAAAAGCGAACGAAGTCTCTGGTTGTAGCCGCAGGCCTTGCCGCCATGCTCACCCTGGCGGGATGCCACAAGAAGAAGGTGGCCCCACCGCCGCCGGCGCCGCCCGCGGCCACCGCACCCGCGCCCACGGCCACGCTGACGGCGACGCCGGACACCATTAACGCCGGCGATCAGACGGTCCTGAACTGGCAAACCTCGAACGCGACGGATGTGTCGATCGACGGGATCGGCACGGTAGCAACCTCGGGGACGCAGTCCGTGCGGCCGACCCAGACCACGACGTATCACCTGGTCGCACATGGCGACGGAGGCACGGCCGACGCGACGGCAACCGTGACGGTGGAGGCCGCACAGTCCACGCCGCCGCCAGCGGAGACGGGCATCACGGAGAGCGTGTTTGAGCAGAACGTGAAGCCGATCTTCTACGACTACGACAGCTACTCGATCCGTCCGGATGCGCAGACGACGCTGCAGGCCGACGCGAACTACCTGAACCAGAACCCGCAGCTGAAGGTGGTGATCGGCGGATACTGCGACGATCGCGGTTCGATCGAGTACAACCTGGCGCTGGGCGAGAACCGGGCGAATGCGGCCAAGCAGGCGCTGGTGAACCTGGGCGTTTCTCCGGACCGGCTGCGGACCGTAAGCTACGGCAAGGAGAAGCAGTTCTGCACCGAGGACAACGAGTCCTGCTGGCAGCAGAACCGGCGGGCGCAGTTCACGCTGGACCAGTAGAGCGAGGCTCATCCTGCCGTGCGGGCGCGCGGCAGGATGAGATCTGCTGTGTTCCCTTCCTGATTCGCTGACGCAGGTCCCCCCTGCGATAATGGACGCAGCGCTTCCTGCGCTCGATCGGGGATGATCTATGCGAAAGATTCCGGGTACTGTCGCCGCCCTTGGGTCGCTGCTTTTTCTGATTCCCGCACCTCAGGCTCATGCCGTCAACAAGGAAATCCTGCAGCTGCAGGTTCAGGTGCAGGAGCTGCAGACGCAGCTCCAGCACCTGCAGGACACACAGGCACAGCAGCTGGGGGTCCTGCAGCACGTGGTGCAGCAGGTCTCAGACAGCGTGACGCAGATGAATAACACGCTGACGGCGCTGCAGCATGAGGTGACAGCGCAGGATCAGTCATTCAATGGGCAGGGAACGCAGCTCTCCACGCAGATGCAGGGCATCAACGACTCAGTGGATGAGCTGCGCGGGCGGCTGGATAAGCTCGGGACGCAGATGCAGGCGATCCAGTCGCAACTGCAGAACATCAACACGCTGCAGCAGCAACAGCAGACAGCACAGCCGGGGCAACCGGGAGCCGGGCAGCCGGGCGAAGCCGGAGGACAGCAGGAGCCGGGGACGGGGAATCCCGCGGCGCAGGCCGGCAGCGGACAACCGGGCGCGGGACAGCCCGATACAGGACAGCCGGGAACGGCTCCGCCTGCGGCCGCGCCGCAGCAGCCGCAGGCGCCTCCGGTGGCGCAGCTTTACCAGAGCGCGCTGAGCGATTACGAATCGGCGCGGTACGATCTGGCCAGCAGCGAGTTCGGCGATGTGATCCAGTACTATCCACAGAACGATCTGGCCGGGAACGCGCAGTTTTATCTGGGCGAGATCGATTACCGGCAGAAGAAATTCTCGGCGGCGGTGAAGGCGTACGATCTGGTGCTGCAGCAGTATCCCGGGAATGCGAAAGCGCCGGCATCGGAGCTGCGGATCGGCGAGGCGGAGCTGGCCATGGGACGGCGGCAGGACGGGATCGATCGCCTGCGGGCGCTGATCCGTCGCTATCCGCAGACACCGGAGGCGATGCAGGCGCGCAGCCGGCTGAACGGGATGGGCGTGCGCATTTATCCGAAGCCGAGCGCGGACCAGTAAGCGCCGGGGGGCTGCGATATCGCATCGACGACGCGCGTCGGCATGCGCCGCCGGAGTGACGATGTGCAGTGCGCAGGCGCGCAGGAACTGCACGCAAACGCATCGTTGACAAAGCGCGGCGCGAATCGCACAATCGATTTTCAGCTTGACTCCATCGCTTCCTGCCGCTCGCGAAGGCGAAGTTTCGCGCTTCGCGCAATTGACGCCTCAGGGAACGGGGTCCTGTCCGGCGGACGCAGCACGCGGGAAGGTCATCTGCATTGAAAGCATTGCTCCAAACCGATTTTCCAAATCTAAAGCTCACGGCGCGCGGCAAGGTTCGCGATATTTACGATCTGCACGATCATCTGCTGCTGATCGCGACGGATCGGATTTCCGCATTCGATCACGTGCTGGGGACGGGGATCCCAGGCAAGGGAAAAATCCTTACGCAGCTGTCAGTGTTCTGGTTCGATCTGCTCGGCAATCTGACGCCGAATCATCTGGAGACGGCGAATGTGGCGCAGTTCCCCGAGGAAGCGTGGCCGTACCGCGAGGAGCTGAAGGGGCGGTCGATGCTGGTGAAGCGCGCGGCGATGTTTCCGGTGGAATGCGTAGCGCGCGGGTATCTGGCGGGATCGGGCTGGAAGGAATACAAGGAGACGGGCAAGATTTGCGGGATCACGATCCAGCCAGGACTGTGGGAGAGCGACCGGTTGAAAGAGCCGATCTTTACGCCGGCGACGAAGAACGAGCGCGGAACCCACGACGAGAACATCACGTTCGATCGGATGGCGGCGATTGTGGGCGGCGAAGCGGCGGAGAAGCTGCGGGATCTGACGATTCAGCTGTACCGGCGGGCGGCTGCGCATGCGGAATGGAGCGGGTTGCTGCTGGCGGACACGAAGTTTGAGTTTGGAATAGCCGGGGACGAGATCGTGCTGGCCGATGAGGTGCTCACGCCGGACTCGTCCCGCTACTGGGAGCGCGATCATTACCGGCCAGGAAAAGCGCAGGCATCGCTGGACAAGCAGTATGTGCGGGATTATCTGGAGAGCATTCACTGGAACAAGCAGGCTCCGGCGCCATCGCTGCCGGAACCGGTGGTGAAACACACGCAGGAGAAGTATCTGCAGGCCTATCGGCTGCTGACGGGCACTTCGCCGACGCTGTAGGAGGAGGCGTGACGATCGTCGACTGGCTGATTGTTGTGGTGCTGGTGGTGTCGGTGTTGTCGGCGGCAAAGGCAGGCCTGATGCTGGAGGTCTTCTCTCTGGCGGGTCTGGTGCTGGGATTGCTGCTGGCGAGCTGGGATTACCAGATTCTCATGCCGTGGTGGTCGCACTGGATACACTCGGCCGCCGCGATTGAGGCGCTGTCGTTTTTGTCGATCGCGTTTGGAGTGATGATCCTGGCGGCTGTGGCGGGCAGAATCACCCGCTGGTCGCTGGAGGCTGTAGGGCTGGGCTGGGCAGACCGGATGGGCGGCGCGGTGTTCGGTCTGGTGAAGGGCTGCGTGATGGTGATGATCGCGGTGATGGTGATCGCCGCGTTTTGCCCGCACGCGGGGTGGTTGCGGCGGTCGCGGCTGGCGCCGGGATTTTTGGCCATGGCGAGGCAGGCCGCAGTGGTGGCTCCCTCCGACCTGGCGGGCCGGATCAGGAGCGGGGTTACGGATTTGCGGAAGCAACAGCCGGACTGGCTGAGGCCCTCCGCATAACGGAGTTGGGGTGACGTCGCAAGAACCCGCCTGCAGTGCGGGAGCAAAGAGAGGCCAGGGGTGAAGCGAGAACTGGACAACCTTGTGATGCAGATGCGCGCCGGCGGCATTACGTACGATGAAGCAGTGCGCGAGTTCAAGCGGCGCTTCCTGCTGGAAGTGCTGGCCAGCCACAGGGGCAACCAGTGTAAAGCCGCGAAAGAGCTGGGCGTGCACCGCAACACGCTGAGCCGCATGCTGGCGGATCTGCAGATCGATCCGGCTGTGGTGCGCAGCGGAGCGCGCCGGCCGCCGCGCAGCGAACGCGGCGCGCTGGATCTGAAACAGATCGCGCGCTGAGCGTTGCCCCGCACGAGGCGCCATTGGCAGGGAGGGCCTCAGAACTTTTCTGATCAGGGAGCTGAAGGCCTCCGGCGATCGCCGGCGCGGCTCGATCCAGGTCACAGTCCGGCGCACAAATTCGCGTCCGGAAAAACTGCGTCCACGCCAGAGAGGCGACAGTCGAGCGCCGTGCGGTGCTATCATGCGATTCTCCAGAGACATCCCTGAGGAGAGTGGAATTGTGAGACGTGTTCCCGGTTTTGTGTGCGTCAGCGGTATCTTTGGCGTGGCCCTGGCGGGCTTCTTCGCGGTGTCTGCGGCAGCGCAGGGCACGATAACGGCAGCGACGCTGATGAGCAAGCTGCAGTGGCGCAGCGTAGGGCCGTATATCGGCGGGCGCGTGGTTGCGGTGGCCGGCGTTCCGGGCAAAGACAATGTGTTCTACGCCGGGGCGGTGGGCGGCGGCGTGTGGGAGAGCACCGATTACGGGCTCGACTGGAAGAGCATCGGCGACAAGCTGCCCGGAACAAGCTCCAGCATCGGCGCGATCGCGGTGGCGCCGTCGGAGCCGAGCGTGATTTATGTGGGCACCGGCGAAGACGATATCCGCAACGACATGATTCCCGGGGATGGAATCTACAAATCGATCGACGCAGGGAAGACGTGGGAATATGCGGGGCTGCGGGAGACGCATTCCATCAGCCAGATCGTGGTCGATCCGCAAAATCCCAACGTAGTCTACGCGTCGTCGATGGGACACGTCTTTATGCCCGGGCCAAACCGCGGCGTCTTCAAGTCGACCGACGGTGGCAAGACGTGGACGAAAGTCCTGTTCGTGGACGACAAGACCGGCGCGATCGACCTGGTGATGGATCCCCACAATCCCGAAGTGCTGTACGCGACCATGTGGCAGGCGCAGCGCATGCCGTGGGGCCTGATCAGCGGTGGCCCGGGCAGCGGAATCTACAAGACAACCGATGGCGGCGCGACGTGGAGCAATCTGACGCATAGCCCAGGATTTCCGACAGGAACGCTGGGGCACATCGGGGTGTCGCTGGTGGCGAGCCAGCCGTATGTCGTGTACGCGATTGTGCAGGCGAAGGACGGAGGGGTCTTTCGGTCAGACGACGGAGGCGCGACATGGACGCAGGTGAACAACGAGATGAAGCTGCGGCAGCGCGCCTTCTACTATATGGCGATTTACGCCGATCCGAAGGACCCGAATACCGTGTACGCGCCGCAGGTGGATGCGCTGTGGGTGTCGCACGACGGCGGGAGAAGCTGGACGCGGCTGCACACGCCGCACGGCGACAACCACGTGGTATGGATCGATCCAAAGAACACAAAGATTCTGCTGGAAGGCAACGACGGCGGCGCGACTGTATCCACGGATGGCGGGAAGACGTGGAGTTCGGTGCACAATCAGCCGACGGGGCAGTTCTATCACGTCAATCTGGACGATCAGTTCCCGTTCCATATTTATGGGGCGCAGCAGGATGAGGGAGCTGTAGAGGGGCCGAGCGCGGGCGACGGCGGCATTCCGCTCGCGGACTGGCACACCACGGCCGGCGGAGAGAGCACCTTTTCCGTGCCGGAGCCGGGCGATCCGAACATCTCCTTCGGGAGCGACTATTACAGCCTGTTTGAGAAGTACAACCTGAAGACCAGCCAGACGGAGAGCGTAGCCCCGTGGCCGCTGTATCAGGACGGCGCGGCCGCGAACGAGCTGAAGTACCGGTTTGGCTGGACGCATCCGATTCTGTTTTCGCCCGTGAACCCGAAGGAGCTGTTCATCTCAGCGCAGTACGTGCTGAAGAGCGACGATTATGGGCGGACGTGGACGCGCATCTCGCCGGACCTGACGCGCAACGAACCGAGCACGGAGATTGCGAGCGGCGGCCCGATCGATCTGGACCAGTCGGGCGCGGAGGTTTATCCCGAGGTTTACTCGCTGGCGATTTCGCCGCTGGATGGGAATTTGCTGTGGGCAGGGTCAGACGACGGACTGGTGCACGTGACCACGGATGGCGGAAAAACCTGGGACCTGGTGACACCGTCAGGGCTTCCGGACTGCGTGGTCAGTTCCATTGAGCCGTCGCATGTCGATCGCAACGCCGCGTATCTGACGGCGTGGCGCTATATGTGGGACGACTTTCGGCCCTATGTGTACAAGACAACGGACCTGGGAAAAACATGGACTGCGATCACAACGGGAGTGCCGGACGATGAGTTTGCATTTGCCATCCGGCAGGATCCGAAGGACCCGCAACTGCTGTTCCTGGGCACGTTCAGCTCGGTGTATGTGAGCCTGGACGGCGGCGCGCACTGGCAGCCGCTGAAGCTGAACCTGCCGACCGCGGAGGTGCGCGACATCGCGATCAACAATCGCCAGGGAGATGTGGCGATTGCGACGCATGGACGCGCGTTCTGGGTGCTGGACAATCTGGCGCTGCTGGAACAACTAACGAAGAGCCCGAACGTGCCGGCGGACAGCGGCTACGCGTTTGCGCCGGAGCCGGCGTGGCTCACGCATATCTACGGGGGCGGAGGGCGGCCGCGGCCGGGGGTGGGCGAGAATCC
>Ga0335074_10012685_pt1 | contig 11821 bp, 12 predicted proteins | sample Lox_Sample_23_FD_206715 | JGI IMG/M metagenome (GOLD analysis project Ga0335074, IMG submission 206715) | Soil microbial communities from Loxahatchee National Wildlife Refuge, Florida, United States - Lox_Sample_2.3 | ecosystem: Environmental > Terrestrial > Soil > Wetlands | place: USA...
CTGGGCGCATTGGTATCCAGGTGGCGATACTGCACGGGGGGCGCGCGATGACCGTATTGCAGTTTCCGGAGGACCAGGCGGCCGACTTCTCCCAGGGAGAGGTGTACTTCATCGGCAACGCCACCACGCTGATCCGCTTCGGCGGTCTCACAATCCTGACTGATCCGGCCTTCATGCACGCGGGCACCCACACCTACCTGGGTCATGGCATCTGGGCCCGGCGCGAGGTCGAACCCGCGTGCCAGGTCGCCGACCTGCCGCCGGTCGACCTGATCCTGCTGTCGCACTACCACGGCGATCACTTCGACGAAGCCGCGGCGCGCGACCTGGACCAGAACCTGCCCGTCATCTCTACCGCGGACGCGGTCGCAAAGCTTCAGTCGCTCGGCTTCCGCCGGGGTTACGCGCTCGACCCCTGGCAGTCTCACCGGGTGGAGAAAGGCCAGGCACGCCTGGAGATCACGGCCGTGCCGGCTAAACATGCCATGGACGACGCCACCGCGGCGATGCTGATGCCGGTGAACGGGCACGTGCTCGAGTTCAGCCATGCAGACCAGGAGCTGTACCGGCTCTACGTATCCGGGGACACAATGCTGATCGACCAGCTGGCTCAGATCCCGCGCGTGTTCCCCGACATTGACCTCGGCCTCATTCACGCAGGCGGCACAACGCTCTTCCTGACCGTGGTGACCATGACGGGCGAGCAAGCGGTCCGGGCCGTGGAAATGGTCCGGCCGCGGACGGCCATCCCTATCCACTACAACGACTACTCGGTGTTCAGGTCGGGGCTAGACGACTTCAGGCAGGCGGCGGCATGGTCATCGGCGGACGCGGCATTTCGCTATCTGGCTCATGGCGAGACTTATACATTCTCTTCCAAGGTGCAGTCTCTGGGACACCAGCTCCGTTAACTGGCGTTCGGTGAGGGTCAGGCCGACAGCCAGGGGGCGGGAGGGCGTGTATGAGCGATCTGGTTGGCGGCTGGCCTGCCGGTTTTGTCCGCCGCATGCGGGTCAAGCCGGGTTCTAAGGTCACGCTCGGCAAGGACTTCGACCCGCGCGAGCGGTTCGGCCTGCGCAAGGGCGAGGATGCGGCCCGGCTTCTCCGGCAGGGCGTCGAACTGCTCGCTGAATACCAGGACCGCCTCGCCGCGCAGCGGACCGACGGTGTCCTTGTCGTGCTGCAAGGGATCGACGCGGCGGGCAAGGACAGCACCATCAGGCATGTCATGAGGGGCGTCAATCCGCAAGGCGTTCATGTGACCAGCTTCAAGACGCCCTCCGCGGAGGAGCTTGCCCACGACTACCTGTGGCGGCATGCTCGCCAGCTGCCCGCCAGGGGCGACATCGCGATCTTCAATCGCTCGCATTACGAGGAAGTGCTGGTCGTCCGGGTACACCAGGACAACCTGGCCCGCGAGATGCTCCCGCCAGATGCCGTGAGCCAGGACCTATGGAAGCGCCGGTACCGGGAGATCAACCAGTGGGAGCGCTACCTAGCTGACAACGGCATCAGGCTCGTCAAGCTCTTCCTCAACCTGTCGAAGGCAGAGCAGCGAGTGCGCTTCCTGCGGCGGATCGACCGCAGCGAAAAGAACTGGAAGTTCTCCGCAAGCGACGTGCGGGAGCGCCAGTACTGGGATGACTACCAGCAGGCCTACTCCGACATGCTGACTCACACCAGCACCGAGTGGGCTCCGTGGTACGTGCTGCCCGCTGACCACAAGTGGCTGACCCGGATCTGCGCGGCGTCGGTGATCGCGCAGACGCTTATCGAGATCGACCCGCAATACCCAGTTCCGGATCTGGGGGAGCAAAAGGAGCTCGCGCGCGCAAGGGCCGAGCTCGAGGCAGAGGCGCGAGCCACATGAGGCGCGCGGCCGGCGACATTAGCGCCCAGCAGCCGGGCGCTAAGCGGATCACAGCGCCCGGCTGCGCGTCGTCTCCGGCCGCCGGTCAGCCACATCCTGGCAAGACGGCAGGCTCATTCGAGGCGCCTCTGCCCGCCCCTGCCGCAGCACCGTTAGCGGCGAGCCGCCTGCCGATGCGGACCGCAGCGCCTGCCGGAATGGCGAAACCGATTCCCTGGGCGAGCCCGCCTGCACTGCGATTGACCGCGGCGAGTGTCGGAATCCCGACAACCTCGCCGCCGATGCCCACCAGCGCGCCGCCGCTGTTGCCAGGGTTGATCGCTGCCGATGTCTGGATCGCGCCCGGCAAGGTTGCGGCGGGCGAGCCAGGCTCGGCCGGCTCTGCCACGCTTTTCCTGACCGCGGACACGATGCCCTCGGTAACGCTGCCACCCAGGCCCAGCGGCGACCCGATAGCCAGCACGATGTCACCGACGGCGACATCGGCTGAAGTGCCGAAGGGCGCGGCGCGCAACCCTGCATCGGCGCCCACCTTGATCACTGCCAGGTCGTCTCCCCTGCACACGCCGACAAGCACAGCGCGCACCGGTCGCGTTGAGGAGGCGGACAGGACCTGAAAGGTGGACGCGCTGCCGACGACATGGGCGTTGGTCACGATGTCGCCTTCGCCATCCAGGACGACGCCGGACCCGAGGCCGGTGGCGGTCCGTATCTCCACCACCGAGGGCCGCACCCGTCTGATCACTGTCACGAATGCCTGCTGCAGCGAAGCCGCCCCAGCGGCGACGGCTACCGGGGCACCTGCGGTGGCTGGGGTCGGGCCCGCGCCCGCTGCTGTACCGCTCGAAAATGATCCGCAACCCGCCACCGCGATTATCGCGGCCACGGATCCGGCCGCACAGCCGGAGGTAAGTCCCTGTCCTAGCCTGCGTGCCCGCGAGTGGGCTAGTACGCCGGGTCTTGCTGGCCTAGACATGGCTGTGACCCTCCAGCGCGCGTATGCCGCCGGCTCGCCGTGAGATCGGCAGCGAATAGAACGGGAAGCCGGGAACTGCCTGCCGTGACGGACCGCCCCGATGGTCGGGCGGTCGCAGTGCATGCGGGTCCACCGCGAACACGGTTAGCCAGCCACTGGCGATATCGCGGTCCATTACCCAGGCGCAGAGCGCCTGGACAACGTCAGTCAGGTGCCTGCCGCACGCGTTAGCGCGCCGCCGGATCTCGTCATGACCGATTGTTGCCTCGACGCGGGCCTGGAAGCAGGCCTCGCGCTCGCAGCCGCTGTCGGATTGGCAGGCGCCGGCCTGCGACAATGCTTCTGACGGTAGTGCGGACATCGGGAATCTCCTCTACGGGAACTGCTGACACAGCACAGGCTCGCTTGTCACTGGCCGCAGCCGAATCTGTGGACTCCCTAGTCCGAGGCATGATGGGGTCGTGAGAGAGCGATGCTGATCGGCAGGACCGCCGAATGCGCTGCGGTGGATCAGTTGCTCCGCCGTGTGCGGGACGGCGCCAGCGGCGCGCTGGCGGTCCGAGGCGATCCTGGCGTCGGGAAGTCCGCGCTGCTTGATTACGCGGGCCACGTCGCGGCCGGCTCCGTGTCGTGCCGGTGACCGGCATCGAGTCGGAGATGGAGTTCGCCTTCGCGATCGCGCAGCTGCTCTGCGCGCCGCTGATCGGCAACCTTGGCAGCCTGCCCGGACCGCAGGCCGACGCGCTTCGCGTCGCGTTCGGGCACGCGGACCGGCTTGCCGCGCGGATCATGACGGCTAATCGCGTCAGTGAGGTACCCGCATTGCTCGTGCGCGCCGCGTCGCGGCTCGGACCACGCGAGCCATCGCGGGGTAATCAGGAAGAACTGGCTGCTCACAGCGAGCATTGTGCCGTCGGGGCTGTACACGGCGTCCGCTCTACCCGGCGCTCGCCCGGCGCACGTCCCTGGACGCCATCATGGCCGCGATGATCACCGGCGGGAACGACCAGGATGCCAGCTGGTGGGCGACAGCGCGCGCCGCCAGGGCAGCGCCGGCCGGAGTGGATCCGGTGAGGCTGACTCCGCGGCCGCGGCGACCGGAGCGCTCCCCTCGGCGCATACGCGACTAGCACTCGCAGCCTGGCAAGGACGGCCAGTTCCGGAGGCTGGCCGGGAGCGATTCACGGTTACCGATATACGGCGAGTGGCTGCGCCGCGAGAAGCGGCGGATGGACGCGCGGGCCCAGCTGCGGACGGCGCACGACATGCTCACCGCGATGGGCGCCGAGGCCTTTGCCGGTCGCGCCGAGCGCGAGCTTGCCGCGACGGGCGAGAGCATCCGCAAGCGCCAGCTCCGGCCGACGGTAGAACTCACGCCTCAGGAGGCTCAGACCGTCAGGCTCGCCAGTGAGGGCACGTCCAAACCCGAGATCGCAGCCCAGCTTTTCATCAGCCCTCGCACGGCGGAGTGTCACTTGCACAAATCTTCGGGAAGCTGGACATCACCTCGCGCGGGCAGCTGACTCGTGCCCTGGCCCCCAGGCAGTGAGGCCGGCCTGACGCCCGGCTAATGCGCGGTACCCAGAGCATCCCGGAGCGCGGCACTAGCCAGCGTCATGGCTGCCCGGGCGGCGGCCGTTTCGGCCAGTGCGTTGAGCATGACGAAGTCGTGGATGACGCCCAGGCACCTGACGGCGGTGACGGGCACGCCGGCCTCGCGGAGCCTGGCCGCGAATGCCTCGCCCTCGTCCCGCAGTACGTCGGCCTCCGCAGTGATCACGAGGGTGGGCGGCAGGCCGGCGAGCTGCCGCGCGGTCGCCCGCATCGGTGAGGCGGTGGCCTGCTCACGGTCCGCAGGGTCGGCGGTGTACTGGTCCCAGAACCATTGCATCGCGTCGCGGCGCAGAAAGTACCCGGTCGCGAACTCCTCGTAGGACGCTGTCTCGAAGCTGGCATCGGTGACCGGGTAGAACAGCACCTGCTGGCGGAACGAGACCCCGTGCCGCTCCGCAGCGAGCAGGCTGAGCGCGATCGCCATGTTCCCGCCGACGCTGTCGCCTGCCACAGCGATCCGTTCCGGGTCGAGGCCATGCTCGATGCCGTGGGCAGCAACCCAGGTGGCTACCGCATAGCATTCCTCGATCGCTGTCGGGTGCTTCGCCCCGGGCGACAGGCCGTAGTCCGGGAACACTACGGCGGCCCTGGCGCCGACGGCTAGTTCCCGGACCAGCCGGTCGTGCGTGTGCCGATTCCCGAACACCCACCCTCCGCCATGCACGTAAACGATGACTGGCAGCGTCGCCGGCGAGCGTTGCGGACGCAAGATCCGCACCGCGACCTCGCCGGACGGGCCGCCGGGGATCTTAGCGTCAGAAATGTCGACCGCGGCCTTGGCAACTGGCCCGCTCTGGACCTGGTCGACGACGGCTCGGCCGGCCTCCGGGCCAAGGTCGAACAGGTACGGCGGCACGGCAGTTGCCTCGGCGAAACGCCTGGCGGCTGGCTCGAGCTCGACACCCACAACGGTCTCCTTTGCTGATCTGGGTAACGGACCCGGCCAGTGTCATCCGCGGGCAGGTGTCACCGAATCCGTGAGCTCCCCAGTTCGTTCAGTCCTCGATCGCCAGGTGCTCCGCGCTGCCGCGGGCGGTCAGCGCCATGGCGCCGATTGCGATGGCTCCGCCGGCCGCTAGCGCCGCGCCGCACAGCCAGGCGTCGGCATATCCGGCCGCTGCGGGCAGCAGCACAGGACCGACCCGGACCAATCTCCTCACCAGCACCGGGGTGATCGCAGCGACGGCAACGGCCCCGCTGATGCCGCCGGCCGCGCTGCCAAGCCCGGCGGCGGCGCCAGCTTCGGCGCGTCGTGCCGCGCGGGTGAGCATCACATACTCGGCGGCGAGCGTTCCGCCATGCCCCGCGCCTACGACACCCACCAGGATGACGACCGTGACCACCTGCTGGTGAAACCCGGCGAGCAGGCCGAGCCCCAGCGCCTCGCAGGACAGCGTCACGGCTGCGATCACCGATGGCAGTAGCCGACGGGTCAGCCGAGCGGCAATGTACCCGGCGACTGTGATTGCCGCCGCGAACGGCACCAGGTCAACCCCCGACTCAAGCACAGTCGCCGCTGCTCCGTAGCTCGCCGCCGGTGGTGCTTCCAGAAACGCAGGCACGGTGATATTGACAATGCTCACGGCTGCGGAGGTGACAACGAAAAGCAGGATTCCGCCGCTCACGCCTGGCCTGGCGAGGATCCGCAGCTGGATGAGCGGATCGGGCCTGGCTAGCGCGGTGCCGGTCCAGGTGGCCAGCAGGACGACGGCCACGGCCAGCAGGGCGCCTGTGCGCCAGGAGGTCCAGCCCCACGTCGCGCCTTCGGTAACCGGCAGCAGCGCTGCGGTCAGGCCGCCGGCCAGCAGCAGCGCTCCGGTGAAATCGGGACGCGGGGCCTTGCCGCCGCCACCGGGGATGGTAGCGGCGGCCATGACCCCGGTGATGACGCTGATCGCCGCAATCGCGAGGAAGACGGTGCGCCAGTCGGCTCGTGCCGCGGCTTCGATCGCGCCGCCAAGCATGAAGCCGACTCCCGCGGCCGCTCCCTCGCAGGCGGCGATGACGCCGAACGCCCCGGGCAGCCCGACGCGGGACCGGTGCTGGCGTACGATCGCAACGCTCAGCGAGCCCGCAGCGAATCCTGGCGCGGCGAGGATCCGGCCCGCGATCAGCGTCCCGGCGTCCGGGGCAACCGCACTGATCAGCGACCCCGCGGCGAGGCAGGCCAGCGCGGCCGTCATCAGCCGGTTCTGCCCCAGCGCGGATCCGACCGCGGGAAACAGCGCGGCGCACACCGTGCCGACGATGCTGGTGGCGATAGTTATCCAGTCCAGCGCCGTCCGCGACGCATCCAGCGAGGCACCGATCTGACCCATCAGGGTGAACACCATCAGGTAAGCCGCAGTTCCGACGACCAGGCACACGCCTAGGATCGGGACGAGGAGAGTGTCCCTAGTGACGCGGCCTGTGCCATGCCGTCCGGTGCCTCGGCCCGCTGCCGTCGTGACGTTGCGCATGTCTGGACTACTGGGCGGCCAGAGCTCGGGTGAGCTGGCCCCGTGAAGTGATGCCCAGCTTGGCGAACGTTTTGTGCAGGTGATATTCGACAGTCCGCGGGCTGATGAATAGCTGCTCGGCGATGTCAGGGTTGGACTGGCCCTCGCTTGCCAGCCGGGCGATCTGCGCCTCCTGTGGAGTGAGCTCCGCGACCGGCCCGAGATCTCGTTTACGGATCCGCTCGCCGGTAGCCGCTAGCTCGCGCTCGGCGCGCTCGGCAAACCCGCGGGCGCCCATACCAGCGAGCATTTCGCTGGCGGTGCGAAGGTGCTGGCGCGCGTCACTGCGGCGCTTCTCCCGACGTAGCCACTCGCCGTAGAGCAAATGGGCGCGCGCGAGATGCGGTGCCGCGCGAGTACGCGCGAGCCGGGCGATCGCCTCCTGGTAGCAGTCCTCGGCTTCGGGCCCCTCGCATGTCAGCGCCCGCGATCGCGCCTGGATCCCCAGTCCCCACTCAGTTCCGGCTACGGCTGCCGTCTCGGCGAGTTGCGTCACTGCCTGCTTTGCAAGATCCAGGCGCCCGCAACGCGCGGCTGCCTCAGCCTGTTCGGGAAGCGCCCACAGCGAATAGCCGAGCTGAACTGCGTGCGCGCCGCTCAGTCGTGCTGCTATCAACGCCTCCTCGTAGCGGCCAAGCCCGTTAAACAGCAGAGCTGTCGTATAGGCCGGGATGCCCAGGCTCACTGCCCGCTCGTCCGCGTGGCCGGTTTCCAGGCCGGTGCGCCCCTGCCAGGCGGCAAGCGCCAGCCTGCCATGTGGCGCCGGAATCGACCCGGTTACTGAGAGCGTCGCATCGGTCTGCTCGACGAACGACGCCGCAGCGCCGAAGTCGCCGGTCAGCAGCGATGCGGTCGTGGCCATGCCGAGGGCACCGGGCAGGTCCATAACGGCGCCGGTGCCGCGGGCCGCGGACACCAGCCGAGCGGCGATCAGGATGAACGACTCGTCGTCCCATAGGTTCATGGCGGTGCGGCAGCCAAGCCAAAGGATGCTCACCGCGGTCACAGCTGGTGCCCTCGCATGGTCTTCGGTCAGCGCACGCAGCGCGCTCCGGAGCGCAGACAGGCCCGCCTGGTAGCCGTTCGCCGCCCAGGCTACGAGCCCGTCGAGGAACAGGTCCTCGGGCCTGCGAGGTCCTGGCGGCGGCGGGGCATCGCGCGCGGCCAAGCCCACTTCCCGCCACCCGGTGCCTGAGGCGCCGCCAGTAGTCATTGCCGACATGAGCGCGTCTAGATAGGCGCGCCTGGCGAGCCCCGCATCTCTCGGCCCGAAGCGGGCCGCCGCAGTTAGCAGCAACTTCGGGGCGTCGCCGGCGCTTCCCAGCACCGAGGCGATCCGGGCGGCAAGCTGATCCGCGCGTGCCCGCTGCAGGTCGCCTAGCGGTCCGGCTGCTGCGGCTGCAAGTAGCCGGGCTGCCTCCCGAGGCGCCCCGGCGTCGTACCTTGGTTGCGCGGCAGCGAGGTTCCGTCTAGCGCGTTCCGCGGGCTCAGGGCTGAGTGCTGCAGCACGCTCGAGGAAGGCTGCGGCCGCAGCCGGGCCGCCACGGCCGAGCGCCCGGTTCGCAGACTGCTCGAGATCGGTAGCCGCGTTCTCATCCGGGCCGAACGTGGCGTGCGCCTGGTGCCAGGCGCGCCTGTCCAGGTCATGCTCGGAGTCGGTAGCCTCCGCGAGCGCGGCGTGTGCCGCTTGCCGGTCAGCGGCTGGCGCTGAGCGATAGATGGCCGAGCGCACAAGCGGGTGCCGGAACGTGACCTGCGCACCCAGCCTTACCAGGCCGTCGGCCTCCGCCGGGCCGAGATCGCCGATGCTGAGCCCGAGCGTAGCGCCAGCCCGGCGGAGGAGGGCGGGATCGCCCAGCGGCTCTGCTGCCGCGATCAGCAGCAGTCGCCGGGCAGCCAGTGGCAGCGCTGCTGCCCGGGCAAGATATCGCTCAGCGACCCGGTCTGCCAGCGGGCGAGGTACCCACGGTGAGACGCCGAATCCGCCCGCGAGATCGCCGGCCTCCGTGATCTCACGCGAGAACTCCAGCAGGGCCAGCGGGTTGCCGGCGGCCTCGGCGACGACCCGGTCCCGCACTCGCTCGTCCAGGCGGCCCGGCACGACCGACGCCAGCAGCGTCCGAGCGTCGGCCTCGGTCAGGCCGCCGAGCTGGAGTTCAGGAATCCCGGCGAGGTCGCCCGGAACCGACGATGAGCGCGCTGCAAAGACCATGGCCACCGCCTCACAGCGAAGCCGTCGTGCGGTGAGAGCCAGCGCTTGCAGCGACGTCTGGTCGATCCACTGCGCGTCGTCGATGACGCACAGCACCGGCTGCGCCGCTGCCTCCTCAGCCGCCAGGCTAAGGACTCCAAGTCCGACAAGGAACCGGTCGGGCGGGTCGCCGTGGCTCAGGCCGAACGCGACGCGGAGCGCTTCTGCTTGCGGGCCGGGGATCTCGCCCAGGTGCTTTACCAGCTGGGCGCAGGCAAGATGCAGGGCCGCGAATGCGAGCTCCATCTCCGATTCAATACCGGTTACCCGGATGAGCGTGAAACCAGCAGCGGCTTCGGCTGCGTAATCAAGAATCGCAGACTTGCCGACGCCCGGCTCACCGCAGACGAGGAGCGATCCGCTGGCGCCGGCGCGGACTGTCTGCAGCAGCTGGTCTATCGCCGCGCATTCCGCGCTCCTGCCCACCAGCGCCGCCGGCACCGTCATACCCCGGTCGGGCACATCATGCCGGTTGGGACTGCCATCGCCGGGCCTTACCTCCCCGCTCGGGGCGACAGTGAGAGGCTATCCTGCGCGTCAGGCGGTTGCTCGTGTGCCGTCGGCAGTTAACGCAAGGGTCGCCAATCACGGCCGGCGGCAGGCAGAGCGGGCGACGGCACATACTGCGGGGGCGAGGAACCACGAGATCTCGACCCACGGTGTCCACGGGACCAGCAGCAGAGTCGCCATCCAGTATCCGGTGACCAGCCAGGAGACAACTACTTCAGCCCGGTAGCGGCGGATGTCGACGGTTGGCGCCAATACGAAGTCACGGTCCGCGCGGCTTTGCAACGCCGAGCGGCAGACCAGCAACGCACCTACGACGAGACCAAACAGCAGCGCAGCCAGCGGGTTACTCGGATAGCGGCCGACGCCGATCGTCGCATAGGGAACGAATGCGGCCAGCAGCAGCAGCGGGAAATGGAGGCCGATCATCGCCGGCGATACCCGCCTGACCTGGTCGAAGAGCGCGTGATGATGTCGCCAGACGATCCAGAGCGTTGAGAAGGCAACAAGGTAGGCGTAGTAGGCGTCATGCTGCGCTGCCAGGAAGTGCCAGAGCCTCGCGGCGGCTTTGGCTTCGGAAACGTCACTGCTGACACCGAAGGCTTGCCCTTCCGGGCGCGGAATATCGATGGCGAGCAGCGTCATGGCAATGGCGAAGACCGCGTCGGTGAAAAATCCGATTCGCTCAGCCGAGTAACCGGCCCTGGATTGCCATTCCGCCGGCTTGTCAATCGCTGGGTCGCCAGTGACTGGGTTGTCAGCCGCTGGCGCGGCACGGGGCTGCGTCATGTGTGCCAGCCTCGCCCGAGCGCAGGGCCTGCCGAATCCGTGCACGCCCTAGTCGCCAATCCAGGGCGCGACTGGGCACTTCACGGATTCGCCGAAGCGCGCAGCCGGACGAGGCTATGGCCGTTGCTCATCCACCAACTGCGAGGAGTCCCAGTGCCAGTTCAATTCCAGCCAGCGGCCCGTAGCCTCCCTCCGCCGCCGGGATCGGCCGCGCTCCCGGTGATTGTCTGCGGTCGCGATGCCTGCTGGGTGTTCGACGTGATTCCTGCGCCAGACCGGCCTCGCACCCCGTGGTCGGCCGCCGCGGTTCCGCCAGCACTAGTCGTCGCTGCTGCCGCCGGGCTCAGCGATGCGGGCGCCGCGATCGCGAGCGCGCTTCGCGTCGTCGGGCTGGCAGCGTCGGAGGTCACGTTCCGCGGGATCCTCGACGACTTCATCCCGATGACCGGGAACTCAGCCGTCTTCGGCTATGGCTTGCCGAGGCATGCGCGCCGCCCGTCAGGGACTGCGGGACGGCACAGAGCGGCCGGCTGACTGCACGTTCCCCACTGACGACGTCCGCACGGAGATTTCAGTTTCCGACAGAAGGAGCACGCCATGAACCCGATTCCGGTACCTGGCCGCGTGATCGCTGCCGCCGTACTTGGCGGCGCTGTACTACTGGCGGGCTGCGGGTCGGCCGCAGGCCCGTCAGCACGCCCCACCGCGACCGTCACCGTAACCTTCCCCGCGGCGGCTGACCCGATTGCAAGTCCAGCGACGAGCCCGACGTTGCCTTCTCAGTCGCCGACCGCACCAGCGTCCTTCGCCCCGTCTGTTTCAGCTGCCCCGTCGGCTCTGCCCGGCTGCGCGACCGGCGCGCTCACAATCTCGCTCGGCTCCGGCACCGGTGCGGCCGGCAGCAGTTACTATCCGATCAAGTTCACTAACGCGTCCGCCGCTGCATGCACGCTCTACGGATACCCGGGTGTCTCCTTCGTCGCTGGCTCGGGCGCTCAGGTTGGCGCTGCCGCGACGCGGGACCCGGCCCATCCGCGACAGCGGGTCAGGCTTGCTCCCGGCGAGACAGCGCACGCCGACCTGAGGGTCGTCAACGCCCGGAACTACCCCTCGGCCACCTGCGACCCAGTCAGCGTCCAGCGGCTGAAGGTTTACCCGCCTGGCCAGACGAGTGTCCTGTACCTCAGCGTGACCGCTACCGCCTGCCGCAACCCCTCGGTTCAGATCCTCAGCGTGCGCACCACCCTGCCCGGAGCGGGCGGTGCGGCATCCTAGTTGTCAGTGGGTGGAAGAACCTATCGTCATTCGCGGCCTCC
>Ga0335074_10012686_pt1 | contig 11821 bp, 10 predicted proteins | sample Lox_Sample_23_FD_206715 | JGI IMG/M metagenome (GOLD analysis project Ga0335074, IMG submission 206715) | Soil microbial communities from Loxahatchee National Wildlife Refuge, Florida, United States - Lox_Sample_2.3 | ecosystem: Environmental > Terrestrial > Soil > Wetlands | place: USA...
GAACCCGCAGACTTGCGCGGCGCTGATCGTCGAGACCGTCGCCAACGACGGCACCGCGACGATCACCTATGCTTACGGGCCGATCAGTTCCGGCAGCAAAGCCACGGGCGGTGTGCTGCACGGCACCGGTGTCATCAAGGACGGCGCGCTGCTGTTCCAGAACAACGACGGCAGCCAATACGCCTTTCGGCCGTTTTACAGCGACCTCACCGGCAAATGGACGACCCCCAAGGGCCAAACCTACGACGCGATCTTCAAGCGGGCGTTTTGACCGCGCCCCGTCAAGCGGGGCGAGTTGACGCCGCCGGATCGGGTTCCTAGATTTCCGGCGCTGGCAACACCCGAGAACAGAGAGCGTGCGCAGCAGCCTCGGACAACCGCAAACCTCGCCGATCAGCGAATTGAACGCGCGCAGCCGCGAGATCTTTCGCATGATCGTCGACGGCTATGTCCAGACTGGCGAGCCGATCGGCTCGCGTACGCTGTCGCGTCTGCTTGCGGACAGCCTGTCGCCGGCGACGATCCGCAACGTCATGGCCGATCTCGAAGAAGCGGGGCTGCTTTACGCGCCGCATACCTCGGCGGGACGGTTGCCGACCGAGGCGGGCCTCCGATTCTTTGTCGACGGGCTGCTCGAGATCGGCCGTCTCGCCGAGGAGGAACGCAGCAGCATCGAAAGCCTTTGCGCCGCGCGCGGCAAAAGCCTGCCGCAGGCGCTCGAAGAGGCGACGATGGCGCTCAGCGGCTTGTCGCATTGCGCCGGGCTCGTGGTCGTGCCGAAACAGGACCGGCCGCTGCGGCACATCGAATTCGTGCCCTTGGGCCCCGGCCGCGCGCTGGTCGTGCTGGTGACCGAAGACGGGTTGGTCGAGAACCGCGTCGTCGAGGTACCGCTCGGCCTGCCGCCCTCGGCTCTGGTCAGCGCCACCAATTTCCTCAACGCCCGCCTGGTCGGCCGGACGCTCGAAGAGGCGCGCAACGAGATCGCCGTCGAGATCGCCTCGAACAAGGCGCAGCTCGACGAACTGACCGGCCGGGTCGTTGCCACCGGGTTGGCGAGCTGGTCAGGCGGCGATGGCGAGCGCTCGCTGATCGTGCGCGGCCAGGCCAACCTGTTCGGCGACGTGACGGCCATCGCCGACCTCGAACGGCTGCGCACGCTCTTCGAGCTCCTCGAAACCCGCGAAACGATGCTGCGCCTGCTCGACGCCAGCAAAAGTGGCGACGGCGTGCAGATTTTTATCGGCGCGCAAAGCCACCTCTTTGGCCTTGCCGGCTGTTCGGTGATCATCGCCCCCTATCAGAACAGCCGCGAGGAAATCGTCGGCGCGATCGGTGTGATCGGCCCGACACGGATCAACTATGCCCGCATCATCCCGATGGTGGACTACACCGCCAAGGTGATCGGGCGCCTGATTGGATAGAAGAAGGATGAGTGACGAGAAAGAACCTTCGGCCCCGGCCAACGACACCGGCGCCGCAGACGAGGCGGCGACTGCACCGGCCTCCCCCGAAGAACGCATCGCCGCGCTCGAAACCGAGCTCGCCGATGCGCAGGACAGGCTGCTGCGCGCGCTCGCCGAGACCGAGAATACCCGCCGCCGCGCTCAGCGCGAACGCCTCGATGCCGAGAAGTACAGCATCGGGCGCTTCGCCGAGGGCTTGCTGTCGGTTGCCGACAATCTGCGCCGGGCGCTCGACAGCCTGCCGGAAACCGAGATCAAGGACGACCGCACGCGAAGCCTGCTCGAAGGCGTTGCCGCGACAGAGCGCGAGCTGCTCGCGGCATTCGAGCGCCACGGGCTGAAGCGCATCGATGCCAAGGGCGCGAAATTCGACCACAATTTCCATCAGGCGGTGTTCGAGCTCGCGAATACCGGGCGCCCGGCCGGCACCGTCGTCGAGGTGCTGCAGCCGGGCTATGTGCTTCATGATCGGCTGCTTCGTCCGGCGATGGTCGGCGTCGCCAAGGGCGGCGCGCCGACGACCGAATCCGACGGGACGGACGACGGTGCTTGAGGTTGCCCGATCGCCCTTAAGGCTCCATAGTTTAGATTGAGGTTCAAATAATCTAGAGTGCGAGGCAAAAGGCGAAGACTTCGCCCGAACGGATATTCGGCTCGCATGATTCCCCCATCGTCCTGGCCAGCTGAAGAAGCCGCGATCAACGGCTTTCCGCCGCTGCGTGATGTTGTCGTCGACGGCTGGATGCTGCGCTTCAGCCGCGGCGTGCGGCGCACCGCCAATTCGGCGACGCCGCTGCGCGAGCCGAGCGATGATCTCGGCGAGGTGATTGCCGCCGGCGAAGCGCTTTACCGCGCGCAAGGCCTGCCGGTGATCTTTCGCATCCCGTCCTTTATCGCGCCGGCGGCCGACGAGCAGCTCGCCGCGCGCGGCTACACGGCGGAAGGCGAAAGCTGCGTCATCGAGGGGCCGCTCGAGCCGATCACCGCGTCGGCGATACCGTTTGGCGGCATTGATGCCGTCCGGTTGTCGTCAAGCCCGACACCGGAATGGTTCGCGGCGATGGCCCGGCTGCAAGGGCAGCAGCCGGAGTTTCATGTCGGCTACCGGGAGATCGTCAACCGCGTGACGCTGCCCGCGGCATTCGCCATGCTGGCCGTCGACGGCGCGGCGGTGGCCCTCGCCTACGGCGTCATCCACCGCGAGATGCTGTGCTTCGAATCGGTCGTCACCGACAGGGCGCATCGCCGGAAGGGCTATTCGCGCCGCGTGCTCGGCGCGCTCGCCGCCTGGGGACAGCGCAACAGCGGGACCAAGGCGACGCTGCAGGTCGAAGCCCACAACACCGCAGGCCGCACGCTTTATCATTCGATCGGCATGACCACCGAACTGCACCGTTATCACTATCGGCGCGCGCCGGGCTGATCGCTCGGCCTCTGAATGATCGTTCGGAATGTCAGGTTGACCCTGGGACCGCAGGACCGGCTCTCCTTGAGAATGCCGTGCCGCCAACAATGCTGGGTGTCGCCGCGCATCAGCAGCAGGCTTCCCGAGGCCAGCCGGAGGTGCACCGGCTTTGCCGACTTCGACCTCTTGTGTTTGAGGATGAACGTGCGCTCCTCGCCGAGGCCTAGCGAAGCAATGACCGGCTGGCTGCCCAGCTCCGGCTCGTCGTCGCTGTGAAAGCCAATGCTGTCATGCTGGTCGCGGTAGTAATTGAGGAGGACGCTGTTGAAGCTCGATCCGGCCGCAGCCTCGATGCGGGCCTTGATGTCACGCAGCAACGGCGTCCAGGGCGCCGGATCGAGCTGGAGGCCGGAATACGTGTAGCGACTGCCGCGATCGCCGTACCAGGCGGTCAGGCGCGGCTGAGGCACCCGCCTTCCCCACATGACGACTTCCTCCGCCCGCCACGGGATCTCGTCGATGAGCCGCCGCAGAACCCGCGCCGGGGGCTGACCCAGCGGCAGATATTCGAGGTAGCCCACGTCGGCATCCGGCATGGGGATGCGCTCAAAAGCGGCGCTTGGCGCGAACAGGTCTGCGGTCACGCTCGCCCCTTCAAGGTCGCCTGCCGCGTCGCCGTCTCATACCGCGCACAAAAGGCCGGAATGTCGCTGCGATAGGTCGCCGAAACGATCAAGGTCGCGCTGTCTATTCGACTGAACATTGCGCTTTCTATGGGTAGCAGGCAGTTGTCGTCGCCGCATTGCCTTCTTATATCTCACGCGTCAGCAATCCACGGCTGATGTCATTTCCCGGGGGACCGGGGCGGTGCCTTACGGGGCCGTTCGGTTCTGCTTTTGACATGAGGTTTCCATGAGCAAGGTCATCGGTATCGATCTCGGCACCACGAATTCGTGCGTCGCCGTGATGGAGGGCAAGTCCGCCAAGGTCATCGAGAACAGCGAGGGCGCACGCACGACGCCGTCGATGGTCGCCTTCACTGAGTCGGGTGAGCGGCTGGTTGGCCAGTCGGCGAAACGCCAGGCGGTCACCAACCCTGAAAACACATTCTTTGCGATCAAGCGCCTTATCGGCCGACGCTTCACCGACCCGATGGTGGCGAAGGACATCGATCTCGTTCCCTACAAGATCATCAGCGGCGAAAACGGCGACGCCTGGGTCGAAAGCCGCGGCAAGAAATACGCCCCGTCGCAGATTAGCGCCTTCATCCTGCAAAAGATGAAGGAAACCGCCGAGGCCTATCTCGGCGAGACCGTGACGCAAGCGGTCATCACCGTCCCCGCTTACTTCAACGACAGCCAGCGCCAGGCGACCAAGGATGCCGGCCGCATCGCCGGGCTTGAGGTGCTGCGCATCATCAACGAGCCGACCGCGGCGGCGCTCGCCTATGGGATGGAGCGCAAAGGCAGCGGCACGATCGCGGTCTACGACCTCGGCGGCGGCACGTTCGACATCTCGGTGCTGGAAATCGGCGACGGCGTGTTCGAGGTCAAATCGACCAACGGCGACACTTTCCTCGGCGGTGAGGACTTCGACAAGAAGATCATCGACTATCTGGCCGACGAGTTCAAAAAGGAGCAGGGCATCGACCTGCGCAACGACAAGCTGGCCTTGCAGCGCCTGAAAGAGGCGGCGGAGAAGGCCAAGGTCGAGCTGTCGTCGTCGGTGCAGACCGAGGTCAACCTGCCCTTCATCACCGCCGACCAGAACGGTCCGAAGCATCTCAACATCAAGCTCACCCGCGCCAAGCTCGAAGCGCTGGTCGACGATTTGATCCAGCGCACCGTCGGCCCGTGCCGCGCCGCGCTGAAGGATGCGGGGCTCAAGGCCAGCGAAATCGACGAGGTGATCCTCGTCGGCGGCATGACGCGCATGCCCAAGGTCATCGAGACGGTGAAGCAGTTCTTCGGCAAGGAACCGAATCGTGGCGTCAACCCGGACGAGGTTGTTGCGATAGGTGCGGCGATCCAGGCCGGCGTGCTGCAGGGTGAGGTCAAGGACGTCCTGCTGCTCGACGTGACTCCGCTGTCGCTCGGCATCGAGACGCTGGGCGGCGTCTTCACCCGGCTCATCGACCGCAACACGACGATCCCGACCAAGAAGTCGCAGACCTTCTCGACCGCCGAGGACAACCAGACCGCGGTCACGATCCGCGTCTTCCAGGGCGAGCGCGAGATGGCGGCGGACAACAAGCTGCTCGGCCAGTTCGACCTGGTCGGCATTCCGTCGGCGCGCCGCGGCATGCCGCAGATCGAGGTGACCTTTGACATCGACGCCAACGGCATCGTCCAGGTGTCGGCAAAGGACAAGGCCACCGGCAAAGAGCAGCAGATCCGCATCCAGGCTTCCGGCGGTCTCAACGAGGCTGACATCGACAAGATGGTCAAGGATGCCGAGGCGCACGCCGAGGAGGACAAGAAGCGGCGCGAGCTGGTCGAGACCAAGAACCACGCCGACGGCCTGATCCACACCACCGAGCAGACGCTCACCGAGGCCGGCGACAAGGTGCCTGAATCGGAGAAGGCGCCGGTGACGGCGGCGATCCAGGCGCTGAGGGATGCTTTGGGCACCGACAACGCCGAGGAGATCAAGGCGAAGACCGAAGCGTTGGCCCAGGTCGCGATGAAGCTGGGCGAAGGCATGTACAAGGCTCAGCAGGACGCCGGCGAGGGTCCGCAAGGCCCGCAAGGTGGTCCCGGCGGCGGCCACACGGGTGGCCCCGGAGCCGGCCATGACGACAATGTCGTCGACGCCGACTTCGAGGAGGTCGACGAAAAGAAGCGCGGCCAGGGCTAATCGGCTTAAGCGAGTCTCTAGTGCTGAGGTCTTACCCTTGGGCATGATCCTTGCTCACCCCTGGGCGAAAAGCCCAGGGGTGGCGCTTTCTTGCGGCTGAGGCGATACATTTGATCGATCATGGCTAAGCAGGATTATTACGAAACGCTCGGCGTGGCCAAAGGCGCCAGCGCCGACGATTTGAAGCGCGCCTATCGCAAGATGGCGATGCAGTATCATCCTGACCGCAATGCCGGCGACAAGTCGGCCGAGCAGAAATTCAAGGATGTCAGCGAGGCCTACGACGTCCTCAAGGATGACCAGAAGCGCGCCGCTTACGATCGCTTCGGCCATGCCGCGTTCGAAAATGGCGGCATGGGCGGTGCGGGGGCCGGCGGGTTTGGCGGCTTTCAGGGCGGGTTCGCCGACATCTTCGAAGAGATGTTCGGCGCGATGGGCAGTTCGCGGCGCGACGCCGGCCCCAACCGCGGCGGCAGTGACCTGCGCTACAATCTCGAGATCGGCCTCGAAGACGCCTTCAAGGGCAAGCAGACGACGGTGCGCGTCAACACGTTTGGCGCATGCGAGCCATGCCACGGCAGCGGCGCCGAGCCCGGCTCGTCACCCGCCACCTGCCGCACCTGCCAGGGCCATGGCCGGGTGCGCGCGCAGCAGGGCTTTTTCACCATCGAGCGCACCTGCCCGACCTGCCAGGGCGCCGGCACCGTCATCGAAAAGCCGTGCCGCTCCTGCGGCGGGCAAGGCCGCGTGCGGCGTGAAAAGACACTGTCGGTCAACATTCCGCCGGGCGTCGAGGACGGCACCCGCATCCGCCTCGCCGGCGAAGGCGAGGTCGGGCTGCATGGCGGCGCGGCGGGCGACCTCTACATCTTCATCAGCATCACGCAGCACGCGATCTTCCAGCGCGACGGCGCCAATATCTATTGCCGCGTGCCCATGCCGTTCACCACGGCGGCGCTGGGGGGCTCGATCGAGGTGCCGACCGTCGAGGGCTCGCGCACCCGCGTGACGGTGCCGCCGGGCACGCAATCGGGGCATCGCTTCCGCCTTAAGGGCAAGGGGATGAGCGTGCTGCGCTCGCCGGTGCGCGGCGACATGTATGTCCATGCCGTGGTCGAAACGCCGGTCAACCTGACGAAGCGCCAACAGGAATTGCTGCGTGAGTTCGAGAAGGAAGGCGACGAGCACAAGACGCACCCCGAAAGCGCCGGCTTCTTCGCCAAGGTCAAGGAGTTCTTCGAAGACTTGCGCGAGTAGCGTGGCCGGTGGTGCCTGCGCTCATGCGCGCCGAGCGACGGCCGGGACCGGCCGCACCAGCGCGGCGTCGAGTTCCTCGATCGTGCGGCCCCTGGTTTCGATCCCGACAAACAGGAAGGCGATGACGGCAAGACAATACCATGCTGCGAAGTAGATGAAGGCCGGCACCAGCGCATCGAGCGTCGCCTTTGGCGCAACAAAATTGGAGGCGCCGGCGATCACCGCCAGCCCAGCCGGGCCGATGAACTTCGCGACGTTCGAGCAACCATAAACGAGGCCAAAGCCACTGGCGCGCAGTTTCGCCGGCCATAGCTCCGCCATGTAGGGAAAGACCACTGAGAAGCTGGCGTTCGAAAAGAAGCTTGCCAGCATCAGCAATAGGAAAAACACCGATGCGCTGCCGACATAGACGTCGTGCAGATAGCCGGTAAGTGCCGTTGCGCAGCCTGCCGCGACCGAGAGCAGAACCCCGGCCGTGCGGCGACCAAGCCAATCCGACATCCAGGCGCCGAGAGCCCGCCCCGGGATGCCGATCAGCGCGATCCATACCGACAGGTACGCAGCTTCGGCGGGCGTCACCTTCAGCACCAGCACGAGCAGGGTGGCGCCCCACAGCGCCACGCCGACCGCACCTGTCGAGCTCAGCCCCGTCATGATCCCGGCGGCGATGCTGCGCGGGTATTTGAACAGCTCCAGCCACGAGACGCGTGGCTGCTCGGGCAGCGACGCCGGCAGGTCAATTTGCCGAGCATCGAGCTTGAGTGCCCAGGCGAGTGAGCGGCGCGCCTCTTCGAACCGTCCTCTTCCATACAGCCAACGCGGCGATTCCGGAATCCAGAGGCGGATCACGAAGGCAAAGGCCGCAGGCACTAGCCCGATCGCGAACAGACCGCGCCAGCCAATGATCCCGCCGAGGGAAGCGGCAAACAATGCAGCCAGCAGCGGCCCAAGCGGCAACAAGCCGATCGATAGTCCGCTGACCCAGCCGCGCTTCGACGCCGGGACGAACTCTTGCAGCAACGGTAAATCGACCGCACCGAGGCCGCCCACACCCAAGCCGACGATAAACCGCATCGACGCGATAAAAACCCATCCGTTTTCCGGCGCCAGCGCCATCACGCCGGTGGCAAGCGAAAGGGTCAGGATCATCATCATGAACACCTTGCGGCGACCGATCTTGTCGCCGAGCCAGCCGAAGAAAATCGCGCCCGGTATTGCCGCCACGCCCGAGGCAAATAGGATCGCCCCTGACTGTCCGAAGGTGAGGTGCCAATCCTTTACAAAAAAGGCCAACACAAAGCCAATTAATGCAAAATCAAAGAAGTCAATGACTATCGAGAACAAGCAAGCGGTGAAAATTTTCCATTGATTTACGGTGAGCGACTGCTGACGCTCGAGTAGCTCCAGCATTGCATCCTCTCCTGTTCGGTCGCGCCCGCTTGCCATGCGTTCGTCGCATATGAGGGTCGCGTCTTTGTTGGAGGCAACAATAATCCAATCGCGCGCCACCAGCAATCAGTTCGCCCGTATCTCATCGTTTGGCTGGATGTGCTCGAGCGCACATGCCGCAGTCGCGACATCGCGCGACGAGGAAAGACCTATCCCTCGCCCAGCCCCATCATCTTGAGCACCGCGGCGCCGAGCACGCCGTACGGGTTGCACAGCGTCTCGGGCAGGTCGAGATGGCTGTAGTTCTCGCCGACGATCAGCTCGCGCAGCTTACCCACCTTGTCGACCGCCGCGGCGAATTCCTTGGCCTGGCGGACGAACTCCGGCGTCTCGTAGGTACCATAGGACACGATCAGCGGCGCGCCGAGCCGGTCGAGATGGCGGATCGGGCTCAGCTTTTCGACCATCACGTCGGTGAACTTGACGTAGTTGGCCCGCGCCGAAAGCCGCACGGGCGCCAGCTCGTACATGCCGCTGGTGCACAGCCCGCCCTTGATGATGTCGGCCGGCAGGCCGTGCTCATGCGGCCAGACGGTGGTCAGTACCACGGCCGCGAGATGCGCGCCCGACGACTGGCCGCCGATATAGAGCCGATCGGGGTCACCGCCAAAGCTCGCGGCGTTGCGCCAGACCCAGGCGATCGCGCGGCACACCTGCTCGGCCATCGGGAAGAGATCGCCGCCGGTCTCCCCGACATTGATAAAGTCGGGCACGACATAGTGCGCGCCACCGCCGAGAAACATCTCGGCCGGCGCGGAATAGGCGGCCGCGTCGCCGCGGATCCACGCGCCGCCATGAATGAACATGAAGATCGGCGCGTTCGGCTTGTCGGTGCGGAAGATGTCGAGCTGCTCGATCGGCGTCTCGCCATAGGCGCGATGCAGCGGCGCGCCGATCCGCGCCCGCGTGCGGGCGCTGTTGGAGGCCCAGCGACGATTGAGCTGCAGGATGTTAGGCTGATAGACCGCCTGGTCATAAGCCGCGTCGAGCTCGATCTGGTCGTAATCGAGAAAGACCGGCGGGCCTTTGTCATGCGGCGGCGGCCCGCGATACGGGTCGACACGCGGCGGCGGCAGGACGATGCCAGTGTCGTTCATGATCGCATGACCCAGATAAACCCCTCACCCGTCCATCGCTACGCGATGACCGCCCTCTCTCGTAACCCGGCAAGCGGGAGAGGGGATGAGAAGATTACCGCGCCTGGAACTGGGTCTTGCCGAAATAGTTTTCGCGTTCGGCGTCGGTGATCGTCTTCTCTTCGCGGGCGTTTTCCAGCACCTGAAGACCGCGCTGGACGCCCGGCCGTGCCATCATCGTATCGAACCACCGCTTTACGTGCGGGAACTCGCCGAGCTCGATATAGCCGCGCTGGTCGAAACGCGGCGACGGGTCGCTCGCGGTGCGCAGCCAAGGGAAGGTGATGATGTCGGCCATGCTGTATTCCTGGCCGGCAAGCCAGGGCGTCTCGCCCAGCCGCGTGTTGAGCACGCGGGTCAACCGCTTCGCCTCGTTGCCGTAGCGCTCGATCGCGTAGGGGATTTTCTCGGGCGCATAGGCGCCGAAATGGTTCCATTGACCGAACATCGGCCCGACGCCGCCCATCTGGAACATGATCCATTCGAGACATTTGTAGCGGCTGGCCGGCTCTTTCGGCATCAGCTTGCCGGTCTTTTCCGACAGATAGACGAGGATCGCGCCGCTCTCGAAAAGCGTGAAGGGCTTGCCGCCGGGCCCGTCACTGTCGACGATCGCCGGGATGCGGTGGTTTGGCGTGATCTTGAGGAATTCCGGCTTGAACTGGTCCCCCGCGCCGATATTGACCGGGATGATCTTGTAGTCGAGCCCCAGCTCCTCCAATGCGATGTGCACCTTGTGGCCGTTCGGCGTCGGCCAGGACCAGAGTTCGAGCATCGGGTTTCCTCCGGATTGAGAATGAAAATCTGCCGATCAACTTACTTTGTCTGCGGGCGATCGAGGACCGCGGCCGACCGATGTGGTGCCGCGCCCGCCTTTGGCATAGCGCGGCAGGTCGTCATGCACCTCGAACCAGGACACCTGCTCCCGATGTGGACATGCGCGGTCGGCACAAAGCGATCAGGTTCGTCGAGCGTGCCATGGAACAGGTGAATCTCGTCCGGCAAGCGTTCGGCCTCATAGGCAATCGGTGAGCCGCATGATGGGCAGAAGCTGCGCGAAACGCCAGTTGACGAGGAATAGGCTTTGGGCGCACCGGCCGTGAGCCGGAAATTCGCTCTCAGCACGCAGATAAAGGTCGCGAGCGGTGACGACACCTGCCGCCGGCAGCTGTCGCAATGGCAATGGACGACCCATTCGGGCGTTCCGCGGAATTCGTAGCGGATCGCGCCACACAAGCAGCGCCCACCCGCTGTCCGCGTGTCAGCCATCCGCCTCGTCCCATTCGGCGAGGCGTTCGAGCCAACGCCTCGCGGCGCCGTAGCGCAGCCATTCTTCGTGATGCTCGAAGCCGAGCTTCTGGTAGAAGCCGCGCGCCGGGTTCCAGTCGAGCACGTGGAAATCGATACGACCCCAGCCGCGTTCGAGCGCGATCGTCGCCAGCCGCGCCATCAACCGGCGGCCGACGCCATGACCGCGCGCCGCCTCGCGCACGACGATGTCTTCGAGAAACAAGGTCGGCGCGCCAAGCCAGGTCGAGAAGCGCGTATGGAACAGCGCCATCCCGGCAGGTATACCATCGAACTCGGCGATGATCGCTTCGAATTGCGGCTTGGCGCCAAAGCCGTGCTCACGCAGCTGCGCCTCCGTCGCGACGACCGCCTCGGGCGCCTTCTCGTAGAGCGCCAGCTCGCGGATCAAGTCGAGGATGAGCCCGCAATCCTCGGCCGTCGCCGGGCGGATCGAGACTCCGTTACTTTGTTGGGTCACCGCTCGCGCCACTGGCGCGGCCCGCTGGCCGGCGGACCGAAATCGCGCGGCGCGAGCCCGGCATGGAACCAGGTCACAAAGCTGTAGATGCTGTAGACCGGCAGCAGCAGATGGTCGGCCAGCGCGCGGGCATAGGGCGTCATGTTGGTGCATTCGAGCACGATCGCGCCGACATCCGGGTGCGCGGCGACAAGCGCGTCGCCGGCATCGATGATGTCCTGCTCGGCCAATGCCGCGTCGAGCGTGTGCTTCTCGTCGAGCATGACCTTGGTGAACTCGCGCCCGTTATCGGTGCCGACGACCGGGGTCTCGGGGTTGGCGCCGGCGGCGATGAAATGCTCGGGGGTGAGGCTCGCGGCGCTCACCGTCAGCACGCCGACGCGCTTGCCGGGCGGCAGGATGCGCTCGACCAGCGGGATCTGCATCAGGCTTGACGCCGCCACGGGCACGCGGACATGCGCCGCCAGTTCTTTCTGGTAGAGGG
>Ga0335074_10012687_pt1 | contig 11820 bp, 10 predicted proteins | sample Lox_Sample_23_FD_206715 | JGI IMG/M metagenome (GOLD analysis project Ga0335074, IMG submission 206715) | Soil microbial communities from Loxahatchee National Wildlife Refuge, Florida, United States - Lox_Sample_2.3 | ecosystem: Environmental > Terrestrial > Soil > Wetlands | place: USA...
ACGGCAGCGAGTTCCGCTATCGCGACCCGATCGTCGGCAAAGACACGCTGACGGTGGTGATCTCGCAATCGGGCGAAACCGCGGACACGCTGGCCGCGCAGCGGGAGGCCAAACAGAAAGGATCGAAGACGCTGGCCATCTGCAACGTGGTCGGCTCCATGATCACGCGCGAAGCGGCGGGAACCATCATCACCCACGCGGGTCCGGAAATCGGCGTGGCGTCGACCAAGGCGTTCACCGGGCAGTTGACGGCGATGTTTTTGCTGGCCATGTATCTCGGCCAGGTGCGGGAAACGCTGAGCGCGGAGCAATCGCTCAAGCTGGTGGACCAGTTATTGCGCGTTCCGGCGCAGCTGGAGGAAATTCTGCGGCGCGATTCGATCTACGAAGATCTGACGAAGATTTTATTCCGCGCCACCGATTTTCTGTATCTCGGCCGCGGCGTGCATTTTCCGATCGCGCTTGAAGGCGCGCTGAAGCTGAAGGAAATTTCCTATATTCACGCCGAAGGCTATCCCGCCGGCGAAATGAAGCACGGGCCCAACGCGCTGATCGACGAGAATCTGCCGGCGGTGGTGCTGGCCACGCGCGATCCTTCCGACGAGCTGAGCCGCGTGCTGTATGAAAAGACGCTTTCAAATATTCAGGAAGTGAAGGCGCGCGAAGGCGTGGTGGTCGCGGTGGCGTGCGAGGGCGACGAGGAAGTGAAAAAAGTCGCCGATCATGTGATCCCGATCCCGGCCACGCACGATCTGCTGCTGCCGATTCTGGAAGTGGTGCCGCTGCAACTGCTCGCCTATCATATTGCCGTGCGGCGCGGCTGCGACGTCGATCAGCCGCGCAACCTGGCCAAGAGCGTCACGGTAGAGTGAGCGCACAGCTTGCGTCGTGCGCGATTCCATGACGCAGTTCACGCACGTTCTGCATCTCTCCACGCGCGGCAAGCGGCTGTATCCGTTCACGGCGGAAGTGGCGAAATGGGTCGCATCGTGCGGCGTCGAAACCGGACTGCTGACGCTGTTCTGCCAGCACACTTCAGCGTCGCTGCTGATTCAGGAGAACGCCGATCCGGACGTGATTTTGGACGTCGCCGATTACTTCGAGCGAATCGCGCCGGAGGACGATCCGCATTACCGGCACACCACGGAGGGTCCCGACGATATGCCCGCGCACCTTCGCGCGGCGCTGACGCAGACCTCGCTCACGATTCCGGTGATCGGCGGCAGAATGGCGCTAGGGACGTGGCAGGGGATTTATCTGTTCGAACACCGCTCGGCCGCGCATCGGCGCAGCGTGGTGCTGCATTTAGTGGCATAAGCCGCCAGGCTTGTGCTGCTCGCGGATTATCTCGCGCCGTCCGAAGCACAAGCCTGGCGGCTTATGCCACCAAACGCGCTCGACCAGCGATAGTCCTCGGGACGGGCCGCCAAGCCGGCCTTGACTGGGTTATTTTCAATGTAATTCGCAATACAGCGGAATTCATGTTCGTCGCGCACCCAATGATCGAAGGACTCGTGCTGCCAAAATTGCCCGCGGCGCCTGAGAATCCTGTTGGCTTCCCGTGCCGTGTACCCCTTGAGCGTTTTCATGATCGCGCCGAGATTCCCCGCGGCGTCGATCAGCACGTGCACGTGGTTCGGCATGACAACCCACGCAAACAGATCGTAGCGGCCGAGGCGAGCCACGCCATAAACAATCGAGTTCGCAACAACTTCGGCAATTTCAGCGCGCGCCATCCAGGTTGGACCCGCAGTCGCCGACTCGAGCATCCGGTCGTATTCAACAAAGGCGTGGCCACCCGATCCGCCCGGCCGCCAGCCGTATGGCATCGAACCGTAAAGACGGCAGGTGACGAACAGCAGCCTTCCTTGTGGTTGCCAGTGCGGAAGATCGCGCCGATAGTAGCCCACCGCATGGATAGTGCGCGATGGCGGCGTAAAATCTCAGCCGAGTGGCATAAGCCGCCAGGCTTGTGCTCTTCGCGGCTTATCTCGACCCGTCCGAAGCACAAGCCTGGCGGCTTATGCTGCTACTGGATCATTCTGCGATCGCGGCGCAGGATCGCGGGGACGTCCAGATCGTCGAACATCGGCTCCGGCGCGGGCGCCGCTGCGGCCATCGGCATCGGCGGATCTTCCTGCACCGGTTCGGGCGCGGGCGGCTCAACGTGCGGCGGCTCTTCCCAGGCCACCGGAGCAGCCGGAGCCGGCGCTTCCGCCGCCGCACGCGAGCCTTTACGCTCGATCGCCGGGAGATTTTCGCGCTGGAAACCGGTGGCGATCACGGTGATCTTCACTTCGTCCATCATCGCTTCGTTCAGCACCACGCCGAAATTGATCTGCACGTCGTCGTTCTGCGCGGCCTCGCGGATCAGCGTGCAGGCTTCGTTCACTTCGTGCAGGCCCAGGCGGCTCGATCCGGTGATGTTGATCAGCACGCCGCGCGCGCCGCGCACGCCGCCTTCTTCCATCAAGGGACAACTGATGGCGCGCTCGGCCGCGATCACCGCGGCGTTTTCGCCGCTGGCCGAGGCGGTGCCCATCATGGCATAACCCATGCCCAGCATGATGGAGCGAATGTCGGAAAAATCGCGATTGATCAGCCCCGGCGTGGTGATGATGTCGGAGATGCCCTGCACCGCCTGGCGCAAAACGTCGTCGGCGACGCGAAACGCCTCGAAGAAACTGGTGCCTTTCGGAACTAAATCCAATAGCTGATCGTTGGGAATGGTGATGACCGTGTCCACCACGCTCGCCAGCTCGGCGAGGCCGTGGTCGGCCTGCTTGCGGCGTTTCGGACCTTCGAAGGCGAACGGTTTGGTGACCACCGCGACGGTCAGCGCGCCCAATTCCTTGGCCAGCGATGCGACCACCGGCGCGGCTCCGGTGCCGGTCCCGCCGCCCAGGCCCGCGGTGACGAAAACCATATCCGCGCCTTCCAGCAGATCGATGATCTTGTCGGTATCTTCGAGCGCGGCCTGCCGGCCGACCGCCGGATCCGATCCCGCGCCGAGGCCGTTGGTGAGCTTGGAGCCGATGGCGTGCTGCGACGGCACCGGCGACGCCGACAGCGCCTGCACATCGGTGTTGAGCACGCAAAATTCGACGCCGGTTAAGCCTTCATTCAACATCCGCGCCACCGCGTTCGATCCGCCGCCGCCGACTCCGAACACGCGAATCTTGGTTTGCGGCGCTGAATCGTCTTCGATCACGAATTTCAAACTGTCGAGTGCCATGCCAGGCTCCTTTCTTCGATCGCCGGCTCCAACGTGGAACCGCGGACGTCGCTCATCTCGCCACCCAGCCGATCAGGCCGGGGAGCTTCCTTTTGGGCGGTTGATGCAGCTTCAATTTGGCCGAATAAAGCGCCAGTCCGGCGGCGGTGGTCCACGCCGGCGTGTTCAATTCCTCCGGCCAGTTGCCGAATCCTTTGGCCAGCGCGTTGCCCGCCTGGCAGTTCAAAACACGCTCGGCCATATCGCACATGCCGTTTAGAAACGCGCCGCCGCCGCACAGAAAAATTCCTTCGAGCAGGTTGCGATCCATGCCCGCGCGCTGCAATTCGGCCCGGACGTAGAGAAAGATCTCTTCGGCGCGCGCTTCCAGGATTTCATTGAGCTCGCTGCGGCGCGCCTCGCGCGGCGGACGGCCTTCGGGCGAGGGCACTTCGATGAAGCTCGAATCGGAGGTGAGCCCCAACAACGCGCAGCCGTATTGTTGTTTTAAACATTCCGCGTCTTCGTAGGTGACCTTGAAAATCGCGGCGATATCCCGCGTCAGATGATCGGACCACGCCGGAATGCTGGAGGCGAGCAGCAGCGCGTCGCCGTCGTAAACCACCAGATCGGTGGAATGCAGGCCCAGCTCGAGCAGCGCCGCGCCGCGCGCCCGTTCCTCCGGATAGAGCGCGGCGTAAGCGGCGGCCATCGGCTCGAACACGGTTTCTTCCACCGCCAGCCCGGCCATGTGCGCGGCGGCGATCACCGCCTGGTGCTCCTGAAGCGACGCGGTGATGATGTGAACGTTGGCCTCCAGGCGGGAGCACACGCCTTTGTGCGGCTTGCGGTAACCGGCGCGGCCGTCCAGCGTGAAATCCTGCGGCAGGACGTGCAGCAGCATGCGGTCGCGCTCCAGGCGCACGTCCGCGGCGAGCTTCACCGCGTAGGCCATGTCTTCGGTATCGACTTCGCGCGGCCGGCCGAATTCGTACACGCCGCGGCTCTGCGCGCCCGCGATCCCGATGCCGCCGACGCCGACGGTGACGCTTTCGACCGCGACGTGGGCGCCGCGTTCGGCGTCGGTGACCGCCGCGCGAATCGATTCGGCCAGCGCTTCCTGATCGCTGACCCGGCCTTTGGCCCAGCCCGCCGCCGCGGCCAGCCCGTGCGAAAGATAACGGATCTGATCGCCTTCAAGCGCACAGAGGATGCAGCGGGTACGCGCGCTGCCCGCGTCGAGTCCGACCGCGAGCTGGAGTTTTGAAGCCATTACTGATCGACCACCGTGATCCTGTCTTCCAAGCGCAGATCGAGCGTGGTTGCGTCCGGCAGCCGCCGCTTGATTTCCGGATAATTGCGCACGAAATTCTGATAGCGCAGCGCGTAATCCTGATCGCCCAACAGCAGGGTCACCACGCGACCGTCCCAGGGCTCGGTGACTCGCAGATTTTCGGCGTTGGAGACGTCGATCTCGGAAATTTTGGACGCCGCCTCCGCGCCGAGCGCGCGGGTGAGGCGCAGCATGCGATGCACCCGCTCGCGCCGCTGCGCAAGGTTATCCGCGGGGTGCACGCCGGCGAGCACCGGAAGCACGAAACGGCCCTCGGACGGCGGCAGAATCACGCCGTCCTCGTCGATCAACCCGAAACGCGAAGACGCCAGCGTGATGAAGGCCACCGGGGTTCGCTCGGTGACGCGCACCAGCACGCGATTGGGCCACAGGCGCAGCACCGTGGCGTCCTTGATCCAGTCGACGGTGCGCAGCGTGTCGCGGCGATCGGCCAGCGGCAGAAGATAGATGCTGCGTCCGGAATCCTGCGCGAAAACGGCGGCGATTTTTCGCGGCGAGGCGTGCGCCGCGCCGATGATTTGCAAGGTCGAAGTATCTTCGGAGCCGTCCGGACCGTTCAGCGCGAAGCGCTCATCGCGAATCAGAAACTGCTCCAGCCGGTGCAGCGCGTACAGCGTCGAAAGCGTCACCAGAATCAGCATGGTGACGCTGATGGCGATGCGCCACCAGGGCAGCTCGCGCGGCGCGGGTGCGGAGCGGACGCGGGGCTTGGGTGCGGGTTTCGATTCTTCGTCGAGATTACGCACCATCGCGCAGCCTTCCGAGAATTTTTTCGCCGGCCTGATACACGCTGCCGGCGCCGAGCGTCACAATCGCGTCGCCCTCCGCGGCGGCTTCGAGCACCGAATCCAGGCCGCGCTCCATGGTGCCGACGTAATGCGCTCCGTGATGCCCGAAGGAGGCGATGCGCGCCGCCAGAGCCTCCGCGGTGACGCCTTCGATGGGAGCTTCCGAGGCCGCGTAAATATCCATGACGTGCACCGAATCGGCCTGATGAAAAGCGCGCGCGAAATCGTCCATCAGCGCCTCCGTCCGGGTGTAGCGATGCGGCTGGAACAACACGTGAACGTGGGCGTAGCGGCAGGCGCGCGCAGCGGCGAGCGTCGCGCGAATTTCGGTGGGATGATGGCCGTAATCGTCGATCACGGTGATGCCGCGCTCGGCACCGCGGATCTGAAAACGGCGGTCGACGCCGCTGAATCCGGCAAGCGCGTCGCGAATCGCGTCCGGCGCAATTTCCAGTTCCAGGCCCACCGCGATCGCGGCCGAAGCGTTCAGCGCGTTGTGCGCGCCGGGAACGCTCAGATGAAACGCGCCCAGGTCGCGCCCGCGAAAATTCACTTGAAATTTGCTGGACAGATGCCCGTTCAGGCAATGGGTAATGCGCAGATCGGCCTGCGCACTGGTTCCGTAGGTCACGATGCGCCGGTTCACCGCGGGCAGGATCTGCTTGACGTTATCGTCGTCGATGCACACGATGGCCAGGCCATAAAATGGAACCTTGCCGGCGAATTGGACGAAGGCGGTGCGAATTTCTTCGATGTCCTTGTAATGGTCCAGGTGCTCGCGATCGATATTGGTGATCACGGCGATGATCGGCGCGAGCTTTAAAAACGACCCGTCGCTTTCATCCGATTCGACCACCAGATAATCCGATTTGCCCAGCCGCGCGTTGGCTCCGCCCATGGTGCCGACGCGGCCGCCGACCACGATGGTCGGATCGAGGCCGGCGTGGCTCAAAACCGCGGCGACCATCGAGGTGGTGGTCGTCTTGCCGTGGCTGCCGGCGACGGCGACGCCGAATTTCTGGCGCATCAGCTCGGCCAGCAGCTCGCCGCGCGGGATCACCGGGATGGCGCGGCGGCGCGCTTCCGCCACTTCGGGATTATCGGGACGCACCGCGCTCGACACCACCACCGCTTTGGCGCGGCCCAGATTTTCCGCGGCGTGGCCTTCGAACACCGTCGCGCCGCGGCGCGCCAGGCGATCGGTGGCCGCGGAAAATTTCAGATCGGAGCCGCTGACGGGATAACCCAGCTCGATCAGCAGCTCGGCGAGTCCGGACATGCCGATGCCGCCGATACCGACGAAATGCACGGGCTGGCGTTTAAAAAACATTTCAATATAGTATTGTTTCGGCTTTTCCCGGGGTTGTCAATAAAATCTTGGCGGCGGCGCAGGCCCGCGCGGATCGCCGGAAATGGGCAGGAATCGTGGTCACCGGATAAATGACTCCAGAATTTCCGCGGCGCGCGCCGCCGCTCCCGGCCGCGCCATCGCTCGCGCGGCCTGGCCCATTTTTTCGAGCAGCCCCGGCTCGGTGGCCATGCGGCCGATTTCCTCCACCAGCCGCGCGCCGCTCATTTCCGAATCCGGAATCAGCCGCGACGCGCCGGCGTTCTGCATGGCTTCGGCGTTGCGCAGCTGGTGCTGATCGGCCGAGGTCGGAAGCGGAACCAGAATCGACGGCCTGCCGGCGGCGGCGATTTCGGTCACGGTGCTGCCGGAACGGCTGACGATCAGGTCCGCTTCGGCGAAAACCCGCGGCATATCGGTGAAGAAGGGCGCGATCTGCCCGCTCAGGCCGCTCGAGCGAAAGCGCGGCGCCAGTTCTTCGTACGCCGCCGCTCCGGTCTGATGAAAAATCCGGACGAAGCGATTTTTCCACAGCGGCCAGCTTTCTTCGGCGGCGCGATTCAGCGTACGCGAGCCCTGGCTGCCGCCGGTGATCAGCACCGTCAGCACGGATCCGCGCGGCTGGGGCGGGATCTGGAAAAATTCTTCGCGCACCGGCCGCCCGGTCACCTCGCTGCGTCCCGGCGGAAACCAGCGTCCCGTTTCGGGGAAGGTCAGCAGCGCGCGCGCCACGAAGCGCGCTAATCGCCGGTGCGTCATCCCGGGAATCGCGTTCGGCTCCATCACCACCACCGGCAGCTTTTTCCACAAGGCGGCCAGCAACACCGGACCGGCGACGTATCCGCCCATCGAAAACACCGCGGCGGGTTTGGCCCGGTCGAGCACTCGCGACGCCTGCCAGATGCTCAGCGGCAGATCGGCGAGCGTGGTCAGCGTCCGCTTGAATCCCACCCGATTCAAACCGCCGATCTCGATCCATTCGATTGGAAAATTTTCCTGCGGGACCAGTTTCGCTTCCATGCCGCGTTCGGTGCCGACGAACAGCGGCGAATGCCCGCGCGCGCGCAGCTCCCGCGCGACGGCCAGCGCGGGGATCACGTGGCCCCCGGTTCCTCCGCCGGCCATAACAAACGTTGCGCTCATGATTCAGACCACGCACGGGCAAGTGCTCCCAGATCCGCCGCGGAAGCCCGCCCGCACGCTCACGCGTGGCGGCTTGCCTCTCGCGGAAAGCGACCTCGAGCCGCGGGCCCTCACGGTTTCCGGCGAACTCGGGTGTTTGACGCGTTCATCCTTCATTGTCACTGACGCTCAGAAGCATTCCCAAACACAGCAGCGTACTCAACAGCGAACTGCCGCCGAAACTGATCATGGGCAGCGGAAACCCCTTGGTCGGCGCCATATCGAGCACCACGCTCATATTGATCATGGCCTGCGCCACGATCGACACCGTCACTCCCAGCGCCAGATATTTTCCGAATTCGTCGCCGGCGCGGATAAACAGGCGCGCTCCGCGCCACAGGATCACCAGAAATCCCGCGAGCACCGCCGTCGCGCCCCATAATCCCAGCTCTTCGCCGACGGTGGCGAAAATAAAATCGGTGTGCGCGTCGGGCAGGAACATCAATTTCTGTTTGCCCTGCATCAATCCGACGCCCAGCACTCCGCCGGCGCCCACCGCGATTTTCGATTGGCGCGGCTGATAACTCGCGTCGCGAACGGTGGTCGAGCGCTGCACGTAGTTGCGCACCCAGTGGTGCGTGTCGATCAACTCGATCTTCGAATAATCAGGATCGAAATAAGAAATGATGCGCCCCAGGCGATAACCGCGCGAGACCACGGCCAGCAGCACCAGCACGGCGGCCATCGCGCCGACCCACGCCATGTATCGCCTTTCGAGTCCGGCAACCCACAGCATGATCACCGCGGTGATCACCGGCACCAGCGCGGTTCCCAGATCGGCAACCACCACCAGCACCGCCAGCATCGCTACGGCGACGAACGCCTGAAGCAGTGTCTGCCGCTGGTTGATCGTTTTCGAGCGGCGCGCGATGAAATACGCCAGGAACAAAATCAGCGCCGGCTTGGCGAACTCCGACGGCTGCACCGACCCGATTCCTTTCACCTCAAACCAGCGGTGCGCGCGCGGATCGGCAAACCACACCAGCACCAGCGACCCGAGCACGATTCCCAATCCCGAAAACGCCCATCCCGGCGTATTCAGCGAGCGGTAATCGCGGCGCTTGAAATACATCAGCACCAGAAACGACACAGCCGCCCAGGCCAATTGCCGCACCACGAAATAATACGGCGGCACATGGTAGCGCAATTCGGCCACCGCGCTCGAAGCGCTGTACAGCATCACCATGCCGAAGCCGACCATGGCGACGATGGTCAGAAACAGAATCCAGTCGGTTCTCAGTCTTGCCATGGAATTTCCTTGACCAGCTGTTTGAAGACGCGTCCGCGATGCTCGTAATTTTCGAACTGATCGAAGCTCGCGCAAGCGGGCGCCAGCAGCACTGTATCGCCGGGCTGCGCCTGCGCGCGAGCCTGTTCGATGGCGCCGGCGATGGTGCCGCAGTGGAGCAACGGAACCGCGCCATTCAGCGCCGCTTCGATTTTCGCCGCCGCCGCGCCGATCAGCAGCGCCGCGCGAGCCTTGCCTGCGAGCGCCGCAGCCAACGGAGCATAATCGCTGTTTTTATCCTTGCCGCCTAAAATGATCCACAACCCGCCGTCGAACGCCGCGATGGCTTTGAGCGTGGCGTCGACGTTGGTCGCTTTGGAGTCGTTGAACCAGTTCACGCCGCCGATTTCGCGCACAAACTCGAGGCGATGCTCGACGCCGGGAAAGGTCATCACCGCGGCGCGAATCTGTTGGTGCGTGGCTCCGGCCAGAGAAGCCATCACCGCCGCGGCCATCACGTTTTCGACGTTGTGCATCCCGCGCAGCGGAATTTCCGCGCGACTCATCAGCCGCGCGCCGTCGAGCAAAATCGCGTCGCCTTCCAGATACGCGCCCGGCGAGACCACCTGGGTCGAACTGAACCAGAACGCCTTCCCTGCCCCGCGCGACGCGTAGGACCGGCACACCGGATCGTCGGCGTTCAACACCGCGAAATCGCCGGCGCGCTGGCTGGTGAACAGCCGCGCTTTCATTTCGGCGTAATTTTCGAAGGTATAATGGCGGTCCAGATGATCCGGAGTCACATTCAGCGCCGAACCAATTTTAGCGTGAAATGTTTCGGTGGTCTCCAGCTGGAAACTCGATAATTCGAGCACGTTCCAGCGCCCGGCGCGCGACGTTGCGACCATCGCGCACGGCGGCGTCCCGATGTTTCCGCCGACCTGCGCCGCAATTCCGCTCGATTGCAGAATGTGGCCGGTCAAAGCGGTGGTGGTCGTCTTGCCGTTCGATCCGGTAATGCCGATAATGTCGCCCTGCAAAAACCACGAAGCCAGTTCGAGATCGCCAATCACGCGAACCCCTCGCTCCCGCGCCCGCGCGACCACCTCCACATCGGCCGGCACGCCCGGCGACAACACAATCAAATCAGCGCCAACGAAGGAAGCGTCGGTTTGCGGCAAAATTCCGTTCGCGGCTTTCTGATCGACGCATCGCACGATCGCGCCTTTTTCGCGCAACAATTCCGCCGCCGCGACGCCGCTGCGCGCCATCCCGACCACCACGACTGTTGCGCCCTCAATCTTCATCGCAGTTTCAACGTGGTCAGCGCGAACAGCGCCAGAATCAATCCCGCGATCCAGAAGCGCGTGATCACCTTCGCTTCCTGCCAGCCCAGCGCCTCGAAATGATGGTGAATCGGCGCCATCTTGAAAATGCGTTTGCCGCGCAGCTTGAAGCTGGCGACCTGCAAAATCACCGACAGGCTTTCGATCACGAACACGCCGCCGATGAACAGCAGCAGGATCTCCTGCTTGAGCAGCACCGCGACCACTCCCAAACTCCCGCCCAGCGCGAGCGATCCGACGTCGCCCATGAAAATCTCCGCCGGATGCGCGTTGAACCACAAAAACCCCAGCGACGCTCCCGTCAGCGATCCGCAAAAAATAGTCAGCTCCGACGCGCCGGGCGTGCTCTGAATTTCCAGGTAGCGAGCCAATTCCGCGTGGCCGCTTAGATAGGACAGCGCGGTCATCGCGCCCGCGGCGATGATCATCAGCCCGATCGCCAGTCCGTCCAGCCCGTCGGTCAGGTTCACCGCGTTCGACGATCCCACCAGCACCAGCATCAGAAACGCGAAAAACGGCACGAACGCCAGCGGCCACGTCAGCGGACTGTGGGCCAGCGAATGAATCAACAGATCCGGATTGAAGTTTTTGAGGAACGGCACGTTCATGCTGGTGGAATAATGCCCGTGCGAAGCCATCGCCAGCAGAATGACGCCCACCAGCAGCGACGCGATCATCTCCAGCGCCAGCTTCTGGAGCGCCGTCAACCCCAGGTTGCGCTTGCGCGCGAGCTTGGTGTAATCGTCCCAAAATCCGATCAACCCGAAGCTGACCATCCCGGCCATCGCCGCCCACACCGCCGGCACGGTCAGATGCGCCAGCAGCAGCGTCGGTGTGAGCGTGGCCACGCAGATCAGCAGTCCGCCCATGGTCGGCGTGCCGGCTTTTTTCTGGTGCGATTTCGGACCATCCTCGCGAATGTGCTGGCCGATCTGAAATTGGCGCAGCCGCGCGATCAGCCACGGCCCCAGCAGGATGGAAAGCAGCAGCGCCGTGATGCTGGCCACGCCGGTGCGGAAGGTGGCGTATTGAAACACGCGAAACGGCGAGTAGAGATGGAAAAGCTTTTCGTAGAACAGCCAGTACAGCATGGCTCAGGCGCGGCCTCCGGCTTCATCGGCCAAAAACTTCTCCATCGCCCGTTCCACATGCACCCCGCGCGAGCCTTTAAATAAGATGGCGTCGCCCGGCTGCGCGATGCCGCGCAGGAACCGGCCGGCGTCTTCGGGATTTTCGAAAAAAGACGCGGCGCCGGCCCGAAGGCCTGCACGCATGGCTGCGTCCAGCGTGCAACAGGCCGCGCCGCGTATTCCAACGAGCACATCAATCCCCTGCTCCGCGGCGTACTTCCCGACGTCGC
>Ga0335074_10012688_pt1 | contig 11820 bp, 4 predicted proteins | sample Lox_Sample_23_FD_206715 | JGI IMG/M metagenome (GOLD analysis project Ga0335074, IMG submission 206715) | Soil microbial communities from Loxahatchee National Wildlife Refuge, Florida, United States - Lox_Sample_2.3 | ecosystem: Environmental > Terrestrial > Soil > Wetlands | place: USA: Florida...
CAAGCATGGAAGAGTCGCGCTACATGAGACGGTGAATTGCGCCGCGAACGGATAGTTGATGAAGAGGCGCGTCGACCCACCGATCCCTTGCTCGTTGAAGTAGAACAGGCCATAGGCGCTACGAATCACTGTTTTGCTTCCAAGCCGATAAGCCAAACCGATGCGCGGACTGAAATCATGTTTCTGCAGGCCAAGAATGCTGGATGAAATACTGTTTTGTCCCGCCAGCACGAGGGTACCGGAACCCAGAAGAAAATCAGATTGGCGATTGTGGCGCTCAGACACGGGCGTGAACAAATCGTAGCGAAGGCCGAGATTGACGGTGAGACGGGAGGTGACACGCCACCGATCCTCGACGAAGGAGCCGTATTCGCCGTACCGCTCATAGGGCGTGCCTTGCGGGAAAGCCGATTTCGCTGAACTCACGGGCAACCCTAGAAGGAAGTCCGCGAAACCGGCGCCAGTTCCGGAACTGCTCGCCGGATTGTTGGTATACGTGCCCGTGAACGAGAGAGAGCCGGATGGGGCGCTCAACTGAAAAAAACCAAATCGATTCTGAATCGCTGAAAAGCCGAAGCGGACCGAGTGCGCGCCGCGCGTGTAGGAAACCGTATCGCTGAGCTGCCACGTGTTCTGTGGAACGATCTCTGGGAGGTTGCTGGAGCTATATCCGGACTCGCCGGAGATCGTCAAACTGGCCATTGCGCTCGCGTTCTGGCCCGTATCGGCTCCTTGCAGGCCTAGCTGCTGTGCGATGTTCAGTCCTTGCTCGATATTGCTAACACGTAGATCGAACCGGGTGTAGCCGAGCCCAAGCTGATTGGTGATGTTCGGCGTGAATTGATGGATCTCCTGCCAGGTGGCCTGCTGGCTAGGGGCGTGGTTGAGCTTCAGGGATCCAGCCAAGGCGCTCCCCTGTGCGAAGGCCAACGGATTGATCGCGCCATTAATCATTACCGGAGTTGAAGGGTAGGTGACGTCTGCTCTACCCCATGTGTATCTCGCGAACATGGCGTCCCGTTCCGAGAAAATCTGGTCACCACGCACATCCATTTGATCCTGTACATCCACCTCGAGAGGATTGATTCGCAGATTGTTCGCCACGCCGGGAAGATTTGGCAGCGGCATCACCGAAAGCAGGTTCCTGGCGACGCGGTCAATCTCACTGGCCGGAATCGTGTTGCCTGAAAAAGGCATCCGCGTGTTGGTTGTAGGGTTGTAGGTAGTTGGATTGTAGACTATCGACGGATAACTGCTAAAGTCGCCCGCTCGCATGGCGGAGGTCGGTTCCGAGAGGATCGAGGTGGGGGCCGTGTGAAGGCGAAGGCCCTGATAATCGGCGAAGAAAAACGTCTTGTTCTTGCGGATTGGACCTCCGATGGCGCCTCCGAACTGGTTCTGCTGAAATTGCGGCTTGGCGGCATCAAAAAACTGACGGGCATCAAGATCGCTGTTGCGAAGGAACTCGAAAACCGATCCGTGAATCTGGTTGGACCCAGATCGCGTGACTACGTTGACAATAGCGCCGCCGGACGCGAATTCGGCATCGTAGTTGCCAACCTGGACTTTGAATTCCTCGATACTCTCAAGGTTGGGGAACACCTTGATGGTGCCGACGGATTGGTCGCGATCGTCGAGGCCATCGATCAGGAAGAGGTTGAAGCTGCCGCGCGAACCATCAGCAATCACCTCGGCCCCCGCACGCTGTGTTTCATTGCCATTGCCTTGGGTGCGGATGCCGCCAACCGGTCCTGGATTTGTCCCTGGCACAAGCAGCGCGAGCTGAGAGAAATTGCGGCCGTTCAGCGGAAGTTGCTGCGTTGTGCGCTCGCTGATAACGTTACCTACTTCGGCGGTTTCGGTGTTGAGTAAGGGTGCGGCTGCCGTTACTAGCACGTCAGTCTTCGCGCCGCTGATCTGCAACTTGAAATCCTGCTGAACGGTTTCCTGGATCTGCACAACCAGGTCTCGGCGGCTGGAAAGGTCGAAGCCCGGGGCACTCACGTCGATGGCATAAATGCCGGGCTTCACAAGCGGGAAGAAGTAGTAGCCGTCTGACGCTGTGAATCTCGTACTTGCAGTGCCCGCTTCCGGGTCGATCAGACGAACTCGGGCACCGACCACGACGTTTCCTGCCGGATCGGTGACTTGTCCTGAGAAAGTTCCCGTGGCATTCACCTGGGCGTTAAGAGGGCCGGCAACGCAAACGACACACACCGCTGTTGCGATCAACCGTACAGTTCGCACCATGTTGGTGAAGTCCACTCCATTGCCGCCGCACCTGATTTCAATCAAAAGTTGCTTTGGCTTCTCTGTGATTCTGCTCTGAACGCACCCCAAGAACAACACCCTATCGTGGAAGGTTTGACCGCTCAAAAGTGAAAGCTGCTTCTCCCACTTTCGTGGGAGTTCAATCCGGCCTTACAGATCCGAGTCGAGTTGTTTCCTGCCGAAAAGCCGGGCATCGACGGACCACGCCCCAGGGCCAATCATCGCTAGGCTGGCCCCAAGGACCGCCAAAATAACGGCCGTTGATACGTTATTGGGTTGAGAGAAAGCGAGCCAGAGCTCGACTGCTGCGGCGACTGTACCCGCCACAGGCGTCCACAACCCAGCGATTATCAGGACTCCGGCAACTGCTCCGAATATTTGCGGAATGGCGAGTTGGAGATGAGGAGCCTTCGTCAGAGACAATGCTCCGCAGTAAACTAAAGTTCCTCCGGCGAGGAACCGCTGGAGAAGCAAACCGCCGCCAGGCAAACCGTCAGCGAAGGTCGAAAAGAGGCGCTGCACACCGATCCCGGCTACAGGATAGAGAATCTGCAATCGGATGGAAACCCACGAACCGGGCATCGCCCGATTCCACTTTAGTGGGATTTAGATTTCGATGATTCCGCGCTTCAGCCCGATGGTGACCGCGTGGGTTCGGTCGCTCGCTCTCAATTTCGACAGAATGTTTGTCACGTGCCGCTTGACGGTGTCCTCTCCAATGGAAAGCCGCGCGGCAATCTCCTTGTTCGCATTTCCGGCGGCGATCAGCCGCAGCACATCGATTTCGCGCGCGCTCAACTCGTCGTCCCCGGAATGTTCTGCCAGCTCAGCCGCGACCTCGGAGGGAATCCGCTTTTGCCCTGCGTGGACCGACCGGATGGCCTCCAGGAGTTCTTGATTTACCTTTGATTTTAACAGGTAACCGCGAGCGCCGGCTTTTAGCGCCCGAACTACCTGCACATCGCCATCGTAAGTCGTAAGAATAATGATTCGTGCTTCCGGGAACTCCTGGCGAATCGCAATCGTAGCTTCGATGCCGCTCATATCGGGCATTTGCAAGTCCATTAGCGTGATGTCCGGGCGATGGAGCTTGAACTGCTTGATCGCTTCTGCTCCGGTCGATGCCTCCGAGATCAGCTTCATGTCGGATTCGGCGTTGACTAAGGCTGCAATACCTTTCCGAAGGAGCGGGTGGTCATCAACGGCAAGGACTAAAATCGGTTGAGGACGTGAACTCACGACAGGTCACTTTCCCTTTCGGAACAGCCCGAAGGGCCGCCAGACGGGAGATTTCGCATACGCGATTCGGGACGGGACGGCCAGTTCCACTTCTGTACCCGCCCCGGCTTCGCTCCAGAATACCAGCCGTGCACCGATCCGCTTGGCCCGCTCTCGGACACCCAGCAATCCCCAGTGGCCTGGAAGCATACCGTCTTCCAACACCTTCCGATCGATGCCTTTCCCATCATCCCGAATCCTCAAACGGAGCAGACGGTTGCTGTACCGGATTTCGGTTTCGATTCGGCTCGCGCTGGCATGCTGGAAAGCATTCCGCAACACTTCCCGGCCAATCTGATAGACCTCGTCCTGAAGAACCGGAGACAAGGCTTGCGCGGGCCCTTCCACGGTCACCCGAAACGCCGGGCGATTGCCGTTGGAAACGTGAGAGCTCGCAAGCTCCTGCCCCGCATTCTTGAGCAGATGTTCCAACTGAGCTGTTGGTTCTGGTGTGCGGCGCAGATCCTGAATTGCATCCCGGCCCTCGACGATCGCCTCCTGTGCGGTGCCGATGGCACTGTCGAGGGTTTGGATCGCTTCCTGGCGACCTTTGGAAAAGAGGTTTCGGGCCGCCTGAAATTCGATCAGGGCACCCTGAAAACTCTGCAAAAGCGTGTCGTGCAGGTCGCGGGCGATGCGCGTACGCTCGCCGACTCGCTCATCCAAACGCGCGTTGAATTCGCGTGCGAGCTGATGCAAGCGGTATCGATAGAGCGCCCAGAGTAATCCGAAAACGGCGGCCACCAATGACAAACGGAACCAAACGGTCTGGTAGTATGCCGGGGCGATGGAGAAGTCGAGCGAGTCGCCGGCCTCGTTCCAGACGCCGCTGTTGTTGGACGCTATCACGCGAAACGTGTAGTTACTAGGTGGAAGATTGCTATAAAATGCTTGCCGCCGATTGCCGGCGTCTTGCCAGTCGCTGTTGTAGCCTTCCAGCTTGTATTTGAAACGGTTCTTCTCCGGTGCGACGACGCTTAGCGCTGTATAGTCAATCTCCAGATCGCGTACAAGCGGCGGCAGCCGCAGGTCAGAACTCGGGCCGTAAGTCTTGCGGTCGGCGGTGATTTGCTCGATATGCACCGGCGGCGGAACTTTATTGAACGGGAGATGATGCGGGTCCACCACGCTGACGCCCCCAAAAGCCATGAACCAAATTCTTCCATCTGGCGACTTTCCTGCTTTCGGGCTCGTCCTCAGGCCGACGGTCCAGCTCCGTACCCCATCGGAAGTGTCAAAAACCATGACTCGGATCGAGCGATTCGGGTCATTTTCCCAGGAATTCGCCTCGGAGCGAGAAATGCGCACCAAGCCGCAGGCCGTGTGCAGCCATAAGGAGTGATCGTCGTCTTCGATCGTCCAATTGACTACGTCACAGGGTAGGCCGTTCTTGCTGCTCAACGTGGCCACACGGCCGTTTTTCAACCGGCTAACCCCGCCCTCCGTCGCGGCCCACAGCGTTCCGTCGGGGTCGACTCGCAAATCGCTGACAGCACCCTTGCCCAAGCCGCTGGCGGCCGTGTAGGAAGTGCGAATCTGACCATCCTTCCAATACGCCACGCCTCCCTGAAAAAAGCCCAGCCAGAGTCCGCCCTGCAAAGGATCGGCGGCCAGACTCATGGCGACATCCTTATGCCCTAGCCCAATCCAGGGAATCTGCCGGACAACGCGGCTCCCTGACAATTGCAGGAGACCGTGATCCAGGTTGGCGATCCAGAGATTTCTCGCCGTGTCTTCGACCATGGCATACGCGATGCCGCCGGGCGCGCCGCGGATGGAAACAAACCGGTCATTCTCGAGGTAACCTGCTCCGCGAGCGCCCGCGAACCAAATTCGCCCACCACGATCCTGCAGAAGGGAAGCGACCTCGCCGTTTGGCAACCCTTCAACGACAACCTCGCGTACAGAACGCCGCTGCACTGCTCGGATGTCGCGCCCGTGGTAAATCGTGACTTGTCCTTGAGTCCAAGTGCTCAACCCGTCCGGACTGTTGACCCAAATACCTCCATCCTTGGCCGCCAGAACCGATTCCGGGTAGTTCGGCAAACCCTGATTCGCGGAATATGTGACCACGGCGTAATCGCGAAAGCGATCCAAGCCGTTCGTGGTGGCGACCCAAACACTGCCTTCACGATCCTCGAAGAGAGCGGTCACTGTATCCCCGGAGAGGCCGTCCGCCTGAGCAAACGCATCGGTCCTTCCCTGGTGTACATGTACCAGGCCGTGATCGCTAGTTCCGAACCAGAGGCCGCCATCGCGATCCCGCAGCCGCGTTCGCGCAAAAGATTGCAGTGCGGGTGCCGGGTACGTATATGCCGTTTGCAGCTTTCCGCCACCCAGCCGGACGACTCTGCCCTGCAAAGCGATCAACAATTCGCCGCTATCGTCTTCTGCAAGACCTTGGATGCCAGCCGACTGACCTGCGATCGGATAAAATTTGCGAGGACCTGGCTTCCATCGCCACAACCCCATCCGCGTTCCCGCCCACAAATTGCCGTTGCGGTCCTGATACAAGCCAAGCACTCCGTCGCCAAGAGAGCCGTCTTCCCCGTAGCACTTCACAACGCCGCGCTGAATCGCGCACAGCTTACCCGGCGGGTTATATGCAAATCCGCCGGCCCACACCACCCCTTCCCGATCCTCCATCAGCGGGTAGACTACCTCGTCCGCCAGCTCCGGATACGTCGTGAGCTTGCCACCTCTCCAACTGGCAAGCCCTTTCCACGTGCCGATCCAAAGTGTACCGTCGCGTGCGACAAGCAGGCTCTGAATCTTTTCGCTGGGAAGATTTTGATCCGCCGGTCGCTGCCACGGGACAGCCCGGACACCATCGAAGCGAAGAAGACCAAATTCCGTTCCGAGCCAGAGATAACCGTCGGGCGTCTGAGCCATGGCGTGGATGATATCCCTGGGAAAGCCGTCGCGGTTGTTCCACGACGTGTGCCCGTACTGGCTGACATAGAGAGATGGATCTAAAGCGAAAGCGCACGCACAGCACGCCAGTAGCATCGCCAGCCAGACAACCGCTCTGGTGCGCGTGTCTGCCATACTGGCAATCATCTCAGTCCACCCTCAGCAGGCGATGCCAGCAAGAGATAACAGGCCAATAGTCCTAAGCACCGCTTGCTTGCACGCGCGGGTCTGTAAGCTCAGACCGGCGCTCGCCTTTCTTTTCCTTATTGTTAGCTTACCCCCGATTGTACACGCCCAGACGGAAAGCGGCAGCATCACTGGTTCAGTGTCCGATCCGACCGGCGCTGTCGTTTCCAACGCCACCGTTCGTCTGACGGACGTGGATCGCGGACTTCAAAGGGAAGTGGCAAGTGGGAACCGCGGCTTTTACACCTTCGCGAGTGTTCGTCCCGGTCATTACCTCATGGAAGTGGAGAAGGGGGGATTCAAAAAGGTGCATCTGACTGGAATCACCGTCAATGTCCTTGACAATTTGGAGCAGAATTTCAGACTTGAGGTGGGGAACTTCTCGCAATCGATGACGGTCGAAGCAAATGCCGTGAATGTAAACACCACAGATGGCGCGGTAAGCACGGTCGTGGATCGTGATCTGGCCGATCAGTTGCCGTTGAACGGCAGGAGCTTCCAGACGCTGATTATGCTGACTCCCGGCGTGGTTAATGCAATCACCGCTGCTTCCGACCAGGGGCAATTCAGCGTCAATGGACAACGCGCGGATGCCAACTACTTTACCGTGGATGGAGTCAGCGCCAATTTCGGTGTCACCGGTTTTCCGCCGCTGATGCAGTCGGCCGGTGGAGGTCTACCCGCACTCAGCGCCTCCGGGGGAACGAACAGCCTTGTGTCGGTGGATGCCATGCAGGAATTTCGCGTTCAGACGTCCTCATTTGCTCCGGAGTTCGGACGCACACCCGGTGGACAGATATCTATCGCAACACGCTCGGGCACAAACGCCTTTCATGGCACGCTCTTCAATTACTTTAGAAACAGTGTCCTGGACGCGAACGACTGGTTTTCGAATCTTAACCATCTGCCTAAGCCCGAGGAGCGACAGAATGACTTTGGCGGCGTGATCGGAGGGCCGATAATCAAGGACAAGACGTTCTTTTTCTTCTCCTATGAGGGTCTGCAGCTGCGCCAGCCAGCGACGCAAGAAACTGCTGTTCCGGATTTGGCCTCGCGGCAAGTGCAAACGCCAGCCGGTATTGCAATTCGTCCTTATTTAAATGCGTATCCTATTGCGAATGGGGTTGAACTTGGCTCAGGACTGGCCCAGTTCAATGCCGCATTTTCCAACCCTTCCTCGCTCGACGCTTACAGCATCCGGCTGGACCATCTCGTCAACTCACAGCTCACATTGTTTGGCCGGTACAGCTACTCGCCTTCCAGCGCAGTTCAACGGGGGCCGACAGGTTCAGCGCTCAGCACTACAGAGTCACTATCTTCCTCGGTACAAACCGTGACACTTGGCCTGACACAACTTGTAACAGCACACATCAACAATGAAGCACGAGTGAATTACAGTAACGATCGGGTGAGCAGCAGATATGCTCTCGACAATTTCGGCGGAGCGGCACCACTTCCGGATTCTGTCTTGTTCCCGTCGGGGTTTTCGTCCGCGAATAGCTTTTTTGCGTTTCTGGTCATGGGCGCCGGGGACTTTAGGCAGGGCAAGTTCGCCATTGACGAGCAGCGGCAAATCAACTTTATCGACAACCTCTCGGTGACCAGGGGTAGCCATCAACTGAAGTTCGGCGTTGATTATCGTTGGCTTGCGTCCTTCAGCAGCCCATTTTCTTACGATCAGTCCGGGATATTTTCTGGAATGTCAAACAGCCCCGGAGGAGCGCTCTCCGGAACAGCCTTGGACGCCGTGTTGCTCGCTTTCCAGTCGAACGCGCTGCGCGCGCGTAATTGTTCCCTGTATGGACAGGACACTTGGAAAATCATGCCTCGACTGACGATGACCTATGGTTTGAGGTGGGACATCAATACGCCACTAAAGGGAAAGAACTCGGCGAACGATCCATTCACTGTAACGGGCCTGAGCGATCCCGCGACGATTGCTTTGGCGCCTCGCGGCACACCGCTGTACGAAACCACGCATGGGAACGTCGCACCAAGATTGGGAGTGGCCTACCAACTCGTTGATGTACAGGATTGGGGCTCTGTTCTCCGCGGGGGCTTCGGAATATTTTACGACCTTGGCTACGGCTCGCTCGGAGGAGTGTCCAGCTACTTCCCGTACCAGACCAGTGAGCTTCTCCCGTTGGCACCTTTTCCCTTGAGTCCTCAAAACGCGGCTCCCCCGCCGTTTACGGTCAATCCGCCAGTTGCGGCAATTCTCGTGGCCGATCCGCATTTGCGGCTTCCGAGGACTTATGAGTGGAATGTTGCAATCGAGCAGTCGCTTGGAAGGAGCCAAGTCTTTTCTGTCACGTATGTCGGCGCAATCGGCCGCGACTTACTTCGTGTGACCGACTTAGTCAACGTGAATAGCAATTTTGGCTTGATCGCGCTGACGGGTAATACAGCCACTTCGGATTATGAGGCCCTGCAGGTCAAGTTTGAGCGGCGGTTATCGCGGGGTCTGCAAGCTCTGGGCTCATATACCTGGTCGCACTCGATTGATAGTGCTTCGACAGACGCATTCGTCGACGACGTTAATTCCCCTGACACATCTGTCAATCCGAATAGAGACCGCGGTAGTTCAAATTTTGATATCCGCCATTCGTTCACCGCTGGCGTGACCTACAAGTTGCCTTCTCCACAATCGGACAGAGTCCGCGCAGCGTTCAGTGGTTGGTCGGTCGATAGCTTCATGTTGGCGAGATCGGCACCGCCCGTCGACCTGGTCGGTGCAGTCGAGCCTTTTCTAACTGTCGGTGAACTTTTGCTGCGGCCGAACGTAAACCCCGGAGTGCCGCCCGTACTGTATGGATCTGGATATCCGGGCGGCAAGATTTTCAATCAGGCAGCGTTTGCCGCCCCACCGGCCGGACAACAAGGCGATCTCGGCCGCAACGTGCTGCGCGGTTTCGGAGCTTGGCAAGCCGATGTTGCTATTCAGCGGCAATTTCGCGTCACAGAAAAGGTGAACATCCGCTTTCGGGCTGAGTTTTTCAATGTCTTCAACCACCCCAACTTCGGGCCGCCTGACAGCATTTTGACAGACGCTCTTTTCGGCCACTCGACGCAAACGCTGGCGAGCAGTCTCGGCTCGGGCGGCGCTAATGGCGGCTTAAACCCGCTGTATCAGATTGGCGGTCCCCGCTCGGTGCAACTGGCGCTGAAGCTGATGTTCTGAGCCAGCTGCTCGATCCATTCTTGTTCGTCGCTGCACTTGACAGAACCGGCACTAGGCCGCCCTCCTTTTTCCTGCCGAGTGAATGGGTCATCCAAATTCCACAGCGATTTCAGACGCCAACGATTTGGTCAATTCATCTATTCCGCGCATCAAGGTAATAAACGACTGTGCCTGGCCGGCTGGCAGTCCTCGGGGCACCTCCGCAAGCGTTTCCTCGATCGTGGCCTTCAGAAGTTCAGCGGAATCGCCGGGGCCCCCGCGGACGATCGCCAGGCGGTCCCGCTCGATGCAATCCGCGATGTCTTCCAGCATCCTGGCCGATTGCTCATCGTAAGCCGCCTGCCGAACTCCGACGGTCGTCGGAAACTCGAACCCCGGCACCTGCAACCGGTATTTCCAGGACGCCACCCGCATCATGAAAAGCGTGCGCAATTGTGGCTGCCAGTTGCGGATGGACCTACGCAATGCGATATCCCTGTTGCGTGAAGGGCCGAATTCGAAAAGAACCGCGTCGGCAAGAAATCGTACTTTGTCGAACTGTGCATCGATTGTTTCCCGAAGAGTGTAACTCCGTTCAATCGCCGTTTGGAGGTCGCTTGAGATCGGCTCTCGGGTTAGTTGAGCGAGTAGCCGCAAGCCCAAAATAAACGCCTTCTTCATCGCAACACCCGCCGGAGCGCTCCAGAGTTGGTCGAAAACTAACCACATAACAAGGAGCCCGATTAGGATGCCCGCCACTCGATCTCTCGCGACCGCCAGGGACGTTTGTATCCTGAATTCCTGGAGGTTAATCAGGAAGAAGGCGAAGGCAACCTGTACGCCGAGGTAGGAAAGGCGCGGGCTCGCGGTGATGATCCACGCGGCAAAGGCCGACACCAGGATGAAGAGCACGGTGAACCCAGCGATCGAATCAATATAGGGAAGAATAAAGACCTGGGCGCCCATTCCGATGACGAAACCGCCGATGATTGCGCCTCCGAAGCGCAGAACCTGTTTCTGATGGGACGCCCCGATGGTGGTAAGAGCAGTCAGAAAGCAGGTGGTCACCGATGTCGAGATCTCCGGCCAAAACAGAGCGCTGTAAATGACGTAGCAGAGGCTGGCCGCGAGACAGCCTTTCAGCCCGAATTTCAGGTGTTCCGGATTGAGCAGTGCGCCTCGCACCACCGCCGCTGGATGGCTGCCCGCTTCCGGCGCACGCGGATCCAACACCGTCAAGAACCGGGAACCCGAGAATACTTCTGGGATCAGAAGCGTGGTCTTTTCGATCTCGCCTAAGAGCGGAATGCCAGGCCAGGCTTCCACTCCACCGCCGACCCTGCCCACGGGCGGGGCCGATCCTTTGTGGAGATCCTGTCTGATTTCAGCGATCCGATCGGCAGTCTTGCTGATCCGGTCACGATCGGCATCGGGTACGTAACCCACCAAGTGCGGTAGATTGGCGGTTAGATCAACCAATCTGCCGACCAGGGCCAGCACAGCGCCCATTTCCTGGGCATATTGGTCACGGCGGTGCGAGCGAGTTAAAACGCCACGCAGGCGGGATGTTCCCAGCATTGCCAGACGCGTGATGCTGGAATGCATAGCCGCGTCTATAGGAACGCCTTCTGCATAAGAGCGCAGCAGTTGCTCTACGCATGCCAAGCGGTCCGTGATGGGATCGATAAGATCATCTTCGCGTTTGAGCGTAGCGTAGCCGATCTCCAGAAGCAACGCAATTACGCTGGCCATGGTGAGCATCCCTACGGCCCATAGGAGCCCGTCCACCTTGGCCTGAGCGGTAATATGGCGATCCCACAACGATATCGTGATCACCGCCATATAGCCGAATCGGCTCCAGGCGGTCAAATTGCCTGTTGCGCTGATGCCATAAAAGATCAGAAAGAGCGTTACGACGATCCAGAGAAAGCGTAGCGCTGGATCTCCCAAAACAAGCATCGCCCCGGTCAAAAGATACGCGCCCGAGAGGACAAAGCCGACAACGATCGACT
>Ga0335074_10012689_pt1 | contig 11820 bp, 12 predicted proteins | sample Lox_Sample_23_FD_206715 | JGI IMG/M metagenome (GOLD analysis project Ga0335074, IMG submission 206715) | Soil microbial communities from Loxahatchee National Wildlife Refuge, Florida, United States - Lox_Sample_2.3 | ecosystem: Environmental > Terrestrial > Soil > Wetlands | place: USA...
CCGGAATCAATCTGCTTTGGCTGTTGCTCGCCGCGTTGGTGGATCTGGGATCGCTCGGGGGCGGATACAGCCGCCGGCGCGTATAGTACGACACCTCCGGGCCCTGGCCACCCTCCCGGCTTCGTCGTGTCTTAAACCCGCTTGACAGGCTTGCCGGCGTGTTATACTGGGCGAGTCGTGAAAAATTCATCATCCTTCTAAGTTATTGATTTTAAAGCACTAACCGCAGAGATAGCACCTAAGCGTCTAGTTTTCAAAGACTTCCAAGCCCAAGCGGTTTCGACCGGAAAAACACATAGGGAGGGATCACCCGATGAGGGATTTTCTATTGGTCGCCGGATTGTTGGCAGCGCCCGTCACCGCGAGCGTGCAACAATACCAGGCGTCGACCGAGGTAAAGGAGAACGATCCAAGATTATCGCGCCTGCAGAAGTTTTTCGCCGATCGCGATTGCCCGCTGCGCGACGCAGCCAAAGATTTTCTGGTCGCTGCCGACCAGAATCAGCTCGACTGGCGTTTGCTGCCGAGTATCTCGTTTGTGGAATCGAGCGGCGGTAAGTCCTATACCAACAACAATGTTCTGGGATGGGCGTCGTGCAAGGAGAAGTTCACCTCCGTTCGCGCGGGTATTCATTACGTAGCGGCTCAGCTAGGAAAATCAAGAAGATACAAGGGCAGGGACACAGACCGTAAGCTGCAGCTCTATAATCCGCTGCCCGAATATTCCCAGCGCGTGAAGGCTGTCATGCGGGTGATCGGTTCCCGTTCTCAGCCGCGAATGGCGAACGCGGACTAAACGGAGTAACGAGCAGGCACACCCCACCCCTGAACCCATCGTGAAAGAACGCTTCCGGGAGCTACCTCTCCCTTTAGCTACCCTGCGCTTTCGCTGACCTGCTTCTTAGCTACCCTGCATGGCGTGCACGCCCCAATAGAAGGCGCCGAGAATGATCAGGGCGATTAAGAGACCGAGAATCCAGCGCAACGCGCGCTCGGTGCTGGAGTTGCTTTTCTTATCGTCCAGCTTTAGTTGCTCGTCGAGGCTTTCGAACATTGAACCTCCTCAGGATCGACTTTATTACGGGGCCGGCGTTTGAGAGGCCGGCTTATGAGTCCGGGCCGGGGGGGAGCCCCAGGTATGATACGAGCCAGAGTGATTATATGCCTGAAGCAGGGGAAATGAAAGGGGCCCAGTTCACAGCGCCAGATTATAACCCCATGCGCTCGAGCTTGCGATAAAGCGTTTTGCGCTCGATGCCCAGGATCTTTGCGGCGCGGCTTTTGTTGCCGCCGGTCGCGGCCAGCACGCGGCGGATCTGGTCGGCTTCGGTATCAGCCAGGGTGTCGCTGGCGCTGTCGCGCGGCTCAGTCAACTCGATCGCTTCGCGAACCGCGGCATCGTCGATGCGGCCTTGCGGAGCCAGAATGGTCAGCCGTTCGATCATGTGCTGGAGCTGGCGCACGTTGCCTGGCCAGCTATAGTTCTCGAGCGTTCGCAGGCCGGATTCGGTCAGCCGCGCCTGCTGATGATAACGCTCGTTATACTTCTTCAGAAAATAATGCGCCAGAAGCGGCACGTCGCCGCGGCGTTCCACAAGCGGCGGAAGGATGACCCGCACAACATTTAAGCGGTACCACAGGTCCTCGCGAAATTTGCCCTGTTCCACCATCTTTTGCAGATCGCGATTGGTGGCCGCCACCACGCGCACGTCCACCTTCTTGCCGCGCGGCGAACCCAGCGGGCGGATCTCTTTTTCCTGCAGGAATCGCAGCAAATTGAGCTGGAACCCCAGCTCCAGATCGCCGATTTCATCCAGAAACACGGTGCCGTTATTGGCGGCTTCAAACACTCCCATGCGATCGCGATCGGCGCCGGTATAAGCGCCCTTCACCGCGCCAAACAGTTCGCTTTCGAGCAGCGACGGCGCGATAGATCCGCAATCCACGGGCACGAACGGCTGACTGGCACGCGTACTGTTGTTATGGATCATGCGCGCGATCATTTCCTTGCCGGTTCCGGTTTCGCCTTCCAGCAGGACCGTGGCATTGGTCGGCGCGACAAGTGAAACGGTCTTGTAAATCTCGACCATTTTGGCCGAGCTGCCGATCATTTCGCTTTCCGGCAGATCGTCGACGCCCGAATCCCTGTCCTCGGGATGGTCGGCCACCGAAGCCTCGGCGCGCTTCACCGTGTCCAGCATGAGATCCAGCTCAAACGGCTTGGCGATGTAGTCGAATGCGCCGCCCTGCGTGGCTTTCACCACCGTTTCTATGGTCCCGCGGGCCGTCATTAAAATTACCGCGCATTGCGGATTCTTTTTCCGCGCGGTTTCGAGCACATCCAGGCCGGTGCGCTCGTCGACATAGATATCCGAGATCACGATGGGATAGCCGCCGGCGTGCAAACGTTCCAGGGCTTCGCGCGTGGATGCTACGGCATCCACCGAATAGCCTTCCATTTCGAGGAAAGTCTGGATCGTATTGCGAACGGAATTGTCGTCTTCCACTACCAGAAGTCTCTGCACGATGCGCTCCGATTTACACCGACACAACCGGAGGCCGCTCGGCGCGGGAACGCGCGGCAAAAACCACGGTAAAGCAGGATCCGTGGCCGGGTTGGCTGGTCACCTCCATTCTACCGCCATGCTGCTGGACGATCTGTTCGACAATCGAAAGTCCGATGCCGGTGCCGGCTTCTCCGGTGGCTTCGGCACGCTTGGTGCGGTAGAACTTCTGGAAGATCTGGCGCAGTTCCTTGGCGTCCATCCCGATGCCCTGATCCTCCACCGACAGGCGCAATTGGGTTCCTTCCATGCGGCATCCCACGGTGATTTGGGTATCGGCGAGCGAGTATTTCACGGCATTGGTGAGCAAATTATAGACCGCGTATTCCATCAGCTCGCGATCGCCCTCGATACCGCCGGCCAGCGCTTCGGTGACAATGCGGATATTCTTGCGCTCGGCCAGCGGGCGCGCCCGGGCGATGCAGGCCTCCACCACTTCGCGCAGGTTGATCGCTTCATGCTTCAGCTCTATCTGTCCGTCGGAGAGCCGCTCCACATCCAGAAAAGTCTGAATCATGCGCGCCAGGCGCTTGGACTCCTGGTTGATCATCGCGGCGATCTGTTTGCTCTTCTCTTCGGATAACTTATAGCGGCCCATCAGCTCGCTCGATCCTTGAATGGCGGTGAGCGGGGTGCGCATCTCGTGGGTGACGAAATGGATGGCCTGCTGGTAATGGCGGCGCTCGGTCTCGGCGCGCAGCAAGGCGCGGCGCACCACGAAATGCTGATAACTGGCGGCCGCCACAGCCGTCAGCCAGGCTGATGCCAGCGGCATGAAGAAAGGCAGTACAACATCCTGCCGGAACAGCAAAAAGGGCGTTGCGGTTACGGCGGCCAATAAAACCCCGGCGCCCGCGTAGGCCCGCCAGCCCGAAAGCAGCGTGAAAATCAGCGCGGCGAGTACGCCCGCCGCGAGCGCGAAGCCAAGCGTCGCCAGATTCGAGGCGCTGGTGAGGAACCGGCCGTTTTCCAAGGTCTCAAAAAGCTGCGCATGCACTTCCACGCCGGGGATGCGGCCTTGGCCATAGGGAGTGGCGACGCGGTCATAGGTGGCTGAAATGGAGGTCACGCCGAGGAAAACGATTTTTCCACGGAAATTTTCGGCTAGTTTGGGATTCCTCGCCAGGTCGACCAGCGAGATTTGCGGGATCGCCTGGCGTGTGAAAAGCACCCGCAAGGCCCGGTCTGTAGAACGCGGCGCGGGAATGATTTCGTGGCCGATCTGGAGATCAGCGGGCGATTCGAGAATCGGCTCGCCGCGCGCCAGCCGGAACGTCTCCAGCGCCAGCGCCCAGTGACGCTCGCGACCGGCGCGCAGCTCCAGCGGAATCTGCCGCGTTACTCCGTCGCGCGAGCTTTCGTCCGCCCGGTCGTGCCCCAGCGCCACGGCGGCGTGCCGGAACGGGCCGAGCGGGTCCTCCCATTGCCCATCCTGCAGATGCGCCACCAGCACCAGATTCTTTGTGGCCTGCATGGCGCGGGTCAAGCGATCGTCTTCGGGCTGATCCTCCTTGTCGGCGAGGAGCATGTCGATCGCCACCACCTTGGGCTGGGCCGGCCCCAGCAGTTCCAGCGCGCGGGCCAGCATAGTCCGGTAGGCGCGCACGCCGCCCATGGCGCTGAACGTCGGATCGTCGATGGCGAGAATCGCGGAGTGCGACTGGCCGAGCGCCGGCGGATTGAGGCGGAACAGGACATCGTAAGCGTCGTCGTCGATCTGACTCGCGAACGCAGTCCATCCCAGCAGGATGGCGGCGGCCAGCATCACAGCCACCACCGCGGCGTAGCCCGGTGTGCGTTTGCCTGCCGTGCGTTGATCTGGCGCGCGTTTATTTGGAGACGGCCTGTTCAATTTCGTCCGGCTCCTTCGGCAGCGCGGCGCTCAGAACTTTCGCGCCGTTCGACGTCACCAGCACGACGTCTTCGATGCGTATGCCGAGTTTTTCTTCAGGAATGTAGACGCCCGGCTCGATCGTAATCACCATCCCAGCTTGGATCGGCCCTGGGACGGGCGCGTCGTGCACCTCCAAGCCGACCTGATGGCCGATGTCGTGCGTAAAGTATTTGCCCAGCGGATCGCCATGCAGATCCTTGCCATGAGCGTTGATATAGTCGCGCGCGATTTTGGTCAGCGAATCGCCGTCGCCGCCGATTTGGATGCCCGGCCTCACCGCCGCGATGGCCGCCTTCTGGGCGCCGAGCACCAACTCATACACTTCGCGCTGGCGCGGGCTAAACTTGCCGCTCACCGGTACCGTTCTGGTAATGTCGCTGGCATAGTGATCGCATTGCGCGGCCGCATCGATCAACACCAGTTCGCCGCGATCCATGCGCCGCTGGTTGGTCATGTAATGCAGGATGACGCCATCGGCGCCCGCGCCCACGATGGGAGAATAGGCCGGCCCTTCGCATCCCGAATCGAGAAACGTGTCGATGAGAATGGCCGAGAGATTGTATTCATATTCGCCTCCGGCTAGGCGTTTCCAGGCCGCGCGATGCGCCTGGATGCTGACGTCGGTGGAGTGCTGGATGGCCGCGATTTCAGCCGCCGATTTGATCACCCGCAGTTTCGCGATGAGAGGCGTGGCATCGGCGACGTCGCGGAAGGGATAGCGCGCGCGCAGCTGGCCGGCGTAGGCTTCGGTCCAGGGCGCATAAAGGCGCGAGTGCGAGCTGAGCGCCCGGTCCAGCTCGGATTCGAGTTTATCGATCGGTTGGACATTTTCGAAGCCTGTCAATGCGCGGACGCCCGCGTCAAGGGCGGAGGTTCGCTTGCCGGAGTAGCGCTCGGCGCGTTCGTTATGAGACGGCAGGAAGAGGATCTCCTCGGAGGGAGTCAGCAGGATGGCGGCGCCGGGTTCGGTCCAGCCTGTCAGATAGTAGAAATTCGGGTCCTGTTCGAAGCGCCGGATGGGATCGTAGGGTTCGGCGCGGCCTTTGAGCAAAAGCACACCGTCATCCAGGGACTGGCGCAAAGCGGCCCGGCGGGTGTGGAACTCATCGGCAGGGACTTTTCCTTGAATGGGCGCCCGCAGGACCGCCGCAAAGGTGACGCACAGCACGAATGTGCCAAGCGCCCTGACCCCGAATCCCTGGCCCCTCTTTATCAAATGCCATTATCTCTCTCAAACTGCCGATATTATAGTCATGAGTCTTGCCAAACGTTGCATCGTCGAGCCGGGCAGCAAAATTCGCCTGAAGCAAAGGGATACTGGCGACACTTTCGGAACAAAGCGCGACGACAAAAAGCACCAGAAGACGCTCCAGCGGCTGCGCGAGCTGCAGCATCTGCTATATGCCGACAAGCGCTATTCCATGCTGATTGTTTTGCAGGGCCTGGATGCCTCGGGAAAAGACGGCACCATCCGGCATGTTATGTCGGGCGTGAATCCGCAGGGCTGCGACGTGATGTCGTTCAAGGCGCCTACTCCCTTCGAGCTGGCGCGCGATTATTTGTGGCGCATCCACAGAGCCGTTCCGCCGCGCGGCAATATCGGGATCTTCAACCGCTCCCATTACGAAGACGTATTGATTGTGCGGGTGCACGACCTGGTTCCCAAATCCGTCTGGCGCCATCGCTTCCGGCAGATTAACGAATTCGAGCGGATGCTCACCGAGAACGGCGTCGCTATTCTCAAGTTTTTCCTGCATATCAGCCGCGAAGAGCAAAGAAAGCGTTTCGAAGCGCGCATCCAGGATTCTTCGCGCAATTGGAAACTCTCATTGCCGGATTTCGAAGAGCGCAAACATTGGGACAACTACACCGCCGCTTACGAAGAAATGCTGGAACGGTGCAGCACCGAGGCGGCGCCCTGGTACGTAATTCCGGCCGATCGAAAATGGTTCCGCAACTATTTGGTGGCCGATCTGGTGGTTCGGACGCTGGATAATATGCGCCTAAAGTACCCCGCCCCGACGGTCGATATTTCTCAAGTAGTGCTCGATTAGCGTAAGGCCGCAGCTTGGTTGAAGACGCCTCAACGTACCGCACCAAAGAGCAGGTCTTATATGACCTGTCCAAGGCACTGCACTTTTCGCCCGAGTCGCTGGAGGAAAATCGCAAGGGCCGGCTCTCCAAGGAACAGGTAAAGGAACTCTCCGGCCGCTGCATTCGCCCCGCACTGCTCACCTTCGTTCTCGCCACCGCGCCGTTCGTCGTTTGGACCTGGATCACAGCCACACGAGAACAGCTCTCGTTTGGGAACGCCTTTCCGGCGTTGCTCACTGAGATCGTGCATGTGAACGATCTTTTGCAGGCTCAGGGAAAAATTGGCGCCATCACCATGCTCGGATCCATCCTGCTGTCGGTGTGTCTGGCCGCATTCATGCTGTTCCGCATCCCTTGGGCCTTATACTTCGATCTGCTCGATCGCAAAGTGGCGGCACAAGAGGGCCGTGTTGTCGCGCGCGAAGAAACCATTAACCGCCCCAACGGCCGGGATCCCATCGAGAAGTACTTTTTCTGCTTGCGTTACTTAAACATGCCGGTAAATCTGGCGGCCAGCCGGGCGCTCGAAAACGGGTCCATTTACATTATTTACCTCACCGTCCGGAGCGAGATCCTGGTTTCCATTGAACCCAAAATGGAGAATTCCGGCACGGCCGGGAAAACCGAAGCGAAGCCGGAGCGGACTCAGGAAAATCATTCTCCATCCCCGCGACCGGTTTAGTAAAGCCCCCCGGCACTTTTGGGGGCTTGACAAGCGGTCCACCATGCTTAGAATGGTGATAATCTCCCATTCGCTTATGCAGCCCTGCAATCACACCCGCACGGAAATCCTGGCACGGCGCGATGGTGTGGACTATGTACGATGCCTCGATTGCGATCAGGTCTTCGAAGCCGAAGATCTGGAAAACATTGTTCCCGCCTACGACGAAGACGATCAGCCTGCCGCCTAAACCGTTCCCCTTACTGCGGGTGAGATTTTTTCCTCGCCACCGGTACCACATTCCTATCCGAAAGGTTCTATAGGTTTGATGCCGGCGGCTCATGGAAGCCATGGCGGGAACCTGCCATCCTAATGTCTAGGCAGCCTGAGTTTGAAGTCCCAACAACTATGACACCGTTTCGCATCGTCGCCATTGGAGGAGGAACCGGGCTTTCCACGCTTCTCAACGGGTTGAAGCGCTACGCCCGGGAGCCTCGCGAGGTCGAAATTACCGCGATCGTTACGGTTACAGACGATGGCGGCAGCTCCGGCCGCTTACGGCGCGATTTCGACGTGCTTCCCCCCGGCGACATTCGCAATTGCATGGTGGCCCTCTCGGAAGACGAGGCCTTGCTGTCCAAGCTGTTCCAGTACCGCTTTTCGGAGGGCCGCGGCCTAAAAGGCCACAGTTTCGGGAACCTTTTTCTAACCGCCCTGACAAACCTGACGGGCGATTTCGCGCAAGCCGTCAAGCTATCCTCGGAGATTCTGGCCAGCCTGGGCCGCATTTACCCCGCCACCAATACCAACGTGGTCCTGGAAGCCCAACTGGAGGATGGATCTATCGTCAAGGGCGAGACCAAGATCGGCAAAAGCCGCTCGCGCATTCAGCGCATTCAGTTGCGCCCGCGCCACTCGCAGCCGCTTCCGGAGACGCTGACCGCCATTGAAGAGGCCGACCTCATCACCCTCGGCCCCGGATCGCTCTTCACCAGCGTAATCCCCAACCTGCTGGTGGAGGGGATTGCGTCCGCCATCCAGCGGAGCCGGGCTTTGAAGGCGTATTTCGTGAATTTAATGTGGCAACCCGGCGAGACCATCGGTTACCGCGCTTCCGATCACATCGCCGCCATTCATCGTCACGCGGGTCTGCCGCTCATCGATGTGGCGGTGGTGAACACGCGAGCCGTCAGTCCGCGCCAGCGGCGCAAGTACGCGGCTGAAAATGTACGGCCGGTATTAAACGATCTGGACCGGCTGGCCGAGTTGGGCTTGCAAGTGGTGACCGCCGATCTGCTCGCTTCCGGCGACAGCGTCCGCCACGATCCGCGGGCTTCGGCCGACGTTGCACTACAATTGGCAAAGCGCGGGCAATTGGCCCGCCGGAGAGTGCGTGTCCTCGGAGAGCGCTAACCAAGTAAATGTTGTAATTCTGGCCGCGGGCCTGGGCACCCGGATGAAATCCCGCCGCGCGAAAGTGCTGCATCGCGCCGGAGGGATGACGCTGGTCGAACACGTTGTCGACGCGGCCCGGGCGATCGCGCCCGCTTACAACATCACGGTAGTGGTCGGGCATCAGGCTGAACAGGTGCGTTCGCTATTGGCGCCCGGGGGTGTACAGTTTGTGGAGCAGGCCGAGCAAAAAGGAACCGGCCATGCGCTGCTGGCTTGCCGGCCGTCTCTGGCTTCTGAGCCGGGATTGGTAGTCGTTTTGTATGGCGACTGCCCCCTGCTTTCGCCCGCTACGCTCGCCGAATTGGTTCGCCGCCAGTGCGCCGGCGCCGCGGCGGCCACGGTGATTACAACGCGCCTGAACGATCCGACCGGATATGGCCGCATCGTATTCGGCGAAAATGGCGAGGTTCGCGCCATCGTGGAACAGAAAGCGGCCACGCCGGCCCAGTTGGCCATCCCTTTCATCAACTCCGGTATCTATTGTTTTCGCGCGGATCTACTGTGGCGGCATCTGGTCGAAATCCGGCCCGATAATCCCGCTCAAGAATACTATCTGACCGACATCGTCGAAATCTTCGGCCGCGCCGGCCACACCGTGGCCGCCATGGAACTGGACGATCCGGCTGAACTGGTGGGCATCAACACGCGTGTGGAGCTGGCGGCGGTCGACAAGATCTTCCGGGAGCGAAAAGTGCGGGAGCTCATGCTGGGCGGCGTCACGATCGAGAAGCCGGAGACCGTGACCGTCGACGCCTGCGTACGGATCGGCGAGGATTCCATCATCGGCCCGTTCGTGCAACTTCTGGGGCGCACCGAGATCGGCCCGGATTGCCGCATCGGCGCTTGCTCCATCGTCGAAAATTCGACGCTCGCCGCTGGTGTGGAAATCGCGGCTTTTACTTCCGTCGCCGATTCGCACGTTGAATCCGGCGCGAGAATCGGACCCTACGCGCGCTTGCGGCCGGGAAACCGCGTCGGGCCGAACGCGCACGTCGGCAATTTCGTGGAGCTCAAGAACACTCGCTTGGGCGTGGGCGCCAAAGCCAATCATCTGGCTTACTTGGGCGATTCCGAGATCGGCGACCGCACCAATATCGGCGCCGGAACCATCACCTGCAATTACGACGGCATCGCCAAGCACAAAACACAAATCGGCAAGGATGCTTTCGTCGGCAGCAACTCGACGCTCGTGGCGCCGCTTGAAATCGGCGACGCCGGCTATATCGGGGCGGGCTCGGTGATCACCGACGCGGTTCCGCCGGGTGCGCTCGCGCTCGGCCGCGCACGGCAGGTGAACAAAGAAGGCTGGGCCGCGAAAAGAAAGAAGAAGAAAAGCTAGGATTGTTCTAGCGGGTGTTCTTTTCGGACGATTTCGCCCGCACCACCACCAACCGCGCCACGTCGCCGTCGTCGGTGGAGATGTAGCCCACGGTCACCTTCACATGCACCCGCAGCTTGCCTTCGATGCGCGTATCGGATTGGAGCAGAAAACTGCGCTTCTCGGCGGGCTTTCCCAGGATGCTGCGCGAAACCGTGATCTTGGTGGCGGTCAGTTCGATGACCGGTCCGGAAAATGTTTGATCGTACTTCGGTTCGCTTTTATTGTCGGCGTGGGTGCTAGGCTTCTCCAGGCTGGCGTTTTCCTGCGCCCAACCGCTCATCGCGAACAGCCCGCCCGCAACAGTGAGAAAGGCCGCGATACGGAGCCGCACACTTGCATGATAAACCAACCCGGTTGTTACAGAGCCCAGGTTGGTATTAAACTTGCTTCATTCGTCGCGCCTATTAAAGCACCAGCACCGGATGATACAGATTCGGCAGGCGTACCTCACCGATCGCGATTAGGTCGCCCTCCGGACCTACCGCTTTCACATACTTCGATCCGGCTCTTTCGACAAAGGGTGACAACCGGAAATCCTTGCCCTGGCGGATCTCGCCCGCGGTGAGCGCGTCCACGGTGGCGCAGGGGATTTCGGGCAACACCACCGCGGCCGGAATCAGCGCTTCGCCCAAGGCTCCGCCCTGCGCGAGTTCCTCCAGCGCGTCGAGGGTTCGCGACTGAGCGTCGGTAAACTCACCCGATGCCGTTCGCCGAAGAGCACTCAGGAAAGCTCCGCAGCCCAGTTCGGCTCCGGCGTCATGGGCGATGGCGCGCACATAAGTTCCCGCCGAACAGCGGATGGAAACGCGCGCCGCGGCTCCGTCGAACTCGCGCACCTCCAGCGCGAACACCTGCACCTTCACCGGCTCCAGTTGCACCGCCACCTGCTTGCGCGCCAGCCGATAGGCCGGAGTGCCGCCGATTTTCTTGGCCGAAAAAGGCGGCGGCGTCTGCAGGAATGCGCCGCGAAAATGATCCAGCGCGGTTTCTAAATCCGCGCGCGTGAAGCGCGGCGTCACGGGTTCGGAAGTGGGCGCGCCTTCGCGGTCGTACGTATCGGTGGACCATCCGAACTGAATCGTGGCCTCATACGTTTTCTCGCCCGCCGAAAAAAACTGCGCCAGCCGCGTGGCGCGTCCCAGCACCAACGGAAGCACGCCTGTCGCCATGGGATCCAACGTGCCCAGGTGTCCCACCTTGCGAGTTCCCGCCAGACGCCGCATGCGATTCACGATGTCGTGCGACGTGGGCCCGGCGGGCTTGTCCACCACGATCAGTCCATCCAAACCATCACCTCGCGCACGAGACCACTGTAACAGCGCGACACCTGATTCATCGCGACACCTGATCATCGCGACACCTGATCATCGCGACACCTGACATCGGCGACATCTGCAACCTGCTCTCGTGGACGCGCGTCTCCTGAATTGGAGACATTTGATTTAGGCAGTCTGATTCGCGCAAGCGTTTCAGAGTGCCGGCCGGTGGGCATCTTCCTCCGAGTGCTCACCGGTTTTATATTTGGAGCGGAATCTTTAAAAGCGCCCGTAGGGCCGCGCGCGTGATGCTGGATGGCAGCTGGTAGCGCGCGAATTCCTCCGCGCCGCACCACACCACTTGCGGTGCTTCCTCACTCACTGCGATCCGCTCGGATTCCGCGGTGAAAGCGAAAATCAAATCGTGATGCAGATGGAACGGCTCACCTTTGCGCGCGGGAATGCCGTGAACGTCCATGCCCACCAGGCGAGCCGGCGCGGCGCTAGAAATTCGA
>Ga0335074_10012691_pt1 | contig 11819 bp, 7 predicted proteins | sample Lox_Sample_23_FD_206715 | JGI IMG/M metagenome (GOLD analysis project Ga0335074, IMG submission 206715) | Soil microbial communities from Loxahatchee National Wildlife Refuge, Florida, United States - Lox_Sample_2.3 | ecosystem: Environmental > Terrestrial > Soil > Wetlands | place: USA: Florida...
CTTTTGCTTGTGTGCCACTCTGCCCGAACTCAAAGGTCAGTAAGAGAGAGATAATGGCGAAAACGACGGCACCTAAAGCGACCGCGAAGAGCTCCGCGGCGAGTAAGGGCAAGTCGAAGCGCACGGAACGTCCTGCGCCCAATGCCGGCGTGACGACGACAGCCGTGCCACAATCGTTTCCGATGGCGGCTGGAGCGTTTACGATCGAGCAGCCTCCCGATCCCGGACCGAAGCGCTCGCGACACACGTTCGCGAAGATTCCGCACGTTCTCGAGATCCCGAACCTGATCGAACTGCAAAAGGCCAGTTTTGATTGGTTCAAGACCGATGGTTTGGGAGAAGCGTTCTCGTCGATCTCACCGATCAAAGATTTCACCGGTAACCTGATTCTCGAGTTCGGTGAGCATTCGCTCGGCGAGCCCAAGTATTCTATTGAAGAGTGCCGCGAGCGCGACATGACGTACAGCGCGCCGCTCCGCGTGCGGGTCCGCTTGATTACTGCCGAGTCGGGCGAAATCAAGGGTATCCCGGACCAAGAGATCTTCATGGGCGATTTTCCGCTCATGACCGACAAGGGTACGTTCATGATCAACGGCGCCGAGCGCGTGATCGTGAGTCAGCTCGTGCGGTCGCCGGGGGTCTACTACAGCCAAGACGTCGATACCAATGCGCGCCCAACGTACAACGCGACGATCATTCCGAACCGCGGTGCATGGATCGAGTTCGAGACCGACAACGGCACGAAGAATGACGAGACCGAGGGCACGATCGGCGTTCGCATCGACAAGAACCGCAAGATCTACGTTTCCACGTTCATCCGCGCCCTTTCGCGTCCGGATCTTGGTTTGAATTGGGAGAGCGATGAAGCGATTCTCGCGCTCTTCAATAATTCGCCGTTGATTCAGAACTCGATCGACAAAGACAAAGATATCAAGACTCGCGAAGACGCGCTCAAAGAAATTTACAAGAAGCTGCGTCCGGGCGAGCCCGAGAATGCGGAAAACGCGGAGAAGCTCCTCGAGTCGCTGTTCTTCGACGAGAAGCGCTACGACCTCGCGGGCGTCGGCCGTTACAAGTTGGGGGGCAAGTTCCACTACCGTATCGAGAATCCGGACGTCGAGGCACGCATCACCACGCCGACGATTCAGATCAACGAGTATGCGGGCCTCGAGGAACCCTCGATCGACGTGAAGTGTCTGACTCGTTCGGACATGATCGCGGTCATCCGCCGTTTGATCAAAGTCGCCACGGGCATCATCGCCAAGGACGACATCGATCACCTCGGCAACCGCCGCGTGCGTTCCGTCGGCGAATTGTTGCAGAATCAGTTCCGCGTTGGTTTGCTGCGACTCGAGCGTGTCGTGCGCGAGCGCATGACGGTGCAAGACATCGAAACGGTCACACCGCAGGCACTGATCAACATCCGTCCGGTCGTTGCGGCAATCAAGGAGTTCTTCGGGTCCTCGCAACTCTCGCAGTTCATGGACCAGACGAACTCGCTTGCCGAACTGACCCACAAGCGTCGGCTTTCGGCGCTTGGACCCGGCGGGCTCTCACGCGAACGTGCCGGCTTTGAAGTGCGCGACGTCCACCACTCGCACTACGGCCGCATCTGCCCGATTGAAACGCCGGAAGGTCCGAACATCGGCCTGATCGGTTCGCTCGCGACGTACGCGCGCGTCAATAAGTTCGGCTTCATCGAGACGCCGTACCGCGTCGTGCAAGAGGGCCGCGTGACCGATGAGATCATCTATCTCACCGCCGATCGCGAGGACGAGTACATCATCGCCCAGGCCAACACGCCGGTGGCCGGTGACGGACGCATCACCTCCGACTCGGTCGTCTGCCGTTACGCCGAAGAATACATCGAAGAGCCGGCGCTGCGCGTCCAGTTGATGGACGTATCGCCCAAGCAAATCGTCTCGGTCGCTACCGCATTGATCCCGTTCCTCGAGCACGACGATGCGAACCGTGCGCTGATGGGCGCGAACATGCAGCGTCAGGCCGTGCCATTGCTGCGTCCGGACGCGCCGATCGTCGGCACCGGCATGGAGTATCGCGCTGCCAAGGACTCGGGATCGCTGATCGTTTGCGACGTCAGCGGCACCGTGGTTTCGGTCGATGCGAAGGGCATCACACTCAAGCTCGACGATGGCACCGAAAAGGTCTTCGAGCTGCTCAAGTTCGTGCGTAGCAATGCCGGCACGTGCATCAATCAGCGCCCGATCGTGAAACTGGGCGAACGCGTTGCGGCAGGACAGGTCCTCGCCGACGGTCCGTCGTCAGACGAAGCCGAGCTCGCGCTCGGTCAGAACGTCCTGGTCGCGTTCATGCCGTGGGAAGGCTACAACTACGAAGACGCGATCTTGATCAGCGAGCGCATGGTCAAGGAAGATCGCTTCACCTCGATCCATATCGAGGAGTACGAGTGTGAAGCTCGCGATACCAAGCTCGGACCCGAAGAGATCACGCGCGACATCCCCAACGTGGGTGAAGATGCGCTCAAAGATCTCGACGAGCGCGGCATCATCCGCATCGGTGCGGAGGTTCGGCCGGAAGACATTCTGGTCGGTAAGGTGACGCCCAAGGGCGAGACCGAGCTGACCGCGGAAGAGCGCCTCCTGCGCGCGATCTTCGGCGAGAAATCGCGTGAAGTTCGCGACACGAGCTTGAAAGTTCCGCACGGTGAAAAGGGCAAGATCATCGACGTCAAGGTGTTCTCGCGCGAAAACGGCGACGAGCTCTCGCCGGGCGTGAATCACCTCGTGCGTGTGTACGTCGCGCAAAAGCGCAAGATTCTGCAAGGCGATAAGATGGCCGGACGGCACGGCAACAAGGGCGTCATCGCCAAAGTGCTGCCCGAAGAGGATATGCCGTACCTGGAAGATGGTTCGCCGGTTGACATCGTGCTCAACCCGCTGGGTGTTCCCTCGCGTATGAACCTCGGCCAGATCATGGAAACGCATCTTGGCTGGGCGGCGCGCATGCTCGGTATGAACGTAGCGACGCCGGTCTTCGACGGCGCTCACGCTGAAGACATCGCCGAGTGGCTCCAGGACGCCGGTATGGCACCCGACGGTAAGACCTGGCTGCGCGACGGCCGTTCGGGCGAGCGGTTCTCGCGTCCCATCACCGTGGGCATGATCTACATGCTCAAGCTCGCGCATTTGGTCGACGACAAGATCCATGCGCGTTCCACCGGACCGTACTCGATGATCACGCAGCAGCCGCTGGGCGGCAAGGCGCAGTTCGGCGGACAGCGCTTCGGTGAAATGGAAGTCTGGGCACTTGAAGCGTACGGTGCGGCTTACACGCTGCAAGAGCTGCTTACGGTCAAATCCGACGACGTCGTCGGTCGCGTGAAGACCTACGAGGCAATCGTCAAAGGCGAGAACGTCATGGAGCCGGGCGTCCCGGAGTCGTTCAAGGTCCTCATCAAAGAGCTGCAATCGCTTGCGCTCGACGTCAAGGTGCTCACCGAGAATCGCGAAGAGATCGACGTGCGCATGCAAGATGACGACATGGGTGAACGCGAGCGTCAGGAGATTGGTCTTCTGATGGGCGACGATCAACCGGTGCCGTCGCAGACAGCGGTCGCGGCACGTGAAGTGCTCGCCGAGGCGGCGGCAGAGGAGGCGCTCGGCGATCCGACTGAGGTCGATGCCGAGGAAGAGGAAGAGGAAGAGATCGACGACAGCAAGCCGCTGGACGCCACGATACCGGTTCCTGCCGCGCCGGCGATGCCGGCGCGCGAAGCCGAGACCGACGAAATCTTCACCGCCGACGAAGAGGCCGAAGAGGAAGAGGAAGTCGAGGACGGCCTGCAAGGCTACGAGATCGAGGAAGAGGACGAGGAGTCGTACGAGGAAGAGAAGCCGTACGAGGACGAGGAAGAGGAAGCGCCTTACCAAGAGAACCCGACGGAAGACGATTTCTAGCCCTTTCGGACTATTCACCACGAATCGAGGGCCCGGCCGCTTGGCCTGGCCCTCGTGCCATACTGACGGGAACAGCGTCCTTCAAGGATGAAACTCGCAAGCGTGCGCACCTTCGCGCCGCATTTGACGAAGCAGCAGCAAACGGCCGTGTATGTCGCCGGCTTTTTGGTTTTGTGGCAGCTCGTCGACGCGTTTACCGAGTGGGCATACAGCGGTGTCGGCGCCTCCCCGGTGTATCCGGTGCTCGCGCTCGACGTGCTCTTGCTGCTCTATGTCGGCTGGAAGTGGTGGCCGCTCATCCCGCTCAGCGCCGTGGTGCGATGGGGCCTCGTCGAACATGGCGCGCATTCGGTGTGGCCGGCACTTGCCGTACAGATCCCACTCGCCATCATTTTTATGCTTGCGGTGCGCTTCGTAATCGAACGCCAGCATGTCGGTCTGCCGCTGCGGAATTTGCACGACGTTGCCTGGTTTAGCGGCATAATCGGGGTCGCGGCGCCACTGCTCGTAGGATCGATCGTGACCACGGCGTTGGTCGCGATCAACAAGGTCGCCGCCGTCGACGTACCGGCGCAGTTGGCGCGCTTCGTCCTCGGCGACGTCACGGCAATCATGGCGTTGGTGCCGGCGATCATCACCTTTGCCGGCTGGAAGCACTTGCGCCCACCTGCCGAGCACCAAGATCCGCCGCGCACCGAGATCGTGGCGCTTACGGCCGCTACGGCCATCCTGGTCTCGCTCGGGATCTATCTCTCGTCACTTACTCACGAGCCAATCCTGGATCTCTCGTTCGTCGTGATGTCGTGGCTTGCGATTCGTTATGGCATTCGTGGTGCCGCCCTGGCTTCGATCGCCGCGTTCGTCTGCGCCGCGATGATGCAGATCGCTCTCGGCCTCGATCCGGAATTGCTGGTGCAGACGCAGGGATTTCTTTTTGCGTCCTGCCTGATGGTCTTTCTCTTGGCGGGGCTCGTGGACGAACGCTGGGAACTGGTCGCGCGCCTTTCGCGCCGTGCCTTCATTGACGAACTCACCGGTCTCCCGAATCGCGAACGTCTGATCGAGTGGATAGCGCGTCACGCCGACTCGGCTGTCGTGCTCGTCATCATGGATATCGACGACATGCGGCTGCTCAATCAAGGTGTCGGCCGCGTCGCGGCGGACCACGTCTTGCAACAGATGGCGATCCGACTGCGGGCAACGTTCCCGACTTCGTACATGATCGCACGGGTCTCCGCTGATGAGTTTGCGGCAGCCGTAGTCGACGATCGCAGTCCGCACGCGATCATGACCGAGCTGCGACAGTTTTTCGATGCGCCCTTCGATGCCGATGGCTCGCGGGTGTTTCTTTCTGTCTCGATGGGTGCCGTGCGTATGATACGTACCGGCTCACCCGACGAGATGCTGCGTAAGGCCGATATCGCGCTCGATCGCGCCAAGGCATCGCCGATGCACGCGATCGTGTATTCGCCGGATCTGCAGGTCGGCGAGTCGCCCTCGCTGGTTGGCGAGCTACATCGCGCCGTGGAGCGGCGTGAGCTTGTTCCCTTCTTTCAACCGATCTTTCGCTACGATGCGATCACGCAGACGTGGCGCGTCGCAGGCGCGGAGGCGCTGCTACGCTGGATTCACCCCGAGCGCGGTATCGTCGGCCCGGCGACCTTCATCGAGTTGCTCGAACGCCTCTCGATCGGCGAACACGTCGGCTGGAGCGTGATGGAACAGGCCTTGCTGCAAGCGGGTGAATGGCGGCGAGAAATCCCCGATTTCACCGTGTGGGTCAATCTCTTTGCACGCCAGATCTTGCACCGCCACTGCCGCGATCGCGTACGCGATCTGCTGGAACGCACGGCTGTACCGGGCGCCGCGCTGATCGTCGAGATCAACGAAAGCGTGGTGGCGAGCGACGACGGTGACGTTGCCGCGCTGGTCAGCAGCTTGCGCGAGATCGGCGTACACTGCGCGATCGATGATTTCGGCACCGGCGGCTCGTCGCTCGGCAGAGTGCGCGACGTCCCTGCCAGTGTGCTCAAGATCGATCGTTCGTTCGTAACCAAGAGCGAGGTCGACAATAAAGCGCGCGCGGTTGCCATCACAGTCATGCGGCTTGCCTCAGAGCTGGGTATGACCGTCGTCGCCGAAGGCGTCGAGAACATGATGCAGCTGGAAGTCATGCGCGAGACCGGCTGCGAGTACGTGCAAGGCTACGCGCTCGGACATCCCCTACCAGCCGATCTGTTCGCACGCACGTTTCTCACGCTCGATCGCGCCGGCTCGCTTTAGCCCGAAGGAAAGACCCGGTACGCGGCTAGACGGCCGGCGCTGTCGATGCGCACGACGATGGTCACGGTGCCCTTGGAAAAGCCCGCGCGATAACGATACTCGTGCATGGTGCCGTCACTGCCGACCAGCGTCAGCCCATTGTACGCTCCAAGCGCATGCATCTTATCGGAGATCATGCCGATGCCCGCGCGCGAGACCTGCGGACGAAGCGCGTTGTCGAAATACCTCACGGCGGCGGCACGATTGTCGTCGTAAACTGCGCGCGTGACGCCGTTTACCGAGGCTTGCGGGTCGTGCGCTGCGCAGGCGGCGAGGGCGCTCACGGCCGCGATTGCCAGCAATCGCTTCATAGCGTGCCCCAGCCGTACGAAATAACCGTCGCGCCTCCCGTCCCTTGGCTATCGTGCACGCTAAGCGCCGCGAGTTCGGCGCGCTGCGCGGTCACGACACGGTGTTGGTAAGCGAGTTCTTTTTGGAGTTCGCCGTTGACTACGAGTTCTTCCTGATACGCATGTTCAGCCTGGTGATATGCCGACCACGCATCGTTGCTCGCTTCTTCAGCGGCCGCTTGACGTTGCGCATTTTCGGCTTCTTGCGCGTGCACCTTGCGATTATGTTGGACGATCAGATAGGTTGCCGCGGCGCCGCCGAGGAGAAGCAAATTGCGCGTGCTTGCGGCGCCGTTGGCCTGGGCCGGCGCGGCCGGTACGCCCAGCAGAAGTATGGCGCTCGCTGCCAGGACGGCAAGAAATGCCCGAATCTCTTTCATGCCGGATTTATGCCCAAAAATTTGGTTATTTCGAGCAGACGGGCGCTTGCGCTCCGATCGGCGCCGAAAGGGCCAGCGAAATGACCTGGGGCGGTGCATAACGGTCGATGCTTGAAAGATAGCGGGCATCGGTAATGTTTTGCGCGTTGAGGGTCAGACGCGCGCCCGCCTGAAGCGGAAAGATCGCATGCAGACCGGCCGTCACGGCGCTGCCGAGCGGCTCGAGGTTGAGGTCGTCGGCCCAGGTCATCCCCGAATAATTGACGCTGACGCCGGTTTGCACGGCACCAACCGGCGTGTCGTATTCCGCGCTCGCGCTCGCTTTCGGTACGTAGGGGAGTTGCTTGCCCACCTCGCCCGCGGTGCCGACCAGGATTCGAGAATACTGTTGCGTCCCCCATAGCGTTAGGCGCGAGCACGGCCCCAAGCGTCGAACGTACACGACGGTCGTCCCATCGGTCTGCGTATGCGAGAAATTGCTGCGCATCTGGACCGTCGGGCTGATAGTGCGAAAGTCGATCGCGTCGTTGACGTAAGCATGGGTGAAATCCGCCGACACCTCGCTGTCGGCATTGTTCCAGTCGAAGCCGCCGACGAGCGACGAACTGCGCTCAGGGACCAAAGCCGAGTTCGGCAGATATTGGATGGCGCCGATTTGATAACCGCGGACGAGTTCGTTGAGATACGGCGCGCGAAAGTCGCCGCCGGCTGACGCTCGGAACGCCAGCTTTTTGGTGATATCGTAACGAGCCGCGACGCGCGGCGAGACTGCCCGGTCTACCCGTGGTGCAATGGTCGTCACGGCCGCCCCCTTCTGAGTGGCGGCGCTGACCAAATCGATCGCGTCCTCGCGCAAGCCCCCGACCACTTCGTAGCGGTTGCCGCGAAACGTTTCTTGTGCTGCGAGGCCGTACGAGTCTTGTATGCCGCCACCCGAAACGGTGAAGATGCCATGCCCATTGTACTGATCGCTGATACCGCCCACGAACTTCGCGTTCCCGAGTAAGGCGAACGTCGAGCGCTCGCCGCCGACGATCCAATTCACCAGCACGCCGCTTTCGTGGGTGGGCACGTATTGCGTGTAGAGCAGCGTCCCCGGGTCGCTCGGGTACATGTCGGCGCGGTTCGTGACGAACGCGTTACGCACGTAGTAGCTCGCCGTCAGTGCCGACTGCGGGGTGGTGTGCGCGATGTGCAGCGCGTTTTGCAGCATATCGCGCCAGAAATCGTAGTTGGGGCGTCCTTCTTGCTGATAATCCCAAGCACCCAGATAGCCGTATTCGATGTACGTCTGGGCATTGGGCGAATACCGCAGTCGCATCGAGGCCATATTGCTTTGCGATTGCGCCTCGTTGTCGTGTGCGGTTTGATAGCCGGGGGCGAGATCGTCGTACTGCAGTTGCTGCGAGAGCGCGGCAAACGAGCCCGAGAGCTTCCCGCCGAGGGGCGCCGACGTCTGCACGTAGTTCTGCGTGAACGCGTGCGTACCGCCGGAGAAACTCACCGTGCCTTGCGCGGGTCCCGTCAGTACGCTCGGCGGCCCGAAGGTTTGCAACGAAAGCACGCCGCCGATCGCACCTCCGCCGTAGAGTGCCGAACCGGGTCCGCGCAAGAGTTCGGCGCGCTCGAGCATCGGCCCCGGAAATTGCGCCCAGTCCACCTGACCGCCGAAACCATCCTGCGCCGGGATTCCGTCGGCCAGGACGAGGCCGCGATCGTTGCCCAACCCGGCGAAAGAGACGCGGAGTTGCCCGTAGTTGGTGAACATGCTATTACTGCGGTTACGATCGAACCCGGGCAGATTTCCCAAGAGTTGGTCGGCGGTAAGCGCCGGTAGGCTGTCGATCGCCTGCTTATCGAGGACCGATGCAGGTACGGGAAGCTGATGCAGTGATTCGAGCGATCCGGTTGCAACCCGCACCGTGCCGATGACCGGCAGAGCGGTGGGTGTCGGAGAGGGACTTGGGCTCGCCGTGCTCAGAGCAACCACCGCGGCGAGCGCTGCGATCACGTTAGCCCGTGGCGCAGTGCGTAAACTGCCGCCGATACCCGGTCGTCGACCTCTAACTTTCGGTAGAGGTGCGCGAGATGCGTTCGTACGGTCGGGTAGGCGCAGCGCAGGTTTTGCGCGATCTCCTCATTCGAGTAGCCCTCCACGACCAGCCGCAAGATCTGCTGTTCGCGGGGCGAGAGGTGTGGAACCGGAAGCGGGGCATCATGCGCGTCGCGCGGTTCGCTGTGAAAGAGTGCGTGCGCAACTTCGGGATCGAGCCAAGTCGCGCCGTCGGCGACAACCTTGATCGCTTTGCGTAAGCGCGCGCCCGGCGTAACCGCCAGGCAACAAGCGTCGGCGCCGGCGTCAAGCGCAGCACGCAGCTGATGCTCATCCACTTGCCGCTTGAGCGAGAGGATCCCGACATCGGGACGTACCTGTTTCGCGCGCCGGATAAAACGCACGCCTTCGGATTCCTCGATATTGCTTTCGGCGGTGAGGCTGAGATTGACGATAAGTACGCGCAGCGAGTGGTCGGTAAGCAACGCTTCGCCGGTATCGGCGTCGGCAGTTCCGAGGAGCGCAAGCTCGGGGTCGGCACCTAGGAGTTCGGTGAGAGCAGCTGCAGTCGTGTGGCGATTCGTAACGATCGCTACGCCGACAGGGGCGGCAAGAGCCGGCGCGGCCGGACGCCGGAACACCGCATCAACGTCCATGCGGAGGAACATTATCAGCTATGGTAGTTCGTCCCTGTTGGTTCGGGACATCATCAGGTTTGACGATCATCAGGGCGGTCGATTGCCAAGCGCAATCGTGCGAACCTACGCTGGAGGTCACAACCTCGGGTGCCAGGAGTAACGTTCATGAAAATTCGTCTTATTGCAACGGCGCTCGTGCCGCTGCTAGCTATCGGATTGCTCGCCGGCTACCTGCTTCATGGCTCGGCGGCGACGGCTCAACAGACCGTCTCGCTGAACGACATGAGTCAGAACGCGAATCAATGGGTCATGCCGGCCGGCGACTTCGCGAATCTTCGGCATAGCGATCTTTCACAAATCGGGGCAGATAACGTCAAGGATATGCACGTTGCGTGGATGATGTCCACCGGCGCAACGCGCGGCCACGAGGGTCAACCCTTGGTTATCGGCGATACGCTCTACTTCGAGAGCGCCTACCCGAACCACGTCTATGCGGTTGCGCTCAGCGACTATCACATCAAGTGGGAATTTACGCCGACGCAAGATTCCTTCGCTACCTCGGTCGCGTGCTGCGACCTGGTCAACCGCGGTGTCGGGTACGGCGACGGGATGATCATTGCCGACGCGCTCGACGGCACGGTCTACGCACTCGATGCGGCGACCGGTAAGGTGGACTGGAAGTATAAGGAAGCAGACCCCGAGCTCGGACAAACATTGACCTCGGCGCCGCTCGTGATCCCCTCAAAGAACCGCGTGCTCGTCGGCGTTTCGGGTGGCGAATACGGCGTACGCGGTTACATCACCGGGCTCGATCTGCACAGTGGACACGAGGCTTGGCGCGCCTATAGCGAAGGCCCCGATTCCGACGTGCTGATCGGCAGCGATTTCCACGGGCCGCGAAATCAGGGCACCTCGACCTGGCGCGGCGATGAATGGAAGGTCGGGGGCGGCACGACGTGGGGATGGTATTCCTACGATCCGAAGCTCGATCTCTTTTATTACGGTACCGGCAATCCCGGAACGTGGAATCCGTCGCAGCGACCGGGCCTGAACCGGTGGTCCATGACGATTTTCGCGCGCCATCCCGGCAACGGGCAAGCGGTGTGGGCATTCCAGATGACGCCGCATGATGAATGGGACTACGACGGCATCAACGAGATGATTCTCGCCGACATCAAGGTCCACAATCAAGATGTGCCTGCGCTCGTGCATTTCGACCGTGACGGCTTTGCCTTCGAACTCAACCGTGAGACCGGCAAACTGCTGCTCGCGAACAAGTTCGACCCCTCGGTGAATTGGGCGTACGACTATAACGTCGCCGCCGGTAAACCGAACCAGGATCCCGCGTATGCGACGCGTCAGGGCCACAACACCAAAGGCATCTGTCCGGCGTCGATTGGGAGCAAGGATCAACAACCTGCGGCATTCGATCCCTCAACGGGCTATTTCATCGTGCCGACCAATCACTGGTGCGAAGACTATCAGCCGTTTGCGGTCAAGTATAAGGCCGGCTTCCCGTTCGTCGGTGCGATCGTCAAGATGTACCGCGGTCCGGGCAATTACGGCGGCGCGCTCATCGCGTGGGATCCCAATGACGGCAAGATCGTGTGGAGCGATCACGAGCACTTCCCCTGCTGGAGCGGCGTCGTGACCACCAACGGGATTGCGTTCTATGGCACGATGGACGGCTGGTTCAAAGCGGTCGATACAAAGACCGGAAGCTTGCTCTTCAAGCAGAAGATGCCCTCAGGCATGATCGGCGCACCGATCGTCTACTCGTACGGCGGCAAAGAGTACGTCGCGATGCTTACCGGAGTCGGAGGCTGGGCCGGCATCGGACTTGCTGCGGGCTTGACGAATCCGACGGCGGGTCTCGGCGCGGTGGGTGCCGCTTCCGATCTCGGCAAGTACACGACGCTCGGCGGTGACCTCGTCGTCTTCACGATCGACTGATGCAGCACTTGCGTCTGATACTTGGGCTCATTGGTGCGGTGGTGCTTTGGGGTACGGCGGCGCTTTGCGCGCCGCCCGCCCCGGCGGCCACCGCGCCGTTGCGCGTTTGCGCCGACCCCAACTACATGCCGTACTCGAACCGCGCCGGCGACGGATTCGAAAATCACATCGCGCAGGTGATCGCT
>Ga0335074_10012692_pt1 | contig 11818 bp, 8 predicted proteins | sample Lox_Sample_23_FD_206715 | JGI IMG/M metagenome (GOLD analysis project Ga0335074, IMG submission 206715) | Soil microbial communities from Loxahatchee National Wildlife Refuge, Florida, United States - Lox_Sample_2.3 | ecosystem: Environmental > Terrestrial > Soil > Wetlands | place: USA: Florida...
ACCCGGCGAGCGCCGGCCTGATGCCCGGCTTCCTTCACCGCGCTCTGCTCGACGCCCGTGATTCCGCTCGGCACTGCCACCACGATCCGCGGCTTCGCCAGGTGGCTGCGGCGGTGGACCTTCTGGATGAAATACCGCAGCATGCGCTCGGTCACGTCAAAGTCCGCGATCACGCCGTCCTTCAGCGGGCGGACGGCGACGATGTTGCCGGGCGTGCGGCCGATCATTCGCTTGGCATCGACACCGACGGCGACGATCTGGCCGGTATTGGTATTCAGCGCGACAACTGAAGGCTCGTTCAGGACGATCCCGCGCCCGCGAACATAAACCAGGGTGTTCGCGGTGCCGAGATCGACAGCCATGTCACGGCCCAGAAACGCCATCGCGTTGCTCATCGAGAACAAGCACCTTCCACCAGATCCTGTCAGCAAACATTTTTTCGCACTCCGCCGGCTGGCGCTGCCGTTCGCGCCATCCAGTGGCCTTGTCGCGGGTCAGCGGCGGACCACAGCAATGCGACAGGAACCTGGTGCCTGCCGGACCTGGCCAGTGGCCTCCCCGCCGGCCTGCGAGGACGATCTGCTCGCCCGGTCCAACGCGCTACTGAGGCCGATAGTGCCAGCGGCAGGAAAGCCAACGGGGAATTCCTACGACCTGCACTATCAGCAACCGGATGCTAGCGCGCAGTAATGCCTGAAGCGCGCGGCGCAACCCGCGGATGGACAGCTTACAGGTCGGTCCGTCAGCCAGCGCGACAGGGCACGCCGGTTGGTACGCGCTTTGACAATTAGTTACCTGACGGCTAGCGACGCGGTGTTAGTGGCCGGGGGCGTGCTCGACGCGATAGCCGAGCCAGATTCCGATAGCCCATAGCGCCGCGAAAATGCCGCCGAGGAAATACATGACGGGCACAACCGAACCAGACGCGATCGCGAATACCTGCAGCAAACTGCCGCCGACGAGAGTAACCGGAAGCATGCGGCGCGCAAGTGCGGCAAACACGACCGCCGCGACGGCCGCGATACCGCCGGTCAGGCCGGCGGCGTGCGGTGCGAGATGGTCGATCTGAACTGCGACCGGAATCGCGAGGGCGACGACGACCGCCTCCATGAATAGCACCGTGGCGCACAGCCGCTTCACTCGTCACCACCCGCCTCGGCAGGCCCGGGCTGGCTGCCGGGCAGGCCGTACCCGGGCAGCACGGAGCTGCCCCCGGCGGCCTCGTTCCCTGACCCGTCGGCGAGCAGGACCCGCGCATCGCCGGCCGTGATCACCGAGCCGGTGATGAGGACCCCGGCCTTGCCGGGGCTACCCTCGGCCGCGGCGTCCGCCTCGTCCGCGAGCGCCACGCCGATCTCGATAGCGTCGTCGAGCCGGTCGGCGACAGTGACGCGCTCGGGCCCGAAGACCGCCGCGGCGGCCTCGGCGAGCGCAGCGGCCGGCAGTGACCGTGTCGACGAGTTCGTGGTCGCCACCAGGTGCGAGACGATCGGCTCCAGCTCGTCCAGCACGCTGCTCACGTCTTTATCCTCACTGATCGCGACGATCGCTACCAGATCGGTGAACGTGAAAGCCTCCTCCAGCGCCGCGACCGACGCCGCCATCCCGCCGGGATTATGAGCCGCGTCCACGATGACGACCGGGCTGCGGCGGATGACCTCCAGGCGGCCGGGCGAGCTCATCGTTGCCACCGCGCGCCGCACGATGTCCTGGTCGAGACCGGTGCCATTCGCCAGGGCACCCTCGGACGAACCGGAGTCGGCGGCGGCCTCAGGCGTCCGGGCGAACGCCTCGACCGCCGCGATCGCGCAGGCCAGATTGCCCGCCTGGTGCTCGCCGAACAACGGCAGGTACAGGTCGGGGTAATCGCCGAGCAGGCCATGGATCCAGACCTGCTGCCCGCCGACCGCGAGCTCGCGGCTCACCACGCCGAAGTCGATGCCCTCGCGCGCGACGGTGGCGCCGACCTCGGCCACCCGATGCAGCAGAACCTCGGCGGCCGCCGGTGGCTGCTGCGCCAGTACGGCGATCGACCCCGGCTTGATGATGCCGGCCTTCTCGGCCGCGATCTCAGCGACGGTCGAGCCCAGGTAGCGGGTGTGGTCGATCGAGATCGGTGTCACGACGGCCACGACGCCGTCGGCCACGTTCGTGTTGTCCCAGGTGCCGCCCATGCCAACCTCGAGGACGCAGACGTCGACCGGGGCGTCCGCGAATACCGAGAACGCCATCCCGACCAGCACCTCGAAGAACGACAGCGGCACTTCCTGGCTGGCATCCACCAGCTCCAGATAGGGCCTGATCTCGTCGTAAGCCTCGACAAACCGCTCCGGCGGCAGGGGCTGACCGTCCACGCTGATCCGCTCGCCCGCGTAGGCCAGGTGCGGGCTCGTGAACAGTCCCGTCCGCAGGCCGCGGGCTCGCAGCAGCACTTCGGTCATCCGTGCCGTCGACGTCTTGCCGTTAGTACCGGTGAGGTGGACGACCGGGTACGCCCGCTGCGGATCACCGAGCAGGGTCAGCAGCGCCCGGATGCGGTCGAGTGACGGGTCGATCGAATGCTCGGGCCTGCGGGCGAAGATCTCCTTCTCGATCTCCCGCAGCCGGCCCTCCGGTGAGCTCGTCATGCCTGCCCGTTGCCGGTGCTGGCTGGCGGTGCGCTGGCCGATGCCGGAAGCGCGCCCAGGCGCGCGGTCAGCTGGGCGGCCTCATCACGCGCGGTGTCCAGCCGGGCCCGGTTCTTCGCCACCACCTCGGCTGGAGCACGCTCCACGAAGGATGCGTTGCCAAGCTTGCGCTCCATCGCCTCGATCTCCGCCTCCGCTGCAGCCAGGTCTTTGGCGAGCCGCTTGCGCTCGGCCTCGACGTCCAGGCCGACCGCAGTGTCGAGTTCGATAGTGACACCTTCGGCGTGCACGATCGCCGTCGGGGCGAACTGCTCGCCCGGCTCGGCGAGCCGCAGCAGCGAGCGGATGCGGCCCTCGTGCTGCGCCAGCGGGGTGGCCTCGATGCCGGCCAGGCGGGCCGGCACCTGCTGGCCGGGCCGCACGCCCTGGTCCGAGCGGAACCGGCGCACCTCCGTCACCAGCCGCATGAGGGCACCGATCTGCGCCTCGGCCGCGGGGTCGGACGGCAGGGCGCGCAGCGAGCCGGCCACGCCGTCGGCAATCTCGCCGGGCCACCGGGCGATCACCACCGACTCGCCGCCCGTCAGCGCCGTCCACAACTCCTCGGTGACGAACGGAAGCAGCGGGTGGATCAGGCGCAGGAGGCGGTCGAGCACCTCCGCGAGCACCTGCCGGGTTGCGGCGGCTGCCACCGGGTCCTCGCCTGTCAGCGCCGGCTTGGCGAGCTCCAGGTACCAGTCGCAGAACTCGTCCCAGGCGAAGTGGTAGAGAGCGTCACAGACCTTGGCAAACTCGAACTGCTCGAACAGCGCGTCGACCTCGGCGGTCACAGCCGCCAACCGGGACAGGATCCACCGGTCCGGAACCGACAGCTCGTGTGCCGGCGGCAGCCCACTGGCCGGAGAAAGGTCGCTCGCGGTCGCCAGCCCGCCCTGGCCCACGCCGTTGAGCTGCGCGAAGCGCACCGCGTTCCAGAGCTTGTTGCAGAAGTTGCGGGCACCGGCGACCCAGTCCTCGCTGACGGCAACGTCGCCGCCGGGCGTTGCGCCGCGAGCCAGCGTGAACCGGGTGGCGTCGGCTCCGAACCGGTCGATCCAGTCCAGCGGGTCAACGGTGTTGCCGCGCGTCTTCGACATCTTCTTGCCGAACTGATCACGCACCAGGCCGTGCAGCGCGACCTTCCGGAAGGGCACGGCGTCCTGCGGGCCTGCGCCTGCCATCGCGTACAGGCCGAACAGCATCATCCGGGCAACCCAGAAGAACAGGATGTCGTAGCCCGTCACCAGCACGCTCGTCGGGTAAAACGCGCGCAGGTCGGGGGTGTCGTCTGGCCAGCCGAGGGTCGAGAACGGCCACAGACCCGAGGAGAACCAGGTGTCCAGCACGTCGGGGTCCTGCCGCCACCCCTCGCCCTGCGGCGGCGCGTCCTCCGGCCCGACGCACACCACCTCGCCGTCTGGCCCGTACCAGATCGGGATCCGGTGACCCCACCACAGCTGGCGGCTGATGCACCAGTCGTGCATGTCGTCGACCCAGTCGAAGTAGCGGGCCGCCATCTCGGGCGGGTAAATCCGCACCCGGCCGTCGCGGACGGCGTCGCCCGCGGCCTTGGCCAGCGGCGCCACCTTCACGAACCACTGCAGCGAGAGCCGGGGCTCGACCGTCGTGCTGCAGCGTGAGCAGTGGCCGACCGCGTGCAGGTAAGGCCGCTTCTCCGCAACCACCCGACCCTCGGCGCGCAGCGCGGCGAGAACGGCAGGCCTGGCTTCGAACCGGTCCAGGCCCTCAAACGGCCCCGGCGCCGTGATCACGCCGCGCTCGTCCATGACGACCAGGCTGGGCAGGTCGTGCCGCCGGCCGATCTCGAAGTCGTCGGGATCGTGGGCCGGGGTCACCTTGACCGCGCCGGTGCCGAATTCCGGGTCGACGTGCGGGTCGGCGACGACCGGGATCCGCCGTCCGGTCAGCGGCAGCTCGATCTGCCTGCCGACCATGCGCGCGTACCGCGGATCGTCCGGGTGCACCGCGACGGCGGTGTCACCGAGCATCGTCTCGACCCGGGTGGTAGCGACCACGATCTGGTCGGCACCATCGCCATAGCGCAGCGAGACCAGCTCGCCGTCGTCGTCAGAGTGCTCGACTTCGATGTCGCTGAGTGCGGTCAGGCACCGCGGGCACCAGTTGATGATCCGCTGCGCCCGGTAGATCAGGCCATCCTCGTACAGTCGCTTGAACATCGTCTGGACAGCCCGCGACAGGCCGGCGTCCATCGTGAACCGCTCGCGGCTCCAGTCGACGCTGTCGCCCAGCCGCCGCATCTGGCCCAGGATCTTGCCGCCCGACTCGGCCTTCCACTGCCAGACCCGGTCGACGAATGCCTCGCGGCCGAGGTCGTGCCGCGACAAGCCCTCCCGGGCGAGCTCGCGCTCGACGACATTCTGGGTGGCGATGCCCGCATGATCCATGCCCGGCAGCCAGAGGGCGTTGTAACCCTGCATCCGGCGCCGCCGCACCAGGGCGTCGATGAGCGTGTGGTCCAGTGCGTGGCCGATGTGCAGCGACCCGGTCACGTTGGGCGGCGGGATGACGATCGTGAAGGACGGAGCCACCGAATCCGCGTCGGCGCGGAAGTATCCGGCATCGACCCACGCCTCGTACCGCCGGGCCTCAACTGCGCCCGGGCTGTACTGGGCGGGAAGCTGCGTCGCTTCAGTTCCGGTTGTCACGACAGGACAGTCTAGTGGTGCTCTGCCTACGCTCTGTCGTCCCGTCCAGCGTCACTCACCAGCGTGACTAAGCGGACTTCTCCCGCGGAGCGCGGCGGGCGACATCACGCGGCACGAGGGTCGGGTTGACGTTCTCCAGTACGACCTCGGCGCTGATGACGACCTTCTCGACGTCCTTGCGGCTCGGCACCTCGTACATGACCGAGAGCAGGACCTCTTCGAGGATCGCCCGCAGGCCGCGGGCCCCGGTGCCGCGCAGGATCGCCTGGTCCGCCACCGCCTCGAGCGCGTCGTCGGTGAACTCCAGGTCGACGCCGTCGAGCTCGAACAGCCGCCGGTACTGCCGCACGAGCGCATTCCGCGGCTCGGTGAGGATCCGGATCAGCGCCTCGCGGTCCAGGTTGTGGACGCTCGTGATAACCGGGAGCCGCCCGACGAATTCGGGGATCATGCCGAACTTCAGCAGGTCCTCCGGCATCACGTCGGCGAACGGGTCGGACGCGGTCTTGTCCGTCTTGACCCGCAGCACCGCACCGAAACCCATGCCGCTCTTGCCGACCCGGGACTCGATGATCTTCTCCAGGCCCGCGAATGCGCCACCGCAGATGAACAGCACGTTCGTGGTGTCGATCTGGATGAACTCCTGGTGCGGGTGCTTACGCCCGCCCTGCGGCGGTACCGACGCCGTCGTGCCCTCGAGAATCTTCAGTAGTGCCTGCTGCACGCCCTCGCCGGAGACGTCGCGCGTGATCGACGGATTCTCGCTCTTGCGGGCGATCTTGTCGATCTCGTCGATGTAGATGATGCCAGTCTCGGCCTTCTTCACGTCGTAGTCAGCGGCCTGGATGAGCTTCAGCAGGATGTTCTCGACGTCCTCGCCGACGTAACCGGCCTCAGTGAGCGCGGTCGCGTCCGCGATGGCGAACGGCACGTTCAGCAGCCGGGCCAGAGTCTGCGCCAGAAGCGTCTTCCCGGAGCCAGTCGGGCCGAGCAGCAGGATGTTGGACTTCGCGAGCTCGACGCCGTCCTCGCCGGATCCTGCGCGCTCGCCGCCGGACTGGATGCGCTTGTAATGGTTGTAGACAGCGACGGACAGGCCCTTCTTGGCCTTCTCCTGCCCGATCACGTACGAGTCGAGAAACTCGTAGATCTCTCGCGGCTTCGGAAGGCTGTCCCACTTCAGCTCCGCGGGCTCAGCTAGCTCCTCTTCGATGATCTCGTTACACAGATCGATACATTCGTCGCAGATGTACACACCAGGTCCGGCAATGAGCTTCTTAACCTGCTTCTGGCTCTTTCCGCAGAACGAGCACTTCAGCAGATCACCGCCATCGCCGATGCGTGCCACCTAGTTACTCCTCTAGCCTGCCGGCCGGCGAGTCACGCCAGTCCTTTGTGGCGTGTCGCCCTTGCCTGTGGGTCCGTGCCTGTGCGTACAGCCAATGTCCGTAGAACCTAGACGGTACCGCCTCGGCGGCCTCAGGTGTGGCCTAAGGAACGCCGCGCCGGCGCGCCGGCGACCCGGCAGTTCGCCACCACGGGCGAGTCTGCCGTCAGGCCGCCTAGGACGACACTACCTCGCTCTTGCGCTTCAGCATTGTCAGAACTTCATCGACCAGGCCGTACTCCTTGGCTTCCTGAGCGGTGAAGAACTTGTCTCGCTCGATGTCCCTGCGGACCTGGTCCTCGCTCTGGCCGCTGTGGCGCGCCAGGATCGTCTCCATCGAGGCCCGCATCCGCAGGATCTCCCGCGCCTGGATCTCCAGATCGCTGGACTGCCCGTAGCCGCTCTCCACGGCCGGCTGGTGGATGAGAATACGCGAGTTCGGCAGCGCGAACCGCTTGCCCGTCGTCCCCGCCGCCAGCAGCACCGCGGCCGCCGATGCGGCCTGGCCCAGGCAGTACGTGTGGATCTCCGGCTGGATGTACTGCATGGTGTCGTAGATTGCCATCATCGACGTCATCGAGCCGCCGGGCGAGTTGATGTAGATGAGAATGTCGCGATTCGGGTCGATCGACTCGAGCGTGATCAGCTGGGCCATCACATCGTTGGCCGAGGCGTCGTCGATCTGCACGCCGAGGAAGATGATCCGCTCTTCGAAGAGCTTGTTGTACGGGTTCATCTCCTTGACGCCGTACGACGTCCGCTCCACGAAGGAAGGGAGCACGTACCGCGCCTGCTCGGCGTGCCGCTGCCCGGTGTACCCCGGGGCTCCGTATCCAGCGCTCACTTCTCGTCCTTCCTGGCCCGTGCTCCGGCCGATCCGCGAGTTGCCCGTCCGCTCAGCTCCGGTCACGAGACTGGCCCGACGGTGGGAACTTCGTTCGCGCTCGTGACCACGTGGTCCACGATTCCGTAATCGCGTGCCTCCTCGGCGGTGAACCAGCGGTCCCGGTCGGAGTCCTCTTCGATCTGCTCCACCGACCTGCCGGTGTGGGAGGCGATCCTCTCGGCCATCAGCCGCTTGAGGAACAGGCTCTGCTCGGCCTGGATCCGGATGTCGGTCGCGGTGCCGCCGATGCCGCCGTGTGGCTGGTGCATCAGGATCGCCGCATGCGGCATCGCGTACCGCTTGCCCGGCGCGCCGGCGGTGAGCAGGAACTGGCCCATCGAGGCCGCCATGCCCATCGCGAAGGTAGCGACGTCGTTCGGTACGTATTGCATGACGTCGTAAATCGCCATTCCGGCATATACCGAGCCGCCTGGCGAGTTGATATAGAGGCTAATGTCGCTCTTGCCGTCTTCGGACGCCAGCAGGATGAGCTCCGCGCAGATCCGGTTCGCCAGATCGTCGTCGACCTGCTGGCCGAGAAAGACGATCCGGTGCCGCAGCAGGCGCTGGAACAGCATCTCGCTCAGCGGCTGCACCGGGCTTTCTCCGGAGCGGGCGAGAATGCCGCCGATCTGCTGGTCGTCGGGAGGCGTACTCACTGTGCTCTCCTCGCTGTTGTCGGTCCGCGCCTGTCGTTGACTGTGACCATAACCCGCGCGCCAGACCGTGATTGCCGCCGAGGGGCGCTGTTCGCTTACGGCGCACGGTAGCGCCATTCTGAGCCTGCCACCGCGAGCGCACGCGAGCGCACCGAGTCAGCCGCCCACGCTCCGAGGTCAGCCGGTCAGGGCATCGGTCAGCGGACGGCTCAGTCCTCGTCCGAGTCGGCTGGCTCGTCGCCGTCGGCTTCCTCGACCTCTGCCTCGGCCTCGGCGTCTGCCTCGGCGTCCTCGCGGGCGATGTCGACCGGCCGGCCCGCCTCGTCCACGACCCGGGCGTGCTCCGCAAGCCAGGTCAGGGCGTTACCTCGCAGGACGTCGGCCACCACGGCCGAGAGCTGGCCGCCGTCAGTGATCTGCTGGGCCAGCTGGTCTGGCGCGACGCCCATCCGGTAGGCCTGCTCGGCCACGAATTCGCCGAGCTGCTCGTTGGTGACCGTCAGGTCCTCCTGCTTGACGATCTTGTCCAGGATGAAGCCCGCCGTCACCGAGCGGCGCGAATCGTTCTCGAAGTCCTCCTCGAGCTGGGCCGCCGTCTTGTCGGCCGACTCCAGATAGGACTGCATCGTGAGGCCGGCCCGGTCCAGCTGGTCCTGCAGGTTGTGCCGGCGCTGGTCGGTTTCCGCGGCGACGACGCGCTCCGGCAGCGGGATGTCCAGCTGGTCGATGAGAGCCCCGAGCAGCCGCTCACGGGCCTGGCCCGCCTGACCGGCCTGGCGCATGGATTCGAGCTGCTTGCGAGTCGATGCCCGCAGCTCACCGACGGTGTCGAATTCGCTGGCCGACTGGGCGAACTCGTCGTCGAGCTGCGGCAGCTCCTTGACCTTCACCGAGTTGACCGTGACCTGCACGTCCGCTTCCATGCCCGCCTGCTCACCGCCGGCCAGCTCCGCCGTGAACGTCTTGGATTCCCCGGCCGACATGCCAGTCAGCGCCTCGTCCAGCCCATCGAGCATGGACTCCGAGCCGACCTCGTACGAGATACCGGTCGCCTGCGCGTCCTCGACGACGGTTCCGTCGATGCTCGCGGCGAGGTCGATGGTGACGTAGTCACCGTTCTCGACCGGGCGCTCGACACCCTTGAGCGAGGCGAACCGCTCGCGCAGCCCGCCAAGGTACTGCTCGACCTGATCGGGGTCGACCTCCGCGTTCTCGACAGTCACCGACAGGCTCTCCAGGTCTGGCAGGTCGAACTCCGGCCGGATGTCCACCTCGGCGGTGAAGGCCAGCTCCTTGCCATCCTCGATGCGGGTCACCTCGACGTCCGGCTGGCTCAGCGGGACGACCTCCTGCTCGGTGATCGCCTTGCCGTAGAACTCATTCACCGCGTCTGTGAGCGCCTGCTCCAGGACGGCACTCCGGCCGATGCGCGCGTCGATCACGCGGGGCGGCACCTTCCCGGGCCGGAAGCCGGGGATCCTGACCTGCCGTGCCACCTCGCGGTACGCCTTGTCGAGGCTGGGCTTGAGCTCTTCGAACGGCACTTCGATGGTCAGCTTGACCCGGGTCGGGCTCAGCTCTTCGACGTCGGTCTTCACCTAGGGGTCGCTTCCTGGAAAAGGGTCATCCCGCTGGCCAGCGCCTCGCGGACGCGGCCGGACTGGCGTGTCACTCACGGCTACTGGCCGCCAAGTCTAGGGCAGGCCCGGCGTGTTCACCCGCCACGGGTGATGATCACGGGAACTCGGCGATCCCACGATGGGCAGAACGGGAGTACCCGGGACCTCACCGGGGTGCGCAAGCCTGTTGCACAAGTTCACCAGGGGGGCATCATGACCGAACCGCGGACCGGCCCAGCCGGGGAGGCGGGTCAGCCAGGCGGCGCCGGACAGGTACCCGGCACCGGACAGCCAGGGGGAACGCCTGCGGGCATGGGCTCCCCCGCCATGGAGTCCGGCTCCATGGACACCGGCCCTGGCGCGCCGGACTCCGGCGGCATGGGATCGCAGCCGGGCTCGCAGGGCATGACGTCAGGCGCGAGCAGCGCCGGCAGGCCGGGTTCGAGTCAGGCCGAGACCGGCGGCGTCGGCACCACGACGCGTACCTCCGCAGCTCAGGCGAATGTGCCTCAGCAGTACGGCCGAGAGTCGGAGCGCGGCACGATGTACGAGGAGGACGAAGCCGCCACGCCGGGCCTGGGCGCCGGGGGCGCAGTGATCGCCGCAACCGCGGGACGGTCCTGGCCGGCAGTTCTCGCTGGCGGTCTGCTGCTGATCGCCGTGGGTGTCATGCTGCTGGTCTGGCCGCACGCCACGCTGACCATCGTCGCCATCCTGATCGGCGCGGCCCTGGTGGTGTCCGGCGTCGAGCGGCTCTGGGAGGGCTTCACCGCCCACAGCGAGACCGGCGGCATGCGGGCCGCGTACATGGTCATCGGTCTGCTCGCCATTCTGGCCGGGCTCTACTGCCTGCGGCATCATGCGCTGAGCCTGTTCCTGGTGGCGTTCGTGACCGGCGTGTACTTCATCGCGCACGGGATCTCCGATATCGGCGTCGCGCTGTCCACACATGTGCCTGGCCGTGCGCTGCGCGGCGTGCTCGGGGTGTTCAGCATCGCGGCCGGAATCCTCATGGTGGTCTGGCCGGGCATCACGCTCGTTCTGCTGCTGACGCTGGTCGGCGCCTGGCTCATCTTCTACGGGCTGGTTCTCGGCGCTCTCGCGTTCGGCATTCGCAAAGCGGGCAAGCAGGCCAAGGCCGACCTGGCCGCCAGCGAGCCCCGGTCGCGGCGGCTGGCAGCGAGCACGAGGTAGCCGACGGGCCTTGCCGCGTCACTGCGGCCGGCCAGTCTCGGGGCGCGGCTCACTGATCTCGGCCGGTGCTTGCGGTCGTCATCGGTGGGCTGCGCCCGTTCCGTGCCCGTCCGGCGGGCTAGAGCAGCTCCAGCCGACGTCCCTGGGCGATGGCCTGCCGGCGGTTGGCCACGCCGAGCTTCCGGTAGACCGAGCTCAGGTGAGTCTTGATCGTGTTGATCGACAGGAACAGCGCCTCGGCGATCTCCTGGTTCGTCATGTGCGACGGCAGGAACCGCAGAACGGAGAGCTCGCTCTCGGTCAGCAGCGCAGCAGCCTGAGAACTAGGCGGCCGCGGCAGCCGCCCGTCGAACCGCTCGAGGATCCGCCCGGCAAAGCCCGCGCACCGGCTGGACGGCGAGATCAGCACCGTGAGCGCCGACCGCAGCGGCGGGCCAGCCGAGACAAACGGTCCGCAGGCTTCCTCGGGCTCGGCTAGCGCCAGCGCCTGCGACAGCAGCTCGGCCGCCTCACTGGCCTGACCGAGGCGGCGGCGGGCGATGACTGCGGTGAGGAGCGCGGCGATGCGGTCGCTGACCGAGCAGACTCCCGCGGTATCCGCCAGCAGCGGCGCGACGAGGTTCAGTGCGCCCTTGTCGTCCGAGTCGGCGATAAGCAGGCGCGCCTGGCAGACGACAGCCTCCGGGCGGATCTCCGGCTGAGCGGCTGACGGGGCGGCTG
>Ga0335074_10012693_pt1 | contig 11818 bp, 9 predicted proteins | sample Lox_Sample_23_FD_206715 | JGI IMG/M metagenome (GOLD analysis project Ga0335074, IMG submission 206715) | Soil microbial communities from Loxahatchee National Wildlife Refuge, Florida, United States - Lox_Sample_2.3 | ecosystem: Environmental > Terrestrial > Soil > Wetlands | place: USA: Florida...
CGTTCCGCAGGCTCGGGCAGCCAGCCGATGTCGCGAACGTCGTCGCGTTCCTCGCCTCGGACGAGGCGTCCTTCGTCACCGGTCAGACGATCAGCGTCAGCGGCGGCCTCACGATGAGCTGAGGAAGCACCTCAGCTCGTCGTCCACAAGGCCTCGAACTCCTTCTGGTAGTTCGGGATATCGGGCGGAACGGTGGTGCTCGGCAGGGTTGAGCCGGTGACCAGCTGGCGCGGGAGCACGATGTCGTCCGGGGCGACCGAGGCGCCGACGAACGTCCTCGCGAGGGCGTCTGCCAGCAGGAACATGGTCGATCCGGCGGGGAAGGTCACGCTGGCTGCTTCCTGCCCGGACTTGATGTAGGGCAGCTCGGTGGCACCCGGGTCGGATCCGATCAGCTTCACCGAGCCGGAGAGGCCCGCGGCTGAGAGCGCGGCCGGCAGGCCGATGAACTCATCGTCGAATCCCGCGGCGACGTATTTGTAGGACGGATGTGCGCGCAGGAACCCGACGATCGCGGTCGGCAGCGCGCTGGTCCCGATCTGCGTGACGTTGATCGGCAGCGCGGAGAAGCCGCAGCTCGGGCAGTACTGCTTGAGGTAGTGCTGGAACTGGGTCTGAGCCGCGGCGAGGACCGGGAATGCCGGGGTTCCCAGCCAGACCGCCGAGCCCTTGCCGTCGCTGTTGGCGACGACCCACGCCGCCTGCAACTGCGCCTGGACGCTCACGGCGTTCAGGCCGTCGGACACCACCTTGAGGTTGGCGTGCGCCACGTTGGCCGTGCAGCAGTCAACGACCGGCACGTTCTTCGCCGCCAGCGCCGCCATCTGCGATGCGAACTCGGTGTCCGGCTGGGACGACGTGACGACGGCGCTCGGCGGATTCGCCACCAGCTGGTCCCAGGCGTTCGTGACCGACCCGGGCGTGTCGCCCGAGTTCACGTCCTTGGCCGTCCAGTGCAGGAACTTCGCCGCCACGGCGAAGTCCTCGTACAGCTGATGGCACGCGGGCGTACCGCAGTCGAGGAACGCGATGACCTTGCCGGCCGGGATCTTCCCGGGCACCTTCGTGGTGATCCCGATGCTCGTCGGCGTGGCCAGGTGGCCCGACACCACTGCCTTCGCGGCGGTGACACCGGCCGACGCGGCGGAAGCCGCCTTGGCAGAGCCTGACGAGCTCGGGCTCGAGCTGCTTGATGAACTGCATCCGGCAGCGGCTACTGCCAATGCGACCACGGCGAGCAGCACTCGCACAGACCTCTTCGGTACCGCCATCGTCTTAAGCTCCGGTGCTTTGCTGGCTGTCCTGCGGCCAGGTATCCGATAGGGCGTGCAGGTGGCGCACGGTAAGTCAGAGCGGCATTGACGGCCGGCCGGACCCGGCTCGCCGGGGGTATGCAGCGCTCTGGCTCTGGCGGAAGGCTTTCATAACGACTGTAATGTAACCGTCGTTGTCAAAACCTGCAATAGTTTGCCTTGTGCCTCGTGTCGTAGATCCAGACCAGCGAAGGGCCGTCCTGGCGGCGGCCGCCATCCGCGTCATCGCCGAGAACGGCCTCGAGGGGACCAAGCTCAGGGAGGTGGCGTCGGAGGCGGGGTGGACCACGGGCGCCCTGACTCACTACTTCAGCGACAAGCGCGAGCTGCTCAAGTTCGCCATGCAGTCGTCGCTCGAGCACCTGCACAGCCGTCATCTGGCGGACATCGCCGCTCGCGGCGACGCCCTCAGCGTCGTGCTCGAGCAGGCCCTGCCCCTCGATGAGGACCGGCTGCGGCACTGGAAGGTGACGCTCGCGCTGACCACCCAGTCCTTCACCGACCCCGAACTCGCGCAGCTCAAACGGCGGGCATACCGCCGCTGGCGGCGCAGCATCGCCGCGGCCCTGGCCGAGGGCATCGCCGACGGCAGGTTCTCCGCCGACCTGGACCCGGAAACCACCGCCGACGAGCTGATCGCGCTGGTGGACGGCGTGGCACTGCAGGCACTGTTCGACCCGGAGCGCTGGCCGGCGGACAAGCAGCTGGGCTTCCTGAACAGGCACGTCGCCAGCCTCACGGCCGTACGTTGACTTCCAAAGTAATGCTTATCATGATTAGCCTGAAACCGGCGGGCCGTGGCCTCGCCGGGCATCGGGCGCACTGCGGCGAGTCGCCCTGAGACGAGGACGCATCATGGCCAACGGGTCCGGCCCCCGCGCTGGCGAGCGCGATCCGTTCATCCGCCTCGACCGCGTGTCGAAGTCGTTCGAAGGCAACGAGGTGCTGCACGGCGTGGGCTTGTCGCTGGGCAGGGGTGAGGTGCACGCCCTGCTGGGCGCCAACGGGTCGGGCAAGTCGACGCTCATCAAGATCATCACCGGGTACTACTCGCCCTCGCCCGGCGCGGCAGCGTGGGTGGGCAGCAGCCCCGCGACCTTCACCCGCCACGGCCTGAGTCCCAGCAGCGGCCCCGCCCTGCTGACCAGGGCGGTGCACCAGGACCTCGGCCTGATCGGACGGTTCTCCGCCGTCGACAACACCGCGATCATCACCGGCTACGCGGGAAGCCGGGCGCTGGGCCGGATCAGGTGGCGCCGCCAGGCCAGGAAGACGCGGGAACTCCTCGCGGTCGTTGGCCTGCGCGACCTGGACGTGCACAAGCCGATCGAGGATTGCGAACCGCTGCAGCGCACGCAGATCGCGCTGGCGCGCGCGCTGGCCGGCTGGAGCGAGGCCGACGGCCTGCTCATCCTGGACGAGCCGACCGCCAGCCTGCCCGATGACCAGGTCCAGCAGCTGTTCGCGATCATCGCCTCATTGCGTGCCCGCGGGATCACCGTTCTCTACGTCTCGCACCGGCTGAGCGAGGTCTTCGAGGTCGCCGACCGGGTGACCGTGCTGCGCGCCGGTGCGGTCGTGGCGCGGGCCCCCGTCGCGGAGCTCACCCGGCAGACCCTGGTGGAACTGATCATGGGAGCGCCGGATCAGCCGGGCGGCTCCGCACCGGTCTCCGACGTCCGCCACGCGCCGCCGGTCCGCCGGCGTCCGGCCACGGTCATGAGCGTCACCGGGCTGCGGTCAGCCAAACTGCGCGGCGTCAGCTTCGAGCTTGCTCCCGGGGAGGCGCTGGGCTTCGCCGGGCTGATCGGCTCGGGTCTGCAGGAACTGCCCTACCTGCTGGTGGGGGCGGAGCGCGCCGCCGGCGGAGAGATCCGGGTGGGCCAGACCTCGGTGCCTGCGCGGAAGATGACACCGCTTCGCGCCACCGCGCTCGGAGTCGGGCTGGTGCCCGGCGAGCGGATGCGGGAAGGGCTGATCGGGTCCCGGCCGGTCAGCGAGAACATCAGCCTGCCGCAGATCCGGCGGTTCCAGCGAAGCGGCCGCCTGCGCCGCAAGGACGAGCACGCGTTCGGCCAGCAGTGGGTCCGCAACCTCGGGATAACGCCCGCCGACGCCCGCCATGAGGTCCGCCTGCTGAGCGGCGGCAACCAGCAGAAGGTGCTGCTCGCGAAGTGGCTCGGGGTGTCCTCGGCGCTGCTGATCGCCGCCGAGCCCACCGCGGGCGTCGACGTGGCCGCCAAGGAGCTGATCTACGCCGAGCTGACCCGGCAGCGGGACCTGGGCCTGCCGATGATCATCTGCTCCACCGACCTCACGGATCTGGTGCGGACGTGCACCAGGGTCATCGCGCTGGCGGATGGCCAGGCAGTCGCCGAGTTCGCCGGCGACGAGATCAGCGAGGACAGCATCCTGCGCGCCGTGCTGCATCGCGATGCCGCTCAGCAGGAAGGGAGCCAGCGGCCATGACTGAAATCCCCGGCACCGAGCTCTCGGGCACTGAGTCTCCGAGCACGCTGCCGACGCCACCGGCCGGCCGCCGCGAGATGCCCGAGTGGCTGCGCGCGTTCGGCTTCCGCCGCCAGAGCATCGTGTACGTCGAGCTCGTCGCGATCGCCGTGTTCCTGGTCTGGGTGCCGGCCACCTTCGCCGCGACGAGCACCGTCACCGGCATCCTCGACCAGAACGCCGTCACCGGGCTCGTCGCCCTCGCCCTCGTCGTGCCGCTCGCCGCCGGCGTCTTTGACCTGTCGATCGGGTTCGCCCTGGGTGCGACCTCGATCTTCTGTGCATGGCTGCTGGGCAACACGTCGATGAACGTTCCCGAGGTCGTGATCATCAGCGTCGCCTTCGCCGCCGTGATCGGCTGCGTGAACGGCTTCGTGGTCGTGACGCTGCGCATCGACTCGTTCATCGGGACGCTCGCGACCGGCTCCCTGCTGCAGTCCGTCATCCTGATCGTCAGCGGGGATCAGGACCTCACCGCCGGCCTGACCCCCAGGTTCCTCCGCCTGGGCACCGCCTCGGTCGGGCACGTCACGGTGCCCGTCTTCGTGATGCTCGCGATAGCGCTGGCCATCTGGTACGTGCTCGGGCACACCGCTCTCGGCCGCCGCGTGCACGCCACCGGGCTGTCGGAGGTCCCGGCGAAGCTGGCGGGCATCCGCACCGACCGGATCCGGTTCTGCTCACTGATCCTGTCGGCCACGATCAGCGGCATCGCGGGCATCCTCCTGACCGCGATCGTTTCGGCCGGGGACCCGACCGTCGGCCCGTCCTACCTGATCCCGGCCTTTGCCGCCGCGTTCCTCGGCGCAACCCAGTTCCGCGACCGGCTCTTCAACGCCTGGGGCACCGTCCTCGCCGTCTGGCTGCTCGGCACGATAACGGCGGGCCTGGCGCTGACCAACGCCCCCGTCTGGATGCCCTACATCTTCCAGGGGGTCGTGCTCATCGTGGCGCTCAGCATGGGCTCCTGGCGCGGCCGGTCCATCCGGCTGCGCTGGCCGCTGCGGCCGGTACCGCCCGGTCACGACGGCGAAGCTCCCGATCCGTCCGGAGCTGCCGGTCTTGCGCAGGATACGGCGGGCATTTAAGATAACAGCCGTTACGGAAAAGCGCGACCCCTCGGTTTCAGTGCAGCCAGCTTCGGTGCAGCCAGCTTCGGTGCAGCCAGCCTCGCTGAGTGTCGTCCCGGGCTCCGCGCCCGGTCTTCGCGCTCTGGTGGGAGACGAGCACGCTGTGGAAATCGGAATCGCGTATCTGGGGTCGCCGGCCGATGCTGGGCCGCTCGCCGCAGACGCGGAGGCCGCGGGCGCGGACGTGTTCACCTGCGGCGAGACCGAGCACTCGGCGTTCGGCTGCTGTGTCGCGGCGCTGCTCGCCACCGAGCGGATCACGGTGGGCACCAGCATCTCCATCGCGTTCGCGCGTTCCCCGATGGCGGCCGCCATGGAAGCGCACAGCATGCTGGTGCTCGGCCCAGGCCGGACCTTCTACGGGCTCGGCAGCCAGATCCGGCAGGTCATCGAGCGCCGTTTCAGCGCCGAGTTCGCCAACCCGCGCGGCAGGCTCACGGAGTATGCGCAGATCATGCGCCGCGCCATCGACGCGATCCGGGGCGAGGACGTCGAGCCGTTCGCGGGCCGCTACTACAAGGTCTCGCAGTTCCGGTTCTTCGGGACGCCGGAACCCGACCTTGGGCCGCTGAAGCTGTACCTCGCGGCCGTCGGCCCGAAGATGACCGCGCTGGCCGCGCGCAGCTTCGACGGCATCCTCGGGCACGCCGTCGCGACCCCCGGCTACATTCAGTCCGCGATCCGCCCGATTCTCGGCGACCGCATGCTGACGTCGGCGGTGTTCACGTCCGTCGACGACGACGCCGAGGCGGCACGGGAACGGGCACGCTGGGCCCTCGCGTTCTACGCGAGCACGCCCGCGTACGAGCCGGCGCTGGCGTTCGAGGGTTTCGGCGATCTCCCCGCGCGCCTGCGGGCCAGCCTGCGCAGCGAGGGCAGGGAGGCCACGGCAGCCCTGGTCACCGACGACGTCCTCGACCGGTTCGTGCTGGTGGGCACGCCGGCCCAGATCGCCGAACAGCTGGAACGCTACGAGGGCATCGTGGATCGGGTGATGATCGGCGGGATCGGCGTGGGTGCCTCACGCGACGAGGTCATCTCCAACACCCGCGGGCTGATCGACGTGGCCCGGGCATGGTCGCGCGGCAACGGCGGCCGATGATGACGGGACACCAGGACACGGTCGCCGGGCTCCGGCACACGGTGTCCGACGCCGCGCGGCCGGCCGCGGTCGCGCGCGCGCATGACCGGGGCCGGCTCACGCCCCGGGAGCGGATCGCCGAGCTGTGCGAGCAGGGAAGCTTCCACGAATACGGCACGTTCGCGCACGCCGACGAGCACGTGACGCTGGCCGATGCCCCCGGCGACGGGCTGCTCACCGGCACGGCGCTGGTCGACGGGCGGCCGGTCGCCGTGGTGGCCACCGACTTCACCGTCGTCGGCGGCTCGGACGGCAATCTCGGCATCCAGAAGCTGGCCCGCATCGGCGAGCTGGCCCTGCGCCGCGGGCTGCCGCTCGTCATGCTGATCGAGGGCGGCGGGCACCGCATCACCGAGGGCCTCGACAGCCGGACGTTCGGTCACGGCGGCGTGGAGTTCTTCGAGTACCTGGCGAGGCTGTCCGGCTGGGCACCGGTCGCCTGCGGCATCATGGGGCCCGGGTTCGCCGGGCCCGCCAACTACTCATCCCTCGCCGACCTCGTGCTGATGGTCAAGGGCAGGTCGGCCATGGGACTGGCCGGCCCGGCACTGGTGCGCGCCGCGACGGGTGAGGACCTCGACAAGGAGCAGCTCGGCGGCACGGGCGTTCACGTGGACCGGACGGGCATGGCCGACCTCGCGTGCAACGACGACGCCGAGGTGATCCAGCGGATCAGGGACTTCCTTTCCTACCTGCCGACCAACGCGAGCATGCCGCCGCCGCGGCTGCCGTCACGCGCCGACGCCCTCGAGCTGGTCCCGGCGCTGCGCGAGATCGTGCCGGAAAACCGGCGCCGTGCCTATGACATGAAGCGCGCGATCCGCCTGCTCGTCGACGACGGCTGCTTCTTCGAGCTGCGGCCACAGTGGGCCAGGAACATCGTCACCGCGCTGGCGAGGATCGACGGCCGGGTCGTCGGCGTGGCCGCGAATCAGCCCATGCACCTGGCGGGCGCGCTGGACGCGAGCGCCTCCGAGAAGCTGGCCCGCTTCCTGACCTTGTGCAGCGCGTTCGGGATACCGGTCCTGACGCTGTGTGACACGCCCGGCTTCCTGGTCGGATCGGCCTCCGAGGGCAGCGGGATCGTCCGGCGGTCGGCGAAGGTGATCTACGCGCTGGCTCACTCGCAGGTGCCCCTCTACACGATCGTCGTGCGCAAGGCCTACGGCATGGGCTGGAACGCCATGGGGGGCGGCCGGGCCTTCGGCAGCGACCTGCTAATGGCCTGGCCCACCGCGGAAATACTCGCGATGGGCATCGAGGGCGCCGTTGACGTCGCGCTGCGCAGGCAGTGGGAGCAGGCCCCCGACCCGGACGCGGCGCGGCAGGCGCTGATCGACAGGTTCCTGCAGGAAGGCCGGGCGGAGCGCGCCGCGGCAGCCTTCACCATTGACGAGCTCATCGACCCGGCCGAAAGCCGCGCGCGGGTCGCGATGGCGCTCCGTAACTACGTTGGCCCGCCGGTGCAGCAGATGCCACCGAAACGTCATGGGATACCGCCGATATGACAGATTCAGCCCCCCTCTCGCCGGCCGAACTGGCCGAGGAACTCGCCGCTGAGCAGGAGAGCCTCGACGTTCTTGTCAGGGGCCTGAACGCGGCGCAGTGGGCGGTCAGCACCCCGGCGGCTGGCTGGGATATCCGCGATCAGATCGCCCATCTGGCTTTGGTCGATGAGCTCGCAACGCAGGCGGTGCTCGACCCGGACGAGTTCGCACGCACGCTCGCAAAGGCAAACGCCGACCAGCACGCGTACGAGGCCACGGCCGCCGAGCGAGGACGCCGGCTGGCCGGCGAGCAGACCCTTCTCTGGTGGCGGACCGCTCGCACGCACAGCGTGACGGCGCTGAAGCAGGCCGACCCGCAGACCTGGCTGCCCTGGTTCGGGCCGCCGATGAAACTGCGCTCGTTCATCACCGCGCGGCTGATGGAGACGTGGTCTCACGGGCAGGACGTCGCCGATGCGCTCGGCACGAGCCGGGTGCCCTCCGACCGCCTTGCTCACATCGCGCACCTGGGCGTCGCGACGCGCGGCTGGAGCTTCGTCAGCCACGGGCAGCCGGTGCCGGAAACCGGCGTCCACGTGGACCTGGAGCTCCCGTCCGGGCGCCGGATCAGCTGGGGCACGCCCGAGGCGGCCGACCAGATACGCGGGACGGCCCTGGACTTCTGCCTCGTCGTGACGCAGCGCAGGTACTGGCGGGACACCGCGCTCGAAGCCGAGGGCGACGCAGCCCGGGCCTGGCTGGAGATCGCGCAGACGTTCGCCGGGCCGCCGACGGTCACGCGTCCCGGCCGCGGGGCGCCCGGCGACGCGGCCCGCGACAGCGATGCCCGAAGCTAGCCCGACGATCCGCGGAGGCGCGATGCACGATTACCCCTACGAGCATCGCGTGCTGCCGTTCATCCTCGACGACAAGGCCAGCGTCCACGGCGACCGCCCGTTCCTGATCGGCGATCAGGAGATCAGCCACGCACAGCTGCGCACCAGCGTGGCACGGTTCGCGGGCGGCCTGCGCGCGCTCGGGGTGCAGCCGGGCGACCGTGTGCTGGTGATGATGCCGAACGCCGCCGAGACGATCGTGACCGCGTTCGGCATCTCCTGGGCGGCCGCGATCTGCGTGCCGGTCAACACCAGCTATCGCGGCGAGATGCTGCGGTACGTGATCGACGACGCCGACGCCGCGTTCCTGGTGGTCTCCGAGGAATACCTCGGCGTGGTCGCCGATGTGCGCGAACAGCTGACGTCGCTGCCGGCGCTCATCGTGGCGGGCCGGGAACCGGCCAGGAGCGGCCAGCCCGCCGGGCTTGCCGGCGCCACCGTCATCGAGTGGCACGGCGTGGCCGGCGGACCTGCTGCACCATCGCCTGAACTCGGCCCCGCCGACATCCAGGCGATCATGTACACCAGCGGCACCACCGGCCCGTCCAAGGGCGTCCTGGTCAGCTATCACCACGCCTACCAGTACGCGAACCCGACCGGAACCCATCTCGTTGATGCCGGTGACGTCGTGTACGTCACGCTGCCGCTGTTCCACATCGGCGGCCAGTGGGCCGGGATCTACGCCGCCTTGCTGGCCGACGGCCAGGCGCTGCTCAAGCGCAAGTTCAGCGTCACCGAGTTCTGGTCCGACATCGACAAGCACGGGGTCACCCAGACGATCCTGCTGGGCATCATGTCGGAGTTCATCTGGAAGCAGCCGCCGGCCGAGGACGACCGCCGGCACTCGCTGCGCAGCGTCGCCGTCACCCCGCCCCCGAAGGACGCAGCGGCCTTCGCCGAGCGGTTCAACCTGAGGATCTGCCAGGGCTGGGGCCTCACCGAGGCCGGCTGCGTCACGGCGCCGCCGCCGTTCGACGAGCCCGCCGCCGACCCGACGACGTGCGGCAGGCTGCGGGCCGACCTGTTCGAGATGATCCTCGCCGATGACGACGACGAGCCCGTTCCGGCCGGCGTCGCGGGCCAGGCCCTGATCCGGCCCGTCCAGCCGAACGCCCTGATGTCGGGCTACTGGCGCAAGCCCGAGGCAACGGTCGCCGCGTGGCGGAACCTGTGGCTGCACACGGGCGACGTGCTGGTGCAGGACGCCGACGGCTACTACCGCTTTGTCGACCGGCAGAAGGACTGCATCAGGCGGCGGGGTGAGAACATCTCGTCACTGGAGGTCGAGCGGGCGGTCCTCGAGCACCCGGATGTGCTCGAGTGCGCGGCCATCCCGGTGCCGGGCGACGACGCCGAGGAAGAGGTCAAGGTCATCCTGACGCTTCGTGACCAGGTGACGCTGACCCCGGCCGGCCTGAGCGACTTCCTCGAGCCCCGCATGCCGGCCTTCATGCTGCCGCGGTACATCGAGATCGCCGCAGAGCTGCCGAAGACCCCGACGCAGAAGATCCGCAAGGACGTGCTCCGCGCGGCCGGGGTGGGGCCGCATTCGTGGCGGCGCCCCGAACCGGAGAGAGAAAGGCGCCATGGCGAGCGACGTGACGGCTGACCCCCCGGTCGGGCCTGAGCTTGAGGAGCAGGCCGACCAGGGCTGGCTGCCCGCCGTCTTGCAGGCCCAGCAGCAGGCGCTGGACGAGGCGCGGCCCGAGGCGGTCGCGGTCCAGCACGGACGGGGCAAGCTCACCGCCCGGGAGCGCATCGCGGCCCTGGTCGACCCCGGCTCAACGCTGGAGTACGGGCGGCTGGCAGCGGCGGACGAGGCCTACGAGCACCTCGCCGGGATCGAGTCACCCGCCGATGGCGTCGTGGCCACCCTGGCCGACGTCAACGGCAGGCCCACGGCGGTCATCGCCAGCGACTTCACCGTGCTGGGAGGCAGCATCGGGCACGCGGGGCTGGCCAAGATGGTCCGGATGACGGAATTCGCCCTGCATCAGGGCATCCCGCTGGTGATGCTGCTCGACGGCGGCGGGCACCGCATCCAGGAAGGCCTCGACAGCCGGTCGTTCGCCTTCGGCGGCCCCGGCACGTTCCCCGCCCAGGTCCTCATGTCGGGCTGGGTGCCGCAGATCACCGCGATGATGGGCCCGGGTTTCGCGGGCCCGGCCAACTTCTCCTCGCTGGCCGACTTCGTCCCGATCGTGCGGGGTATCGGGTCGATCGGCATCGCGGGCCCGCCGCTGGTGAAGTTCGCCACCGGCGAGGAACTGACGACGCAGGAACTCGGCGGCGCGGATGTGCACGTCAAGACCGGCATGGTCGACGCGGCCCACGACACCGAGCTCGAGTGCATCCAGGCGATCAAGCGCTTCCTGACGTTCCTTCCGCAGAACGCACAGGATCGGCCGCCGGGCGGGCCGGCCACGGACCCCCCGGGCCGGCTGGCACCGGAGCTGCGCAACGTCGTGCCGGCCAACAGGCGCCGCGCGTACGACATGAAAACGGTCATCCGCCCGATCGTCGACGACGGCGACCTCATGGAGCTCAAGGCCCGCCACGCACCCAACGTCATCACGTGCCTGGCCCGGCTTGCCGGGCGGCCCGTCGGCATCGTGGCAAATCAGCCCCGGTCGCTCGCGGGTGTCCTGGACGTGCCCGCGTGTGACAAGGCGGCGCGCTTCATCTCCATGTGTGACGCTTTCGGGCTGCCGGTCATCTCGCTGATCGACATGCCCGGCTTCCTGGTCGGGAGCAAGGCCGAGCAGACCGGCCTGGTACGCCATGGCGGCAAACTGCTCATGGCGTTCGGGAATGCCACCGTGCCGGTGGTCAGCGTGGTCATCCGCAAGGGCTACGGGCTCGGCTACCTGGCCATGGCGGGCGGCCGCAGCTTCGGCGCGGCCGGGGCCTTCGCCTGGCCGTCCGCGGAACTGTGCGCGATGCAGATCGAGGGCGCCGTGGACGTGGCGTTCCGCAGGGAATACGGTGCGGCCCCCGATCCGGCGGCCAGGCGGGCGGAACTGATCCAGTCCTTCTACGACAAGGTCAACCCGGTCCGAGCGGCGTCGGGTTTCGGCATTGACGACGTGATCGACCCGGCGGAGACCCGCAAGGTGCTCTGCTCCGTGCTGCGGCTCGCGGCACCGCGCAGGCAGCCGACCGCGCCGCCGCGCTATCACAGCATCGAGCCGATCTAATGGCGCTGCATCAGCGGCACAGACCCCGAGGAGGCTGTCCATGAGCGACGACCTGACTGGCCACGTCGCCGTGGTGACCGGAGGGACGCGCGGTATCGGCTTCGGCATCGCGCAAGCCCTCCTCGACGCCGGCGCGCCGGTAGTGA